>Ga0180218_1000035_pt1 | contig 351058 bp, 345 predicted proteins | sample eDN3rd37CKraftBY_FD_151334 | JGI IMG/M metagenome (GOLD analysis project Ga0180218, IMG submission 151334) | Enriched backyard soil microbial communities from Emeryville, California, USA - eDNA 3rd pass 37_C Kraft BY (version 2) (version 2) | ecosystem: Environmental > Terrestrial > Soil >... | reverse complement strand
TACGGCTCAATCTGCCGCATCTGCGCCTCCGACAACCAGATCAGATCACTCATGGCAACGTCTCCTCACGCTGCCATCGAATCAACTCATCACACGCTACGCAACCAATTAATGGGTCCTGAGCCTAAGTCGCTGCCATCCGCTTTTATTGGCCCTGCCTTTGTGCGTGTCCTATCTTGCGCAGCGGCGATCATATCACGCCGGAAGCGCCAATCCTTATATCCATAATAACCGATCGCCGCCGCTTCCAATGCCACAATCAGCGTGGTGAGATATCCCACACGATGAGGCCAGATCTTGGCTTTAGGCGACCACATAAATATCACATAGCAAGTTATTGAGCTTGTGTATTTGGCTCCTTTTGCGCTGTCCCCTCAGCCACGCTAAGAGGCGGCGATGGACAACCCGATCGCCGATGCCGTCGCCCGCGCCCGCCAATATTCGCCCTTCCTTGCGCGGCAGATCGAGGTCTATCCCGAGCTTGTCGCGCTGCTGGAGGCCGGGGAGGCGGAGGCGGCTTGGGAGACGGCGCGCGGGCTGGCGGCCCGTGAGCCGGCCGAGCGGCGGCTGCGTATCCGGCGGGGCGGCGTGGCGTTGGTCGCGGCCATCGCCGATCTGGCGGGGCAGTGGGATTTCGATCTCGTCTCGCGGCGGCTCTCGGACTTTGCCGATGAGGCGGTGGACGCAGCGCTGGCGGCGGCCTTTGCCGAGCGCTACCCCGATGAGGAACCGCGCGGGATCGCCGTGATCGCGCTTGGCAAGCATGGCAGCCGCGAGCTGAACTACTCATCGGACATCGACCCGATCCTGATCTTCGACCCAGCGACCATCCCCACGCGCGGGAAGGAGGAGCCGCAGGAGGCGGCGCTGCGCCTCGCCCGGCGGATGGTGGCGCTGCTCTCCGAGCGGACGGGGGATGGCTATGTCTTCCGGGTCGATCTGCGGCTGCGGCCATCGCCGGAAGTCTCGCCGATCATCCTGCCGGTCGGCGCGGCGATTACCTATTATGAGAGCGCGGCAGTCGGCTGGGAGCAGGCGGCGTTCGTGCGGGCGCGCGCGGCAGCAGGGGATATCGCGCTCGGGCAAAGCTTCCTTGCGGCGATCCGGCCGTTCGTGTGGCGGCGCAGCCTCGATTTCGGCGCGATCGACGCGATCCGCGACGTGAGCCGGCGGATCCGCTCGCATTATGCCAGCGGGCAGCGCTTCGGCCCGTGCTTCGACCTGAAGCGCGGGCGGGGCGGCATCCGCGAGGTGGAGTTTTTCGCGCAGGCCCAGCAACTCATCCATGGCGGGCGGAACCCGGATCTGCGCGCGCCGGCGACCCGCGATGCGCTGCGCGTGCTCCGCGAGGCAGGGCTAATCCCACCCGAAACCGTCGCGGGGCTCGATGCAGCCTATGTGATGCTGCGCACCATCGAGCACCGGTTGCAGATGGTGGACGACCGCCAGACGCACAGCCTGCCCGCCGACACGGCCGCGCTCGATACCGTCGCGCGGCTCGGCGGCTATGCGGACGGGGCGGCGCTGATCGCGGCACTGGCGCCCCATGTCGAGGCGACCGGGCAGATCTTCGATACGCTGGTGGGCGAGGAGGAGGCCGCGCAGCGGTTGCCCGATGATGCTGGCGGGCTGGCGGCGCGTCTTGCCGACATCGGCATTGTGGACATCGACCCGTTCGTCGCCCGCATTGCCCATTGGCGGGATGGCAGCCTGCGGGCGCTGCGCAGCGCCCCGGCACGCGACGCGCTGGAGGAACTTCTGCCCGGGCTGATGCGCGAGATTGCCCGCGCCCCGGCACCGATCAACGCACTCAACCGTCTCGACCAGGTGATCGCCGGGTTGCCGAGCGCGGTCAATCTGCTGCGGCTGCTGGTCGCGCGGCCGGCGCTGGCCGAGACGCTGGTGCTGATCCTCGCCCATACGCCGGTGCTCGCCGAGGCGCTGGGTCGCCGCCCGGCGCTGTTCGACGGGTTGATCGACCAGAGCGCGCTCGACCTGCCGCCCTCCGTGCCCGATCTGGTGGCGGACATGAGGCGCCGCGACACCAGCGAGGACTTCCAGGGGCGGCTCGACCATGTCCGCCATATCGTTGGTGAGCGGCGCTTTGCGCTGGGCGTGCAGATATTGAGCGGCGAGGTCGACCCGGTCGAGGTCGGCAAGGGCTATGCGCGCGTGGCCGAGGCGGCGGTGGAGGTGCTGGCGAGCGCGGCGGTCGCCGAGTTCGAGGCGGCGCATGGCCGTGTGCCGGGCAGCGAGCTGGTGATCCTCGCGCTTGGGCGGTTCGGCGGCGAACTGCTGACCCATGCCTCCGACCTCGATCTCATCTTCCTGTTCACCGGCGATTTCGAGGCGGAATCGGATGGACGGCGGCCGCTGGGCGGCACGCTCTACTTCAACCGGCTGGCGCAGCGCGTGGTCAACGCGCTCTCGGTGCCCACCGCGGCGGGCGCGCTCTACGAGGTGGATACGCGGCTGCGCCCCTCCGGCAATCAGGGGCCTCTGGCGGTCAGCTTCGAGAGCTTCGCGCGCTATCAGGCCGAGGCGGCATGGACGTGGGAGCATCTGGCGCTAACCCGCGCGCGACCAGTATTCGGATCGCCCGAGGCACGGGCGGCGCTGGACGCGATCATCATGACCACGCTCACCGCGCCGCGCGACCCGCAGGCGCTGCTCGCCGAGGCGGTGAAGATGCGGCGCGACATCGCCGCCCACAAGCCGCCGGCCGGGCCGCTCGACGTCAAGCTGGTGCCGGGCGGGCTGATCGACCTCGAATTCCTGATCCACGTCACGCAGCTCACCCACCGCACGGGTTTCTCGCCCAACCTCAACCATGCGCTGGACGCGCTGGTCCACGAGGGGCTGCTCGACCCGGCGTTGCCCGAGGCGCATGCGCTGCTGGCGCGCTACCTCATCGTGTCGCGCCTCGTCACACCGCAATCGACCGAGCCGGCGGAGGAAAGCCGCTGGCTGGTCGCCAAGGCCTGCTTCGCGCGCGACTGGGCCGATGTGCTTGCCCGAATCGAGGCGGGGCGGCAGATCATCGGCACCAACTGGAATGCGTTGGCCGAGCAGGCCGCGCCGGCCGATCAGGCGGAAGGATGATGGCATGCTGAGCGAAGGCGATACACTCCCCGACGTGACCCTGATCGGTGCCGATGGCGCGCCGATCCGCCTCGCCGATTATCGCGGCAAGCCGGTGGTCGTCTATTTCTACCCCAAGGCAGACACGCCCGGCTGCACGACCGAGGCGATCGACTTTACCGGGCTGATCGACGCGTTCGGCGCGCTCGGGGTGCCGGTGGTCGCCATCTCCAGGGATACACCCGCGAAGCTTGCCCGCTTTGCCGACAAGCACGGGCTCGCCGTCACGCTTGCGTCGGATGGCGACGGCAGCGTGTGCGAGGCGTTCGGCACATGGGTGGAAAAGAGTCTCTACGGCCGGCGGTATATGGGGATCGCGCGCGCCACCTTTCTCGCCGATGCCGGCGGGCGGATCGTGCGGGTGTGGCCGAAGGTCAAGGTGAAGGGCCACGCCGCAGAGGTGCTGGAGGCCGTCAAGGCGCTGTGATGGCCGGAGCGGTCGGCGCGGCCATCGTCCTCACCGCGCTGGTTACGGCGTTTCTTTCGGGCATAATCGGCATGGCGGGCGGGCTGGTGCTGATGGGCGCGCTCGCCCTGCTCCTGCCCGTCTCTGCGGCCTTCGTAACGCATGGGATCCTGCAGCTTGTCGCCAATGGTTGGCGTGCTGCGCCGCATCATCGTCATGTGGAATGCCCCTCATTGGCATGTTTGCGCTGGCATCGGCGCTGGCCGCCTTGATGGTCGTGGCGATCGGATTCGTTCCTTCGCGACCGCTTCTGTTCCTGCTGCTCGGGCTGGTGCCGCTACTGGTCTGGCTGCCGCGCGGCTGGATCCGGCTCGATGCCTCGCGGCCGCCGCAGGCGCTGCTCGCGGGGCTGCTCGTCACGGGGCTGAACCTCAGCGCGGGTGTGGCGGGCCCGCTGCTCGACATCTTCTGCGTGCGCACCGCGTTGACCCGCCACCAGATCGTGGCGACCAAGGCTGCGACGCAGGTTTTCAGCCATTTGGCGAAAATTGCGGTCTATGGCATACCGCTGCTGGCCAGCGACGAGGCGGGCCTGCCGCCCGGGTGGGTGTTCGCCGCCGCCATACCGCTTTCCATGCTGGGCACAACGGCAGGCGGATGGGTACCCAACCGGATCAGTGACCGCAGCTTCAAACGCTGGACAGCGTGGATCGTGACGGTCATGGGCGCACTCTATCTCGTCAATGCAGGGCAGACGTGGCAGTGAGCGAACCAGGGCAGAACACGGACGTCGGGACGGCATGCGTGTCCGTGCTGCAATGCAGCGATCCGCGCGCCAAGCTGATGGCGGCGCGCAAGGTGGCGCGCGACTGGCGGCTGGGGCGATTGGCCCATCGCTTCGATACCCCGCCGCCCGATCGCCCAGCGCGGCCGGACCGCCCTGAGCTGTTGCCGCCGGCCCGCATGCCCCGCCGCGGCAAGGGGGGATCAGAGCGGGCGCGCATCGCGATGATCCATGCGCTGGCACATATCGAGTTCGTCGCGATCGACCTGGCGTTCGACCTGGTCGCGCGGTTTGGCGCGGGCTTCCCGCCGGCGTTCGTCGACGACTGGCTGCGAGTCGGCGCCGACGAAGCGATGCATTTCGCGCTGCTCGCCCGCCGACTGGCCGAACTGGGCAGCCATTATGGCGCGCTGCCAGCGCATGACGGGCTGTGGGAATCGGCGGAGAAGACCGCCCATGATCCGCTCGCCCGCATGGCAATCGTGCCGATGGTTCTGGAGGCGCGCGCGCTGGATATCACTCCGCAGACAATCGAGCGTTTTCAAGCGTTTGCTGACCATGGTACCGCGCGGATGCTGAGCCGAATCGTCGATGACGAGGTACGGCACGTGGCGGCGGGGACGAGATGGTTCCGCTGGGCGACGAACAGAGCGGGCCTAAACCCCGAAAAAACGTACCAAATGCTGGTTCGGGAGCATTTTCGCGGCGGCCTGAAGCCTCCGTTCAACGACTCGGCGCGGAGTCAGGCCGGTTTGACGCGGGAATTCTACGCGCCTCTTGCGACTTAACCGTTTCTTCGCTCGAAAGTTCCCAACAGCACCTTCGTGCCGCAACAAAAATATTTCCTGGGCCCATCCGGCGGGTCCGAAATTGGGGTCCGCATGAGCCAGTTTTTTGCCGTCACAACGATCACGGACGGCGTCGTGAAATTTGCAGGTCGCCTGATCGCCGCTGCCGCGCTGCTCGTCGCAGCACCCGCGGTCGCCGCTGACCGCAGCAACGACGCGCAGTTCGCCTCGCTGTTCGCCGCCTGGCAGCAGATGGAAGCCCCCACGCAGCAGGACGCCCGCACCAAGGCTTCCATCCCCTCGCGCCAGCCGGTTGATAATGTGGCGCTCAGCTCCAGCTTCGGCAGCCGCTCGGACCCTTTCAACGGCCACCGCCGCATGCATCAGGGCATCGACATTCCGGGGCCGCTCGGCACGCCGATCTACGCAACGGCTGACGGCGTGGTGCGCCGCGCGCAGTGGGCCAATGGCTATGGCAACCTCGTCGAGATTAGCCACGGCAATGGTCTCGAGACCCGCTATGGCCACCTGTCAAAGATCATTGCCCAGCCCAACGAGCGGGTCCGCCGTGGCCAGCTTATCGGCCTGATGGGCTCGACCGGCCGCTCCACCGGCAGCCACCTGCATTATGAAGTGCGCATCGCCGGTAGCGCCGTGAACCCGATGCCCTATATCCATGGCACGAATTATGAGCTGGCTCTCGCCGAGGCGAAGGCTCACAATGATCGTCAGGTTGCGATGGGTGGTCCGGAAGCCCGCAAGAGCACCGACAACCGCGACCGTTGAGGACGTGACCGCGCAACGCGGTTTCCCATTATAAGCAGACCTTCCCCCGTTGGTTGAACGGGCACGCCCCGCCTTGTCCCGACGGTTCAGCGGGCCTATCTTGCCAAGCATGGACATCGCCCTCTCTCCCGCCGCCGCAGCTCGTGTCGCCCAGATCGCCGCACGGCAGCAGAAGCCCGCCATTCTCCGCCTCGCCGTGGAAGGGGGCGGGTGCTCGGGTTTCCAGTATCGCTTCGGCCTCGCCGATGCGGCCGAGGCGGATGATGTCACCGTCGAAACCGATGGTGTGACGCTGGTGGTCGATTCAATGAGCCTCGATCTGGTGCGCGGCGGGACCGTGGACTTCGTCGACAATCTCGGCGGCGCCTCGTTCAAGGTCGAGAATCCCAACGCCACTGCCGGCTGCGGTTGCGGGACCAGCTTCTCCGTCTGACGCTGTGCGGCTGGCGACTGATGGGTCGATCCGGTTGAAGCAGAGGCTGAGGCGTGCCCGTGCTTGCCGTGAGGATATGGTCCGCTAAGAGGAACGGCAAACCCTCCGGCAATCGAGGTTGCTTCCCATGCGCATCGCTACCTTCAATATCAACGGCATCAAGGCGCGGTTGCCCCGCCTCGTTGAATGGCTGACCGAGACCCAGCCCGACGTCGCCTGCCTTCAGGAAATCAAGACGCAGGACGAGGGCTTTCCCATCAAGGATATCGAGGCGGCAGGCTATGGCGCGATCTGGCATGGGCAGAAGGGCTTCAACGGCGTCGCCATTCTCGCGCGCGGAACGACGCCGGTGGAGGTGACCCGTGGGCTGGAGGGCGAGGCGGAGGACGAGCACAGCCGCTATCTCGAAGCCGATGTCAACGGCGTCCGCATCGCCTCCATCTACCTGCCCAACGGCAACCCGGTGCCCGGCCCCAAATTCGACTACAAGATCCGGTGGATGGCGCGGCTGCGGCGGCGCGCGGCGCAGATCTGGGCGGAAGAAGTGCCGGCGGTGCTGGCCGGCGACTACAACGTCATTCCCTTCGACCGCGATGTCTGGAAGCCCGAGGCGATGGCGTCCGATGCGCTGATGCAGCCGGAGAGCCGCGCTGCTTACAAGGCGCTGCTTGGCGATGGCTGGACGGACGCGCTGGCGACCCGCCATCCGCAGGGCGGCGTGTGGACCTACTGGGATTATCAGATGAACGCCTGGCCGCGCGACGCGGGGTTCCGCATCGACCATCTGCTGCTATCCCCCGCCGCGGCTGACCGGCTGGTCGATGCGCAGGTGGACAAGGTGTATCGCGGGCGGGAGAAAGCCAGCGACCATGCGCCGGTGTGGGTGCGGCTCAGGGATTGAGGAGAGGAGACGACTGATCCGTCACAAAGCAGGGGTGCGGGGCGCAGCTTGTCATGGATTGGTAGCAGGGGGCGTGTAGCTCAAAGTCCATGATACGGCGACTTTGCCAAAGATGGCGCCATCGCAAGCAATTGTTCGACCTCCGGCTGTGGGTCGCGTTTCCTCCCGATTCCTGGACCCAGTTGCGATTAATGCAGAGACGAGAACAAGCGCCAGACCCCTCCTGCCATTGCGACGAAGCGCTCACGAGGGAATTGGCCTAGATTTGCCGCATAGTGGCCCAAAGCCGCCAATAGATGAATTTGGCTTGCCTGGCCTCCGCCCAGTGCCGTCTCATGGATGGCAAGCTCGCGCCGCATGATCCGAGAAGGGATCTGGAGCGACTCGCCGAGCCGTATCAAATCATAGATGCCGTAACCGCGCAGCTGACTCCCCCCCCAATCTATCACGCACAAACTGCCATCGTCCCTCCGGAGCAGGTTGCCGAACCATAGATCGCCATGCATGGGGATGTGATGGACGGTGAGCGCGCCGCTCCCCAGCATTGCAAGGCCGGACCGGGCGGCGCTCGCAATATCCACGCTTAACCCTGGCGTCTCCGCAAGAGCCGTCAGTCGGGAGGAGAAGCTGGGGACGGTGTCTTGCGAGCGCGGAGCGGCCAAAGAAGCAAGGTCGCGCAACCATGCGAGGACGGCGCCGCGGATACGAAAACTGTCGATCCGTTTCCAAACGCGTTTACTGTTAAGCGGGTGCATGCGTGGGACGACCATGAAGGATCGTCCATCGAGAACTCCTTCGGCTGACAGCGTCGGAAGGACGTGCCCGCACGCCTCGAGACTCTGCTGCATCAATTTGATGGCGGACGCCTCGATCTGCACGCTTTGAGGGAAGACCTGCGGAGAAAGGTAAAGAACATATTCGCCATCTATAAGATATATCGCGTTACTATCTGAAATATCGGTGAATGGGCGAAGCAAATATGCCCGGCAAGGCTGCTCTACACCGTAAATTTCTCTCGAAATAACTTTGAGGTGACGCTCTCCAAGTTTCAAAAAACGCTCCATTTCGTTTAATTAATCCAGGTATTGGCTCTTTTTGTGTTCAATTCTAACAGACTTCGGCGGAGACAAGTTCAATCGTTTTGACAAGGCGATGAATATCAACTGTCAGACCGCCACCTCTCGCCTGAGCTATCACGTAACCGAAGCGTATACCCGCAGCCTCCGCCGCTGATTTATGTGCCGTGCTAAATCTGTTCGAGGGTTGGATCGCGATCATTGCACCCCCAGCCGGCATGGCCAGTTGAGCGTGCGCGAGAGCCGAGCCTTCTACCGCAATGACGATCCGGGCATGGCTAAGAGCCCCATGGATTTCCGCCGCCGACATATCTTCGGGGTTGATGATGGCGACATCAAGCGAGCGCAGCGCCGCTTGTACTGCCGGACCATTCTGGATCCCACGTCCCGTGGCCGCGAGCAGGCCACGACCCAGATAGACCATCTTTGGTCCGGACACGTCCGCTCGCGCCCTCATACGGGCGCGCAATTCGAGAAAGCGGCGTACATGATGTTGGTTGTACCCTCTGTCGTCGACAAGCAGCATGTTTTCGATATGTGCGATAGTGGGCACGTGGGCGTGCAGCCCTAACAGGCTCCTGTAACCTTCCTCGTGAATGCGCATGGGATGGCGCTGGTTGATCGGCTCCAAGCCGAGTTCCGACGCCAGCAACTCCTTCGCGAGCGCGTCGCATAGCCACCGACCGAAGAACAGGTCCGAGCCGATATCAGCGCAGATCATTGCGTTCGGATATTCTTCAGCTCGATCGAGGATCAAGGGGCGCCGACCACATGATGCGATCGTTTCAAAGCCACCCCGGACATAAACCGTGCCATCGGCGAGAAGGGCATTGCGGTAGCGATAAGCTATCGTCGGCAGATGACGACGCAGGCCCCCTTGGACGATGGCCGCTTCTTCGTTGAGGGACGTATAGTCTCTTGTTTTTTTGATACGATCAAACTCGTCCGGAAGAGCCAAAGCCGGCATTTCCTCCACATCAAGGCCGGGCGATATCTGTATCCGCTCGTCCGCCAGCTCCGGGATCGGGATGGTCAGATGGATCTTGGATCGTAAGCGCTGCCATGTGGGAGCTGCGGAAAAGATTAAGCGCACAAGCCCTCCACATGCTTCCTGTCTCTGACAACGCAACAAGAGAGCATAACTCCAGCGAACCAGAGGAAATCGATCGCGGGGGCAGGATGCGCTATCGGCCCATTATTAGGAGCCCCGGCCGTGCTGCGTGAGGCGCTCCCGCTTGACGGGGCATGTCGAGACAGGGGTGCCATCAACTCACCGGCGCCCGCCGGCGATAGCTGAGCGCCTCGGCGATGTGGATGCGACCGACCGTCTCCGCTTTGGCGAGATCGGCGATGGTGCGGGCGACGCGCAGGACGCGAGTGTAGCCGCGCGCGGAGAGTTTCATGGTGGCGGCGGCTTCTGCGAGGAGGGTGCGGCCGGCGTTGTCTGGCGTGGCGATGGCGTCCAGCGCATCGCTGCCCAGTTCGGCGTTGGTGCGGGCACCGTTGCAGCGGCCTGCGCGTGCGGTCTGGAGGGCGCGCGCGGCGGCGACGCGGGTCGCGACCTGTGCGGAGCTTTCAGCCGGCGCGGGGCGGACGAGATCGGCTGCCGAAAGCGCGGCGACCTCGACATGCAGGTCGATCCGGTCGAGCAAAGGACCGGAGACCTTCGCCTGATAGTCGGTGGCGCAGCGCGGCGCACGCGAGCAAGCCAGCGCCGGATCCGCGAGATGGCCGCAGCGGCATGGGTTCATCGCGGCGATCAGTTGGACGCGCGCCGGATAGGTGACATGCGCATTGGCGCGGGCAACGCTGACCGTGCCCGTTTCCAGCGGCTGGCGCAGGCTGTCCAGCACGGCGCGCTGAAACTCGGGGAGTTCGTCGAGAAACAGCACGCCCAGATGGGCGAGGCTGACTTCGCCCGGCTTCACCCGTAATCCGCCGCCGACAAGGGCGGCCATGGAGGCGCTGTGATGCGGCGCGCGATAGGGGCGGCTCTGGCTGATGCGCCCGCCCGAGAGCGTGCCTGCAATGCTGGCGACCATCGAGACCTCCAGCGCTTCGGCGGGGGAGAGCGGCGGCAGGATGCCGGGCAGGCAACTCGCCATCAGCGATTTGCCGGCGCCGGGCGGGCCGACCATCAGCAGATTATGGCCACCGGCTGCGGCAATCTCCAGCGCGCGGCGAGCGACCTCCTGCCCTTTGACCTGCGCCAGATCGGGGAGGGGCGGCGGCGGTTCCGCCTCGCCCGGGGCCGGGCGGGGGAGGACCGTCGCGCCCTTCAGGTGGTTGATGAGGGTGAGCAGATCCGGCGTGGCGAGGACCCCGTCCGACCCGGCCCAGGCGGCTTCGGCCCCCTGGGCGGCGGGGCAGATCAGAGTAAGATCGCGCGCCGCGGCATGGAGCGCGGCGAGTAGCACGCCCGGTACCGGCGCGAGGCGGCCATCGAGCCCCAACTCGCCGACGACGAGATGATCGCCAAGATGCTCGGCATCGACCACGCCCATGGCCGCGAGCAGCGCCAGCGCGATCGGCAGGTCGTAATGCGAGCCTTCCTTGGGCAGGTCGGCCGGCGAAAGATTGATGGTGATTCGCTTGGGCGGCAGCGAGAGGCCGATCGCGGCGATGGCATTGCGTACACGCTCACGGCTTTCCGCCACCGCCTTGTCCGCCAACCCGACGACGATGAAATTGGGCAGGCCCGCCACGAGCTGGCACTGCACCTCGACCGGTCGCGCCTCCAGCCCGAGGAACGCCACTGTCGCCACCGTTGCGATCACGATCCGTTCTCTCCCCCCCGCACCGTCGATAGGCGCGGGTGCCGGGCGGAGTCGAGCCTATTCTTTTGGTGGCAGCTTCTCCGGCATCATGAAAAGCGTCGGGAACAGCGCGATCAGCGCTGGGTCGCCCTCTGCGGTCAGCGCACCCGCTTGCGCCAGTTGCGCGAGTGGCACGTTGCCATGAATATAGGCGCCGAGGCCCGGCGCCGTGCCGGTGAACACCAATGCGGCATCAGCCGGCTCCTCGCGGGTGATGGCGATCTGATCGCCCTTGAGGTGCCCCCGGAAGGCGAGCTCGCCGAACCGGAAGCCGACGACGAAATCGAGCGCCTGCGTTCGCTCGGGCACGATGAGCGTGCGTAGCGAGAGCATGATCGACACCGGACTGATCGGCAGGGTGGGATCGTGCAGCGGTGAGCGCGCGGCCCAACGGCCTAGCTCGCGGATGATGATTTCCGCCTCATAACCCCAGTCAGTCAGGCCGTAAACCTGTACGTTAGCCGGCGGCGGCAGGCTGGTCTTTTCGACGACGCCGCGCGCCTCCAGTTCGGTGAGGCGCTGGGTCAGCACGTTGGCGCTGAGACCTGGCAGGTCGCTTTTGAGGTCGCTGAATCGGCGCGGACCGAACATGAGCTCGCGTACGACAAACAACGCCCAACGTTCGCCAAGCAATTCAAGGCCATGCGCTGTGCCGCAAGCGTCATCATAGCGACGGTGTATCCGGCCTGAAGATTGATTAGTTGTTTTTTCTAACTTCATAGTTGTAATATGTAACCAATTTAGGCAGGCTTATCAAGCGCAGGGCGAATCGTCCCGTTCGAAGGCTGCAGGAGAGGAAGTGCGATGGACAAAATGATTTTCGTGAATTTGCCGGTGAAGGACCTCAGTCGCTCCATCGCCTTCTATAGCGCCGTCGGTGGTGTACAGGACAAGCATTTCAGCGACGATACGGCCGCGATGATGCGCCTTTCAGACACGATCTGTGTGATGCTGCTCACCCATGAGCGGTTCAGCGGGTTTACTCCGCGCCGGATTCCAGACGCGCACGAGACCGCACAGGTGCTGTTGGCGCTCTCCGAGGAAAGCCGCGCGGCGGTGGATGCGACCGTCGCCCGCGCGGCGGCGGCCGGCGGCACGGCCGATCCCAATCCGGTGCAGGACCACGGCTTCATGTACGGCCGCAGCTATGCCGACCCGGATGGACACATCTGGGAAACCGCGTGGATGGACATGGCCGCTGTGATGGCATCGCAGGAAGCCGCCGCCGGCTGAGTCGGTCAGGCTGCGCGCGACCGTCGATGCCATCGCCGTGCCACGTGTGCCGCCCCGGCGGGTGGAGGATGCCATGCCATGCAAGGGTGACCCCGCAATCGAAAGTGATGGCCTCCTCGGGAGGCCGCCGCTGGCGCGTGGGCAGATGTCCGCCGTGCGTGTGCGCCGGACTGCCGTGCCGCTGCATCTGATCACTTATGTCGCACGAGGCCAGTTCGCTCCGCGTTCCAGGCCGCGCTGGCGGCGCCGATGGGCGATTCGTGCCCGATGAGGAAGGAGTACCGAGATGACCTATGTTGATGGATTTCTCTGCCCGGTAAAGCCGGGCCGCAAGGCCGATTACATCGCCATGGCCCAGGCCGCGGCGCCGATCTTTGTGGAACATGGTGCGCTGCGCGTGGTCGAAACTTGGAACGACGATCTGATGGTCGGCAAAACCAACGATTTCCGCACGGCCGTGCTCGCGGAAGAGGGAGAGGATGTGGTCTTCTCGTGGATCGAATGGCCGGACAAGGCAGCGCGCGACGCCGGCTGGGAAAAGTGCATGGCCGACCCGCGCATGAAGGGCCCGGAGGACAATCCGATGGCGGGCGCGCGCCTGATCTACGGGGGCTTTTCCGCCATTCTCGACCGGAGCGCCTGACCGGCCCGATCCGCCGAACAAAGGAGAGACGAGATGACCAACAAGCATGGCGAATTCATCTGGTACGAGCTGATGACCACGGATCTGGACGCGGCCCGCGCCTTCTACGGGCCGGTCGTTGGCTGGATGATCGGCGCGAAGAGCGGCATGCCGGGCATGGATTATCGCATCATCGACGCGCCCGACGCGAGCGTAGGCGGGATGCTGGCGATCGACGAGGAGATGGCCTCGCAGGGCGCCAAGCCACTCTGGTTCGGCTATATCGGCGTCGACGACGTTGATGCGACCGCGGAGGCGATCAAGGCGCGGGGCGGGCACATTTTCGTGCCGCCCACCGATATACCCGACGTCGGCCGCTTCGCCATGGTGAGCGACCCGCAGGGCGCGCCCTTCTATGTGATGCGCGGCGCGGTGGACGGGACCAGCACCGCCTTCTCGCCCGACGCGCCGGGGCACTGCTGCTGGAACGAACTGGCGACGCCGGATCAGGATAGCGCCGACGCCTTCTATGCGGCGATGTTCGGCTGGACCAACCCGGAGTCCATGCCGATGGGGCCGATGGGCGACTATCGCTTCCTCAACGCCGGCGACATACGCATCGGCGCTTCCATGCGGGGGGAGGGTGAACCGCGCTGGCAGCCCTATTTCGCCGTGCCATCCATCGCCGCTGCGGTCGACGCAGTGAAAGCCCATGGCGGCCGCATCGATCAGGGGCCGCACGAGGTGCCGGGCGGCACCCACATCGTCGTCGGCACCGATCCCCAGGGCGCGCGGTTCGCGCTCGCCGGCAAACCATAAGGAGGCACGCCATGCCAATCGATCCCATCACGCCGTGCATCTGGATGGATGGCACGGCCGAGGAGGCCGCGCGCTTCTACGTCTCGCTTTTCCCGGATTCCCGGATCGACCACATCAGCCACTACACGGCGGATTCCCCGTTCCCGCCCTATTTCAAAGCCGGCACGCCGATGCTTGTCACCTTCACGCTCGCCGGGCGGCCGTTCGCCACGCTCAACGGGGGGCCGCAATTTCCGCAGAGCGAGGCGGTGTCCTTCGTCGTGCCCGTTGCCGATCAGGCGGAACTGGACCGGGTGTGGGACGGGCTCATCGCCGATGGCGGCGCGGAGAGCATGTGTGGCTGGTGCAAGGACCGCTACGGCGTCTCCTGGCAGGTTGTCCCGCGCATGCTGCTCACCATGCAGGCGGAGGGGCGGCCCGAGCAGGTCGCGCGCATGAATGAGGCGCTGATGACGATGCACAAGCTGGACCTCGCGGCATTGCAGGCAGCCTATGCGGGAGAAACGGCGGCATGAGCTATGCCCTCTATGCTCACCCCTTCTCCTCCTACTGTTGGAAAGTGCTGATCGCGCTCTACGAGAAGGACCTGCCCTTCGATTATAAGATGGTCGAAGACCCCGAGGCGGTAACTGCGTTGCGCAGTTACTGGCCGCTCGGCAAATTCCCGGTGCTGGTCGACGAGGGTGGTCCCGCGCCGGTGCCGGTGATCGAATCGACCACGATCATCGAGTATCTCGACCTGCGGCATTACGAGCGCTCGCCGCTGATCCCGGCCCATCCCACCGACGCGCTGGACGTGCGATTCATGGACCGCATGTTCGACAATCACGTCATGACGCCAATGAACGCGATCGTGCAGGAATATCTCGTCGATCGCACTGCGCCAGACCGGGGACGGATCGAAAAGGCGGAGCAGGCGCTGGATACCATCTACGCCTGGCTGGACGCGCGCCTGGCCAAGGGGCCGTGGGCCTGTGGCTCCGGCTTCTCGATGGCCGATTGCGCCGCAGCCCCGGCACTGTTCTACGCCGACTGGGTGCGGCCGATCCCGGACAAGCACGCGGCGCTACGGGGCTATCGGACCCGGCTCAATGCTCACCCTTCCGTCGCGCGCTGCATCGAGGAGGCGCGGCCTTATCGCGGTTACTTCCCACCCGGTGCCCCCGAGCGCGACTGACCACTCTACCCATTGGAAAAGGATGCCATCATGACCGACCGAACCGACAGGACGCTCAGCGTCACCACCTATATCGATGCTGCTCCGGACAAGGTCTGGCACGCCATGACCCAGCGGCAGGAGGAATGGTGGTGTCCGCGCCCCTGGAGGGTCGAACTTGTCGAACAGGATTGGCGCCCCGGCGGTCGCGTCGCGATGATCATGCGGGGACCGGACGGAGAGGAAATGCCCAACGAGGGGGTGTTTCTCGACGTCGTGCCGGGCAAGCGCTTCGTCTCGACCGATGCCTTTACCGCCGACTGGGTGCCGGCCGGGCCGTTCATGGTCGGCATCTGGGAGATCGAGCCGGAGGGGGCGGGCACGCGCTACACGGCCTCCGCCCGTCACTGGACCGACGAGGCCTTTGAACAGCACAGGTCGATGGGTTTTGAGCAGGGTTGGGGGGCCTGCGCCGCACAACTCAAGGCACTGTGCGAGGCATAGGCCCGGGCCCAGTCGCCACTTTTCGCTCCTCGGGTTCCTGCCGGTGCAGGACCCCGAGGCGCTCCAGCCGGTGCTCAGCCCGCGGGAGCCATGGCCCCTTCGAGCAGGGCGGCAATCTCATCGGAGGGTCGCACGTCGGCGAAGAGGAACAGCATGTTGTTGAGCGTGGCGTTGTGCTCGGCGTCGGTGAGCGCGGCGTTGGCGTCCGTGGCGAAGAGCACGCGATAGTTGAGCTGCATCGCATCGCGCGCGGTAGATTCGCAGCAGCAGTTAGTCAGCGTGCCGCTGATGATGACGGTGTCGATACCGCGCGCGCGCAGCTCCGCATCGAGATCGCAGGTGCCGGGGATGAAGGCGCCGAAACGCCGCTTCTCGATCGTCCGGTCCCGGCTCTCGTCCACGTCCAGCGCGGGCCAGAGGTTCCAGTAATGCGCGCCGGGTGTGAAGGCGTCCTGATGGTCCTTGGCGATGTCGCTCGAGAAGCGCGAATAGAAGCTCGACCAGGATGAGAGATCACCCACCGGCGTGGTGAACTGAACGAAGTAGTTCTGCCCGCCGGCCTCGCGCACGGCCCGGCTGATGTGGTTGATCGCGGGCACGACCTCCTTGGCGATCGGTACCTCGACCGGGGCGCCTTCCTCGACGAAGCCGTTCTGCATGTCGATGATGAGATGCGCGGTGCGGGCCGGATCGACCCGGTCGATGACGTGCAGCTGGCCGCCACGGGCGGCCGTGAGCCGCGCTACCAGATCGGGGTCGAGCATAATCTTGTGCATGGCCATCTCTCCTTTGCGGCGCGCCCGGGCCGCTGCCGGACGCTGTTCGCGATGAGCATAAGCGACCCCGGGGCGCCTGCCAATGGTAGCCGGTGGTTGAGCCAGCCCACCATGATGGTTCCAATTCCATTTCAACAGGCTACAAGCATAGCCATAATCGGTGGCAGGGGAGGCGGGATGGCTGCGCGAGCAGACGGCAGGGATGGGGATCACGCTCGGGGTGAACGGATCGGCGATTTCGAATCCTGGGCCGACCATTATGATAGCTTCTATCCAGCGGGGACGCGCCTGGACCGGGAATATCGCCTCTCGCGGTTGCTGGTCATGGCTGGCCGCTCCTGGATCACCCACATCGACAACCGGTTGCGCGCGGAGACCGGGCAGACCCGGGCGCGCTGGCAGGCGCTGTTCACGCTCGCGTTCGGACCGCAGCCGGCGACGTTGACCGATATTGGCCAACGCCTGTTCGTGCAGTGGCCGACACTGGTGCGGGTGGTCGAGGGATTGGTGGCGGACGGACTGATCTCTCGCGTGGACAATCCCCGCGACGGTCGCTCGAAGCTGATCTCGCTCACCCCGGCGGGCGTGGCGATGGTAAAGCGGATCCAGCCGATTCTCGACGAAGAGCGGGCCGCCGTGCTCGCCGATCTCGACGATGCGGAGCTGGAACAGTGCGCTGAACTGCTGCACCGCATTTTCGCCCGCGTCGCCAGCGTGTGATCGGCCGCCTCTCTGAATTTTCCCGATAGCGCATGGCCGCGCGTGCTGGCATCAGCGGGCCATGCCCACCATTGCGCTGCTCTTCGCCTCCAATGTCCTGATGACCATCGCCTGGTACTGGCATCTCAAGGGCGGCATGGCCCGGCCGCTGCTGCTGGTCATCCTGATCAGCTGGGGCATCGCCTTCTTCGAATATTGCTTCGCGGTGCCGGCCAACCGGATCGGCTATGCGAGCGGCTGGAGCGCAGGGCAACTCAAGATCACGCAGGAAGCGATCGCGCTGCTCGTGTTCGGCGTGTTCATGGTGACGGTTCTCGGCGAGCCGCTCGGCTGGCGTCATGCCGGCGCCTTCGCCTGCCTGATGGGCGCGGTGGCCTTCCTGTTCTGGGGCCGGGGCTGAAGCGGGCGTCAGCGCAGGCCGGGTATTCGCCGCGCGCTGGCGACGTGATGGGCGTGGGTGATGGCGATGGCGAGCGCATCCGCCGCGTCCGGCCCGGCGATACGCGCGCCCGGCAGTAGCCGTGCGACCATGGCGTGGACCTGATCCTTGCTGGCATTACCAACGCCGACCACCGCTTTCTTGACCAGTCGCGCGGCATATTCACCGACCGGGATCCCGGTGCGCGCCGCGCCGAGCAGCACCACGCCGCGCGCCTGGCCGAGCTTGAGCGTCGACTGCGGGTTGGTGTTCACGAACACTTCCTCGACCGCTGCCTGATCGGGCGTATGCGCGGCGATGAGCGCTGCCAGCGCCGCATCCAGCGCGACCAGCCGGCGGGGAAGAGGCTCGCCCGTTTCGGTCCGGATCTGGCCGTTGGCGATGTGCGAGAGGCGGTTGCCCTCCGCCCGCACCAGCCCCCAACCGGTGGTGCCCAGGCCGGGATCGAGGCCGAGGATCAGCATGGGCCATGCCCGGAGGGTGGAGGCGGATGCGGCTTATCCATATCGCGCAGGCATGTCGCCAGCTTGCGATAAAGGTTGGGATGGTAACGCTTCGATGCCGGATCGTTGCTGACCGTGGAGATGAACCGGCCGGCGGCGGCGACGTGGATATGACCGGTCCGGTCGTTATACCAGATGCCGACATCTAGCCGCGCAGTCTTGCCATCGCTGCGCGCCATATCCCATCCCCCCGTCGCCTATCCGTGCGAGACGGATTGTAGTCGCGCTCAGCCCAGCTTGGCCATCACCTCGTCGGGCACTTCGTAATTGCCCCAGACGGCCTGCACGTCGTCATCGTCGTCGAGCGCGTCGACCAGCTTGAGAAGCGTGCCGGCGTTGGTCTCGTCCAGTTCGACAGTGGTCTGCGGCTTCCAGGCGAGCTTGGCGCTCTCCGCAGGACCGAGCTTGTCTTCCAGCGCGCGGGCGACCTCGTGCAGCGCGTCCATCGCCGTCCAGATCTCGTGCTCGTCCTCGCCCGACTCCACGTCCTCTGCACCGGCTTCCAGAGCCGCCTCGAAGATCGCGTCGGCATCGCCCGCGGTCGCCGGATAGCTGATGAGCCCCATCCGGTCGAAGCCGTGGCTCACCGCGCCGCTCGCGCCGAGGTTGCCGCCATTTTTGGAGAATGCGGTGCGTACGTTGGTGGCCGTGCGGTTGCGATTGTCGGTGAGGGCTTCGACAATGATGGCGACGCCGCCCGGGCCGTAGCCCTCGTAGCGAACTTCCTCGTAATTTTCCGCGTCGCTCCGGCTCGCCTTGTCGATGGCGCGCTGGATATTGTCCTTGGGCACCGACTGCGCCTTGGCGGCGTTGATCGCAAGCCGCAGGCGCGGGTTCATGTCGGGATCGGCTGACCCCATCTTGGCGGCAACGGTGATTTCGCGCGCCAGCTTGGAGAAGGCGGCGGCGCGCTTCTTGTCCTGCGCACCCTTGCGATGCATGATGTTCTTGAATTTGCTATGGCCTGCCACAGCCTGTTCCTTCGATTGACTGGATTTCCTGTGGCTGCGCTCTCTAGCGGGGAGAGCCGGATGAGGCAACTTGTCAGGGGGGCGACGGGGCGCTGGCCTGTGGTTACATACCCCTCAGCGCGATGTATCCGCCGACGAGAATGACAAGGATGGCGAAGAGCTGTTCGAGCAATCCCCGGCGCGTGGCAAGCTGACGGCCCAGCCGGATGCCGGGCAGCGCGCCGGCCACGCCACCGGCGGTGAGCAAGGCCACCAGCGTCCAGTCGACGTAGCCGGACAAGGCATAGGATGCCGCCGTGGTGAGGCCGAGCGCGGTGACGACGACCAGCGACGTGCCGACCGCAAAACGCACCGGCATACCGGTCGCGGCGATGAGTGCCGGCACGATCAGGAAGCCGCCGCCAATGCCGAAGAAGCCGGCCGCCAGCCCCACGCCGAGACCGGCGGGGACCAGGCGCGGCAGCAGATGGGCCGCCGTCTCCGCCGAGAGACGAACATCGGCGTGTTCGGGCCGGTTGCGCCGCAGGAGCATCGTGAACCCGACGCCGATCATCAGCAGGCCGAACAGGGTGAGCAGCCGCGCGCCGTCCACCGCCTTGCCGGCCTCCGCGCCGATGGCGGCGCCGATAACGCCCGCGAACGCGAATACGCCGGCGCAGGGCCATTTGACCGTCCCCGCGCGGGCATGGCCGGCGAGCCCGATCAGCGCATTGACCGCCACGGCGACCGCCGCCGTGCCGATCGCGGCATGGGCCGACCCGATCTGCACGGCATAGATGAGCAACGGCACGGCAAGGATCGAACCACCGCCCCCCACCAGCCCGAGGATGAGGCCGATCAGCCCACCGGAGAGCAAAGTGGCGAGGAGGGTGGCGAGCGTCATGTCGACCTCAGGCGAGCGCGCGGTTCCAGGGCATGTGGCGCAGCAGCGTGGCCATGCCGCACCAGCCGGTCGCGCCTGCCATCATCAGCCCGGCGCCGACGAAGGCGGAGAGGCCGAAGAAGGCCGGGCCGACAAGGAAGCCGAGAATCACGCCGAGGAGCACCAGTCCGCCGGCCGCGAGCTGCACCTGCCGCATCAGTTCCAGCGGCTGCTTGCGATCGACCGCAGTGGCCTGCCCGCAGGCGCGCCATGCGTCGATCCCGCCATCGAGTATGTAGCAGGGGCGGCCCTGCGCGGCGGCGGCGAGCGTATCGGCATTGGAGCGGGTGCGCATACCCGAGCGGCAGTGGAAGATCACCGCCCCATCCGGCAATGTGTCGCAATCCAGCCGATCGAGCGGCATGTCGACAGCGCCGGCGATATGCTCGCGCGCATGCTCGTCCGGCGAGCGGATGTCGACCAGCGTGGCACCGGCCTTGATCGCGGCCTGCGCCTGGGCGGGGGACAAGGTTTCGATAGCCATGGCAGTCACTCCTTGCAGTAGAGGTCATAGAGGGTGGCGAGCAGGGTCTCGGTTCGCGCATCGGCGATCCGGTACCAGAGCGTCTGGCTCTCCCGCCGGTAGGTGACGAGCCCTTCCTCCCGCATTTTCGCGAGATGCTGGGAGAGGGCGGAGGATGAGAGGTCGACCGCGTCGGCAAGATCGCCGACCGTCATCTCGCCATGTTCGGTGAGCTTGCACAGCACCATCAGGCGGCGGCCATTGGCCAGCGCCTTCAAACGCTCGGCAACCTGCGCGGCCTTCATCTCGAACGTGGCGATGTCCATCGGGACAATTGGCATTGGGTTCTTTCCTTTAGGTATTGCTAATTTAGTTTATGCTAACATATTGTCAAGGCATGACAGAGGAGAATCTCATGGCAGCGTATTCATCGCCCGGGCCGATCATCGAGGCGTTCTTCGACGAGCCCACCAACACGATCAGTTATCTGGTCGCCGACCCCGAGACGGGCGACGCCGCAGTCATCGACCCCGTGCTGGATTTCGACCTTGCCTCCGGCGAAGCCGATATCCGCTCGGCCGAGCGCATCGTGGCGACCGCACGAGAGCGGGGCTGGCGCATCGTCATGATCCTGGAGACTCATGCCCACGCCGACCACCTCTCCGCCGCGCCGTTCATCAAGGCGCACACCGGCGGCTGGATCGGCATTGGCGAGCATATTCGCGACGTGCAGCGCATCTTCCGCCCGGTCTTTGCCATGACCGACCTGCGGACGGACGGCTCGGACTTCGACCGGCTGATCGCCGATGGCGAGCGGTTCGCGCTCGGATCGCTGATGGTGGAAGCGATGCACGTGCCGGGGCACACGCCCGCGGACATGGCCTATCGCATCGGCGACGTGGTGTTCGTAGGCGATACCTTGTTCATGCCGGATTACGGCACGGCGCGGGCGGACTTTCCCGGCGGCGACGCGCGGACGCTTTATCGTTCGATCCGTCGGCTGCTCAGCTTGCCGGGCGGGACGCGCCTGTTCCTTTGCCATGACTACAAGGCGCCCGGCCGCGAAGACTATCGCTGGGAAACAACCGTGGACGAACAGAAGCGCGCCAGCGTGCATGTGCATGACGGCGTCTCCGAGGATGCGTTCGTGGCGATGCGCGAGGCCCGCGATGCGGCGCTGGCGGTGCCGAAGCTGCTGCTTCCCTCGATCCAGGTAAACATCCGTGCCGGGCGCTTCCCCGAGGCGGAGGCGAACGGCGTGCACTATCTGCGCATTCCGGTGAAGATGCGGGCGGAGGCAGCGGGGACTTGACGCGCGTCAGGGCTGGGGGCTGAACTGGAACCAGCGGCGCCGGCTCGCCGCTGGCGTCCCCCGCCGAGCCGCGCTATCTCCCTCGCCATGGCCTCTCGGAATCATCTCTATCTCGTCGACGGAAGCAGCTACATCTTCCGTGCCTATCATCAGCTGCCACCGCTGACCAACCGGCATGGGCTGAACGTGGGGGCCGTTTACGGCTATACCACCATGCTCTGGAAGCTGGCCGATGCGCTCGACAAGGAGGAGGGACCGACGCACCTCGCGGTGGTGCTGGACAAAGGCTCGCACACCTTTCGCAACGAACTCTATGACCAATATAAGGCCAACCGGCCGCCCGCGCCCGAGGACTTGGTCCCCCAGTTTCCGCTGATCCGCGAGGCAACGCGCGCTTTCTCGCTGCCTTGTATCGAGGAGGACGGCTTCGAGGCGGACGATATCATCGCTACTTATACCAAGCAGGCGGTCGCGGCGGGGTGGTCTGTGACCATCGTCTCGTCCGACAAGGACCTGGCGCAGCTCATCCAGCCCGGCGTCGACATGCTCGACACGATGAAGAACGAGCGGCGTGGACCGACCTATGTCATGGACAAGTTCGGGGTCCGACCCGAACAGTTGGGCGACGTGCTGGCGCTGATGGGCGACAGCGTGGACAATGTGCCCGGCGTGCCCGGCGTGGGCGCCAAAACGGCGGCCAAGCTGATCGGCGAATATGGTGATCTCGACAGCGTGCTTGCCGCCGCCCCGACGATGAAGCCTTCCAAGCTCAAGGAACGGCTGATCGAGCATGAAGCGCTGGCGCGTCTCTCGCGCGAGCTGGTGACGCTGCACAGCGAAGTGCCGCTCCCCCACTCGCTGGAGGAGTTGGCCCTCGACGGGATACCGCCCGAGCCGCTGCGGGCTTTTCTGGAGGATCAGGGCTTCAAGACCTTGCTCTCGCGCATGGCGGCGCACGCGCCAGGGCGTGAGAAGGCCGATCCTGTCGCGGCGGCCGCCGCCACGGCGGATCCCGGCACGCCGGACTTCGTGCCGCTGCCGCCGATCGATTGCGACGCCTATGAGACGGTGACGACGATCGAGCGGCTGGAGCACTGGATCGCGCAGGCCCGTGCCAGCGGCATCCTCGCCATCGATACCGAGACGGATTCGCTGGACAGCGTCGTGGCCAATCTCGTCGGCATCTGCCTCGCTACCGCGCCCGGCCACGCTTGCTACATCCCGCTCGGCCATCGCAGCAGCGACGATATGTTCGGCGAGGTCCCGGCTCAGCTCCCGCTGAGCGAAGTGGTCGCGCGGCTCCGGCCCCTGTTTTGCGATCCCGGCGTACTCAAGATCGGCCACAACATCAAATATGATCTCAACGTATTGGTCCGCCACGGCCTGCCGGTGAGCCCCATCGACGACACGATGGTGATGAGCTTCGATCTCGACGCCGGCCAGTCGCTCGCCGGGCATGGCATGGACGAAGTGGCGCATGCGGTGCTTGAGCACACATGCATCACGTTCAAGGATGTCGCGGGCACCGGCAAGAAGGCGATCAGCTTCGCGCAGGTGCCGCTCGATGTCGCGACCCGCTATGGCGGCGAGGATGCCGACGTGACCTGGCGGTTGTGGACACGCTTCAAGCCGCGCCTTGCGCAGGAAGGGGCGACGCGCGTTTATGAGCTGGTCGACCGGCCGCTGATCCCTGTCGTTGCGGGCATGGAACGCAGCGGCATCAAGGTGGACCGCGAGCAGCTTTCGCGCCTCTCCGGCCAGTTCGCGCAGGATATGGCGCGGCTGGAGGCAGAGATTCAGGCCGAGGCGGGGCAACCCTTCGTTATCGGCTCAACCCAGCAATTGGGCGCGATCCTGTTCGACAAGATGGGCCTCAAGGGCGGCAAGAAAGGCAAGTCCGGCGCTTACTCGACCGACGTGACCGTGCTGGAGAAGCTGAAAGCCGACGGCGTGGCCATCGCCGGCCTGGTGCTCGACTGGCGGCAGCTCGCCAAGCTCAAATCGACCTACACCGATGCCTTGCAGGCGCAGATCAATCCGGTGAGCGGCCGCGTGCACACCAGCTACAGCCTGACCGGCGCGCAGACCGGGCGGCTTTCCTCCACCGATCCCAATTTGCAGAATATCCCGATCCGCAGCGAGGTCGGCCGGCAGATCCGCGATGCCTTCATCGCCGAGCCGGGCCATGTCATTCTCGCGGCGGACTATAGCCAGATCGAGTTGCGGCTGGCGGCCCATATGGCCGACGTGCCGCCGCTGCGCGCGGCGTTTTTGCGTGGCGACGATATTCATGCCGCAACGGCGCAGGAGCTGTTCGGCGCGGTGGATCGCGACACGCGCGCGCGCGCGAAGACGATCAACTTCGCGATCCTCTACGGCATCTCGCGCTGGGGTCTCGCGGCGCGGCTGGAGATTGATCCGGACGAGGCGCAGGCCATGATCAACCGCTATTTCGAGCGCTTCCCGGGCATCTCCGCTTACATTAACGAGACGCTCGAGAAGGCGCGGCACAGCGGTCACACGCAGACGCTGTTCGGCCGCAAGACCTGGTTCCCGCAGATCCGTGCTTCCGTCCAGCATATCCGCCAGGGCGCCGAGCGCGCGGCGATCAACGCCCCGATCCAGGGCACCAGCGCGGATATCATCAAGCGCGCCATGGTCCGCATGAACCCGGCTCTGGCCGAGGCCGGGCTGACCCGGACGCGCATGCTGCTGCAGGTCCATGACGAACTGGTCTTCGAGGTGGCGGAGGAGGAAGTGGAGGCCGCGACGCCGATCATCCGCGACGTGATGGCCAGCGCTGCCGAGCCGATGGTGAAACTATCCATCCCCTTGGGCGTCGAAATCGGTACCGGCCCGAGCTGGGGCGCGGCGCACTGACGCCATGGCCGTCGCTCGCGCCTCGAAACATGCCTCGGGCGCGGGGACGTTGCGATGAGCTTTCGGTTCGAGCCCTCGGACGCGACGGTTGAGGCTGCGGTGAGGCGCATCGCGTGTGCGGAGCTGGATGCGACGCTGGCGGGGATCCGCGCGGATGATCTGCCGATCGAGCGGGTCATCCACGACGTACGACAGCGGTGCAAGGCGCTGCGTGGGCTGATCCGCCTGGTGCGGCCGGTCTTGCCGGCGTTCGCGACCGAAAACGCGGCATTTCGCGATGTCGCCCGAAGCCTCGGCGGCGCGCGGGATGGCAAGGTACTCGCGGATACGCTGAAGGCGCTGGCGGCCGAGCCGGATGCGGCGCTCGATCCATTGGCGATGGCGCGGGTTCGCGAACGCCTATGCGCGGCGCATTCCGCACCCGCTGGCCTACGTGAGGCGCTCGATGGCTGCGTCGCGCCCTTGATCGCGGCCCGGGTGCGCGCGGCGACATGGACGCTGACCGATGATGGTTGGGATGCGTTGGCGCCGGGCTTCCTCAAAACGATGAAGGCCGCGCGCCGCTCCATGCGGGAATTCGAGGAGACGGGGGACGTCGAGGCGGGTCATCGCTGGCGCAAGCACGCCAAATATCACTGGCAACATATGCGCCTGCTGCGCGGTGTGGCGCGCGAGCCGGGACGTAAGCGTGCGAAGCGGGCGCTCAGGCTCTCCGGCCTGCTCGGCGAACGGCACGATCTCGATTTGCTGGCTGCGGCGCTGGCAGCCCTGCCGCCGAGCGACGGCGACGAGGAGACGATTGCGCGGCTGACGATGCTCTCGAGCAGGCGAAGCGATCTGCTGGATGCGAAGGCTGCCCCATTGGGCAGGCGGCTATTTGGCCGGAGGCCGCATAAGCTCGCCTCCCGATGGGGCGCCCGATGGCGCCAATGGGCGGGGTAGGAGCGCCCCCGCATGAAACCCATCGTCGTGACCGTCGCCGACGCTTTTCAAACCGGCTACCGCTATGTGCGCACGGCGCCCGAGGGCGAGGCCTTCGCGCCCGAGTTCACGCCGGATCTGACACCCCGGGTGATGCTGGAACTCGGCGTTTTCGGCGGAAAATATATGACGGATTGCCGCGGGGAGTTTCCGTCCGATTGGTTTGCGCGGGCGCGTCTGTCGCCGCGCGGGGCGGACAAGGCTTGCAACCATTTCGGGGTTCTCGCCGGACAACCCCTGTCCGAATGGGCCAGGAAGGGCTGGCTCCACCCGGATGATCCGCGCGGATGGTTCCAGTGGTATTGCCGATATCATATGGGGCGGCGGATGGAGGATGATGCGCGACAGATCAAACGCTGGCGCGCCTTTGCCCGCCATGCGGCGCAAATCCGCGCGCATTGCGAGGCGGGTGACCCCTTCTGCCGCCCTCGCCAGCGCCAGGCGCTGTTGCAATGGGCCTATGACAGCCGGCAGATGTAGGCGATGTGCGCCGAACCTTGCGAATGGCGCGACGCGGGAGAACGTCAGGCCTCCGCGTGCTCGCTCAGCTTGCGCTCCCAGGCCAGCGCGTGCGCCACGATGGTATCGAGATCGGCATAGGCCGGGCGCCAAGGCAGCGTGGCGAGGATGCGGCTGTTATCCGAGATGAGGCTGGGCGGATCGCCGGCGCGGCGGCCCTCGATATGGCGCTCGACCGTGAGATTGGTGACGCGGTCGACCGCATCGAGCACTTCGAGTACCGAAAAGCCCCGGCCGTAGCCGCAGTTCATGGTGAGATTGCGCGCGGGCTCCGCAATCAGCGCTTCCAGCGCCAGAACATGCGCGGCGGCAAGGTCGCTGACGTGGATGTAGTCGCGCACCCCGGTGCCGTCCGGCGTCTCGTAATCCGTGCCGAACACCGCGACATGGCTGCGCTTGCCCAAGGCCGCCTCGACCGCGACCTTGATGAGGTGCGTCGCGCCCGTTGTCGACTGGCCCGAGCGGCCCTGCGGATCGGCACCCGCGACGTTGAAATAGCGCAGCGCGCAGTAATTGAGCGGGTGCGCGGCGGAAACGTCTGCGAGCATCAGCTCGGTCATCAGCTTGGATGTGCCATAGGGGTTGATCGGGCGCTTGGGGCTGTCCTCGCGCACTGGACTTTCCTCCGGCACGCCATAGGTCGCGGCGGTGGAGGAGAAGATGAAGTGCGGCACGCCGCCGGTCACCGCTGCCTCGATGAGCGCGCGGCTGTTGACCGTGTTGTTGCGATAATATTTGAGCGGCTGCGCGACCGATTCAGGAACAATGATCGAGCCGGCGAAATGCATGATGCCGCCGACGTGGTGCTCCGCGATAACGCGACCGACCAGCGCCATATCGCCGATATCGCCCTCGACGAACGCCGCTTTCTCGTGCACCGCCCACCGGAAGCCGGTGGTGAGATTGTCGATAACCACGACCGGCCAGCCCGCATCGACCAGCGCCAGCACCGCGTGGCTGCCGATATAGCCCGCGCCGCCCGTGACGAGGATGGTCGGCTTGGCATTGGTCATGGGGAGGGCTCCTTCGATCGGAATCGGGACATCAGTAAAAGCGCGCGACGAGCGGCACGATCGTCATGGCTGCCAGCAGCAGCGCCGCCGCCGTCAGCCAGTGCCGCCATGCCACGTCCCGCACAGTCAGTTCTTCCGGTCGGCCAGCGCCGCCACGGCCTTGCGGACCTCTTGCGATCGGCCGCGGGGCAGCACGAGGATCTCGTCCGCCGTGGCGATAACGATCAGGTTCTCAACCCCCACCACCGTCACATGCGGGCCATCGCTGCGGACCAGGCAATCGCGCGCGTCGATGGCGTGTGCCGCACCTTGCAGGGCATTGCCGCGCGCATCCTTGGATGCGAGGGCGTGGAGCGTATCCCAGCTCCCCACGTCGGACCAGCCCATGCTGACCGGCACGCAGGCCACCTTGGCAGCGCGTTCCATCACGGCGTAGTCGATCGAGTCAGATGGGCAGGCGGCGAACGCGTCGGCGGCGGGGAGGATGGTGTCTCCCTCGCGCTGCGCTTGCGCCATGGCATCGCGCGCCGCGTCCAGCATGGCCGGCTGATATTCGGCAAGCGCCGCGAGATAAGCACGCGCGCTGAACAGGAAGATGCCGGCGTTCCACACGTGGCCGCCCTGCGCGAGCATCGCGGTGGCCCGGTCGAGATCGGGTTTCTCGACAAAGCGCGCGACCTTGTGGACGCCTTCGGTCAGCTCGGATCCCAGCGCGATGTAGCCGAACCCCGTTTCCGGTGCGTCGGGCTCAATGCCGAAGGTGACCAGCCACCCCTGCGTGACCAGTGGCCGGGCGCGCTCAATGGCGGCGTGGAAGGCGGCGACATCGGTGACGATATGATCGCTGGGCATGACCAGCATCGCGCTGTCCTGCGCTTCCAGCGCCAACGCGGCGAGGGCGATGGCGGGGGCGGTGTTGCGGGCGCATGGTTCGAGGATCAGCGTCATGCCCGCGTCGCTCTGCGCGTGGATCAGCTCGGCATGGGCGGCATTGCCGACAACGACCGGTGCGGTGGCCCCGGCGAGGCCTTCGATCCGCGCCAGCGTCAGCTCGAACATGGTGCGGGCGGCGGTGAGCGCGATGAACTGCTTGGGCCGTTCGCCGCGGCTGAGCGGCCACAACCGCGTACCCGCGCCGCCCGAGAGGATGACGGGCGTGATCGGCTGGAGGTCTGCCACGGTCGGGCGGTCCTTTCTCGCTATGCTCCTACCCGCCTAAAGGGGCGGGCGGCGCGCGGCAAGGGCCTCGCGCGGGCGCGACGGGCTCTAGCCGAACGCCTTGCTGATGGAACAGGCAGCCGGACCCAGAATAACGACGAACAGGGTCGGCAGGATGAACAGGATCAGCGGCACGGTCATGATGGCCGGCAGACGCGCCGCCTTCTCCTCGGCGCGCATCATCCGCTCGTGGCGGAACTCGGCCGAGAGAACGCGCAGGGCTGAGGCAAGGGGGGTGCCGTATTTCTCGGTCTGGATCATCGTCGTGACGACCCCCTTGAGCGCCTCCAGCTTGACGCGTTCGGCGAGATTCTCAAATGCCATGCGTCGCTCGGTAAGGAACGACAGTTCGATGGCGGTGAGCTGGAATTCCTCGCCCAGTTCCGGGTAGGCGGCGCCCAACTCGCGCGCCACGCGAGTGAAGGCGGCGTCCACGGTCAGACCGGCCTCGGCGCAGATGACCAGCAGATCGAGCGCATCCGGGATGCCCTTGCGGATCTCCGCCGCTCGCTTGCTGACCATATTGTCGACATAGAGGTCGGGCGCCTTGTAGCTGAGCAACAGCGCTCCGGCGAAGAAGCCGAACTTCTTGAGCGCGCTCCAATCCGGCCACAGATCGAGACCGTAGATCAGCAAGGCCGCCGTGCCGCCGATCACGATCGGCAGCACCAACCGGCCGAAGATGATCGCGATGGCCCATTCCTTGGAGCGGATGCCGGCCTGCGCGAGCTTCTTCTGCGCGACCTTGAGCTGGTCGTCCTGCAGAACCCGGAGGGAGCTGAGCAGGCTGCGCATGCGATCGGTCGTATCGTTCTGGTGAACGATTTTGGCGCGCCGCTTTCCGGTCGAGGCGGTGATGCCGGCCTTGAGCTGCTCGCGCCGTTCGTTGAGCGCCTTGACCCGCCGCGCCATGGGATCGCGTACGGTCGAGGCGGCATAGATGGCGACGAGCACGGCGAAGGTCGCCATGGCGGCGAGCAGCGTGCCCACGTCGCGGGCGGTCATACCGAAAAGGGTGGCGCCGGTGGATGTCATGAGCGGTCCCCTTCCCTCAGATTTCGAAGTTGATCATCTTGGCCATGATGAACACGCCGCAGCCCATCCAGCAGAGGCCGCCAATGCCGATGATCTGCATAAGGCCGAGGCCGAACAACCCGGTTGGATCGCCCGTGAAGAACGGCGCCATATAAGCGTAGTTGACCCAGCAAATGAGCCCGAACACGATAAACGGCAACGCGCCGATGATATAAGCCGAGGCCTTCGATTCCGACGACATGGCGCGGATCTTGAGTTTCATCTGCGCGCGTTGGCGCAGCACCGATCCGAGGTTGGCCAGGGTTTCGGCGAGGTTGCCGCCGGTCTCGCGCTGGATGGCGAGGGTGATGCAGAAGAAGCGGAACTCGGTGGTGCCGAGCCTGTCCGCGGTTTCCTGCAACGCAGCGTCCATCGACTTGCCGATCTTGATCCGCTCATTGATCATCTTGAATTCCTCGCCGACCGGGCCGGGCAGCTCGTTGGCGACGACGGTCATCGTCTCGCTCACCGGGAGGCCGGAGCGCAGGCCGCGCACCAGAAGATCGAGCGCGTCGGGGAAGCTGGCGTTGAACTTGTCGACCCGCCGGGCGATGAGCTTGCCCACCATCTTGTGGGGGATGCCGAAGCCGGCGGCCAGCGAGACGAACAGCGAGGGCAGGAACGAAAAGCCGCGCAGCGACATCACGCCGAACACCACGATGGTGAGGGCGACGGAGGCCGCCATATACTGGCCGAGCGTCCATTTGCGCCCCGTCATGGCCAGCCGCTTGGCGAGGTTCTCCGGGTTGGGGATGAGCGAGACGAGCAACTGGTTCTTATCGACCCGCCGCGACGAGATGGCCTTGCGCATCCGGGCTTCCATCTGGCTGAGGTCGCTGGCGGCGTGGCGCGTACGAATGGCGGCGACGCGCCGGCTGCCGGCTCGCTCCGCCGACGGGCCGGCGAAGGCCAGAAAGAGCAGCGCCAGAGTTGCCCCTAGCATCAGGATCAGCATCAACAGCTTTGGATCGGTCATTACCTCATCCACTCACATCCATCGTCCGCTCGACGGGCTGGGTCGGCCCCAGCCAGTGTTCGGTCACTCGGCGACTGCCTCGGGGACGAATTTCGCCTTGCCCTTGCGCGGGAGCGCAAGCTTGACATCCATCAGCCGGCCGATCAGCGAGCCGCCCTTCCCGCCACCGGCCGGTCCAGCGGCATTGTCCCCTTCCGCCACCGCAACGAGATGGCCGTGCAACGCCACCAGACTCTGGCCAAGCTTGCTGGATCGACCGCTGTCAGCCACTGTTTTGCCGAGCTTGGCCGCCTGCGCGGTCACCTTGGCATCGTAGGGCAGGACGCTGTCGATCTTCCGCTCGATTGAATGCTCGAAATCCTTGCGGGTGATTTCGGCGATGCCCGCCTGGGCCTTGTTGGCGACCACGATCACCTGCGATTGGGGGGCGTTGGTCTTGAGCCACGAGAGGATGCGGATGGTATCGCGCGCCGATGCCAGAGTGAACTCGGTGACGATGACGACCAGGTTCGACTCGTGAACCAGATGAGGGTGCTGCACCAGCATGGCACGCGGCAGGTCCACGAACGTGCATTCGAAGGCGCTACGCAGCTCCTCTTCGAGCTGATAATAGGCCGAGCCGTCGGTGATGAGCGGCTGGTTGATCGGTGCCTCGGCGGAGAGCAGGGCCAGCGTGTCACTCGCCCGCACCATCGCGCGCTCGATGAACAGACCGTCGATGCGGCTGGGATTCTCGACCGCATCGGTGAGACCGCGACCCGGCTCCAGATCCATGGCGAGGGCGCCGGTGCCGAAATGCACGTCCAGATCCAGCAAGGCGGTGGAGCGCTTGGCCTTGGTGCTGCTCAGATAGGCGAGCGAGGTGGTGACGGTGGAGGCGCCGACGCCGCCGCGCGTACCGATCACCGTTACCATCAGGTGCGGCCGATCGTCCGTGGACTCGGCGCGCGGCGCGAGGAACACGGCCTGCGCCGCCGCCAGTGCGTCGCGCAGCGTGTCCGCCGCCATCGGCTTGAGCAGATAATCCTGGATGCCGCTGGCGACGAGGTCGCGATAGAGGCGCACGTCGTTCACCTGGCCGCTGGCAATCACCACTGTGCCTGGTTCGCAGACCTCCGCGAGATTGTTGATGTCGTTGAGCGGGTCGCCCGATTCGGACAGGTCGACGAACAGCACGTTCGGGCTGGGCGCCATGGAGAGCGACTGCACGGCGTTGCGCAGGCCGCCTTTGTGAACCTTCTCGATCGGCCAGCCCATGTCCTGCACGACGGCGCGCAGCAGATCGAGGCTGTGATCGTCGCACACATAGGCGTGAAACGGATCGCGGCCATCGGAGCCGGCCGGTTTCCAGGGTGCGTTCATCTTACTTGCCTCCGGTGGACATGGATTGCAGGCCGCCGCTGCCGGTTGGCGCCTTCTCCTGATAGGCCTTGATCGCGCGACCGCTGACGGTGCTGGTCGGGTTCACCCCGGCATCTCGGCCCTCGATCAGGTCGCGCGGATCGGCCACCATCGCGGCGAGGTTGCTCGCCATGGCGCAGCCGTAATTGTCGCTGAGGCCGCCGGCGAAATTGGCGCCCGAGCGGTCGGCCCAGCTTGGGCAGCCGGGCACGCTGGCGACCGAGCGGCTGACGACGACGCGCAACCCGCCGCCCGCGGCTTGTCCGGCGGTGATGGGGGCCTCACCCTCGACGAGCAGGCCATAGCGGCCGACGGCATTGGCGATGGCATCGCGCAGCGCCAGCGAGCCGGTGCCGGCAAGCGAGACACGGTCTCCGTAGCGCAAGCCAAGAGCGCTGAACCAGGCGGTTAGCCGGCTCTCCTCAGGGCCTGTAAGGCCGCCATTGCCGTCCGCGATCACATCGAACACGAAATCGGTCCGCTGTACCACCGGCTGATGGCGCGGTTCGACGCCGCGTTCGACCGTGCGGGCCGATCCCGGGGGTGTACCCAGCGAAAAGGCGAGGCACAGGCCCAGCGCCAGAGCGGCGGGGCGTTGGAGAAATCGGGTCATATCCATCTCTTCCCTCGCTGGTCAGAAGCTGAAGCCGGGGGCGGCCGTCTTGCCGCTGGCCTTGCTCGTGCGGGTCGCTACGCGGTCCGACGTGACGGTGGTCGGCTCGGCTGGTGTCGGCGTGGGTCGCTCGGCACCGCTCTGACCGGCGTGCTGCTGGTTCCCCAGGATACGCTGGGCGTCATTGGCGTTGCGGAAACCATCGGTTGGCAGCGCGATCTGCCGGGCATCGACCGGCCTGACCAGATAGGGCGTCACGACGATGACCAGTTCGGTTTCCTGCCGGCGATAGCTCTGCGATTTGAACAGATTGCCGAGAATCGGCAAGTCGCCGAGGAACGGCGTCTTGTCGACCGTATTGCCGCTCGTCGTGGAGAGCAGCCCACCGATCATGAAGCTCTGGCCGGAGCCGAGTTCCACGGTCGTCTCGGCGCGTCGGGTCGAAATGCCGGGAATGGTGAAGTTGTTGAGCCGCACGCCGGCGCTGGTGTCCAGCTGGGAGACTTCAGGACGGACCCGCATCGAGATGCGGCCATCGGCCAGCACGGTCGGCGTGAAGGCGAGACTGACGCCATATTGCTTGTATTCGACCGAGACCTGACCGAGCGAGGTCGAGAGAGGGATCGGGATTTCGCCGCCGGCGAGGAAGCTTGCCGTCTCCCCGGACAGCGCCGTGAGGTTGGGATTGGCGAGGGTGGCTGCGAGGCCCTGCGTCTCGGCAAGATCGAGCGTGCCCATCAGGTCCAGGCCGAGCAGGCGCCCGGCAGCGCCCAGGGTCGTGCCTGTTTCGGCGTTGTTGAACTTGAAAAGCGTGTCGAAGGCTTGCCGTCCGGTGGACGGATCAATGACGGGAATCTCGATCGGCGCGCCGCCATTGGGATTGGGAATGAAAGTCGTCACGCCGGGATAGGTGATGGAGCCGGGACTCCCCCGGCCGATGCCGAACAGGAAGCCGCTGCCCAGGTTGCGACTGCTCAGCAGGTTGACGCCCAGGTTCTTGGCGAAACTCTTGTTCACCTCGGCAATGCGGACCTGCAGGTTGACCTGGAGTGGCGTGGCGGTGCGCAGACGGCTGACCACGGTTGTGTCCTTGCCGGAGAAGGCCTGGACCAGCCGCTCAACCTCCGCCGAATCTTCCGGCGTGGCGATGGTGCCGGTGAGCAGGACCATGCCGTTCATGGTGCTCACCTGTACATCGGCGTCGGGCATGGCGAGCTTCAGCATCTGGTCGATGCTGGTGATGTTGTTGCCGACGCGCACGGCGTTGGCATAAAGCATCTTGCCGCCCGACGAGGTGACAAACACATTGGTTTCGCCCGGCGTTTTGGCAATCAGGTAGATCTGCCGCTGGGACCGGACGTGGACATCGACCACATTGGGGTCGGCGATCACCACGTCGCTGAGATTCTCGGGCAGGTTGACCACCCGGCTCTCGCCAACAGCGAGCAACAGCGCGCCATTCTCCTGCTGCGCCGGCCCGGTGGCGGCGAGCGCCGGGAATTGCAGGGCGGCTGCGCTGGCCGTGATGGCAAGCGCGGCGGCGAGGGCGCCGGTGGCGATGCGCGCCGGCGACAGCATGGAACTCTGCTTCATCTTACTTGCTCCCCACCGGCACAGCGGTAACGGCCGTACCGCGCGCAATCCGCACCACCGGGCCAGACTCGCCGGCCACGCCGCCGCCGGCGGCGACATTGGCATGAAGGTTCGGATCGACCGGCTTGCCTGGCACGCTGCTACGTTGGTAGCGCGATACGTCGGCCCCCGTGGAATAGGTCGAGCGCTTATCGGTCGGACGGCTGGCGACGGCTGCCAGCATCGTCTTTTCGCTATTGGCATCGCCGGTACTGGGCGCGTCCACCTCGCCTGAGGCGAGCGCCTCTTCAAGTTGCTGGCTGCTGTCTGCGATCGAACGGAGCGAGAGCGAGATAGCGCCGATGGTTTGCGCCACGCTGATCTTCTCGGCGATACGCGGCGTCACTTCGAGCGTGACGTTGGAGTAGGTCTGGACGACCGGCTTGCCGTCTTCTCCCATCGCATCGGTGCGCTGGTCGGTGGCAAGCACGCGTAGGTTGCGCACGATCGTCTCGGCAACCTTGAGCGGAGCGCCGTCTCCGCCGCCCGGGACGCTCTGGGTGAGCATCAGATCGACGCGATCGCCAGGGAAGACGAAGCCCGCGACACTGCTCTGGATGGAAACCGGCACGGTCACGGCGCGCATGCCCGGCGCCAATGCCGCAGCCAGGAAGCCGCGGTCGCCCGGCTGGATCAGCGAGCCCTGTGTGACCGGTTGGCCCGCGGCGATGGCGGTTCGGACGACCGAGCCTACCAACTTCTCCGCATCGGCCTTGCCCTCGATATAATAGGCCTCTTCAACCAGTTCTTCGGGCCAGGGCTGGTAGCGATAGGCATCCGCGCTGACGATGGTACCAACCGGCAGCGCCTTGGTTGCCACCAGCACGTGGGGCATATTTTGCGAAGCCGGCATGGCAGCGGCGGTCGCTCCGGGCGCGGCGCCGTCAGCAAACATGGAGCGGGCCAGAAATGCCGTCGTGACGGCGATAATCAGCGCTCCGGCCAGAAGGGCGATCTTCTTAGGTTCCATGACGAATGTCGTCTCCCATCGGCGGGACCGAAGCCCCGAACCGGGCGCTTATCAGCCAAAAGGGTTAAAATACCGTTCGCCGAATACCCACAGGCCGGCCAGCGCGATGGCGACGCCATACGGGATTTCTGGCCGACCACTGCGGCGCAAGGCCCAATGATGGACAAGCGTTGCGATGGTTACCGCTCCGCCCGCGAGCGCCATCAGGATGAGCAACAGGGCCATCGCCTCCAACGGCAACCACAAGGCCAGAGCGCCGAGCATCTTGACGTCACCTCCACCCATCATGCCAAGTGCGAACAGGCCGGCGAACAGCCCGAACACGGCGAGTGCCAACCCGATCTGGCTCAGGATATCGGGGTAGAAAGCGAGGCCGTTGGTCCACCACCACAAGGGCGCCAGCAGCGCGATCGTCAGGTTGAGGCCGTTGGAGATCGTTCGGCTGCGCAGGTCCGTCACCGCGCCCCAGAGCAGGAGCAGCGCGAGCATGGCGACGAGCAGGGAGGGCAGCCAGGCTGTGATCATTTGCGCAAAAGGCTAGACCTTGGCCCTTAGGAAATCGTAACCAGCGCTCGCGATGCCGATTTGCCGCCTTTCCCGTTGTGACGCCCCGCCCGTTCGCTTTTCCAATGCCCAGCAGGTGCCGCTCACGTGACGACCTGCGATATCCTGATCGTGGGTGGCGGCATGGCGGGCTTCAGCATAGCGGCGGGGCTTGCCGGACGCGCGCGGGTGATGCTGATCGAGCAGGAGGAACAGCCCGGCTACCACGCTTCCGGCCGCTCGGTCGCATTCTGGAGCGAGAGCTATGGCGGCCCGGCCATCCAGCCGCTGACGACCGCGAGCGGACCGCTGCTCGCCAAGCCCGACCCGGCCTTTTCCGAGCGCTCCTTCCTGGGTGAGCGCCGCGCGGTCCATGTCGGTCGGGCGGAGCATGCCGGGCAAGCCAAGGCGATGCAGCGCGATTTCGCAGCGAGCGGCATTACGCTGGAGCCTCTCGACAGCGCGGCGCTGGCGGCCCGCCTGCCGGGGCTAAGGCCAGCATGGACGGTGGGGCTTTCCGAACCGAGCTGCATGGATATCGACGTAGCTGGTTTGCTCGCCGCCTATCGTCGCGCTGCGCGACGAGACGGCCTCGATGTTCGACTCGATACGACGTTGCTCGGGGCGAGGCGCGAGGGGAGCAGCTGGCGAGTCGAGACCAGTGGCGAAGCGCTCACCTGCACACTTATCATCAACGCTGCGGGGGCGTGGGCGGACGATGTGGCGCGGCGCTGCGGTGTAGGACCGCTCGGTGTCACGCCCTATCGACGCACCGTGGTGCAGTTGCGCTGCCCGGAGGCGCCGGCGGAGTTCCCGCTCATCATAGGCCTGGGTGGAGACTTCTATTTCAAGCCGGAGGGGGTGGGCCATCTCTGGCTTTCGCCGCACGACGAGACGCCGGATGTGCCGCGCGATGTCGCGCCGGAGGAGTTGGACGTGGCGCTCGCCATCGAGCGGTTTCGCACGGTGGTCGACTGGCGCATCGAGGCGGTGGAGCACAAATGGGCCGGATTGCGCAGCTTTGCTCCCGACCGGCTGCCGATCTACGGGTTCGATCCGCGTACGGAGGGCTTCTTCTGGTTCGCAGGGCAGGGCGGGTTCGGTATCCAGACCGCGCCTGCGGCGGCGCTGATCGGCGCTGCGCTCGTGCTGAGGGAGATGCCGCCGGCGCAGGTCGCCGGCATTGACGTCGCCGTTTACGCGCCAGACCGGCTGATCGCCCACTGAGCCACATTGGAATTGGCCTTGGCTCCATAGAGCGCTACAGTCGCCGCCGGCCTCAACCTATGGAGGATTCCGACGATGGCGCACAAGTTCGTGATCGAGAAGAACAAAGCCGGCGAGTTCGTGGCAAAGTTCAAGTATAACAGCGAGATCATCTTCTGGACTGAGGGGTATTCCAGCAAAGCGAGCGCGCGCAATGCGATCGAGTCCATCCTCAAGAATGGGCCCGGAGCGCCGATCGAGGAAGCCTGATCCCGGCGCCTCCCGCCACCAAATGAGGGCGGCGCCGACGAAGGGTGCTTTGCGGGAGGCGTGCCACGTCGAGCTCGACCCGGGCTTGTTGAGGATGGCGTCGCCCGCTTATCCGGTTATGCGGAAAACGCACGCTGTTCTGGGAGGCTGGATGCAAACCGGGTCGCTGTGAGCCAGACGCACTAACCGCTTCTGCGCGCTTAGGTGCGCGGGGCGATCTTCGTCGATGGATGATGGCCTGTCGATGTCAGCTGGCCGGGGGATGCCGCCGGACGCAGCGCTGATCCGGAGCGGGGCCGGCCTTGCGATCGGCCGACCCCCACATCCGACTTATTTCAGCGTATCGAGATAGGCGATGACGTCCGCCCGGTCTTTCTCATTGGCCATACCCGCGAAGGCCATCTTGGTGCCCGGCACCAGCTTCATGGGTGCGCGCAGATATTCGGAGATTTCCGCGTCGGTCCAGGTGATGCCACTGTTCTTCATGGCCGGCGAATAAGCGTAGCCGGCTTCCACGGCAGCCTTGCGGCCCACCACGTTATGCAGCGAGGGGCCAAGGCCGTTCTTGCCCGGCTCAACCGAGTGGCAGATCTTGCACTGCGCGAACAGCTTGGCGCCGTTGGCGGCATCTCCGGCTGGCGTGGCAGCGGCAACCGCCTTCTTTTCCGGCTCGGCGGCCGCCGTTTCAGGCTTTTTCTCGACCTTGTTGTCGACCTTGGCGGCGGGTGCCTCGGCCGTGTTGGCGGGGGCCGGAGCAACCGCTTCATTGGCGACGGTCGCGGCCTCGTTCACCGCAACCTCGCTGGCGACATTGGCTGCATTTTCGATGGGTAACTCAGCCGCATTGTTCGCTTCGGGCTGACCACCGCAGGCTGAGAGCAGCCCGACGAGGCCTAAGCCGGACACGACATAAAAAGTTTTGGCGCGGCGATGCGCGCGATGAAGCGTCAACATGGGCGACTCCCGCAATGAACATTGTCGTCCGTTTCTGCCGAAAACAGGCCGACGGCCGCCCCCTGTGGTGCGCGCAGCAAGTATCGTCAACGGCAATGTTGAGATCCTGCGGTGGAACGGTGCATTAGGCTGCGGGTTGACACGGGCGCGGCAACGCGTTGAATGACGGTAAAACGGTTAGCAAACAAATAGGATTGGGGAGTGGAGTTGGCTGAAACGCGCGAGGGCGTTACCGAGGACGCGGGCATCAAGCCGATTGACGCGAGTTCCCCCCGCCTCGACCGGGAGTATGGCTTCACGTATCGGATCATCCTGGTGGCGCGGCGCTACCGTGCCATGCTGGATGAGAAGTTGCGGCCGATGGGATACGGCACGGCGCGGATGGAGGCGCTCTCCACCATCGCTCGCTCGCCAGAACCAAGCGCGCAGATCGCGATCGCCAAGCGGATCGGCATCGAAGGGCCGACACTGACCCGCATGCTCGACACGCTGGAAGCCGATGGCCTCGTGGTTCGGCGGCAGGATCCCAACGACCGTCGCACCAAACTCATCGAGCTGACTGAGGACGGCAGGCGGGCGCTGCAAGAAATCAGCGCCGTTGCCCATGCCTTTCGCGCGTCTGTGTTGACCAACCTCAGCGATGCGGAACTTGACCAGGTCAACAGCATCACTGGCAAGCTGATGGAAACACTCTGCGACGGCGCTCACCCCTGAGCTGCAGACGCTTGCCGTGCCACACATCGCTGATCGGCGGCCGCTACTGGACTTGCCGCCCTGCCGCAGATAATTGCGCTCCGAATGATTTTCGACGGGAGGAATGCGGTTATGGCGCAAGGCGCGGGGCAGGATGCATCGGCGACAACGGGCGGTGCCCCCCGTATCGTCCATCTCGACCGGATGACGTTGGGCGGCTTCGATATCCCGCGCCCTGATCTGCCGCATGAGTGGATCAGTCACGAGTTCACCGATGCCGAGGACGTGGTGGCGCGGCTCGCCGGCGCGCAGGTCGCCATCATCAACAAGGTGAAGATGGACGCGGCGACCCTCGCGGCGTTGCCCGATCTCAAGCTGATCGCCGTGACCGCGACCGGGACCGATGTGATTGACAGCGCGGCGGCACAGGCGCGGGGCATCCAGGTGCGCAACGTCGTCGGTTATGCCGGCACGTCGGTCGCCGAGCATGTCATCATGCTGGTCTTTGCGCTGGCACGCGGGCTGGTGCCGTTCCGCGATTCGGTGATCGATGGACGCTGGGAGAACGGCAAGGCGTTCTGCGTGTTCGCGGCGCCGGTGCGCGATCTGGTGGGGCAGCGGCTCGGTCTGTTCGGCAGTGGCGCCATCGCACAGTCCGTGGCGGAGCGTGCCCGCGCGCTGGGGCTGGAGGTGGTGTTCGCCGGCCGGCGTGGCGCGGCGCCGGGCGAGGGCCGGCTGCCGTTCGAGGAAGTGCTGGCGACCAGCGACATCATCAGCCTGCACTGCCCGCTCACCGACGAAACGCGGCATATGCTGGACGCCGATACACTGGCGACGATGAAGCGGGGCGCGCTCATCATCAACACGGCGCGCGGTGCCCTCATCGACCTCGACGCGCTGGAGGCGGCGCTGGAGAGCGGGCATATCGGCGGCGCGGGCATCGACGTCGCGCCGGTCGAGCCACCGCCGCCGGGCAGCGCGATCCTGCGCCTCGCCCGCCGGCCGAATGTGGTGGTGACGCCGCACAGCGCGTGGCTCAGCAGTCAGGCCGTGACTGAGTTGGCGCGCGTGACTGGCGAGACGATCGCTTCCTTCCTGGCGGGGCGGTGAGGGGCGTCATGCACCGGCGGGAGATACTCGAAGGCGCCTATGCGGCGGCGATCGCGGCATGCAAGCGGCCGGAGACGATCATCGACGCGCTGCCGCCGCGCCCGTCAGGCCGGGTGATCGTCATCGCCGCTGGCAAAGGTGCGGTGCCGATGGCGCAAGCGGTGGAGGCGCATTGGCCGGATGCGACCGGCATCGCCGTGACGCGCACCGGCTATGGGTCGCCGCTCACGCGGATCGAACTGATCGAGGCCAGCCATCCCGTGCCCGACGCGGCTGGTCTGGCGGCGGCGCAGCGCTGCCTTGAGCTGGCGCAGAGCGCGGACGAGGGCGACCTGGTGCTGGTGCTGCTCTCCGGGGGCGCCTCCGCGCTGCTAGCCGCACCATCGCCGCCACTGGACCTGCCAGCCAAGCAAGCCGTGACGCGCGCGCTGGTGCGCTCCGGCGCGAGTATCGACGAAATCAACCTGGTGCGGCGGCATCTCTCGCGGATCAAGGGTGGGCGCCTTGCGGTCGCCGCCTGGCCGGCGGACGTGCTGACGCTGGCTGTCTCCGACGTGGTCGGCGACGTACCAGAGGATATCGGATCCGGTCCGACCGTGGGCGACGTGGGGACCATCGCCGATGCGCGGGCGGTGCTGGTGCGGTACGGCATTGCCGAGCCGCAGGGCTGGAGCGAGTCGATCAAGCCGGACGATCCGCGGCTGGCACGCAGCCGGTTCGCGGTGGTCGTCCGCCCCGACGATGCCCTTGACGCCGCAGCGGCGGATCTTCGCGCGCAGGGCTATGCGCCGGTGATGCTCGACCGCGAGGCAACCGGCGATGCCCGGGAGGCGGCACGGCGCCATGGCGAGGCAGCGCTGCGGGCGCTCGAGGCCGGCGAACGCAGCGCCCTGATTTCCGGCGGCGAGCTGACCGTCACCGTCACCGGCAACGGGCAAGGCGGACCCAATCAGGAATATGCCCTCGCGCTGGCGCGGGAGATTGCGGGCACGGCCGGCATCGCCGCGCTGGCGGCGGATACGGATGGAGTCGATGGCAATCGCGACGTTGCGGGGGCCTATGTCGACGGGGGGACGCTTGCGGCCTTGCGGCAGGCGGGGCTCGATCTTGATGCGGTGCAGGCGAACAATGATGCCGGCAGCGCGCTTGGCAAGATCGGCGCGCTGTTCGTGCCGGGGCCGACGCAGACGAACGTCAACGACCTGCGCATCATCCTGGTCGACCCCTGACGATGGGTGGGGGCGGCCTCCACGCGCCCGAGCGGATCACCGTGCGGACGGCGTTGCTGGATATCGCCGTTGATTGCTGGGGCGAGCCGGGGGGCGCGCCGGTGCTGCTGCTCCACGGATTCCCCTATGATCCGCGCTCGTTCGACCGGGCGGCGGCGCTGCTCGCTGCGGCGGGGCTGCGCGTCTATGCGCCCTATCTGCGCGGCTTCGGGCCGACGCGGTTCCTGAGCGACGAGACGATGCGATCGGGCCAGCAGACCGCCATCGCGGACGATGCCCGGGCGCTGCTCGACGGGCTGGGCGTGGCAGGGGCGCTGGTAGCGGGCTTCGACTGGGGCGGGCGAGCTGCCTGCATCCTGGCGGCGCTGTGGCCCGAACGGGTGCGGGGGCTGCTCGCGGTGGGTGGCTATCTTATCCAGGATCTCGCCGATCCAACGCGGCCGGCGCCGGCGGCCATCGAGCATCTCGTCTGGCATCAATATTTCCTTGGCTCGGAGCGGGGGCAGCGCGCGCTGGCGGAGCGGCCGAGCGACATTTGCCTACACCTGCGCCGGCAATGGTCGCCGGGGCTGGTCGATGAGGCGCTGTTTGCGCAAAGTGCCGGTTCGTTCGACAATCCGGATTTCGCGGCGGTGGCCTGTCACAGCTATGCCCATCGGATCGGCGCGGCGCCGGGTGATCCGCGCTATGCCGCGCTTGATGCCGCCTTGTTGCCGCCGCCGCCGATCGCTGTGCCGACCGTCGTCCTCTCGGGTGCCGATGGGCTGCTCGGCGGCCGCGCGGCGAGCGAGCGCTTCCTCCACCTGCTGGACGAGCGGCGGGTGGATGGTGCCGGGCACGATCCTGCCGCCGAGCAACCCGAGGCCTTCGTGCAGGCACTGCTGACCCTGCACCAGCGGACTGGCTAGGATCTTTGCGGCAAGACATCATTGCAAACAATTAGAATTAGAATTAATTGTGGCCGAACCAACATGGATGAGTCGGCGCGCAGCCGTGCGCTTTTTGGAGATGAGCCATGGAAGTCAGGAAGCTGCATCCCATTTTCGGCGCCGAGATTATCGGCGCGGACCTCTCGAAAGAACCGGATCAGGCGCTGGTCGACCTCGTCGAGGAGACGATGAAGGACTATGCCGTCGTCTGCATTCGCGGGCAGGGCCATATCAGCGACGCCGACCATCTGCGGTTCGCGCGCGCCTTCGGGCCGCTGGAGCTGCCTCCGGGCTACGACCAGCGCAAGGACCAGCCGGGCCGCATGGCGCCGGAACTTTACGATGCCTCCAATCTGGACGCCAACGGCGAGATCATCGATCCGGAGTCGCTGCGCGCCAAGTTCGCGAAGGGCAACGAACTGTTCCACGCCGACAGTTCTTTCAACGACATGCCGAGCAAATGGTCGATGCTGCTCGGCCACATCGTTCCGCCGGAAAAGGGTGACACCGAGTTCGTCGACCTGCGTCATGTCTATGATGAACTGCCGCAGAAGAAGAAAGACCAGATCGCGAATCTGGTCGCCGAACACAGCTTTGCCGCCAGCCGCGAGAAGGGCGGCGTCAAGAGCGAGGATACCAGCAGCGTCCGCAGCGTAATGCCAGGTGCTTTCCAGCCGATGGTGCGGGTGAGCCCGTCTGGCCGCAAGGCCCTGTTCGTCGGCTCGCACGCCTTCCGCGTGGAGGGCATGGACGACGCGGCAGGCAAGGCGCTGATCGATGAGTTGCTCGCCTTCGCCAGTCAGCCCAAATATATTTATGCGCACAAGTGGCGGCAGGGCGATCTGCTGATCTGGGATAATCGCTGCGCGCTGCATCGGGGCACGGCGTTTGACTATGCCCGCTACAAGCGCGACCTGCGCCGGGCCAACGTCAACGAATATGGCGAGGAACGCAGCGCGGTGCCCACTGCCACACTGGTGCCCGATGCGCCCCCGGTACGGAAAACGGCTTGAATCGCCCAGTTGCGGGACAATGAAGCCGAGAGACTACTTGCATCTGGGATGATTTCGCGGCTACATAAGTAGATTGCTAACGACATCCGGTCGCGTTGCCGAGTCGACCGTGATGGCGGCGGCACAATAAGAACGATCCGGACACGGCAAGCACCCGTCGTGATCCTTTTGAGAGGAGCAAGAGTTTGGACTACCCTCTGATCAGCTGCGACGATCATCTCGATCTCAACCAGCTCCCGCCCGACCTCTGGACCAGCCGCCTGCCCGACCATCTCAAGGCGCGCGCGCCCAAGGTGGAAATGGTCGATGGCCGCGCCGTCTGGATGTGCGACGGCAAGAACTGGGGTAGCTGGTCCGGTCAGGCGAGCGCCATGAGCGGCCCCAAGCCGATCTTCACCGCCCTCGACCGTGGCGGCATCGTCGACCAGACCGAGCGCCGCCCGGCTGTCGCCGAACTGCGGCTGGCCGACATGGACCGCGACGGCGTCTATGCCCATGTCATCTTTGGCCCCGTCACCTCCATCGTGCTCGATGACGAGGAACTGCGCGACGCCTGCTATGCCGCCTATAACGAGTGGCTCAAGGATTTCTGCGCGGCGGCGCCGGACCGACTGATCGGCGTGCCGATGCTGCCGCCTTATCCCGAGGCGGCGGTACGCGAGTTGCAGCACATCATCGCGCTGGGCGGGTTCAAGCAGGCCAACCTCCAGATCGCCGTGGCCGAGCCGCGCCTGGAGGACCCGCGTTGGGAGCCGCTGTTCGACCTGCTGGAAAAGAGCGGCATCATCCTCTCGTTCCACGTCACCGTGTTCCCGAGCGTCACCCGGGCGTTCGACAAGTATAAGGGCAGCCCGGGCGCGACCTTCCTGCACGTGAAGATGTTCATCGAGCAGTTCCTCGATCCGTTCGCGGACCTGTTTGCCTGGGGCATATTGGAGCGCCACCCCGGTCTCAAGATCGTCATCGCGGAAAGCGGCATTGGCTGGCTGCCCTGGGTGATCGAGGAGCTGGACTATCGCCACTGGCGCCTGTGGGAGGCCGAGGAATTCTGGTCTCAGCGCGGCGGCATCCCGCTCAAGACCAAGCCGTCCGAGCTGTTCAAGCGGCAGATTTACGGCACCTTCCAGCAGAGCCCGACAGCGGTGGCGCTGAAGGACTTCTACGGCGAGGACAAGCTGCTGTGGGCGACCGACTATCCGCACCCAGACAGCATCTGGCCCAACAGCCGCAAGATATTGGGCGAGTTCACGGAGGGCGCTGACCCTGCCTTCGTGCGCAAGATCGCCTTCGAGAACGCCGCCAAGCTCTATGGGCTGGACCTGCCGGCGCAGGTGGACGCCATCGCCGCCGAGTAGGGCGCGCGGTCGACAGGGCGAGCGACGAGGAAGGGGGCGCCGGGCGCTCCCTTTTTCTTTGGCTGCTTCTCTGCTGTTCGTTTCAGCCGCCGGTCACCCGCGCGATGAAGCGGTGCAGTTCGGCGTTGACGGCGTCGCTCTCCGGCGTGTCGCCGCGCCCGAAACTGCTGTGCGGCATCGCTTCCCAGACATGCAGTTCGGCGTCGATACCCGCCTCCCGCAGCTTGCGGTGGATCAGCACCGAGTTGGAGAGGAACAGGTCACGCGTGCCGCTCTGCACCAATGTGGGCGGGAAGCCGCGCGTGAAATCAGCGAACAGCGGCGAAAGATAGGGATCGCGCAGGTCATGGCCAGCCGCGTAGAGCGCGTTGCACTCGGGCAGCGCACGCTTGAGGATCACGTCGATATCCGCATTGGTGCGGAACGTATCGCCCGCTTCGGTGAGATCGACCTCCGGCGTCAGCAGGATGACGCCGGCCGGCGGGGGCAGGCCCTGATCGCGAGCCATCAGGGTGATGACGGCCGCGAGATTGCCACCGGCCGAGCTACCGCCGATCACGATGCGGCGCGGATCATGTGTCTCCAGCAGCGCCTTGTAGACAGCCAGGCAGTCCTCTGGCGCGGCCGGGTAGGGGTGGTCCGGCGGCATGCGATAGTCGACCGCGACCGTGTGGACGCCCAGCGCGGCTGCCGCTCGCGCGCCCTGCACCTTGGCAAAAGCGCCCCCGCCGAACACGAAGGCACCGCCGTGGATGAACAGGTAGACCGGGCTGCCCGCCGCCACCCCGGCGGTGGGCACGCAGTCATGGCACGGCACGCCCGCGACCGTGCGCATCTCGACCGAGGCGGCGGCCGCGGCGAGCATCGTCTTGCCGGCCTCCGCCCACATCGCCTCGCTGGCAGCGATGGCCTGGCGCCAGCCGAGGATGTCGTCGGGCGCGGGCCAGATCGGCCGGGGCATGGCGGCGCCGTCCGAGAGCGCCTGCTGTGCCGCCGGACTGATCGTGCCGGGCGGCGGAATGTCGCGCACGCCAAGACGGACCGGAATGTAGGTGGGATTGTCGTTATCGGCCATGGCTGTTCCTTCCGGCAGCGCCGTCACATGGTGACGACGATCTTGCCCACCTGCTGGTTGGATTCGAGGAAACGGTTGGCCTCCACGATCTCGCTGAACGGGAAGCTGCGGGCGATCACCGGCTTGAGGTGGCCCAGCTCCAGCCCGAGCAATATGTGCTCGCGCGCGGCCTTGTAGCGGTGCGGGTGGTTCCAGATCTCGGACGCCACCCAGCCGCGCATCGAGAGGCCCTTGAAGGCCATGTGCCAGTGCGGATAGGGCGTCGCCTGCTCGCTGAGGCCACCATAGACGAACAGGATGCCGCGCTCCGCCATGGCGCTCGCGAGCGTCTCCACATAGGGACCGCCGACCGGATCGAACACGATGCGTGCGCCCTTTCCACCGGTGATGCGCATGATCTCCTCGCGCAGGTCGACTTCCTCGGTGGCGACGACATGGGCGGCACCGTGCGCGCGCAGCGCATCAGCCTTGGCACTGGTGCGGGTGGCGGCGATGGGGATCGCACCCGCCCAGTTGGCGAGCTGGATCGCGGCGAGGCCGACGCTGCTGGAGGCGGCGCGGATGATCGCATAATCGCCGATACCGGCCTGCGCGACCTCGATGATCGCATAGGCGGTCATATATTGCATCCAGACGGACGCGGCCTCGGCCGGGGTCAGCCCGGGCGGAGCGGGGAGGAGGCAGCGGGCAGGGACGATCGCCTGCTCCGCCCACACGCCATATTGGCCGAGCGAATACATGGGCAGGGCGCAGACGCGGTCGCCGACTGCGAAGCCTTCGACACCCTCGCCCAGCGCTTCGACGATGCCGCAGGCTTCATAGCCGATCAGCGTGGGGAGTTGCGGCTTGGTCGGATAGCGGCCGGCGCGGAACATCGCTTCGGAGCGGTTGAGGCCGACCGCCTCGACCCGGAGGCGCACCTCGCCTGCGCCGGGAAGACCGACTTCCATGTCCTCCACCTTCAGGACTTCCGGACCGCCCAGTTCGTGGACGCGAACGACTTTGGCCATGTGCCTCTCTCCCCTTCTCTGTTTCGAGAGCCTTTGTAGGGCAGCCGGCCGATGCCGCAAACATGCCCTGCGAGGAATCGGCTGCGGAATGAAATCGCATGGGCCTGATCGGTGAAGGCGTGCCGGCCAAAAAAATGGCCACCCAAGGGAGTGGGTGGCCACGCCAGAATGGGGTCGCCTCGCACAGGAGACCCCATGATGGAGGATCCTAGAGCTTGAAGTTGGCGCCGATGAAGAAGCGACGGCCGTTGATGTCGTAGGACTGACCGGATGACGCACTGCTGCCGGCACCATAGCCGCCGCCGCGCAGTTCGCCATTCGCCGCATTGGGCGCCATGTTGTAGTTGATCAGCGGCGGCGCCTTGTCGAACAGATTGTCGATGCCGAAGCGGATCGTCGCATTCTTCGTTACCACGATGCTGCCGTTGAGGTTGAACAGGTCATAGGCTGGCGCGCCGAAGGTCGGGGTGTTGACGTTCGAGGCATAGGCCGAGGACTTGGTCGCGGGCAGATGTTGCCACTGCAAGGCGAGGCGGATGGTGTCCGTTCCGTAGCTGAAGCTATTGAACAGCTTCCAGCGATAGGCCCCACCGGCGTTGAGACCGTTCTGCACCGTGCCCAGCGTGCCGGCGTAATCGACCAGCGCGTTGGTGGGGAAGTCCGCCGTCTTGAGGTTGATGAGATAGCTGAACACGCTGCTGAGGCCGAAACGCCCCGGTAGGCCGATCCCGGCATCCTCAAGGTCCAGCGACCAGTCGAGCTGCGCGTCGACGCCCGATGTCCTGATCCGGCCGAAATTCTGATACTGGCCGGTCAGGTTGCCGATCGAGCCGATGCCGACATTGCGCACGACCGCCTGGCACGCCGTGGACTTGGAATCCAGCGTCGGGTTGAAGGCGATATCGAAGCACTTCTGCTGGATGAAGTCACCCGTTTCGGCGCCGATCGCATCGTCGATCTTGATGTTATAATAATCGACGGCGAGCCGCAGGTTACGCAGCCAAGGGGCCTGCGATGGTGCGGAGAGCACTGTGCCGATGGTCCAGGTCTTCACCCGCTCCGGCTGGATGTCGGCATTGCCGATGGAGGTGACGAAGCCGGTCGTCGCGCCCGACGCCTGCGTGCCCGAATAGAACTGGCCCGAGGTTGTCGGATCGATGGCGTTCATCAGCGTTTCGCACAGCGCGCGCACCGCCGCCCGGTTGGTCGTGTTGCCGGGCCCGGCGCTGTAGCTGAGCGTGGTGTTCGTGCTCGAGCAGGCATCGCCCCGATTGAGGTTCACGAACGATTGCTGCGGCGCCTGGAACAGTTCGGCGATGTTGGGGGCGCGCTCGGCCTTGTTGTAGCCGCCACGGATACGCAGCCAGTCGGTCACCTGCCAGTCAGCCAGCGCCTTCCAGGTGAAGCTGTTGCCGGTGGTGCTGTAATCCGACGTGCGGCCGCCCAGCTCCAGTTCCAGCTTCTTGATGAGCGGCAGATCCGCGAGCAGTGGCACCAGCAGTTCGCCGTACAGCTCGGTCACCGAGATGGTGCCCTTGGAGTTGCCGCTCGGATAGAGGCCGGCCACCTGATCCAGGAACGAGGTGCCCTGGGTCGAAAGCGTATCGTTGGTGAAGCTGAAGCGATTGCGCCGGTAGGAGGCACCGAGCGCGGCGCGCAGATCGCCGGCCGGGAGCGCGAACAGGCTGCCCTGCGCGTTCGCTTCCCAGTTGGTCTGTTGCATCAGCGAGCGAGCCTTCACATCGGCCTTGATCGCGTCGATGCAATCCTGACTTGTCGCGATATTGTCGAACGGATTGAGGCCGCTCGTGCAGGTGACCCGCGATGCGCCGAACCCACCCTGGATCTGGTTGCCCTGCTGCGAAAAACCAGCCCCCCAATTGGGCGCGCGGATGATGGTGCGGTAGCGCTCCAGCGAAACGAAGCCCGACGACAGAAAACTCGTCTCGGATTCACCCTGCGAGCCGGAGACGTCCCAGGTCCAGTCCGTGCCTGGTACCTTGCCTTCCAGCCCGATCAGCATCTGATAGGTGAAGACGTCCGCCGCGACGGTGCGCGGCTGGTCGAGCGGATACATGTTGAGCTGCCAATCGCAGTTGGCTGCCGAGCCGGGAACCGCGGAGCTGGCGCCGGGGCAGTTGAGATCGGCCAGTGCCCGGGCAGACGTGCCTGCCGCCGGCGTGCGGCTGGCGAGGATCGCGGCCAGTTCAGCCGGCACATCATGATCCGCGATCGGGATATTGGCGCTCCAGCCATTGCCGGCGACCGCCTTCTGCTGCACCGTGAGCGTGCTGGACCGGTTGAAATAGCCCCGGGCGACGAAGTTCACCCAATCGGTGATCTCGTAATTGCCGCGGGTATAGATGTTGTAGCGGTTGAGCGGCAGGACGAGCTGATCGTCGAGGAAATTCTCGCCGAAATAGCCCAGGCTGGTCTCCTTGAAGCCGGGCCCGAGAGCGCCATTATAGCGATAGGCGCCTGCGCGCGTGGTGAAGTTGTTGACGCCGCCGAACACGGTGCCGTCGGTGTTGAACCACAGCGTGCCAGTCGTCGGATAGTTGGGGAAGGCCGTCGTGTTGCGGCCGGAAAAGATGCCGTTCATCACCGCCTGCGATGGCCGGTTCACGCCCGGAATATAGCTGGGATGGTCCGAGAAGCTCTTGTTGCCGCCCACGTCCGGGTCGAGATACAGATCGCGGAACCAGGGGCGGTTGATGCGCTTGGCAGCAGAGCGATCGTTGGTCTCGAACGCCATGCTGATGTTGCCTCGGCCATCGGCGAAGTCGGTGCCCATGATGCCGCTGACCGTATATTCCTGCCCGTCGCCACGCTGCGAGATGCCGATGCGGCCGTCCAGCTCGAGGCCCTGGAAATTCTTCTTCAGGATGAAATTGGTGACGCCGGCCACCGCGTCCGCGCCGTAAGTGGCCGAGGCGCCGCCGGTAATCACCTCCACCCGCTCGATCGCTGCCGATGGGATGGAGTTGATGTCCACCACCATGTTGGCGTTACCGGGCGTCGCTCGGCGACCGTCTAGCAGCACCAGGTTGCGGTTGGCGCCGAGACCGCGCAGCGAGATGCTGGCGGCGCCGGGCGTGTTGGTCGCGGTCGCCTGGATGTCGCCGCCGAGCTGCGGGGTCTGCGCCGGGGTGAACTGGGGCAGCTTGTTGAGGTTCGATTCGATCGCCGACGAGGAAGAGGTCTCGAGGATGTCGGACCCGACGGTCACGATCGGGCTGTTCGCCTGATAGTCCCGCCGGGCGATGCGCGAACCGGTGATGACGATCGCCTGGTCTTGCTCGCTCGCCCCCGCGTCCTGCGCCTGGGCAGGCGCTGCCACCGTCATGGCGCTGGCGAAGCAGGCACCGCCACTCAGCAACAGGATCCGCAAAGTCTTTCTGTCAGTCATAAGGCACTCCCCTTTTTTCAACGCCTTGGTGGCCGATGGTCGGCCGTGAGCGTGGGCCGCGGCCGAAACGACGCGCGGCGAATTTTATGCGTGGGGATTGCGGGTATGCGGCACCGCTCCGGGCAACGCCTGCGGGCGCGCCGGTGTCCGATGATCGCAGAAAAACCAATCAGTTCCCGCTGTTCAGCTTACCTTGCCTGACCGGCAAAACCCATCCCCACTAATGGTTGTTATGTTCAACGTTCATTTTGAAGTATAGTTGTATTTAACACCTGTCTAGGGATTTCATGAACGGTGCCGTGGGGGAGCGATAAAGCACACGCGCTGTGGCACTTTTGGAACAGGCGCTGGGGGGCGGGGGAAAAGGCGCACAGAAAAAGGGGCCTTCCCGAAGGAAGGCCCCTGATTTCCGGTTCAGATAGCCGCGTGGGCGGTGATCAGAACTTGGCGTTGATCCCCAGATAGAAGCGTCGTCCGAAGATGTCATAGAAGCTGCTGTTGTAGCCACCGCCGGCCAACTGACCGAGCGAGAGGTTAGCCGCCGTGTTGACGTTACCGAGCGGCGGGGCCTTGTTGAACAGATTGTCCACGCCAATCCGCATGCTGGCATCGTCCGTAACCTTGACCGAGGCACTGAGGTTGAACAGGTCATAGGCACGATATTTGCTGAAGGGAGACGGAGCGAGCGCCGCGCCTTCCTGCTCGACCGAGGGCAGATGCTGCCATTGCAGTGAGATGTTGGCCGGCCCGACGGAGTAGCCGAAGGTCGTCAACGTGCGATACCGATAGGCACCGGGATTGAGGCCATTCTGCGCCGTCCCGAGCGTGCCGACATAATCGGCGAGCGGGTTGTTGGCCAGTTCGGTCGACTTGTAGTGCAGGTAGTAGTTGAGCAGGAAGTTCAGGTTGAAGGTGCCCGGCCCCACATTGACTGCCCAATCGATCTGAGCGTCGATGCCGCTAATGTTGACCACACCGGAATTGTTGAAGGTCACGTCGAAGTTCGCTGCGCCGAGAACAGGGGCCGGATCGTAGCGGATGCCCTTACAATAGAAATTGTCCGCGGCAGCCCGAGCTTTGGCGGGATCTCCTGCCGCACCGGCGGCATCCGTGTTCCAGAAGGGGTCGATGCACTGCTGGAGAGCGGTGCCGGCGCCCTGAAGGCCAATCGCATCCTTCAGCTTGATGCTATACCAGTCGACCGTGAACCGGAGCCGCTGGAGTGCCGATGCCTGGAACGGCGACTGGATGACAACGCCAGCGGTCCAGGTATCGGCCGTTTCGGGCTTCAGGTTCGGGTTGCCCGTGGCGTTGGTCCAGGCGAAGCCACCGCCGGGAGCCGGCTGATCGGACACGGCGCGCCCGTAATAAGCGGCGCCGGTGTTCGCGCCCCCCGTCTTGTCCATCACAGCCGAGCAAACGGCCTTGACGTCGGCCGCGATCGGGCTGGCCGAGCCGGCCGAGATCCGATAGGTCGACCGCTCCGAGCACAGATCGCCAAGGCTGTTGAGGCCGAAGATTTGCGACGATGCCTGGAACAGCTCCGCGATGTTCGGAGCGCGCTCCGCCCGGTTGTAGCCGCCCCGGATGCGCAGCCAGTCGGTCATCGCCCAGTCACCCAGGATCTTGTACGTCCAGCTACCGCCCGTCGTGTCATAATCGGAATAACGGGCACCAAGTTCGAGGCTGAGCGACTTGATCGCCGGGATGTCCTTCAGCAGCGGGACGAGCAACTCGCCATAGAGCTCCTTGGCGCTATACGAGCCGAAGGAGTCGCTGCTCGGATAGATGCCGACAGCCTGGTCCAGGAACGATTCACCCTGGTTGGTGAGCGTATCGTTGATGAACTCATACTTCAGCTTGCGATAGCTGGCGCCGACAGCCGCCTGCAAAGGCCCGGCGGGAAGCTGGAACAGCGTGCCCTGTGCGTTGCCTTCGAAGATGGTCTGCGTGATGGTCTGGTTGTTCTTCAGATCCGCCGTGATCGCCTGCTTGCAATCCTGCGAAATATCTTCCCAGGCAGTGGTGAAGATGTTCATGCCGGTGGTGCAGCCCGCGAAGTTCGCGCCGAAGGCCGGGCGGGCACTCGCTACGTTGCTGTTCGCGTTCAAGCCCTTGCCGAAGTTCGGCGCGGTCATCAGCGAGCGTTCACGGGTCAGCGAGAAAACGCCGGTCTGCCGGGTGAAGGTCGTGGTTTCGCCATGATTGCCGAACACTTCCCACGTCCAGTCGGACCCAGGAATCTTGCCCTCGAAGCCGGCCAGGATGTTGAACGTGCTGACCACGTTTGTCACCGTGCGGTTCTCGGGGAAGCCGTAGTTCAGCTCGACACGATCATTCGGATTCGGACGGCTATCCAGCAGATCCTGGATCGACTGCGGCAGAAACTGCCCGATCACCTCATTGTTGGTGCAGCCACCGACTGTGGCCGTTGCGCAGGCAAACTGTTTGCCATAAGCCGCCGTGAACGCCGGGTTGGTCGGATTGTCCGTCAGGTCGCCCGGAGTGTTATCCACGTAGGACGAGCCGTTGAAGTTCATCCCGTTGAGGATAACCGAACTCGGGTTGCCGTAGCCGCCATAGGCGGTGGAGGTGATGGCGCTGCCCGTGTATACGCCGGTGCCATAAGGCAGGAACACGTCCCACCCGCCGGTGATCGAGCCACCCTGCTGGGTCGTCCGCGTCTTGGTGCGGCTGTACAGGCCCTGCGCGAAGATGCTGATCGAATCGTTCAGCGCATAGTTGCCGCGCATGAACATGTTGTAGCGCGTCATCGGCAGGAAGGCGTACGCGGTCTGGTCGACGAAATTCAGTGCGCCGTTGGCGCGTGTTACGGCCAGATCGCCCTGCGATGTCTCGCCGGTATAGAAGCCGACGCCGCCCCGCTGCTGATAGCCGGTGGTGAACAACGACCCGTTGGGGTTCACATAGACGGAGAAGCCCTGCGGCCCGGGCGACCTTGGCAGCCCGCTGTCGATCGTGTTGGGCAGCGGCTGGCCGTTTGCCGCCCTGTCCGGAGTCGTGCCTGGGAATAACTGGCCATAGAACACGTCGTTGCTCGGGGCATTGCCGAAACCAAGGGCTATGCCGGGATGGAGCGGGAAGAAGCGGTTGGTGCCGATGGTCGGATCGCGCCACAGCTTTTGATACCAGGAGCGATTCCTCTGGTAGCTCGCCTCGCGCGTGTTGAGCGACATGGCGATGCTGATGTTACCGCGCCCGTCGTCAAAATCCGCGCCCATGATGCCAGAGAGCGAATATTCGAAGCCGTCGCCTGCCTGGCTGATCGACGAGGAGCCATCCAGTTCGACGCCCCGGAAATTTTTCTTCAGGACGAAGTTGGTAACGCCGGCGACTGCGTCTGCTCCGTAAGTCGCCGAAGCGCCGCCGGAAATGATCTCGACGCGCTCGATCGCGGCGGACGGGATTGTGTTGATGTCGACCACGCCTGCGGCGTTGCTCGGCGTGGCGCGGCGGCCATCGAGCAGCACGAGGTTGCGGTTGGCGCCGAGGCCGCGCAGCGAAATGGTGGCCGCGCCTGGCGTGTTGGTCGCGGTCGGTTGAATGTCGCCGCCGCCCGCGGGCGTCTTGGCCGGCGTGAACTGCGGAAGCTTGTTAAGATTCTGCTCGATCGCGGCCGTGGAAGACCGCTGGAGCAGGTCGTCGGCGACCGTCACGATCGGGCTGTTCGAGGAATAATCCTTGCGCGCGATGCGCGACCCTGTGACGATAATCGCCTGGCTGGCGTCAGCTGAATCCGCGCCGATATCTTCCTGTGCTTGGGCGGGTATGGTGAGCGCGAATGCGCCTACGCAGGCACTCGCGAGCAAGGCCACCCGTAACGTGCGACCGCTCATTTCAAATTCGCTTTTCAAGACATTTCTCCCCTTTAGTAAAAGCGTTGCGCCCCTTGTCGGCGTCAACACTCAGAAAAATTGCAGGCTTGGCCTGAGCCCGGTGTTCCGGTGCAGATTGGGGGCGTGATCGAGGCACGCGGTTGCCAGCCGCCAACTCAATCAAGCGGCGGAAGGATTTTTCCGAACAATGTGTGAGGTTTACCGCATATGCGGCCGGAATGCCCCGATCCCAGAATGGATAGAGTCATCCCCATATAAAATACGCGTTGAAAATATCTCGCCTCCCCCTCTGACGCGATTCCACTGCGTGGCGAAATCTAATTAGAGAAGCCTATATCTAATGGTGAGAAATCAACTTGTCTAGCGAGCCTGATATTGACTTTGTTTCAAAACAAAGTTCAAAAATCTTGTGTTGCATATCAGCAACATATGGCCTGCAAAAGTGACGTCACTGTTCCACTATGCCAAATTCGAGCGGCGCGCCGCACGGTCGAATAACGCTCTGAACACATTGCATCTGGCCGCGCTTATCCATGATTCGGCAATCAATCAGGTGGCAGTCGGCGCTGATTGGAGCAGCCTCAATGGGCCCTTGGTGTGGTGCCGATTGGGAAGACGCGCGCTCGCAAGCGTCGTGCTGAATGCTCGTCAAGGACGTCAGTCGGAATCGTCTGGGCGCCGTGGCACACACGCCAACGGGCCCCATATCGCGAGCCGATTCGACTGGAAGCGTCGACAGCGAGAGGCTGGTGGGTCAACCAGCCTCTCGTGGATTGAGAAGCGTCAGCGAACGCGCTCGACGCGGACCGAGGACTGATGCCCGACGTCCATGAGATAGCTGCCGAGTGCAGCCTTGCGGATGGTGACGGTCTCGTTGGGGGCGGGCGGGCGGAACCCCGCGCTGGCCCGCTCCGTCATCCGCCACACGGCGCCATCGGCGAGCGTGATCTGCCACATGCGAAGGCCATTGTCGCGCGCGGACTGGACGGCCACCTCCACCTCGTCGGCATCTGGGCTGGCGCTGCGCTGGGGGGTCGGGCGAGCGACCTGCTCCGCGCCAAAGCCAGCGCTGGCGGCGGCAGGCGGCGCCGGCGGCGGGGCCACGGGGGCGGGGCTCCGGATGGACGATGCGCCGAAGCCCGCCGAACTGGGGGCAGCGTTGCCCTGCATGGCACTCGCGACGGAATCATAACATGCGACGCGCGCCGATTCCTTGGAAATCCGCGCACAGACTGCCAACTGATCCTGCAAGCTGCCTTGGGCGAATGCGGGGGCGGCCGGTATCGCTACAGCCGCCACTGCGACGCCTGTCGCCATGGCTAAAGTCATACGTCCGATCAGCATTCCAGACTCCTTACTCTCTCTCGCCCATCGGGCCCCCTTGTTGCGCGGCTCTGTCCAGCGCACCCGACTCGTCCAATATCGAGCTGGTCGTCATCTCATATGCGGCCACAACGCCCGACGCCAGTATCGCCATGAGGCGTTGACCGAGGGGTGAAATATGTTCAATCATAGGCATTTGACGGACGCTAAGATCCGCGGAGGGCGATCATGGAAAACGGCAGGGCCGTGCTGGATGACCCTGGCATGGTAGCGGAGCGGGACGGAGTCATCTCCGCGGCTCTGGCGCTCCTTGAAGAGGTTGGGCTGGATCAATGCAGTCCGGCGGCCATCGCCACCCATCTTGGGATGGAGCGGGCCGCGGTGGAGGGCCTTTTTTCAACTCCCCGCGACGATCTCCCGACGGCGATGGCTCTCCAAATCGTTCGCGATTTCCCCGTTCCACGAGGCAGAGAGGGATGGCAAGACCGTTTGGAACGGCGTGCGACGGTCGCGCGCAGGGCAATGCTCTCGCGGCGCGACGGGAGCAGATTGTTCGCCCGCCTGACGCCTCCCTGGCCGTTTGACGATAGCGCGATCGCCGCGTTGCGTGAGGCCGGCGCCTCGACCGACGAGGCGGAAATCGCGGTGAAGATGATCGATCATCTCAGTCTGGGTGTTGCGCTGGCTGAGCAGAGCGACGCCGCTCTGGCCGATCAACAGGAAGCTTTTGAACGACAACTCGATCTCGCGTTGCGGGGGATCGCCGCCTCGCTGGCAGCGCAGCCCCCGCGTGACGAACGGCGGAGCAAGTTCCAGTCGCGGTTGTGGATATTCCTGCGCAATGCGCGCGAGAGCGCCAACATCGCCTTCGCTCGCACCGTGCACATCAACGAGTTGGATCGCCGCATTCTTCTGCTTCTGCAAGCGCAGGGCGATATGACGCTTGCGGCTATTTCCATGTCCAACGGCGTCGATAAGGCGCAGGTCAGCCGCGCGATCAAGCGGATGAGCGATGTGTCGCTGGTGTCGCGCAGCGGTATCCGCAGTCCGATCCGCTTGAGCGCAAACGGTCGCGCCCTTGCCGAAAGATTGCTGCGCCACGCCGAGTTGCGCAATCGCGAGCTGACATTCGGCGTTACGGACGAGCAACTTGTCGTCCTGTTCGGCGTGCTCGACACACTGCTGGCGCGTGCGGTGGCGTTGTTCGAACAGGAGCGCAAGCTGAGCACGAATCAGCGATCGACGGAGCAGGTCGACTTCCAGGATCTGGTCAATGCCGGGTTGCCGGGCGAGACCGGGATCGCGGTCGACCGCTCGCGGCTACTGCCCCCGTTCATTACGCTCTGTTCCTATATTCTGCGCGGCGGCGCGCTCGCTCACAAACGCAAGACCGGGCTTTCCAACTTCGAGAGCTGGGTGATGAACGAGATTTGCCGACAGCCGCCGATCAGCTGGCCGCAGTTGGTGCTGGCGCTGTACCGGGACCAGAGCCAGGCGGGGCGCACCGTCAACCAGCTGATCGAGCGCGGCCTGGTCGAGCGGAGCGGCAAGCCGGGGCGCCGCCACGGCTTCTTCGGGCCCACCGAGGAAGGGCGGCGAATCCACGATATCATCACTGAGACCGCTGTTACGCGGAGCGAATTCCTGTTCCAGGGGATCGATGAGGACCGGCTCGATACCTTCATGACGGCGTTCGACATCTTGTGCCGCAATGCCGAGGTGCAGGTGGCGCGCGAGAAGGCGATCCAGGAAATGGACCGTGAATAGAGAGCGACGCCTGTCGATCAGGCCGGCAAGGGGATGAACTCGGTTTCGCCGGGAACGTGGGCGAAGCGATTTTCGCGCCAGTCTGTCTTGGCCTGCTCGATCCGGTCCTTTGAGCTGGAAACGAAGTTCCAGTAGATATGGCGCGCCTCGGGGAGCGGCTCGCCACCGATCAGCATGATCCGCGCGGTTCCCTGCGCGCGCAGCACGATCTCGGCTCCAGGCTTGAAGACGACCAGCTCGCCGGCTGCGAAGCCGCCCTGCTGCCCTTCCACCGCCAGCGCGCCCTCGATCACATAGATGGCGCGCTCGATATGTTCGGCGCTGAGCCGGTAGCGGGCCCCGTCCGCCAGCAGCACGTCGGCATAGAGCATGTCGGTAAAGGTTTGCACCGGCGAGGTCATGCCGTCCGACCGGCCGGCGACGACGCGGATGGTCACGCCGTCCGACTCGGCCTGGGGGATGTCCTCGGCGCCATGGTGGAAGAAGGCCGGCGCGGTTTCCTCATGTTCCCGAGGGAGCGCGACCCAGGTCTGCAGGCCGAACACTGGGCCGCCGGTGGCGCGGGTCTGCGCGGGCGTGCGCTCGCTGTGGACGATGCCGCTGCCCGCCGTCATCCAGTTGACGGCGCCCGGACGGATGGCCTGCACCGAGCCGAGCGAATCGCGGTGTAGTATCTCGCCCTGCAGCAGATAGGTGACGGTGGCGAGGCCGATATGGGGGTGGGGCCGGACGTCCAGCCCCTGCCCGGCCGTCAGCGTGACGGGCCCCATCTGGTCGCAGAAGATGAAGGGACCGATCATCCGGCGGTGCATCGAGGGGAGTGCGCGGCGCACTTCAAACCCGTCGCCGAGGTCGTGCACTCGCGGCAGGACAATCATCTCGACGTCAGGGATGGCGGTTTCGCGAAGGGTCATGGCTGGCTCTCCTGATGGGAGCTCTTGTGTATCAGCCCGCCATGAGAGCGTCGAGGCACGACACCTCCATGGCCCGGCACAACCGGGCCAGGAGGCTCCGGCGGGCTAGGCCAGCCTGGTCATCCAGCCATGTGCGTCCGGCCGCTTGCCGAGCTGGATGCCGACCAGCGCATCGCGCAGCGTGCGGGCGACTTCCCCTCCATTGCCATTGCCGATGACGAAGTTGCCACGGGTCGAGCGCACCTCGCCAATCGAGGTGATGACCGCGGCTGTGCCACACGCGAAGGCCTCCTTGAGGCGGCCGCTCTTCGCATCCTCCTGCCACTGGTCGAAGCTGTATGGTTGCTCGGTGACCGTGTAGCCCGCTTCTGCGGCGACAGCACGCAGCGATTCGCGCGTGATGCCGGGCAGGATCGAGCCGTTGAGCGGTGGCGTGACAATCGTGCCGTCATTGAACACGAACATGATGTTCATGCCGCCCAGTTCCTCGACCCACTTGCGCTCGACCGCGTCGAGGAACAGCACCTGGTCACACCCCTGCGCGATGCCCTGCGCCTGCGGCTGCAGGCTGGCGGCATAGTTGCCGCCGCACTTGGCCGCGCCGGTGCCGCCGGGCACGGCGCGGACATAATCGTGGCTGACCCACAGGGTGACGGTCGACTTGCCGCCCTTGAAATAGCCCCCGACCGGCGAGGCGATGACGCAGTAGATATATTCGTGCGCCGGGCGGACGCCGAGGAACGCCTCGCTGGCGAACATGAAGGGGCGCAGATAGAGGCTGCCCTTGTCCGCATCGGGCACCCAGTCGGCATCGGCGGCGACGAGTTGGCGGATGCTCTCGACGAACAGCTCCTCGGGCAGATGCGGCATGGCGAGGCGCGTTGCGCTCTCGTTGAAGCGCGCGGCATTGGCCTGCGGGCGGAAGCTGGCGACCGAGCCATCCGGCATGCGATAGGCTTTCAGCCCCTCGAAAATCTCCTGCGCATAATGCAGCACCGCCGCTGCCGGATCGAGCGGAATCGGTTGGCGCGGGCCGAGCACCGCATCGTGCCAGCCTTGCCCCTCGGTATAGCGGATCGTCACCATATGATCGGTGAACAGCGTACCGAAGCCGAGCGATGCCATGGCGGCGGCGCGATCCTCGGCCGAGGTGGGGTTGGGGAGCGGGCTGGTCGTGAATTCCAACATGATCGAAGCGTCCGTTGCGCGTTTGTCCGGGAAATGGATGGCGGGTCGGTAACAGGAACACGCTGTGCTGTCATGTGGCAGATGCGAAAGGGCGGGTGGCGAAGTGACCAATGTTTGTTCGTGTCGAGCATCGTCGAGACACGTCACACCCCCCGCGACCGGCCAGAGTTGGTGGCGGACGAGTTCCAAGAATCGCTCCTCAGGGGACGAGCTGGCCCCGAACTTGCCGGTCTAGGCCATCAGCAGGCGGGTCTCGCTCCCTGCGCCGGCGAGGAAGGCAATGGGCCCGGATAGAGCGACGCCGGGCGGTAGCTCCTCCGCTGTCATCCCTGCCATGGCAAGGCCGCTCTGGCAGGCGGAGAGGAGAACCCCGTCCGCCACAGCTTCCCTCACCAGCGCGGCGAGGGGCGGCTCCCCGGCGGCTTGCCAGGCAGTGTCCTGGGGCGCGGCGATGGGCGGACGCAGCAGCGCGACCGCCTCGCCCTGGAGGAACAGATGCGCGCTGCCGCCCAGCGCGATCTCGCAGCGGGCGAGGACCAGCGCGGCGTGTAAGCGGGCAGGGTCGGTGCCGGCGAGGATCAACGCCAGCGGCGGTCGGTGGCCGGGCGGCCCGCTCATGCCGGGGCTAGCGCCGCCGGGCAGTCCATGTCGCGCGGCACGGCGAGGGTGCGGAAGCGGTTGCCGAGCAGGTCGAGCACCATCAGCTTGCCGGTCGAAGGCGTGCCGAACGGCACCAGGGCGCGGATCACCTCCAGTGCCGCCATGCTGCCGATTACGCCGGTGAGCGCGCCCACCAGCCCCTGCTCGGCACAGGTGCGGGCAGGGTCGGTGGTGGCCTCGCCCACCAGGCAGCGATAGCAAGGCTGGCCTTCTTCCCAGCCGCGCCACACGCCGATCTGCCCCTCGAACTCGCCGACCGCGGCGGTGACGAGCGGGATGCGCAGCCGCGTCGCGGCATCCGACACGGCGAGGCGCGTCTCGAAATTGTCGCAGCCGTCGAGAATGATGTCGGCATCGCGCAGCAGCGTCGCGGCGTTGGCTGGGTCGAGCCGCTCGTTGATCGGAATCAGGTGGCAGTCCGGGTTAAGGCGGTGCGCGGCGTCGCGTGCGGCCTCGGCTTTGGGTCGGCCGATATCCACCGCGCCGAACAGGATCTGCCGCTGGAGGTTGCTGAGCGAGACGGTATCCGGGTCGATCACCCGCAGCGTACCGATCCCCGCTGCGGCCAGATAGGCGATGGCCGGACAACCAATGCCCCCCGCGCCGACGATGGCGACATGCGCTGCGCGCAGCCGCGCCTGCCCCGCTCCGCCGATCTCGCGCAGCACGATATGGCGGGCATAACGCTCAAGCTGATCGTCGGTGAAGGACATCTCAGACCATCCGTACACCGGTCGAGCCGAACCCGCCGATGCCACGCGCGGTCTCGTCAAGGTCCGCCACCTCGATCATGCGGCCGATCTGCACAGGCGTGACGACGAGCTGCGCGATGCGATCGCCGCGCCTGATTTCGAAGGGTTCGGCGCCGAGGTTGATGAGGATGACCTTCAGCTCGCCGCGATAGTCGCTATCGATCGTGCCGGGCGTGTTGGCGAGCGAGATGCCGTGCTTGAGAGCGAGGCCGGAGCGCGGGCGCACCTGCACTTCGTAGCCCACGGGAATCGCCATCGCGAGGCCGGTGGCGACGGCGTGGCGACCCATGCTTGGCAGCGTCACATCCTCCGCGGAAACGACGTCCATCCCCGCCGCACCGGCAGTCGCGTAAGCGGGCAATGGCAAATCTTCGCCATGGGGCAGGCGCTTGACGGCAATCTCAACGGCCGGCCAGGGCATCGGCAATCCTTTCAATAAGTCGCGTGGCGACGGCGGTCTTCGGCATGTCCGGCCAGCTCTCGGCGCCGTCTGCCGTGACGAGGTGAACAGTATTGCTATCCCCTCCCATCACGTCGCCGGAGACATCGTTGGCGACGATCCAGTCGGCGCCCTTTCGTGTCCGCTTGGCTCGTGCGTGGTCGATAACCTTTTCCGTCTCGGCCGCGAAGCCGATCAGCAGGGCTGGGCGCTGCGGGTGCTGGCCGAGCGCGGCGAGAATATCCGGGTTCTCGGTGAGCGCGAGCGGGGCCGTCTTGCCGGACCCGTCCTTCTTGAGCTTCTGTGCCGCCTCGTCGGTGACGCGCCAATCGGCCACGGCGGCAACCATGATCGCCACGTCGGCGGGCAGCGCCTGCTCGACGGCGGCCGCCATCTCACGCGCCGTTTCCACGTCGACGCGTGTGACGCCCGGCGGCGTCGGCAAGGTAACGGGTCCGGCGACCAGCGTTACACGCGCACCAGCACGCGCGGCGGCGGCAGCAATGGCGAAGCCCTGCCGCCCGGAGGAGCGGTTGGCGATATAGCGGACGGGATCGATCGGCTCGTGCGTCGGTCCTGCGGTTACCAACACATGGCGGCCGAAAAGATTATGCTCGGAAAGGTCCGGCGCGTTGATGGTGCGGGTCGTGTCGGTGAGCAAGGGGTGCGGCTCGGCGGCGCCCGGCCCCTCGGCCAGAAGGCGCTCGATCTCGGCCAGAATCTCGGTCGGCTCGGGCAGGCGGCCCTTGCCCCACTCGTTGCAGGCCATGGCGCCCACCGCCGGCTCCATGACATGGATGCCGTCCTCGCGGAGTTGGGCGAGGTTCCGCTGGGTCGCCTTGTGGTGCCACATGCGCACGTTCATCGCCGGCACGGCCAGCACTGGCTTGTCGGTGGCGAGCAGCAGGGTGGTGGCGAGGTCGTCGGCGATGCCGGCTGCCATTTTGGCGAGAATATCGGCGCTTGCCGGTGCGATGACGATCAGATCGGCCTCGCGGCTGAGCTGAATATGGCCGATCTCGCGCTCTTCCTTGAGGTCGAACATGGCGCCGTAGACATGGTCCTCGGTCAGCACGCCCAGACTGAGCGGCGTCACGAACTGCTTGGCCGCCTCGGTCATCACCGCGCGCACGGCGATGTCCTTGGCGCGCAGCAGGCGGACAAGCTCCAATGCCTTGTAGGCGGCAATGCCGCCCGAAACGATGAGGAGGACTCGTTGGGCCACGAGCGCTTATGTAGCGTTTCAGCCGAGCTTGACTAGGGGTGAGCGTCGGCCCGTGACGGCCGCGCGTAGCAGGTCGCGCAGCGCACCGGGTGCGAAGGCGAGGCCGGCGAGGAACAGCGGCGCGATCATCGCGATCCAATAGTAATTTTGCGGCCGGCCGAGCAACGTCATCATGAAGGCGAAACCGGTCAGATACAGGGCAACCAGAAGACCGTTGGCGGTGGGCCGGGCATACCAGCCAAGCAGTGCGAGGGGAGCCAGCAGCGCCGTGGTCGGCACTGGCAGATAGCCGAGGATCGAGGCTTCGCGCAGGGCGGAGAGCACGCGCGGCCAGCCGCCGGGCGTCGTCCAGCCGGGCGAGGCCGGGTCGCCGGGCAGCACCACGGCGGCGACGGCCTGCGCGTGGAAAGTCAACATCACCGCAAACAGCGCGATAACGGCAGCCCATGCAGCCGCTTCGCGCCAGCGCCGATGCCAAAGGGCGGCGGCGCCCATCAGGAGCACGAACGGCAAGGCCAGTTCGCGGATCATCAGGGCGAGCAGCGCGAGGGCGACGCTTGGCCCCCAGCGCTCCGGGCGATGAAGGGCGAGCGAGAGGGCGACGAGCAGCGCGGCCCAACTCTCATGGAAACAGGTGAGGCGTGGCGCGGCGAGCGCGAGGCTGCCGCCGAGAAGCAGCAGGGACGCCGCCATGAGTGGACGCTCCGGCGCACCTTCCCGGCCGAGGCGCACCGTCCACGCGAGAATGGTTGCGGCGCACAGGGCGGCAAGCAGCGCCGTGCCGAGCCAAGTCGGAATGGCCGCGAGAAGCACTGCCAGCGTCGGGAGGCGGAACGTGATGAAGGGACGCAGCGGATAGTCATTGTCGCGGAGCAACGTGGACGTCGCTGGATAATAGGGGGCGCCGGCGCGAAGCCTGTCTATGACTCGGTTGTAGAGCAGTAGGTCGTCGCCGCTTGCCTCCGGCCGCTGCACCGCGGCCGTGAAATCGCCGGGGGAACTGTTCGGCCCGGTTGGCCCGATAGACTGGACGAGGCCGAGCAGGCACAGCGCCAGCCAAAGCGCCAGGATCAGGCGCGCGGGCTTGGTCCCCAACGCGGCAAAGCGCGAGGTTGGCGGCGGTGTGGACGGCGGGACGGCGGCGCTCATGGCGCCTCCATTTCCGACAAACGTCATTAAATGAGCGTTAAAGGGCTCCAGCCGAGCATCAGCGCGGTGATCCCCGCGCCGGCCAGCGCAGCGGCGAGGGCGACTGCGCCGTAGCGCAGCAGCCATCCGCCGCGCATCGGGACGAGGCGAATCTCCGGCAGCGGCGGCGGCGGCGGCGCGCCGCCAGCCGGGGGGAAACGCTCCTCCAGCCGCTTCACCAGCCCGGGCAGGCGCTTCAGCGTGTCCGCGGCGTCGTGGATCGAATCGGCGAGGCGGGCTTCCGGCCCCAATTCGTCTCGCAGCCAGCTCTGCACATACGGGCCGGCGACGTCCCACATGTTGATGGCGGGGTGGAGCATGGTTGCCACGCCCTCGACCATCACCATCGTCTTTTGCAGCAGCAGCAAGTGCGGCTGGGTCTGCATGTCGAAATCACGGGTGATGGCGAACAGCCCGTCCAACATCTGGCCGACCGACAGCTCGGAGACCGGCTTGCCGCGCATCGGCTCACCGACCGCACGCAGGGCGGTGGCGAACTCGCGCACGTCATGATGAGAGGGCACATATTGCGCCTCGAAATGAATCTCGGCCACGCGGCGGTAATTGCCAGTGATGAGGCCGTAGAGAATCTCCGCCAGCCACAGCCGCGCGCGCCGGTCAATCCGCCCCATGATGCCGAAGTCGATGGCCGCGATCGCGCCGTCCGGCAGGACGAAGAGATTGCCCTGGTGCATGTCGGCGTGGAAGAAGCCCTCGGCGATCGCCTGCCGCAGGAAGGTGTTGACCAACCGCTCGGCAATGGCCTTCACATCGTGGCCGGCGGCGATCAACGCTTCACGGTCGCTGATCTTAATGCCGTCGATCCATTCGAGCGTCATCACCCGACCGTTGGTACGGTCCCAGTCGATGGCGGGGATGGTGTAGCCCGGCACGGCAGCCATGGCCTCGCCCAGTTCGGAGGCGGAGGCGGCCTCGCGCCGCAGGTCCAGTTCGCGTGCAGTCCAGCGTTTGAGGTTCGCGATAACCAGGCGAGGGCGTAGCCGCGCGGCCTCGCCGCCGAGCTGCTCCAGATGAGCCGCTGCCCATTCATAGGTGTCGATGTCCCGCCCGAAACGCTCGCGAATGCCGGGGCGCAGTACCTTCACAGCAACAGTGTGGCCCTCGCTTGTGACGGCCTTGTGGACCTGCGCGATCGAGGCGGCACCGACCGGCTGCTCCTCGAAGCTGGTGTAGATTTCTTCCAGCGGGCGTCCGAACGACGCCTCGATCTCCGCCCGAATCGTGGCGAAAGGGACCGGTGGTAACGCGTCCTGCAAACTCAGCAGATCGCGCGCCGCTTCCTCTCCCACCAGATCAGGCCGGGTGGCAAGCGACTGGCCGAGCTTGATCGCCGCCGGGCCAATCGCCTGGAACGCCTCGGCATAGCGCGGCTCGCGCGGAACCCAGGCGCCGAAGCGGGCGAGCCGGGCGAGCCGGCGCACGGCCGCGGGCGTATTGGGGTCTTTCTCGATACCCCGCAGCGCTCCGTGTCGTGCCAGGGTGCGGCCCCATTTGAGCAGCCGCCAGAGATGCGTGACATGCGACGTCATGTTGCGCTTCCGCGCCGGTCGGACGGCAGCGCCACGCTCAGGCTTTCCAGCCGGAGTGGATCGCGACGAGACCGCCCATGATCGGCTCGACCTTCACCTGCGTGAAGCCGGCTGCCTCGATCATCCCTGCGAAGCTTGGCATGTCCGGAAAGCGGCGGATCGATTCGATGAGGTAGCGATAGCTTTCCTCGTCGCCGGCGATCATCTTGCCGAGCTTGGGGACGAGCTTGTGCGAATAAGCGTCATAAACGTCCGAAAATCCGGGCCAGACATTCGTCGAAAACTCGAGGCAGAAGAAGCGCCCGCCGAACCTGAGCACGCGGTGCGCCTCGCGTAGCGCGGCGGGAATGTCCGTCACATTGCGGATGCCGAAAGCGATCGTATAGGCGTCGAAGTGCCGGTCTGCGAAGCTCAGCGTCTCGGCATTCTGCGGCTGCCAGACGAGCCCCGTGATGCCGCGTTTGGCCGCGCGCTGCATGCCTACGGCGAGCATATCCTCGTTGATATCCGACACGGTGATCTGCGCACCGTGTGCGGCCATGCGAAAGGCGATGTCGCCGGTGCCACCGGCCATGTCGAGGATCGCCTCGCCCGCGCGCGGCTTCACCCGGCGGACGAACTGGTCCTTCCACAGCCGATGCATGCCGCCGGACATGGCATCGTTCATGATGTCATAGTTCCGAGCAACGTTGGAAAAAACGCCGCCCACCAGCTTCGTCTTTTCCTCGGGCGCCACCTCGCGATAGCCGAAGGATACTGTCTCGCTCATGGTGCGGGGCTCTAGCGGAGTCTGGGCGGGGCGGAAAGAGGCAGTGCGCTCATCTGCGCGGTGCCGGTTGATCCAGTTCCCGGACCAGCGTAAATTGTGCAAACGGGACCGGCATCCTCCCGTTCAGGCACTTCCCGCCCAAGCGATGCGGCGAACGGTCCGGCCGGACATAACCCGCCTGTGCCGGCGGAAGGGAGTGCCATGGATAGATTTCCGCCGCGGGTGCGACCGGGTGTGTCGTCTCCGCACCATAGCCTTCCCGATACTTCTCCGGCCGATGTTCCTCTGGCCGAGTTGGTGCGAGCGTTCATTCGGATCGGCCTGCTCAGCTTCGGCGGGCCGGCGGGCCAGATTGCGCTGATGCATCGCGAGTTGGTCGACGAACGCCGTTGGGTGGATGAGGGCAGCTTCCTGCGCGCGCTCAACCTCTGCACGCTGCTGCCGGGGCCGGAGGCGCAACAGCTTGCGGTCTGGATTGGCTGGCGGCTGCACGGCACGGCCGGCGGCCTGATCGGTGGCCTGCTGTTCGTGCTGCCCGGCGCGGCGGTGATGCTGGCGCTTTCGGTGCTTTATGCGCTCGCGGCCAATATCGGCATGGTCGCCATGATCTTCCTCGGCATCAAGGCGGCGGTACTGGCCATCGTGGTGCAGGCGGTGCTGCGCATGGCCGGGCGGGCGCTCATCGGGCCGTTCCAGAGAGGGCTGGCCGTGGCTTCGTTCATCGCGCTTGCCTTCCTTGCCGCGCCTTTCCCCCTGGTGGTGTTGCTGGCCGGTGGCGCGGGTGCGCTTGCAATGCGTTTGTGGCCGGGCTGGCTCCGCCTGCATCCGTCAGCCGCGCCCGCTGCATCTGCGCCGATATCCCCCGTGCGCACGATCGGGACGATATGCGGTTGGCTCGCCGTCTGGGCGGCGCCGATGCTGCTGGTGCTGCTCGCGCTCGGCCCGGGGCATGTCCTGTGGCAGGTCGGCCTGTTCTTCTCCAAGCTCGCTATCGTCTCCTTCGGCGGTGCTTATGTGGTGCTGGCCTATATGGCGCAGCAGGCGGTGGAGGCGATGGGCTGGGTCTCCGCCAAGGAGATGGCCGACGGGCTCGGCCTAGCCGAGACGACGCCGGGTCCGCTCATCATGGTGACGCAGTTCGTGGGGTTTCTCGGCGCCTATCGGATGCCGGCACCGTTCACGCCCATGGTCGCTGGCGTGCTGGGTGCGGCACTGACGACATGGGTCACTTTCGCGCCATGCTTCCTGTGGATCTTCGCTTTCGCGCCGTGGATGGCCCGCCTCGAGCGGTCCGCCTGGCTGCAGGGTGCCCTAGCGGCGATCACGGCCGCTGTGGTCGGCGTGATCGCCAATCTCTCGCTGTGGTTCGCGCTGCATGTGTTGTTCGCGCGGCTGGTCGCCGTACGGGCCGGGCCGTTGCGCGCCCTCGTGCCGGCGTTGGAGACGCTGGACTGGCGGGCGGCGCTGATCGCAGCCGTTGCCGCGCTGCTGCTTTTCCGGTTCCGGCTGGGCATGCTCCCGGTATTGGGGATCAGCGCCCTCCTCGGCGTGACGTTCCATGCGGTGGCGGGTGCAGCCTGAGCGGCTGCTTGACCGTGACCGGGTCCATCGCTATAGGGCCGCCTGCCTTTCGGCCTGTCTGCCGCGCCTTTTCGGGGATTCGGCGGCCATCGGGCGAAGGGCGAGCAGAGCTGAACATTGCCTATGCTCTTGCGGGGCCAGGGGTCGTTTACGGCCGCCGGGTCCATTGTCGTTTGGGGTTGGTTCGCTGGAGCCGCCGCGAGGGGCGTCGCAGGAAATTCGCGGACGGCAAAGTAACTGAAAAAGGTGAAGGGCTTCATGCCAACAATCAACCAGCTGGTCCGCAAGGGCCGCGAACCGCAGAAGGCCGCGAGCAAGGTCCCTGCGATGGAGCAGAACCCGCAGAAGCGCGGCGTCTGCACCCGTGTTTATACGACCACGCCGAAGAAGCCGAACTCCGCGCTTCGCAAGGTCTGCAAGGTGCGCCTCACCAACCAGCGTGAGGTCATCAGCTACATTCCCGGCGAGGGCCACAACCTGCAGGAGCACAGCGTTGTGCTGATCCGCGGCGGCCGTGTGCGCGACCTTCCCGGCGTGCGCTACCACGTGCTGCGCGGCGTGCTCGATACCCAGGGTGTCAAGGACCGCAAGCAGAGCCGTTCCAAGTACGGCGCCAAGCGTCCGAAGTAAGGGGAGACCAGAACCATGTCACGTCGTCGTCGCCCCGAGAAGCGCGTCATCCTGCCCGATCCCAAATATGGCGATCAGGTGCTTTCGAAGTTCATGAACAACATCATGCTGGACGGCAAGAAGGCGGTTGCCGAGGCGATCGTCTATGGCGCCCTGGAAGCCGCTGAGGCTCGCGCCAAGAAGGATCCGATCCAGCTGTTCCACGATGCCCTGAACAATGTGAAGCCGGGCATCGAGGTTCGCAGCCGCCGTGTCGGCGGTGCCACCTATCAGGTGCCGGTCGAGGTGCGTCCCGAGCGCGCCCAGGCGCTGGCCATTCGTTGGCTGATCAATGCTGCGCGCGCGCGCAGCGAGACCACCATGGCTGCACGCCTTTCGGGCGAGCTGATGGATGCCGCCAACAACCGCGGCAACGCAGTGAAGAAGCGCGAAGATACGCATCGCATGGCGGAAGCCAACCGCGCCTTCTCGCACTATCGCTGGTAACAACCGCAAACGGGGCCGGGGCCGGCGCGATCGCGCCCCGGCTGTCCTTTCCATAACTCGCCAACAGCCGCGCAGTGCGGCAACGGAGTGAACACCATGGCCCGCAGCCACCCGGTCGAGCGCTATCGCAATTTCGGCATCATGGCGCATATTGACGCCGGCAAGACCACGACTACCGAGCGTATCCTGTTTTACACCGGCAAGTCCTACAAGATCGGCGAGACCCATGAGGGCACCGCGACCATGGACTGGATGGCGCAGGAGCAGGAGCGCGGCATCACCATCACGTCGGCTGCGACCACGTGCTTCTGGCGCGATCACCGCCTGAACATCATCGACACGCCCGGCCACGTTGACTTCACCATTGAGGTAGAGCGTTCGCTGCGCGTGCTCGACGGCGCGGTTGCGGCGTTCGACGGCGTTGCCGGCGTTGAGCCGCAGTCCGAGACGGTGTGGCGTCAGGCGGAGAAGTATAAAGTGCCGCGGATGTGCTACATCAACAAGCTCGACCGCACCGGTGCCAACTTCTATTATTGCGTCCAGACGATCATCGACCGTCTCGGTGCGGTCCCGGCCGTGCTTTACCTCCCCATTGGCGCGGAGAGCGAGTTCAAGGGCTTGGTCGATCTGGTCGACAATTGCGCGATGATCTGGAACGACGAGAGCCTGGGTGCCGAGTTCAGCCGTGAGCCGATCCCCGCCGACATGGTCGAGAAGGCTGCCGAGTATCGCCAGAAGCTGATTGAGCTTGCCGTTGAGCAGGATGACGAGGCGATGGAAGCCTATCTCGAGGGCAATGAGCCAGACGCTGCGACGCTTCGCAAGCTGATCCGCAAGGGTACGCTCAATCAGAGCTTTGTACCGGTCCTGTGCGGCTCGTCATTCAAGAACAAGGGTGTGCAGGCGTTGCTCGACGCGGTCGTCGACTATCTGCCTAGCCCGCTCGACATCGACCATGTGCAGGGGATCAACCCCAACACCGATCAGCCGGAAGAGCGCCCGACCAACGATGCGGCACCTTTCTCGGGCCTCGCGTTCAAGATCATGAACGATCCGTTCGTCGGCTCGCTCACCTTCCTGCGCGTCTATTCCGGTACACTCACCAAGGGCAGCTACCTGAACTCCGTGAAGGAGAAGAAGGAGAAGGTCGGCCGCATGCTGCTGATGCATGCGAACGCCCGTGAGGACATAGAGGAAGCATTCGCGGGTGACATCGTGGCGCTGGCCGGTCTCAAGGAGACCACCACCGGTGACACGCTTTGCGCCGAGAAGCATCCGATCGTCCTGGAGCGCATGGAGTTCCCGGATCCCGTGATCGAGCTTTCGGTTGAGCCCAAGACCAAGGCTGACCAGGAGAAGATGGGCATCGCGCTCAACCGCCTGGCTGCCGAGGATCCGTCCTTCCGTGTCTCGACCGACCACGAATCGGGCCAGACGATCATCAAGGGCATGGGCGAGCTTCACCTCGACATTCTCGTCGATCGTATGAAGCGCGAGTTCAAGGTGGAAGCCAATGTCGGCGCGCCGCAGGTGGCCTATCGCGAGTATCTCGCCAAGCCTGTCGAGGTTGATTATACCCACAAGAAGCAGTCGGGCGGCTCCGGTCAGTTCGGTCGCGTCAAGGTGTCGGTTGCACCGGGCGAGCGCGGCAGCGGTGTCGTGTTCATCGACGAGGTGAAGGGCGGCAACATCCCGCGCGAATATATCCCCTCGGTTGAGAAGGGTATGCGCGAGACGGCCGAGAGCGGCAGTCTGATTGGCTTCCCGATCATCGATTTCGAGATTCGCCTGACAGACGGCGCTTATCACGACGTCGACTCGTCGGCGTTGGCCTTCGAAATCACTGGCCGCGGCGCGATGCGCGAAGTGGCGCAGAAGGCCGGCATCAAGCTGCTCGAGCCGATCATGAAGGTCGAGATCGTGACGCCGGAGGAATATCTCGGCGACGTGATCGGCGACCTCAACTCGCGGCGCGGCCAGATCCAAGGCACGGACACCCGTGGTAATGCACAGGTGGTCGAGGCCATGGTGCCGCTCGCCAACATGTTCGGCTACGTCAATCAGCTGCGTTCGTTCACACAGGGTCGCGCGCAGTACACGATGCAGTTCTCGCATTATGACGAGGTGCCGCAGAACGTGGCCGACGAGGTGAAGGCGAAGCTGGCCTGATCAGTAGATCAGGGTGGATTTCTGAAAATTTACTGCTATGGGGGCGCCTTCGCGAGGCTTCCCCGCGCGGTTGAACCAAGCTATTTGGACGAGAAGAGGTAGGAAATGGCTAAGGCTAAATTTGAGCGGACGAAGCCGCACTGCAATATCGGCACCATCGGCCACGTCGACCATGGCAAGACCACGCTGACCGCCGCCATCACCAAGGTGCTGGCCGAGGTTGGTGGCGCGACGTTCACCGACTATGAGAACATCGACAAGGCTCCCGAGGAGCGCGAGCGCGGCATCACCATCTCGACGAGCCACGTCGAGTACGAGACCGAGAACCGCCACTATGCGCACGTCGACTGCCCCGGTCACGCCGACTATGTGAAGAACATGATCACCGGCGCGGCGCAGATGGACGGCGCCATCCTCGTGGTGAACGCTGCTGACGGCCCGATGCCGCAGACCCGCGAGCACATTCTGCTCGCCCGTCAGGTCGGCGTGCCGGCGCTCGTCGTGTTCATGAACAAGGTCGATCAGGTCGACGACGAGGAGCTGCTCGAGCTGGTCGAGCTGGAAGTGCGTGAGCTGCTTTCCAGCTACGATTTCCCGGGCGATGATATTCCGATCATCAAGGGTTCGGCGCTGGCCGCGCTTGAGGGTCGCGACGACGCCATCGGCAAGGATCGCATCCTGGAGCTCATGAAGGCTGTCGACGATTTCATCCCGCAGCCGGCCCGTCCGGTCGATCGTCCGTTCCTGATGCCGATTGAGGACGTGTTCTCGATCTCGGGCCGCGGCACCGTTGTCACCGGCCGTGTCGAGACCGGCATTGTCAAGGTTGGCGAGGAAGTCGAGATCGTCGGCCTCAAGGACACCAAGAAGACGACCGTCACCGGCGTTGAAATGTTCCGCAAGCTGCTCGATCAGGGCGAAGCTGGCGATAACATCGGTGCGCTGATCCGTGGCATTGGTCGCGAAGAGGTGGAGCGCGGTCAGGTGCTTGCGAAGCCGGGTTCGGTGACGCCGCACACCGATTTCGACGCCGAGGTGTATGTCCTCTCGAAGGACGAAGGCGGCCGTCACACGCCGTTCTTTGCCAACTACCGTCCGCAGTTCTACTTCCGTACCACGGACGTGACCGGCGAGGTCGTGCTGCCCGAGGGTACCGAGATGGTGATGCCGGGCGACAACGTGAAGCTTGGCGTCAAGCTGATCGCCCCGATCGCCATGGACCAGGGTCTGCGCTTCGCTATCCGCGAAGGTGGTCGTACGGTCGGCTCGGGGGTTGTGGCCTCGATCACGAAGTAATATAGGCGGCGGGCCGTCCGGATGAACTGATTCGGACGGCCTGTCGTTTTCGCCGCTTCGCATGGGTCTGATGAGCGCTGAGCGCCTCGGCCTCATAAGTGGAGCGGTTTTGTTTTTGGCTCTTTCACATCGGTAGTGGACATGGAAACCCAGAATATTCGCATTCGCCTGAAGGCATTCGATCATCGCGTGCTTGATCAGGCGACCGGCGACATCGCCGACACGGCGCGCCGCACAGGCGCTCTCATTCGGGGTCCCATTCCGCTTCCCACCCGGATCGAGAAGTTCACGGTCAACCGTGGGCCTCACATCGATAAGAAGAGCCGGGAGCAGTTTGAGGTTCGCACGTACAAGCGTATGCTTGATATCGTGCAGCCGACGCCGCAGACGGTCGATGCGCTGATGAAGCTCGATCTGGCTGCTGGCGTGAACGTTGAGATCAAGCTGGCCTAGTGGCCATGGCGGAGGCGCTCCTGCGGGGCGCCTTGCCTTGATATCGGATACCGCCGGCATTGTCCGGGCTGCGTCCTCCGTCGTTCTCGGGCACCGTGCCGGTGCCGGGAACATCCAACCCGGACGGGGTGCACGTATCGACATTTGGGTTGGCCGCTTGGGGCATGATGCCGCGAGCGGATTTTTCGTTGGATAAGCCCGCATCACTTTGAGGTGGGCCTCTATTGGGAGATAGATCATGCGTACCGGCGTGATCGCGAAGAAAGTGGGCATGACCCGCCTGTTCCAGGAAGACGGCCGCCATGTGCCCGTCACCGTCCTGGCGCTTGAAGGCAATCAGGTCGTCGCTCGTCGCGAAAAGGACAGGGACGGATACGTCGCCGTGCAATTGGGTGCCGGCGCTGCGAAGGCGAAGAATGTCGCCAAGCCGCAGCGCGAGCATTTCGCCAAGGCTCAAGTCGAGCCCAAGGCGCTCGTCGCAGAGTTCCGCGTGTCCGAGGATGCGCTGCTCGATGTCGGCGCGGAAATCGCTGCCGATCATTTCATCACCGGCCAGTTGGTCGACGTGACCGGTCACACGCAGGGCAAGGGCTTTGCCGGTGCCATGAAGCGCTGGGGCTTCGGTGGTCTGCGTGCCAGCCACGGCGTGTCGCTCTCGCACCGCTCGCACGGTTCGACGGGTAACCGCCAGGACCCGGGTCGCGTGTTCAAGAACAAGAAGATGGCCGGCCATATGGGCGACCGTCAACGGACCCAGCAGAATCTCGAGATCGTCCGCACGGACGTCGAGCGCGGCCTGCTCTTCGTGAAGGGGAGTGTGCCAGGTTCGAAGGGCACTTGGCTGCTCGTGAAGGATGCGGTGAAGGTCGCTCGCCCGAGCGACGCGCCTTATCCCGCCAGCATCAAGAGCGCCGCCAACAGCATCACTGACAATGCTCCGGCCGAGACGCCTGCTGAGGACGTCGCGGCGCCCGAGGCGACCGAAGGCCAGGAGGGCTAAACGATGAAGGTCAAGGTTCTCACCCTCGACGGCGGCAAGGCGTCCGGCGATGTCGAGCTGAATGACGCCGTGTTCGGCCTCGAGCCGCGCGCGGACATTCTGCACCGCGTCGTCACCTGGCAGCTCGAGAAGCGCCGTGCTCCCGCGGCAGCCACCCGCGAGCGCTCAGATGTTGCGCGCACGGGCAAGAAGTTCGGTCGCCAGAAGGGCGGCGGTACGGCTCGTCACGGCGATCGTCGCGCGCCGATCTTCATCGGTGGCGGTAAGGCGCATGGCCAGCGGGCCCGCACCTTCGGCCACGCGCTGAACAAGAAGATCCGCGCACTCGGCCTGAAGATGGCGCTCTCGGCCAAGGCCAAGAGCGGATCGATCATCGTGTTCGACAATCTTGACGTCAAGGACGGCAAGACGAAGGAACTGGCGGGTCAGCTCGCCAAGCTCAACCTCAACAAGGCGCTGTTCATCGACGGCGAGGCCATCAACGTCTCGTTTGCCAAGGCGTCGTCCAATCTTGTTGGTGTGGATGTGCTCCCGGCCATCGGCGCCAACGTTTACGACATCCTCCGCGCGGACAGCCTGGTGCTGACCCGGGCGGCCGTCGAGCAGCTGGAGGCGCGCTTCAATGGCTAAGAAGCAGGCACAGACGGCAGCGCCTTCGAACCGTCATTATGACGTGATCGTCGCGCCGCACATTACCGAGAAGGCGACGTTGGTCTCCGAGAACAACGCCGTGGTGTTCAAGGTCGCGCGGGATGCGTCCAAGCCCGAGATCAAGGCTGCGGTCGAGGCGCTGTTCGGCGTCTCGGTCAAGGCAGTCAACACGATCGTCCAGAAGGGCAAGACGAAGCGCTGGAAGGGCAAGCCCTACACGCGCTCGGACGTGAAGAAGGCGGTCGTGACGCTGGCTGAAGGCCAGTCGATCGACGTCACCACGGGCATTTGAGGGCGGGATAGACAATGGCACTCAAGCATTACAACCCGACGAGCCCGGCCCAGCGCGGCCTGATCCTCGTCGATCGCTCGGCGCTCCACAAGGGCAAGCCGGTGAAGGCGCTGACCGAAGGTAAGCGCAAGACCGGCGGCCGTAACAACAAGGGCCATGTGACCTCGCGCGGTATCGCTGGCGGCCACAAGCAGCGCTATCGCATCATCGACTTCAAGCGTCGCAAGTGGGACGTCGAAGGGACGGTGGAGCGTCTGGAATATGACCCGAACCGCACGGCTTTCCTCGCGCTCGTGACCTATGGTGACGGTGAGCAGGCTTATATTCTTGCGCCGCAGCGTCTCGCGCCCGGTGACAAGGTGGTGGCCGGCAAGAAGACTGACGTGAAGCCAGGCAACGCGATGGAGCTGGGCCAGATGCCGGTCGGCACCATCATCCACAACATCGAGATGAAGCCGGGCAAGGGTGGCCAGATCGCCCGCTCGGCCGGCACCTACGCACAGCTGGTCGGTCGCGATCGCGGCATGGTGATCGTGCGTCTCGGTTCGGGTGAGCAGCGTTACATTCGCGCGGATTGCATGGCGACGGTCGGTGCGGTGTCCAACCCGGACAACGCCAACCAGAACATGGCAAAGGCTGGCCGCACCCGTTGGCTTGGGCGTCGTCCGCTAACCCGCGGTGTCGCGAAGAACCCGGTCGATCACCCCCATGGTGGTGGTGAAGGCAAGACCTCCGGTGGCCGCCATCCGGTGACGCCGTGGGGCAAGCCGACCAAGGGCGCCCGCACCCGTCACAACAAGGCGACCGACAAGTTCATCATCCGGTCGCGTCACGCGAAGAAGAAGAGGTAAGCGATGGCTCGCTCCGTCTGGAAAGGTCCCTTCGTGGACCTGCATCTGCTCAAGAAGGCAGAAACCGCGCAGGAGAATGCGGGTCGCGGAGGTCCGATCAAGACCTGGTCGCGTCGTTCCACCATTCTTCCGCAGTTCGTTGGCCTGACGTTCAACGTCTATAATGGCCGCAAGCACGTTCCCGTCTCGGTGAACGAGGATATGGTCGGCCACAAGCTGGGTGAATTTGCGCCGACGCGCTACTTCCCCGGCCACGCCGCGGACAAGAAGGGCAAGCGCTAATGGGTAAGGCAAAGGCTCCCCGTCGCGTCGCCGACAATGAAGCGCTCGCCGTCGGCACGCAGATTCGTGGTTCGGCGCAGAAGCTGAACCTGGTCGCCGCGCTGATCCGTGGCCGCAAGGTGGAAGACGCGCTTAATGTGCTCGCTTTCTCGAAGCGTGCCATGGCGGTCGACGTTCGCCAGGTTCTCGCCAGCGCTGTCGCGAACGCCGAGAACAACCACAATCTGGATGTCGATGCGCTGGTCGTCGCCGAGGCATCGGTGGGCAAGGCGTTCACGCTGAAGCGCTTCCACGCGCGCGGTCGCGGCAAGTCGACCCGCATCCTGAAGCCATACAGCCGCGTGCGCATCGTCGTTCGCGAAGTTGCCGAGGAGGCTTGATCCATGGGTCATAAGAGCAATCCGATTGGCCTGCGTCTGCAGATCAACCGCACTTGGGACAGCCGCTGGTTCGCCGAGGGCAAGGACTATGGTCGCCTGCTCCTCGAGGATCTCGAGATCCGCAAGTATATCGTGAAGACGCTGCCGCAGGCGGCGATCTCCAAGGTAGTCATCGAGCGCCCGGCCAAGCTGTGCCGCGTGTCGATCTACGCGGCCCGTCCCGGTGTCATCATCGGTAAGAAGGGCGCGGACATCGAGAAGCTTCGCAAGAAGCTGGGTGAGATGACGGCCAGCGACGTGAGCCTGAACATCGTTGAGATCCGCAAGCCGGAGATCGATTCCAAGCTTGTCGCACAAGGCGTCGCCGATCAGCTCGAGCGCCGCATCGCGTTCCGCCGCGCCATGAAGCGCGCGGTGCAGAGCGCGCTGCGCCTCGGTGCCGAGGGCATCCGGATCACCTGTGGCGGCCGCCTGGGCGGCGCCGAGATCGCTCGTGTCGAGTGGTATCGCGAGGGTCGGGTTCCGCTGCACACGCTGCGCGCCAACGTCGATTATGCCGAGGCCGAGGCGCATACCGCCTATGGCGTCTGCGGCATCAAGGTCTGGATCTTCAAGGGCGAGATTCTCGGCCACGATCCGATGGCGACCGATCGTCTGATGCTGGAGGCTCAAACCTCCGGCGTCCGGCCGGCACGCTGAGAGTAAGGTAGAGCATCATGCTGCAACCGAGAAAAACCAAGTTTCGCAAAGCCTTCAAGGGCCGCATCAAGGGTGATGCGAAGGGTGGAACGGACCTGAACTTCGGGTCGTACGGTCTCAAGGCACTGGAACCCGAGCGGGTGACCGCGCGCCAGATCGAGGCGGCTCGCCGCGCGATCACGCGCCACATCCGCCGTCAGGGCCGCCTTTGGATTCGCGTATTCCCCGACGTGCCAGTGTCGAAGAAGCCCGCCGAAGTTCGCCAGGGCAAGGGCAAGGGCTCCGTTGAGTTCTGGGCAGCGCGCGTCAAGCCCGGCCGCATCCTCTTCGAGCTGGACGGCGTGCCCGGTCCCCTCGCGGCGGAAGCGTTCGAGCGTGCCGCGATGAAGCTGCCGATCAAGACCAAGGTGGTGGCGCGTCTCGGCGACACCTCGCATCTGGGAGCATAATGGCCATGACCAAGATCGCTGATTTTCAGGCGAGAACGGATGATGAGCTGGCGACCCAGCTGAGTGAGCTGAAGCGCGAGCAGTTCAATCTGCGTTTCCAGGCTGCGACGAACCAGCTGGAGAAGCCGAGCCGCATGCGCGAAGTTCGCCGCGACATCGCTCGCATCAAGACGTTGCAGACCGAGCGTGCCCGCTCGGCCGCGAAGTAAGGAAGGAAACGGACCATGCCCAAGCGCGTGCTGACGGGAACGGTGGTTTCCGACAAGGGTGACAAGACGGTTGTCGTGCTGGTTGAGCGCAAGGTGAAGCACCCGCTCTACGGCAAGATCATCCGCCGCTCGAAAAAGTACCACGCCCACGACGAGGCGAATGCCTATCGTGCCGGCGAGACGGTGCGGATCGAGGAGACGGCGCCGATCTCCAAGCTCAAGACCTGGACGGTGATCGAGCGCGTCGATGCGCATAAGGCACCGGAAGCGGCGGCCTGAGCGAGCGGACAGCAGGAACTAACGGAACTACCGGGCCGAAAGCCGGACCCGGCAAGCCAATTGAGAAGGAACCGGATCAATGATCCAGATGCAATCCAATCTTGATGTCGCTGACAACAGCGGCGCCAAGCGCGTTCAGTGCATCAAGGTGCTCGGCGGATCGAAGCGTCGCTTCGCTGGCGTGGGCGACATCATCGTCGTTTCCGTCAAGGACGCCGCACCGCGTGGCCGCGTCAAGAAGGGCGACGTGCACCGCGCCGTGATCGTACGCACCGCCAAGGACGTGCGCCGTCCCGATGGCAGCGTCATTCGCTTCGACGGCAATGCCGCGGTCCTGGTCAACAAGAATGCGGAGCCGATCGGCACGCGTATTTTTGGCCCGGTCGTCCGCGAACTGCGCGCGAAGAACTTCATGAAGATCATCAGCCTCGCGCCGGAGGTGCTGTAATGAGCGCCGCACGCATCAAGAAGGGTGACACGGTTATCGTGCTCGCCGGCAAGGACAAGGGCCGCACCGGCTCGGTCCTGCAGGTGATGCCGAAAGAGGACAAGGTGCTGGTCGACGGCATCAACGTCCACGCGCGTCATCGCAAGCCCGACCAGGCGAACCCGCAAGGCGGTATCGAGCGCAAGCCCGCCCCGCTGCACATCTCCAATGTCGCGATTGCCGTTGACGGCAAGGCCACGCGCGTGCGCTTCGAGGAGCGCGACGGCAAGAAGGTCCGCGTCGCGGTGAAGACCGGGGAGGTCATCAATGGCTGACAAGTATATCCCGCGTTCCAAGGCGCTCTATGACGAGAAGATCGTCAAGGCGATGACCGAGAAGTTCGGCTACCAGAACCGCATGGAGGTGCCCAAGATCGAGAAGATCGTGCTCAACATGGGCGTGGGCGAGGCGACGCAGGACAAGAAGAAGGTCACGTCCGCTGCCGAGGAAATGGAGCTGATCGCCGGCCAGAAGGCGGTCATCACCAAGGCCAAGAAGTCGATCGCCCAGTTCAAGCTGCGCGAAGGCATGCCGATCGGCGCGAAGGTGACGCTGCGGCGCGAGCGCATGTATGAGTTTCTCGATCGTCTGGTGACGGTCGCGATGCCGCGTATTCGCGACTTTCGCGGTCTCAACCCGAAGAGCTTTGATGGCCGTGGCAACTATGCCTTCGGCATCAAGGAGCAGATCATTTTCCCTGAGATCAGCTATGACCGCGTCGATAAGGTGCGCGGCATGGACGTCATCGTGACCACCACGGCCAAAACGGACGAAGAAGCGCGCGAGCTGCTGCGCCTTTTCGGTTTCCCGTTCCCCGCCGAGGCGGAAAAGCAGGCCGCCTGACGTGGCCGGACAGCAATTTTAAGGAAGAGAGCTTAAGTCCATGGCGAAACTGAGTTCGATCAACAAGAACGAGCGCCGCAAGAAGCTGGTAAAGAAGTATGCCGGCAAATATGCGAAGCTCAAGGCGATTGCGAACGACAAGGCCCTCGATGATACCGAGCGGCTGATTGCCCGCCTGAAGATGGCGGAGATCCCCCGCAACGCCAACCCCACCCGTGTTCGCAACCGTTGCGAACTGACCGGGCGTCCGCGCGCTTATTACCGCAAGTTCCGGCTGTGCCGCGTTCAGCTGCGCGATCTGGCCAACAAGGGCCTGATCCCCGGCGTGGTCAAGTCGAGCTGGTAAGGATATAGAGAGATGGCACTGACCGATCCCCTGGGTGATCTGCTCACCCGCATCCGCAACGGCCAGCGTGCGCGCAAGGACAGCGTGGTTTCCCCCGCGTCCAAGCTGCGGGCGCGCGTACTCGACGTGCTTCAGCGTGAGGGCTACATCCGTGGCTACAGCGAGGAAGCGCTGGGCGAGCATCCCGGCCTGCGCATCGAGCTGAAGTATTTCGAAGGCGAGCCGGCGATCAAGCACGTTGCGCGCGTTTCGAAGCCCGGTCGCCGCGTCTACTCCGGCTCCAAGGAGCTGCCAGTGGTGCGCAACGGCCTTGGTATCACCATCGTCTCGACGCCGCGCGGCGTGCTCTCGGATGCCGAGGCTCGCGCGCAGAATGTCGGCGGCGAAGTGCTGGCGGAGGTGTTCTGATGAGCCGTATCGGCAAGAAGCCGGTCGCGATCCCGAGCGGGGTGACGGCGACCATCGAGAACGGACAGCTTTCCGTGAAGGGCCCCAAGGGTACCCTGGCGTTGCAACTCCGCGATGAGATCAGCTACACGCTGGAAGACGGCGCGATCCTTGTGAAGCCCGCCAACGCCACCAAGGCGGCCCGGGCGTTCTGGGGTATGCAGCGGACGATGGTGCAGAACCTCGTCACGGGCGTGACTGAGGGGTACACCAAGGTCCTGGAGATCACGGGTGTCGGTTACCGCGCCAACGCTCAGGGCAAGACCCTGAAGCTGCAGCTCGGCTACAGCCACGACGTTGATTACTCCGTCCCGGCCGGTATCGAGATCAAGACCCCGGATAACACCACGGTCGAGATCAGCGGCATCGACAAGCAGCAGGTCGGGCAGGTTGCGGCCGAGATCCGTCGCTGGCGCAAGCCGGAACCCTACAAGGGCAAGGGCATCAAGTATCGCGGTGAGTTCATCTTCCGCAAAGAAGGCAAGAAGAAGTAAGCCATGGCGAAACTCTCTCTCTTCGATCGGCGCGCGCGCCGCGTTCGCACCGCGATCAAGGCTCGCGCCGGCGGCAAGCCACGCCTGTCCGTGCATCGCTCCGGCCGGCATATCTATGCACAGGTCATCGACGACGCCGCCGGCCGCACGCTGGCTGCAGCCTCGACGCTGGACAAGGACTTGCGTGGCAAGACCGGCGCGACCGCAGAAGCCGCGGCCGAGGTTGGCAAGCGCGTCGCTGCTGCGGCGACCAAGGCTGGCGTCACTCAGGTCGTGTTCGATCGCGGTGGCTTCCTCTTTCATGGCCGCGTGAAGGCGCTGGCCGACGCCGCCCGTGAGGGCGGACTGGAGTTCTGAACATGGCAGACGAAACCGAGATCGAAACCGGGGCGGCCCCCGTTGAGGCCGGTGCCGAGGCCGTGGCGACGGAAGCGCCGCGCGGTCGTGGCCGGGGTCGCGGCGGTGAGCGCGGTGAGCGGGGCGGCCGTGGCCGTCGGGATGACCGGCGCGGCCGTGGCCATGACGAGGATGGCGGCGAAGAGTTCGTCGAGAAGCTCGTCCACATCAACCGCGTTTCCAAGACGGTGAAGGGCGGCAAGCGTTTTGGCTTTGCGGCGCTGGTCGTCGTGGGCGACGGCAAGGGCCGGGCCGGCTTCGGCCATGGCAAGGCACGCGAAGTGCCCGAGGCGATCAGCAAGGCGACCGCTGCCGCGAAGAAGGCGATGGTCCGCGTGGCGCTCAAGGAAGGCCGTACGCTGCACCATGACGGCAAGGGCCATTTCGGCGCCGGCAAGGTGACGCTGCGTTCGGCTCCGGCCGGCACCGGCATCATCGCGGGCGGTCCGATGCGCGCGGTGTTCGAGAGCCTGGGCGTCGCCGACGTCGTCACCAAGTCGGTTGGCACGTCGAACCCCTACAACATGATCCGGGCGACCTTCGCCGCGTTGACCGAGCAGACCAGCCCGAAGTCGGTTGCTCAGCGTCGCGGCAAGAAGGTGGCCGATCTGCTCCGCCGTGGCGGCGCCTCTGCCGAGGTGGCCCAGGCGGATGCCGAAGCGATTGCGGAGTAAGCGGTCATGGCCAACGCCAAGAAAACCATCAAGATCAAGCAGATCGGGTCGCCGATCCGCCGGCCCGAGAACCAGAAGAAAATTCTGATCGGTCTTGGGCTCGGCAAGATGCACCGCGTGGTGGAGCGCGAGGACAGCCCCGAGGTGCGGGGCGCCATCGCAAAGCTGCCGCATCTGGTGGAGGTAGTCGAAGGCTAAGGCCTTCGATAACGGATCAAAGCCGGAAGAGGGGGATTCCCCCTCTTTCGTTTTTGGGCAGGGCGCGCTATCGAGCCGCTCCGCCGCGCCGGGGTAGCCCGGATGAGCGACGAAGGGTCGGCATTGCCGGTCTTTCGCCAAATAATTCAGCGCGATCAAAGCGAAAGCGAGTGCACGACGATGAAACTGAACGAACTCAAGGATAATGCAGGCGCCCGCAAGGGCCGGATGCGTGTCGGCCGGGGCATTGGCTCGGGCAAGGGCAAGACAGCCGGTCGCGGACAGAAGGGTGCGAAGGCGCGCTCGGGCGTGAGCATCAATGGCTTCGAGGGTGGCCAGATGCCGCTCCACATGCGGCTGCCGAAGCGGGGCTTCAACAACATCTTCCGCAAGGATTATGCGGTTGTGAACCTCGGCATGGTCCAGAAGGCGATCGACGCCGGCAAGCTGGATGTCACGGCGGTGGTTGACCAGGCGGCGCTGCGCGCGGCCGGTCTGTCGCGCGGCGGCAAGCATGGTGTGCGCCTGCTGGCGAAGGGCGAGCTAACCACCAAGCTGAGCTTCTCTGTCGCTGGTGCATCCGCTTCAGCCGTCGCTGCCGTAGAGAAGGTGGGCGGCAAGGTCGAGATTCTCGCGCCCAAGGCCGTGGCTGCGGACGCCGAATAATAAGCTGCCGGGCAGGCCACCGCATGATTGCCTGCTTGCATAAGCGACCCCTCCCGCCGATATGGGCGGGCGGGGTCGATTGCATTGGTGGCGATGCCGAGATGCAAGCGGCGTTCGACATCGGCCAGGCACGCGGCTAGAGCGAATCGGGTCGATCGGGGCGCAGCCGCGCTCCGGCTTTTGTTTTACGGCATTTTTCCGGGTTCGCGGGTGTTTCCATCCGGCCGGGAAATGCTCTAAGGATCACGCGCCTCGCGCCCGCGGGGCGCACGACATGTTTCGGGATTGCAAGCGATCATGGCATCACGCGCCGACCAAATGGCAGCCAGTCTGAGCCTCGCCAACTTCAGCCAGGCTACGGAGCTCAAGAAACGTCTGTGGTTCACCCTGTGGGTGCTCGTCGTTTTCCGGTTCCTGTCGTTCGTGCCGCTGCCGGGCGTCGACCCGACCGTGCTGGCGCAGCTCTACGCGCAGACCCAAGGCGGCATTCTCGACATCTTCAATACATTCTCGGGCGGAAGCCTGGAGCGCATGAGTCTCATTGCGCTCGGCATCATGCCCTACATCACGGCGTCAATCGTCGTGCAGATGGCCTCATCGCTCTCGCCCAAGCTGGCGGCGCTGAAGAAGGAAGGCGAGGCCGGCCGCAAGAAGCTCAACCAGTATACGCGCTACGGCACGGTGGGGCTCACCGCTGTTCAGGGCTATTTCATCGCAGTGGGCCTGGAAGGCTATGGCGCTCAATCCGGGCTGCAGGCTGTGGTGGAGCCGGGCATGCTGTTCCGCATGACCGCGGTGATCTCCCTGATCGGCGGCACCATGTTCCTGATGTGGCTGGGCGAGCAGGTGACGAGCCGGGGCGTCGGTAACGGCGCGTCGCTCATCATCACCGCGGGCATCGTGGCACAGCTTCCGGTGACGATCAGTAACCTGTTCGAATCGGGCCGCACTGGTGCGATTTCCGGCATGCTGATCGTGGGCACGATCGTGATCGGCCTGGGGCTGATTTATGTGATCTGCTTCATGGAGCAGGCGCAACGGCGCGTGCTCATCCAGTATCCCAAGCGGCAGACGCGGCAGGGCGTGATGCAGGCTGATCGCAGCCATCTGCCGCTCAAGATCAACATGGCGAACGTCATTCCGCCGATCTTCGCGTCGTCGCTGCTGCTGTTGCCGCTCACCATCACCCAGTTCTCGGGCAACAACGTCAATGGCGAGTCGTTCTGGGGCGAGATGGTGCTGACCATCAATCAGTATCTCTCCCATGGCACGCCGCTCTATATGGGGCTCTACGGCCTGCTCGTGATCTTCTTCTGCTTCTTCTACACCGCCGTGGTGTTCAACCCGGAGGAGACAGCGGACAATCTGAAGCGCAACGGCGGCTTCATCCCCGGCATCCGGCCGGGCAAGAATACCGAGATGTATCTCGATTATGTGCTCACGCGGATCACGGTGGTCGGCGCGATTTACCTGACGCTGGTCTGCCTTATCCCGGAATATCTGATCTCGAAGGCGGGGATCCCCTTCTATCTGGGCGGCACTAGCCTGCTGATCGTGGTGAACGTGACCGTGGACACGGTGACGCAAATTCAGAGCCACCTGATCGCGCACCAGTATCGGGATCTTATCACTAAGGCCAAGCTCAAGGGCCGCACGCGCTAAACGGCATATCGAGTTGCGCCGGTGCGGCACGGGCCGCGTCGCCGCCAGTTTGGGGGAGTGACATGAATATCATTCTGCTGGGACCGCCCGGCGCCGGCAAAGGCACGCAGGCGCAGCGGCTCGTTGCAGAGCGCGGCATGGTCCAGCTCTCGACCGGCGACATGCTGCGCGCGGCGGTGAAAGCGGGCACGCCGACCGGCCTCAGGGCCAAGGCAGTGATGGAGGCCGGCGAGCTGGTCTCGGACGAGATCGTCTCCGGTATTATCGGCGAAGCGCTCGACAAGCTTCCGGCCGAGACGGGTGTGATTTTCGACGGCTATCCGCGCACCGCGCCGCAAGCCGACAGCCTGGACGCGCTGCTGGGTACGCGCGGGCGACAGCTCGATCATGTCATCGAACTGGAGGTGGACGAGGACGCGCTGGTCGACCGCATCACCGGCCGCTACACCTGTGCGGCATGCGGCACGGGCTATCACGATCGTTACAAGCAGCCGAAGGTGGCGGGCGTCTGCGATACATGCGGCGGCACCGAATTCAAACGCCGGCCGGACGATAATGAGGAGACGGTGCGCACCCGTATGGCCGAATATCGTGCCAAGACCGCGCCCATCCTGCCAATCTACGAAGCACGCGGTATCGTCAGCCGGGTAGATGGCATGGCCGACATTGACGAGGTCGCGGTGGCGATTAACGCACTCCTCCGCTGAGCGATCGACGCCGCCCGCGCGTGCCCGATGGCGACGGCGGGCGGGGCATCACTGCCGCACGGTGCGCTATGACGACTCGCTGGACCGGCGAAGTCGGGCGTGGATCCGCCGCCCCCGGAACCGGATCATGACGGCATGAATCGACGTGTAGCGTCCTGGACAATCTTGAGGATTTCGCTTTCCGGGCCCTGTGGGCGGCCGGAGACGGACCACAGCACCATATGGGTGGCCGCGTAGAGCACCGCACCCAGCGAGACGGCGCTCATGAAAACGCCCCAGGGCGATATCGCGGCGGCGGTCGCCGAGCCTTGGAATAAGCCGACGCCGATCGCCATAACGACAAGGGCGGCAAGCGAGCGGGCGCAGCCGCCAAGTTGCTCCCTCATTGTCACGCTGGTCAGACGGCGGGCAAAGTCGAGGAATACGCCGATCGACACCAGCGTGGCGAAGACGCGCGCGGCCAGAACGCCGGGTATCCCGAAGAGCAGAAGGCCCAGGACGATGCCGGGCGTGCGGCAGGCGAACACCAGCGCGTCGCGCACGAACAAGGCGCGCGTCCGCCCCTGCGCCATGGCCAGCGGGCGAACAACATTGGAGAGATTCTCCAGCGCCAGCGTGACAGCGATGATCTGGATGATCGGGATGATCGGCGCCCATTTGTCGCCGAGCAGCAAGTGTACGAATTGCGGCGCGATCAGCGCCAGGCCGACGCCGACAGGGGCGCAGACGGCAAAAATAAGAGTCTGGATGCGCTTATAGGCCGACCTCAGCCGGGCCGGGTCTTCTCTGACCGCGGCAAGGCCGGGGAACAGCAACGGAACCAGCGAGGCCGATATTTCCCGCGTCGGCAAACTGGCCTTGTCGTCGCCATAGCTGTAGTAGCCCGTCGCCTTCTGGCCAAGCAGGCCACCGATCAGCAACGTGTCGATGCGTGTCGTGATCGTGTTGAGGATGGAGCTCAATGTCATCCAGACCGAGAACGACCAGATATCACCCGCATAACGCAGCGAGAAGCGAAGGCGATAAGGGGCGTAGAGGTAGGTGATGACCGCGCTCAGTACTTGGCTGAGCGTGATAGGCAGGACGATCGCCCAGAAACTGCGATAGACATAGGCGATCACGACGGACGCCAGCACGGCCGCCGTCTTGCAGGTGGTTTCCATGACGAACGCCGGGCCGAAGGAGAGTTGCTTCTGAATCATCGGCCAGCGAGGGCTGTAAAAGCCGGTGATGAACGCATTCATGGCCAGCAGCAGCAGAATGGGGATGAGCCGCGAATCCTCATAAACCTGGGCGGCGGGCCAGGCGGCCAGGGCCAGCGTGATGGCGAGCAGAGTTGAGCGCGTAAAGCCGAGTGTGAACGCCGTCGCGAAATGCTCCTCGTCGGGCTCGCTGGTGCGGATCAGCGCTTCGGCTATGGGCATGGAGGTGAAGGCGGTGACCACCGCGCTCACCCCAATGGCCAGCGCAACCAGCCCGAAGTCCTCCGGCGCCAGCAGGCGGGCCAGAACGATCGACGAGGCGAAGGTCAAAATACCGACGAGGAGCCGCGTCGCAATCACCCAGACAAAGCCCCGGAGCATCCGGCTTTTGACGGATTGGAGCGGTGGTGTGGCGGCCATGATAGGGGCGTCTTTCGGCTCGAGATTCATATGTTCGGAAGGGGGTTTCTGCCTGCTACCAGCGAGGACGTCAGCGTTTGTGACGTGCGCCGCTGAATAAAGTGATCGCCCGACTTTTCCTATCTTTTAATCGTTGGCACGGCGACAGAACCCGACCGCCATTGACTCGGTGCCCGACTCGCAGTATCGCCCGCCGATCCCGAGACACTAGGTCAAACGGCAGCGCGTGCGAGCGCCCGCCGTCCTTTTTGCGTCCTGGGGTAAAACGCGTCGAGATGGGGCGTCCGCCAACGCCCTGTGGAGCATGGAGAAACAGTCAATATGGCACGTATTGCGGGCGTCAATATCCCGACCAACAAGCGCGTGATCGTCGCGCTCACCTATATTCACGGCATCGGCCCCAAGACGGCCGTTTCCATCGCCGACAAGCTGGGTATCGACCACAGCCGCCGCGTGCAGGACCTCAGCGATGCCGAAGTGCTGCAAATCCGTGAAGCCATCGATGCTGATCTGACGGTCGAGGGCGACCTGCGTCGCCAGACCGCGATGAACATCAAGCGCCTGATGGACCTGGCCTGCTATCGCGGTCTGCGTCATCGCAAGGGCCTGCCGGTTCGCGGCCAGCGTACGCACACCAATGCGCGCACCCGCAAGGGCAAGGCCAAGCCGATCGCAGGCAAGAAGAAGTAACACGCGCTTCTTCGTCGCCGGGGCGGTCTGTCGCAAGGCGCCTCCCCCGCTCAACCAGTTTCGAATAGGGATATCAGCAGATGGCACGGGAACCGCAGCGTATTCGCAGGCGCGAACGCAAGAACATCTCGGCCGGCGTCGCGCACGTGAACGCCAGCTTCAACAACACCATGATCACCATCACCGACGCGCAGGGCAATGCGATCAGCTGGTCAAGTGCCGGCATGATGGGCTTCAAGGGATCGCGCAAGTCCACGCCATACGCCGCGCAGGTCTGTGCCGAGGATGCCGGTCGCAAGGCGGCCGAGCATGGTGTTCGCACCCTAGAGGTGGAAGTGAAGGGGCCGGGTTCGGGCCGCGAGTCGGCTCTGCGCGCGCTGCAGGCCGTCGGTTTCACCATCACCTCGATCCGCGATGTGACGCCGATCCCGCACAATGGCGTGCGGCCGTCCAAGCGCCGCCGCGTCTGACGGAGCTGCCGGCTTTGGAACGGTTCACCGGCAAATTGGTGGGCCGTTCATCGCTCGGAACGTTTTGTATGGCCGGGGCCGGGGACCAGCTGCTCACCTCGCCGACCTCCGCCCAACTCCCAGGGGAAATACATGACTGTCAACATCAAGAACTGGCAGGAATTGAAGAAGCCCAACAGCCTTGAGATCAAGGCCGGGGGCGACCCGAAGCGCCGTGCGACCTTTGTCGCCGAGCCGCTCGAGCGCGGCTTCGGCCTGACGCTGGGCAACGCGCTTCGTCGGGTGCTGCTTTCCTCGCTGCAGGGAGCGGCGGTCACCTCGATCAAGATCGAGAATGTGTTGCACGAGTTTTCCAGCCTCGCTGGCGTTCGTGAGGACGTGACCGACATCGTGCTCAACGTGAAGCAGATCGCGCTTCGCATGGAGGGCGATGGCCCCCGTCGTCTACAGCTCTCCGCGACCGGCCCAGCCGACGTGAAGGCCGGCGACATTGCCGTGACCGGCGACATCCAGGTGATGAACCCGGATTTGGTCATCTGCCGTCTCGACGAGGGCGCCTCGTTCAACATGGAGCTGATCTGCGACACCGGTAAGGGCTATGTTCCTGCCGTCAACAACCGCCCCGCCGACGCGCCGATCGGCCTGATCCCCGTCGATGCGCTCTACTCACCGGTGCGCCAGGTGGCCTACAAGGTCGAGAATGCGCGTATCGGCCAGGAGCTGGACTATGACCGTCTCAACCTGACCATCGAGACCGATGGAACGGTGACGCCGGAGGATGCGGTGGCCTATGCTGCTCGCATTCTGCAGGACCAGTTGCAGCTCTTCGTCCACTTCGAGGACCAGCTGCCGAGTGCCGTGCCCAGCGGCGCCGGCGCCGCTGCCGCCGAGGAAGGCGAGGGCGACAACAACCAGATCAACCGCTATCTGCTCAAGAAGGTGGACGAGCTGGAACTGTCCGTGCGCAGCGCCAACTGCCTCAAGAACGACAACATCATCTACATCGGCGACCTCGTGCAGAAGACCGAGGCCGAGATGCTCCGCACGCCGAACTTCGGCCGCAAGAGCCTCAACGAGATCAAGGAAGTGCTCTCGTCCATGGGCCTGCGCCTCGGCATGGATATCCCCGGCTGGCCGCCGGAGAATATCGAGGAGATCGCCAAGAAGCTCGAGCAGGAGCTGCTCGGCTGAGAGTGAGGCGCTGTCCTGGCTTCCGGTCGGGATGGCGCGCGGGTTTTCGGCGGTGGCCCTTAAGCACCGCCTGGTCCGGGCTACCTCATACGGGCCCCTAACGAACGAAGGATGGTTTCATGCGTCACAAGATTGCCGGCCGCAAACTGCAGCGTGCCACCGGCCACCGCAATTCGTTGCTTCGCAACCTGGCGGCCTCGCTCATCAAGCATGAGCAGATCAAGACGACCGTGCCCAAGGCCAAGGAGCTGCGCCCCTATGTCGAGAAGCTGATCACGCTGGCCAAGCGCAGCGGCCTCTCCAACCGGCGCCTGGCCCATAGCCGCCTGCTCGACGAGACCCAGCTTGCCAAGCTGTTCGACGTGCTGGCGCCGCGCTACGCGGACCGCAACGGCGGCTACACGCGGGTTATCAAGGCCGGGATCCGCGCCTCCGACGCCGCTCCGGTGGCGATCATCGAGCTGGTCGACCGCGACGTTGCCGCCAAGGGGCAGGACAGCGGGCCGGTGCAGACCGCGGATGAGGAAGAGCTGGAGACCGCGTGATAGTGCACGGTTTTAGCCTATGATTTCGAGAATCCCGCCGGGTCATTCCGGCGGGATTTTTGTTTGTAAGGCACGGAGAAGGCAGGATTTATTTGGCTGCCGCTCGATCGCCCCGAACCCGACGCGAGGGGGCTGCGCGATTCGGAAAGGATTTGTTTACAACGGGTTACAGGAATCAGCCTGTTCCGGTTTCGCCATTTTCCGCACCGGGGGTGGGCCTGTGCCCGCTCGCAATCCGCCGGTAACGGGCTATTGTCGGGACTTACCGGCGGCACTCAGCGACAGAGGGAATCGCGACCTGACAGCCCCGAGCCGTTGAGCTCCGACCGGCCGCAAGCACAGGAAAGTCACCGCTTATGCCCCCGTTCCCCGCCTTTCTCGCCCCTCTGGCCGCTTGCGCGCTGCTTGGCATGGGAACGATGGCGCAGGTGGACATCAAAGAGGATGTGAATATCATGAGCAAGGCGCGCGACGGACGGGCGGACATGGCACCTGTCTCGGCGGCGGCCCCGGCTTCGAGTGCGGCGGTGGGTCCTGCCTCGGGCATGGGACCCGTATCGGCGGCGGCCCCGGCTTCGAGGGCGGCGGTGGGTCCCGTCTCGGGCATGGGGCTCGTATCGGCGATGGCCCCGGCTTCGAGTGCGGCGGTGGTTTCAGCGTCGGGTACGGCGGGCGTATCGGCCCGGGCGACGGCAGCGGGCTCGGGTTCAGGCTCGCCGACGGCTGCCGACGCGGGGTCAGGCGGGCCGACGACCCCCGGCTCGCCCGTGGCCCCGGTCGAGGCAACGACGGCGGATACGGCTCCAGCCGCGGTTTCGTCGACGGCGCCGGCCTCGCCGGCACGGTCGGTCTCGGCGGTTGCGGCTGCGGCGGTGGGAACCTCAACCGCAGCGAAGGCCGCGTCGCCGATCAAGCCGCCGGCCTATCCGGTGACTCGGCGGCAGGACCTGGTCGAGACGCAGTTCGGCGTGGCGGTGGCGGACCCTTATCGCTGGCTCGAGAATGACGTCCGGGTCGATGCCGACGTGCGGCAGTGGGTGGAAGCGGAGAATGAGGCGACCTTCGCCTATCTCAAGGCGCTGCCGGGCCGCGAGGCGCTGCGCGAGCGGATGGCGGCGCTGTACAGCTACGAACGCTTCGCCACGCCGCGCAAAGCGGGCAATCGCTATTTCTACACGCACAATTCCGGCCTGCAGAACCAGTCGCCGCTCTATGTGCGCGAGGGGCTGGACGGGCCGCAGCGCCTGCTGCTCGACCCCAATGGCTTTGCCGCCGACGGCGCGACCGCGCTGGCCGAGTGGCTCCCCTCGGACGACGGGCGCTACCTGCTTTATGCGGTGCAGGACGGCGGCACCGACTGGCGCGTGCTCCACATCATGGACGTGGCGAGCGGCAAGACGCTGGACGACGCGGTGCAGTGGGTCAAATTCTCCGAGCTGAGCTGGAACCATGCGGGCACCGGCTTCTATTATTCGCGCTTCGACCCGCCAGCGGACGGCGACAAGTTCCAGGCGACGGTGGAGAATCAGCGCATCTGGTTCCACGCGGTCGGCACGCCGCAGGCGCAGGACCGGCTGATCTACGAGACGCCGGCCCGGCCCGACCTGATGCACCAGGCCAAGGTGACGGACGACGGGCGCTGGCTGCTCATCACCTCCAGCACCGGCACCGACGAGCGCTATGAGCTGACCCTGATCTCGCTGGAGAAAGAGGGTGCCAAGCCGGTCAAGCTGGTCAAGGGCTTCGACTATGAGTGGGCGCTCATCGGCAATGTCGGCGATACGCTCTATTTCCGCACCACCGCCGGCGCCGCGCGCGGGCAACTGGTGACGCTGGACGCGGCGCATCCCGGCCGGCGGATGCGCGTGCTGGTGCCCGAGCGCGCGCAGACCCTCGTTGGCGCCTCGATGATCGGCAGCCGCATCGTGCTCGCCTATCTTTCCGACGCGCGCACGGTGGCGGTGCTGACCGACCTGGAGGGCAAGCCGCGCGGCGACGTGCCGCTGCCCGGCATCGGATCGGCGGCCGGTTTCCGGGGCAAGGTGGGCGACCCGGAGACGTTCTTCGCCTTCTCCGGCTTCACCACGCCCTCGACCATCTACCGGCTCAACGTGGAGACGGGCGAGACCAATATCTTCGCCCAGCCCAAGCTGGCCTTCGACCCCGCGGATTTCGTCACCGAGCAGGTCTTCTACCCCTCGAAGGACGGCACGCAGATCCCGATGTTCATCGTCCGTCGCAAGGATGTGGCGGCGGCGGGCAAGGGCGCGCCGACGCTGCTTTATGGCTATGGCGGGTTCAACATCTCGCAGACGCCGGGCTTCTCGCCCACGCGGCTCGCCTGGGTGGAGCAGGGCGGGGTGCTGGCCATCGCCAACCTGCGCGGCGGCGGCGAATATGGCAAGGCGTGGCACGACGCCGGCCGACTCTCCAACAAGCAGAATGTGTTCGACGACTTTATCAGCGCCGGCGAATATCTGATCGCGAAGAACTATACCGGCGCCGGCCAGCTCGCGGTGGAGGGGCGCTCCAACGGCGGGCTGCTGGTGGGCGCGGTGGTCAACCAGCGGCCGGACCTGTTTGCCGCCGCCATGCCGGTGGTGGGCGTGATGGACATGCTGCGCTTCGACCGCTTCACCGCCGGGCGCTACTGGGTGGACGATTATGGCTATCCCGACCGGGAGGAGGATTTTCGCAACCTCATCGGCTATTCCCCCTACCACAATGTGCGCGACGGCGTGCGCTACCCCGCGATCCTCGTTGCCACGGCGGATACGGACGACCGCGTGGTGCCGGGCCACAGCTTCAAATATACCGCCGCGCTCCAGCATGCCGACCTTGGCGACAGGCCGCGGCTGATCCGCATCGAGACGCGCGCCGGCCATGGCTCGGGCAAGCCGGTCGACAAGATCATCGACGAGTTTGCCGACATGTACAGCTTCGCGGCCTATTGGACCGGCCTCACGCTGGGCGCAAAATGAGCCGGCGGGGCGGCCCCGCGCCGGCGCTGCTGACGCGCGCGGCGGCACGCCCCGCAGGCGCGCAGGTGACGGAGGCGACGGACAGCGGCTTGACCGTCGTTCATCCGCGGATCGTGGCGGCAGACCCGGAGGCGGTGTAGGCGGGGCTGGTCGCCCCTGCGCGCTGGTGGGCGCCGGCGCATAGCTGGTCCGGCGACGCCGCCAATCTCTGGCTCGATCCAAAGGCTGGCGGCGGCTGCTGCGAGCGCTGGCCGGGCTGGGCGATAGAGCGTGCGCGGGTGATCCAGGCGGTCAACGGCAAGCTCCTCCGCCCGCGCGGCGCACTCGGCCCGCTCCATTGCGAGGCGCTGACCGGGACGCTGAGCGTTCAGCTCACGCCGGTGGCGAGGGGGGAGGGCACGGGGACGACGGTGGCGGTCACCGATGTCGTGGGCGGCCATGCCCGCTTCGCGATGAGGGACGGCGCTGTTCCCCACTGGGCGCCAGGGCGTTCCCATTGCCCGCTGGATCCATCTGACGGCTGGGGAAGGGCGGTCAAGGAACGGGCTGGGGCGCCGCTCCGGGTCGGACCGGCCCGCAGCACCGGCAGCCTGCATCGGGGCGCCATCCATGGTCGCAACGGGTCATGGCAAGCCGCCATGGTCGTCGCATCGTCGCCTGACCGTCGATCCGCCTCGGCCTGATCGACATGCGACGCTTCCGGTGCTGGCAGGCCCTGGCCACGCTGCGCTGCGGACGATGGACGTGCCCCGCCATCGTCCGAATGGTGATTGGCCGCAGGCGCGGCTGGCCCCGTCATTCAGCCGCCGCTCAGCATCGACGCGCTATCTCTGCATGTCTGTCGGCCACGGGGCCGACCGGGCGAGAAGGACGAGCCTGATGACCTCGAAAGCGAAACTCGCGGGCGGCCTCGCCGCCGTGGCGCTGGTGCTGGTGTCGGCGAGCCCCGCCGATGCGCGCGGCTATGGCCGCTGGCATCGCCACCATGACCGGGTGGATGCCGGTGCGGTGTTCGGCGTGCTGCTCGGCGTGGGGGTTCTCGCGGCGGTGGCCTCCGCCGCCTCCCGGGACAGGGACCCACGCGACCGGCGGTATGACGAGCGCCGCTATGATCCGCGCTACGATGACCGGCGCTACGATGATCGCCGCTATGACGATCCCCGCTCCGATTCGCGCGGCTATGACGGCCGGGCGGCCGACGACCGCGCCTATGGCGGCGGCGCCAACTATGCGGACGAGGACAATGCCGTCGACGCCTGCGCCGCCGCCGCGCGCGATGACGCGGGGCGCTCGGGCGATTTCGCCGAGATACGCGATATCACCGGCGCCCAGCCCTATGGCAATGGCTGGGACGTGACCGGAACCGTCGACCAGCGCTCCAGCTATCGCGCGAGCGACAGCCGGCTGCGCAGCTTCCGCTGCATCTGGGAAGACGGGCGGGTGAGCGGCGTGACCTTCGGCGTCTGAGGAGCTGATCCGCTAGCTGGCCGCTCCGGGCCACGGGCGCTGGCCGGCCGCGGCCCCCAATCATCGTATCGGGGCGCATCGGAGATATGGACAGGCGCGCGGCGCTCCCCTATCCGCTCGCCATGTCAGCCGCTCATCCCGACTCCATCCTCATCGTCGATTTCGGCAGCCAGGTCACGCAGCTCATCGCGCGCCGCGTGCGCGAGGCCGGCGTCTATTCCGAGATCGCTCCCTTCACCCAGGCACAGGCCGCGCTGGATCGCATGAAGCCCAAGGGCATCATCCTCTCCGGCTCGCCCGCGAGCGTGCCCGACGAGGGGAGCCCGCGCGCCCCGCAGGCCGTTTTCGAGGCGGGCGTGCCGATCCTCGGCATCTGCTACGGCCAGCAGGTGATGACCCAGCAGCTCGGTGGCGAGGTCCGCCCCGGCCATGAAACGGGCGAGGGCGGCGAGTTCGGCCGCGCCTATCTGACCGTGACCGAGCCGTGCGTGCTGTTCGACGGGCTGTGGAAGGTTGGCGAACGGCACCAAGTATGGATGAGCCATGGCGACAAGGTCACGCGCTTTGCCGAGGGCTTCCGCATCGTCGCCACCTCCGATGGCGCACCCTTCGCGGTGATCGCGAACGACGAGCGCCGCTTCTACGGCACGCAGTTCCACCCGGAGGTGGTGCATACGCCGGACGGCGCGAAACTGATCGCCAATTTCGTGCGCCATGTCTGCGGCTGCCCGGGCGACTGGAGCATGGCCGAGTTCCGCGCGACCAAGATCCGCGAGATTCGCGAGCAGGTCGGGTCTGGCAAGGTGATCTGCGGCCTCTCCGGCGGCGTCGATTCGGCGGTGGCCGCCGTGCTCATCCACGAGGCGATCGGCGATCAGCTCACCTGCGTGTTCGTCGACCACGGCCTGATGCGGCTGGGCGAGGCGGAGCAGGTCGTCAGTCTGTTCAAGGGCCATTACAACATCCCGCTGGTGCATGTGGATGCCAGCGAGACCTTCCTCGGCGGCCTCGCCGGCGTCACCGACCCGGAGGCCAAGCGCAAGTTCATCGGCAAGGCGTTCATCGACCTGTTCGAGGAGGAAGCCCGCAAGATCGGCGGCGCGGATTTCCTCGCGCAGGGCACGCTCTACCCGGACGTGATCGAGAGCGTCAGCTTCACCGGCGGGCCCTCGGTGACGATCAAGAGCCACCACAATGTCGGCGGCCTGCCCGAGCGGATGAACATGAAGCTGGTCGAGCCGCTGCGCGAACTGTTCAAGGACGAGGTGCGCGAGTTGGGCCGCGAGCTGGGCCTGCCGGACGTGTTCGTCGGCCGCCATCCCTTCCCGGGGCCGGGCCTCGCCATCCGCATCCCCGGCGAGGTGACGCAGGAGCGCTGCGATATCCTGCGCAAGGCGGATGCGGTTTATCTGGAAGAGATCCGCAACGCGGGGCTCTACGACGCGATCTGGCAGGCTTTCGCGGTGCTGCTGCCGGTACGCAGCGTCGGCGTGATGGGCGACGGGCGCACCTATGACAATGTGCTCGCCCTGCGCGCCGTCACCTCGACCGACGGCATGACGGCGGACATCTACCCGTTCGAGCCGGCCTTCCTGAGCCGCGTGGCGACGCGGATCATCAACGAGGTGAAGGGCATCAACCGCGTGGTCTACGACTTCACCAGCAAGCCGCCCGGCACCATCGAGTGGGAATGATCCCGCGTCCGGCAGGACTTGCGGGCGCTGACTGATGCCATTGTGGAGCGGGGCGCGCCGGCAACGGCGGTCCATGCCCGCAGGGGCGCGTTGAATTTATCGATGGGCCGTAGAGCGCGGCCAGAATGTCGAGAACCCGGCAGATTTGGCTTGCCCGACGACCATCGCCAGGTTCGAGCCGCGTGACCGGGCGCTGACAATCTCTGGCGGACTGAATGCGGGCCGAGCATGTAACCATGTTGTGGATTGCACAATCCAAAGACTGTGTCCGGCGGAGATCGCTAACTTTGGAGCGGATGCTGGTTCCGACGGACCACCCTGCATTTAGTCGGCGGCTAAGCGGGTCGCTTCAAGCGCGCCATAGTGAATCGGGTCTTGATTGCGCACGGAAAGGAGTTTTCCGGCAGCGCCTATGCGGAGCACCGCTTGGCGGCTAGTCGGAGACCGTGCCCGGCGCCCGTCGATCCAGAATGATCTGGGCGAGCAAGGCGGCGTTGCGGTTGAAATGATGGCCACCCGGCACGAGGAACTGCTGGGCGAGGCCCGGCGGGAGGAGGGGACAGGCGCTGTCGTCCTCATCCTCGCCGCGCACGCATTGCAGTGCCATGCCCCGTAGCCTGCTGGCCGCGGGGACGGTCGGCAAGCCGTTGTCCGCGCTGATGTTCAGCCAGCTGCTGAGGTGAAACTGGAAATCCGCCGTGGTGCTGAGGCCGAGCAGCGAGACCTGCGCGATCTTCGCGCGCGTTGCGGCATCGAGCTGGCCGATCATGGAGGGCAGCGCGTCGGCGCCGAAGCTGTAGCCGACGAGGAGGACGCGCGGACGGCGCCAATGCCGGCTGAAGGCATTGATGAGCTCGGCGAGGTCGCGGCCCGCGCCGGCGGGCGTCCGTGCCGTCCAGAAATAGGCGAGACTGTCCACGCCGACCACCGGGATGCCCGCCGCCGCAAGCTCTCCCGCAACATCCCGGTCGATCCCCACCCAGCCGCCGTCGCCGGAATAGACGATGGCCATGAGGTTCCGCTGGGCGGTGCCGTACCGGGCAGGTACGAGGGTGAGCGGCATGTCCGGCATGGGCAGCGGGCCCGCTTCGAGCCGCGCCGGCGGCCGGGGCAGCATGGCGAGGACGGCATCGGCGACGGGGGCGGGCCACGCCGAGGCGGCCGGCGGCAACGCGACCGATCGGGCATGGGGGACCCGCGCGGCCAGCGCCCGGAGCGCGGCGTCCTCCGGCGGGGCATGCATCGCGACCCAGGGCAGCGTGATCCGGCGATTCGGGCCGAACGCCCACGCCGTGCCGCCCCGCACATGCCGGGCGGCAAAGCCGGGCGCCGTGCACCAGGGCATGCGGCTGGTGATTGCCGGCGCGAAGCCGACCGAGACGACACCCTGATAAGAGCCGTTGGGCCATTGGGCGAGGCTGGCATAAGCGAGCGTGCCGCCTTCGCCGATGCCGAGGATCACCGGCTTCATATAGGCCCGCACGCGCATGCGATGCTGGAGGTCGTTGGCCAGATCGACGAGCGGATAGTTGGCGTTGAGACAGTGCTTGCTCCACGTCTCCGGCGTCTTCATGAGCGTCGGCGTCGAGATGAGCGCGACCAGCAGCCCGCGCTGCGTCAGTGCGCGCGCGATGGCGGTTTCATTGGCCGAGACCCCTTCCGAATCCGACAGGACCAGCACGACCCCACGGGCGTCACCCGTGGGCGTCAGCACGTGAACGGTTCCGAACGGCGCGAAGGCATAGGCCGAGGCGGCCGCCTCAGCGCCCGTCCGGGCCGGGCCGGCGTCGCCCGTCACCAGACCCAGCAGGCAGGCTGCCATGATCGGGAGACGGGTTGCGACGCGCCACACGATCAGGCCTCCCTGCGCTTCTCGCCGCGCGAGATGAGCGCCTGCAGGTCGAGCAGCGCGCGGCCGAGCCCAAGCCCCTGCGGTCCCGCGATGAAGCGCGGCTCCCACTCGGGAGAAAATTTCTCCTTGTAGCTGCGCAGCCCCTCGAAGCCGTACAGCGCCTCGCCATGCTGGTAGAGCAGCGAGCCCAGCCGCATCCAGAGCGGCGCCAGGCGACGCGCCTCCAGCCCGGACAGCGGCGCGAGGCCGAGGTTGAACCAGCGATAGCCCGCGGCCTTGCCCCACTGCATGAGGCTGGTGAACAGGAAGTCCATCGTGCCGTAGGGCGTGTGCAGAGCGTGGCGCATGAGGTCGACGGACAGCTCGGACTTGTCCTGTGTCGCCCAGATGTTGGCGAAGGCGACGATCGCGCCCTCATGCCGCACGACCGCGCAGTCGAAGCGGCCGATATAGGCAGGATCGAACCGGCCGACGCTGAAGCTTTTCTCGCGATGGCCCTTTTCCGCGAGCCAGATATCGGAAATGGCCTGCAGGCGGTCCATGATGGCAGCGACCTGCGCGGCGGGGACGATCTCGAAGGTTGCGCCCTCGCGCTCTGCGCGGCGGATGGCATAGCGCAGCGGTTTCGCTGCCGGTCCATCGAGCGTGAACGCGGCGAGGTCGACGCGGGCTTCCTCGCCATATTTGACGATCTGGAGCCCCAGGTCGATCGCGATCGGCAGCGTCTGGAGCGTGATCTGGTAGAGCAGCAACCGGCATTGCGCCTTGTCGGCTTCCTCCCGCAAGGTCCAGAGCAGGTCGCTCCATTCGCTGGCATCCCCCACCGGATCGCCCATGGCAATCCAGCTATGCCCGCGGATCTGGTACATCACGAAGCTGCGGCCCGAGAGCGAATGGAGAAAGCGCTTATCCCCCGTGTAGGCGAGGAAGGCATCGGCTCGCTGGGCCATTGCCATGGCGACGCCGTCGGGCAACTCGGCGTCGTCATGCGCGAGGGGCCGCGGGGGCACCGGGCGCAGAAGCTGCGCAATGGCCAACCCGAGGAGCAGCACGGCGACCGCGAGGCTCGCGCGCAGGGCACGGGCGGCATCGCCGCGCTCGGCGAAATGCCACCAGAGCTCATTCTGATAATCGACGCGCTTGAAGGCGAAGAGCCCGATCCACATCGACAGGCCGAGCACGACCGCGACGGTCGCAAGCCAGCCGGCGGAGAAGACGTCGCTCGTGAGCCGCGTATGACGGTAGAAGGCTGCGCGCGTCCATTGCAGCAGCCCCGCGACGAGGAGCATGATCGTCGCTTCCTCATAGTCCAGCCCCTTGAGCAGCGAAAAGATGGCACCCGCGATCAGCAGTGCCCGCGTCAGCCAGAAGGCTCCGTCGAGGCGGCGATAGAGCCCCGGCGCGAGGATGAGCAATGCGGCGCCGACCAGGCTTGCGGCGAGGTGCGAGGCTTCCACGAAGGGCAGCGGCAAGACCTCGTAGAGCAAGTCCGTGCGCGTGTGGACCGCTGGCAGCGAGCCGGACACGAGCAGCACCACGCCGCCAAGGAAAACCAGCGCCGAAACCATGGTCGGCGCGACGCCCGACGCCACCGCCTGCGCCCCCCTCAGCGTTGCTCCGAGCGGTCGCCGCAGGCGATGCCCCTCCTGCAACGCGACGATCGTGCCCGTCATCAGGAGCGGCAGAACGTAATAAATGAGCCGATAAGCGAGCAGCGCGGCCACCAGACCGGGCTGCGCCGCGCCGGGGAGGAAGACGATCATCATCGCCTCGAACACGCCCAGCCCGCCGGGCACGTGCGTGACGAGAACGGCGATGATGGCCAAGGTGTAGCCGATGAAGAAGGACGGCCAATCGGCCAGCGTCACGCCGGGCACGAGCACGAAGAGCGCGGCACTGGCGGCGGCGAGGTCGATCATGGCCACGGCAATCTGCGCTGGGGCGAAGCGGTAGCCCGGCACGGCCAGCGTCCACGCCCCGAGCTGCAGCTGGCGCCCATCTCGCCCGGACCAGACCAGTGCACCGCCGATTGACGCAAGCACGAACACCCCGATGGTTTGCGCGACCCAGGGTTGGATCGTGTAGGATGCCACCGCGATCGGGTGGGGGCCGAGCAGCAAGATGCCACCGGCGAGGACGACGACGCCGCCCCAGAAGGTCATGCCTGCGATTGCCGTGACGCGCGCGACATCGCCCAGCGTCAGCCCTTCGGTGCTATACACACGGTAGCGCGCCGAGCCGCCGGTGATCGGCGAAAAGCCGAGATTGTGACTGAGCGTGTAGCTGGTGAAGGAGGCAAGCGCCGTTGGTCCATAAGCAAGCGGGCGGCCAATCGCCCGCAGCGCCAGCACATCGTAGAGTGTCAGCGCCAGATAACTGAGCAGGGTGAAGAGAAGGGCGGCGATGAAACGCTCGTTGCCGATCTGGCGATAGGCGTGACGCACGTCATGCAGATGCACTTCGCGCAGCAGATGATCGAGCGCGGAAAAGCCGAGCACGGCCAGCAAAACGACCAATGCAACGGCCAGCACCGTCCTGCGGCGGGATCCTGCGAACAATTCTTCCATCCGTCTCCTTCAACGGCGGAGTCCGGCACGAGCCGGCCGCCCTAAAATAGGCGCGTGCGCTCCGGCACGAAAGGCGCTTAAATGAACTGACCTTGCCATGCCCAAGGAGTCGCTGTGCACGACGGAGAGATTGTTGGGCGTCGCAAGGCGAGACGCTGGCGCCCCCCTGTCATTGGCAGCGTGGCGTTGATCCTCGCGCTTGCGGCGGGCTGGCTGGCTTATATCGGTGCGCTCGGCGGTCCACTTTATCTCGACCTGCCGGCGCGCGGCGTGCCGCACCCGTCGAGACCGGACGTCGCGGCCGTCATCTTCTCTGGCGATATGGGCTTCCGGATCGGCATGACGCCGAAAATCAGCGCTGCCATTTCGGGCATGGGCATTCCCGTGACGGCGGTCAGTTCGCTGGAGTATTTTCGCACGCGCCGCTCGCCCGCCGAGGTGCGCGCCTACATCGCGGCGGCGATGGATCATGCCACCCGGACGACCGGCGCCCGCAGGCTTATCCTGGTCGGCCAGTCCTATGGGGCCGATATGCTGCATGTCGGCTTGTCGACCCTGCCGGAGGCGCAGCGGGACCGAATCATCTTCGTGGTCATGGTGGTGCCGACCGACACCATCTATTTCCAGATCGGGCCGGGCGAGCTGACGGAATGGGCCAGACCCGATGCCCACGCCCTGCCGACCGCGCGGATGCTGACCTGGGTGCCGGTGCTCTGCATTCACGGGATCGAGGAGCGGGACAGCCTCTGCCCCAAGCTGACGCAACCCGGTGTCAGGCGTATCACCCTGCCCGGCGGGCATCCGCTGGATCATGATAGCGCCACCTTGTCGGCAACGCTGGTCAGGGAGATCGGCGCGCGGCTGGCCGCTCAGGAATGACGGCGCCAAATCTGGCTCCTGCAGACCAGCCCGCTCAGGACACAGCCGGAAATCTTGAGGATGTCCGGCTGCTTCGCGTCGATGGTGGAATAGAAGGTGCGCCCCATGTCCGGGACATAGACCCGGCCGCGCCATTCACGCGCCGCGGTCTCACGATAATCGCGCAGCAGTTCCGTCCCGATCAACGACGGGACGCCGGAGTCTCTGGCGTCCTGAAGCGCTTCCCGGCTGGCCCAGCTGATCCGGCCGCACAGATGCTCGCCGCAAGGGGCGGTCTCGACCTCGACGCTGCCCGGCGGATTGATCCAGCGGCCCACGACCGGCGCCCAGGAGTCGGGCGGGGCGCTGCCGTCGGCCTGCGCCGCGCGGGATGATCCGGCCCTGTCGAGCGCTGTCCAGCCGGCCTTGCCCAAGTGGCGGAAAGACAGGCCGCCGCTGCGGACGCTGTCCGCACTGCCCATGATGCCCGCGATGGCCCGGGTCATGGGGGCCATCACCTCGATCATGCCGGCATGGTCCGCCAGTGCGCTGGCCTGCTTGTTACAACCGCCGAGTGGCAGCAGCGCCACGGCGGCCATGGTTGCAAGACTGATCCTGATCATCATGATGACCTCCACGGGTCGGTTGAGGGCAGGATAGGCCGTTCGGAACGGCCGGGCGTGTTAAACATTGGTCATGTTCGGGTAAGGTCGGCCGCTTTGCGGGATCGGGCGGATTGTCGGGCGCGCCCGGCTGGCCTAGCAGGGCGGGATGATTGCCGACGTCGCGCCCTTCCACGCCATCGCCATCAGCCGGCTGGCGCATGATCTTGCCTCCGAAGGGCGGGAGGTCATCCATATGGAATTCGGGCAGCCCTCCACCGGGGCGCCCGCGCCAGCTATCGCCGCGGCGCATCGCATCCTCGACGCGGACCCGATGGGCTATTGGGAAAGCAGCGCGCTCAAGGCCCGGATCGCGCGGCATTATCGCGAGGCTTATGGCGTGACGGTCGATCCCGAGCAGGTGCTGCTGACCTGCGGCGCGTCGCCGGCGCTGGTGCTGGCGCTCTCCTCGCTTTTCGCGCCCGGCGCGCGGGTCGCGCTCGCGCGGCCGGGCTATGTCGCTTACCGCAACACGCTCAAGACGCTGTATCTGGAACCGGTCGAGCTGGATTGCGGCCCGGCGGAGCGCTTCCAGATCGGCGCGCGCGCCATCGCCGCGCTGGACCCGGCGCCGCAAGGGGTGATCGTCGCCAGCCCGGCCAACCCCACCGGCACGATCATCGCGCGCGAGGAGATGGCCGCCATCGCCGATACGTGCCGGGCGCGCGGCATCCGCATCGTCTCCGACGAAATCTACCATGGCCTCAGCTATGGGGCGCCGGCCAGCTCGATGCTGGAGCATGAGGCGGGCGCGGTCATCGTCAACAGCTTCTCCAAATATTACAGCATGGCCGGTTGGCGGCTGGGCTGGGTGGTGGTGCCGCCGGAGCTGATCGAGCCGGCACGGGCGCGGATGGGCAACCTGTTCCTGACGCCGCCCTCGCTGGCGCAGCACGCCGCGCTCGCCGCCTTCGACTGCGGTGAGGAACTGGACGGCCATGTCCGCACCTACGCCCGCAACCGCGACTTACTGCTCGGTGCGCTGCCCGCGATGGGCCTGCGGCGGATCGCCCCGCCGGATGGTGCTTTCTACATCTATGCCGATATCGGCCATCTGACGAACGACAGCCTGGGGTTTTGCGAACGGCTGCTGCGAGACACCGGCGTGGCGGCCGCGCCGGGGCTGGATTTCGACCCGGTCGAGGGCCACCGCTTCATCCGCTTCAGCTTCGCCATAGCGACGCCGCTGATCGAGGAAGCGATTGCGCGCATGATCCCGTGGTTCGCGGCGCGGCGCTGAGCAGGGCGCCCTGTCGCGGGACAGACTCGCTTCACCCGCTCCGGGGTTGATGGCGGTCCAGCGGTCGCATAGCCGCCCGGCATGGATCGATCAGGAGTGACGAGACGATGAAACAGCGCATCGCAGCGGCCTGCGCGGCCGCCCTGCTGCTCGGTGTGGGCGCTTTGTCGCCGGCGCACGCGGAAGGCCTCGGCGCGGAAGGCAATTATGCGCGCGCCAGCGGCAACTGGGGCGCCGAGCTGGGGGCTGGCTATGAGCTGGGCATGGCGGGGTTCAGCCTGACGCCGGGCGTGGGCCTGTTCTTCCGCGATGGCGACACCGCCCTCTATGGCCGGATCGAAGCGGCCTATCAGCTTCCCGCATCACTGCGCATCGGGCTGGGGCTGAGGCTGAGCGGCGATGACCCGCGCCCTTATGCAACGGTTGCGATGCCGCTGCTGCCCAAGGTGGCCGTCAAGGGCAATGTCGGGCCGCACTATGTCGGCGCGGGGCTGACCATCGGCTATTGAGCGAGGCTGAACGCCAGCCGGGGGACGGTCTCTCGCGCATGGCGGAGGCGTCCCCTCGGCGGGCAGTGCCTTAATCGAACGGATAAACGCCCGGCTCGGGATCGTAGGCGTGCTCGATGCCATACATGCCCGAGCGCAGCATCGCGCCCCAGGATTCGCGGGTGGTGGCGCCGATATGGGGTGAGGCGAAGAAGGTCGGCAAGTCGAGCAGCTTGTTGCCGTTGGCCGGCTCCATCGCGAACACGTCGAAGGCGGCGGCGGCGATGTGACCGCTCTCCAGCCGCTGCGCCAGCGCGTCCTCGTCGAACATGCCGCCGCGCGCGCAGTTGATGATGACCGCACCGGGCTTGAGCTGGTCCAGCACCCTGGCGTCGTAGAGGCCGATGGTCGTCCGGTTCTTCGACAGGTGCAGCGTCACCACGTCCGAGCGCGCCCACATCTCTTCCGCGCTCACCACCTCGACATTGTCGAACCGGCTGGCGAAGTCCGAGATGTCCACACGGTCACAGGCGAGGATGTTGACCTTGTAGCCCTGCAACAGTTCGATGACGGCCTTGCCGATGTGGCCGACGCCATGCACGCCCACTGTCTTGCCGCGCAGATCGGTGCCGAAGCCGATGGGGCCGGTCCATTGGCCGGCGCGCAGGATGGAGGAGAATTCGTGCAGGCGGCGCAGCGCCATCACCATGAAGGAGACGGTCAGTTCCGAGACGGAGACGCGGTTGATCCCCGCCTGCCACCACATCTTGATGCCATATTTCCTGAGCAGTGCCGGGTCGATATGGTCGACGCCGGCCGAGCAGAGCGAGATGACCTTGAGATCCGGGCAGGCGCGCAGCACGTCCTCGCTGTAGCGCTGCACGCCGATGACGGCGGTGTCATAGCCTTGCAGATACTCGGCCAGTTCCTCGCCTTCCAGCACGCGGCGGTGATCGGGGAACTTGGTGCCGGGATATTTGGCCGACAGCTCCGCGCGCAGCTCTGGAAAGAAATCGAAATATGGAAACGTCACGGCAACGCGCGGCATACCCCCTCCTGTCTCACTCGTCGTCGATGATCCCCGCCATCGCACAGGCGGCGGCCGATTTCGAGCGGCTTCGGTGGAAGGCGCGTGGGCGAACGAAAAAGGGCGAGCGCTCGGGGAGCGCTCGCCCACGATGTGGGAACGGTGAGGAGATCAGTAGCGCTGCTGGCGCTCGTAGAGCGACTTGTAGTGCTGGATGCGCGTGACGCGCAGACCCGGCATACCGGAGCGATCGACCGCGCGCTGCCAGCTCGCGAATTCCTCCAACGTGAGCGAGTAACGCTCGCAGGCTTCGTCCACGGTCAGCAGGCCGCCGTTAACCGCTGCCACCACCTCCGCCTTGCGGCGCACGACCCAGCGCGTCGTGCCGGAAGGCGGCAGGGAATCGAGCGTGAGTGGTTCGCCAAGGGGGCCGACGACCTGCGAAGGGCGGATTTTCTGGTTCTCGATCATTTCTTCCTCATTTGCCGAAGGGGGCTCGGCTTCACGTGCGCCTTCGACGGACCGTGACATCAAAGCTTTTCCTGTTGGCTAACTGCCAGAGTAAACTCGTCCTTTATCATTGAATCAGTGGCTAAAAGCGCTGCGACCCGTGCATTGAACGCGCCGGATGCCCGGCGGCGAATCACCCGGTCGGCGGGGTGGCCTCCGAAGATCAGCATCAGCCGCGAGGGCTCATCGCCGAGCGTCGCCGTGTGGCTGCTCTCCCGCACGATTCGCGCCGTTTGCCCGGTTTCCTGCCGCGCCGCGTGGATGGCGAGGAGCAGCGGCAGATCGGGAATCCGCGTGCCGCGTCCACCCGCCATGTTGAGCGGCAGGCTCAGTTCCTCGGGGACAGCATTCATATCCATGCCGAGGGTGGTAGCAGCCAAAGGATAAGCGGGAGTAAAGGACGCGGTCACAGGCTGTTAGGCAGAGTTATCCGGGCGTTAAAGGGATAGGGCGTTAGCAAGGAAGTGCTAACCTAAAGCCTCCGCCGGGCGCCGCGGCCGGGCCTTTGCCGGGCCCCGTCGCCGCACTGGCTCATTGGCGCGCAGGCGCTTATAGGGCGGCGCATGGAAGACCTGTTTCAGCTCGGATCGGCGCGCGGCAAGCGGATAGTCGTCGCCATGTCGGGCGGCGTGGATTCGAGCGTGGTCGCCGCCCTGGCCGCGCGTTCGGGCGCCGAGACGATCGGTGTGACGCTCCAGCTTTACGATCATGGCGCGGCAGTCGGCCGCAAGGGCAGTTGCTGCGCCGGGCAGGACATTCGCGACGCGCGCGCGGTCGCCGATAGCCTGGGGATCGCGCACTATGTCTTTGATTATGAAAGCCGATTCCGCGAATCGGTGATCGAGGGCTTTGCCGACGAATATATGGCCGGGCGCACCCCCATTCCCTGCGTGCGCTGCAACATGGGGGTCAAGTTCACCGACCTGTTCGCGCTCGCGCGTGACCTCGGCGCGGATTGCCTCGCCACCGGCCATTATGTCCGCCGGGTGATCGGTGCTGGTGGCCCGGAGCTGCATCGCGCCGTCGATCCGGCCCGCGACCAGAGCTATTTCCTGTTCGCGACCACCACGGCGCAGCTCGATTATCTGCGCTTCCCGCTCGGCGGCATGGAAAAGCCGGCGGTCCGTGCGATTGCCGCCGAGCTGGGGCTGCGCGTAGCGCTGAAGCCGGACAGCCAGGACATTTGCTTCGTCCCCGACGGCGACTATGCGGCCGTGGTCCGCAAGGTGCGGCCGGAGGCCGACGATGCCGGCGAGATCGTCCATGTCGACGGGCGGGTGCTCGGCACGCACAAGGGCCTGATCCATTATACCGTCGGCCAGCGCCGGGGGCTGGAGATCGGCGGGCAGGCCGATCCGCTCTACGTGGTGCGGCTGGAAGCGGAGACGCGGCGGGTGATCGTGGGGCCCCGCGCGGCGCTGGCGGTGCGCGGAGCGCGGCTGGAGGAGATCAACTGGCTCGGCGGCGGCCACGATGGGCCGCTCACCGCCAAGGTCCGCTCGATGGCGCGGCCGGTGCCGGCGCGGCTGGACGGCGCGCGCCTGCTGTTCGACACGCCCGAGCTGGGCGTGGCGCCCGGGCAGGCGGCGGTGCTCTATGCCGGCGAGCGCGTGCTCGGCGGCGGTTGGATCGCCGAGACGGAAAGCGCGGAGACGGCGCAAGCATGACGCCGGTCGGCGCGCGGCGGCTTGGGCGCATCGCTCCTTAGCGCGTATCGGCGGAAAATGGCCGGCGCCTGCGTCCGGCACCCACCGGTCCGAAGGACCACCGGCCCGATCCGGTCAGGGCCTGACGCGGCTGATGACCTTCGCCGAGCCATCCGGCAGCACCTCGATCAGATGCTGGTCGCCCTGCTCGCACTGCGCCCGCCACGTGGGCACGCCACCCTCGCCCTCGACCCGCTCGACCTTGGTAACATCGCGGCAGGGAATGTCGGCGTCGCGGATGGCGCGGAAGAACACGCCCTGCCGCTGGGTTTCCGACATATTGCTGATTTCCGCGATATAGTTGACCGCGTTCGCATCGTTGGCGACTGCGTTCACGGCCATGTCGACCGCCGCGCTATTGTTCTCCGGTGCCTGCGCGCCCGGGCTGCATCCGGCGACGGCAAGCAAAGTGGTGCTGATCAAAAGCAGGCGCATATGCTTCTCTCCTCTGGTCCAGCGGCCATCATAACCGCGTGTGCGCCGGGAGGACACCGCTTTGCGAGTGGCTGAGGAGGCCCGGCGCGCGGGACGACGGGATTGTTTTGCGGAGCTTTCGGATACGCCACCCGCGCCCCTTCGCCTGATGCCTTGACTTGACTCGCCACCCCCGGCTAACCGGCCGGCGAACCGGGGCGTCGCGCTCTGCGTGTTCAATCCGACCATCGAGTCCTGTCGAAGGGTGGTTCGGATCCGCTCTGGCAGGGCGGAGACTTGTATCCATGGCAAATGTTACCGTGATCGGCGCCCAGTGGGGCGATGAGGGCAAGGGCAAGATCGTCGACTGGCTGGCCAGCCGAGCCGACTGCGTGGTGCGCTTCCAGGGCGGCCACAATGCCGGCCACACACTCGTCGTCGACGGCCAGGTCTACAAAATCAGCCTCGTTCCCTCCGGCATCGTCACCGGCACGCTCTCCATCATCGGTAACGGGGTGGTGCTCGACCCGTGGGCGCTCAAGGCCGAGATCGAGAAGCTGGAAGGGCAGGGCGTGAAGGTGACGCGCGCCAATTTCGCGGTAGCGGACAATTGCCCGCTGATCCTCCCCATCCACCGCGATCTCGACGCGCTGCGCGAGACCGCGGCCGGCAAGGGCAAGATCGGCACCACCGGGCGCGGCATCGGCCCGGCCTATGAGGACAAGGTGGGCCGCCGCGCGATCCGCGTGTGCGACCTCGCCCATCTCGACGATCTCGACCCGCAACTCGACCGCCTGTGCGCGCATCATGATGCGCTGCGCGCCGGCTTTGGCGAGCCGCCGATTGACCGCGCACGCCTGATCGCCGAGCTGCGCGAGATCGCGCCCTTCGTGCTCCAGTTCGCCGAGCCGGTGTGGAAGCGGCTGCGCGATGTGCGCAAGGCCGGCAAGCGCATCCTGTTCGAGGGCGCGCAGGGCGTGCTGCTCGACGTCGATCACGGCACCTATCCGTTCGTCACCTCCTCCAACACAGTGAGCGGCACGGTCGCCTCCGGCTCGGGGCTGGGGCCGAATTCGGCCGGCTTCGTGCTCGGTATCGTCAAGGCGTACACGACGCGCGTCGGCTCCGGCCCGTTCCCGACCGAGCTGGACGACGAGATTGGCGAGCGGCTGGGCACGCGCGGCCATGAATTCGGCACGGTGACGGCGCGCAAGCGGCGCTGCGGCTGGTTCGACGCGGTGCTGGTGCGCCAGACCTGCGCGCTCTCCGGCGTCACCGGCATCGCGCTCACCAAGATCGACGTGCTGGACGGGTTCGAGACCATCAAGATCTGCACGGGCTACAAGCTCAACGGCGAGATCATCGACTATCTGCCCGCCCATGCGGCCGATCAGGCGGCGGTCGAACCCGTCTATGAAGAGATGGAAGGCTGGGAAGGCACCACTGTCGGCGCCCGCAGTTGGGCCGATCTGCCGGCGCAGGCGATCAAATATATCCGCCGCATCGAGGAGCTGATCGAGTGCCCGGTGGCCAGCGTCTCCACCTCGCCCGAGCGCGACGACACCATCCTGGTGCGCGATCCGTTCGAGGGATGAGGACCGGATTAGTGCTCCTGCGAAGGCAGGAGGCCAGGGCGGTGAGGCGTTTGTTGGAATTAGGGGAAGGGCTGTAATCCCTTCCCCGTTCGCCCTGAGCTTGTCGAAGGGTGGTTCTTCCGTCACGTTCCGCGCATGTCGTTCTGGACGTACATGCTGCATTGCCGTGGTGGTGCCTTCTGTGTCGGGCACACCGATGACCTTGAGCGTCGGATAGCCGAGCACGAATGTGGAACGATCGAGGGTTTTACCAAAGAGCGCTTGCCGGTGAAACTCGTCTGGTCGGAGACGTTCGGCACGCGGATCGAGGCGCTCGAGATGGAGCGGCGCGTCAAGGGATGGTCGCGGGCCAAGAAGATGGCATTTATTCGCGGTGATTGGGCTGCAATCAAGCGGCTGGCGCCAACCGGCGAATTAGGACAGCCCCCTTCGACTGCTTAAGGCGCTCAGGACAGCCCTTCGACAAGCTCAGGGCGAACGGTTGTTGGGGGCCGGTTTCCCCTAGCGGAACAAAAGCCAGAGAACGATGATGACGGGGATCGGAACGCCGATCAGCCAGAGCAATATGCCTTTACCCATCCATCATCTCCCGGTTGTTGTGCGGATGAAACGCCGGGGGGCGAAAGATCGTTCCCCGGTCAACGGGCGTGGGCCGGTGCGCGACGGCGCATTGCCCTTTTTCGCGCGAGGCCGTAAGGCGCGGCGATCATGACCCGGCCGATCATCTTCGCCATTCCCAAGGGACGCATCCTCGACGAGGCGCTGCCGCTGCTGGCGCGCGCCGGCCTCGAACCGGAGGCGGAGTTCCACAAGAAGGAAAGCCGCGCGCTCCGCTTCGCGACCAATGTCGAGGGACTCTCGATCATCCGCGTGCGGGCCTTCGACGTGGCGACCTTCGTCGCGCATGGCGCGGCGCAGATCGGCATCGTCGGTTCGGATGTGATCGCCGAGTTCGATTATTCCGAACTGTACGCGCCGGTGGACCTGAATATCGGCCATTGCCGCCTGTCGGTCGCGGAGCCGGCGGAGGGGCCGCGCCGCGATCTGCGCACCGCGAGCCACGTGCGCGTCGCCACCAAATATCCGCACCTCACCCGCGCTTATTATGAGCGGCAGGGCATCCAGGCGGAATGCGTCAAGCTGAACGGCGCGATGGAACTGGCGCCCTCGCTCGGCCTCTCGCGGCGGATCGTCGATCTGGTTTCGTCCGGCGCCACGCTCAAGGCCAACGGGCTGGTCGAGACGGCGACGATCATGGAAATTTCGGCACGCCTCATCGTCAATCGCGCGGCGATGAAGATGCGCGCGGCTGAGCTGGTGCCGATGGTCGAGCGGTTCCGCGCCGCCGTGGAGGCCAGCCGTGCCGCTTAGGCTGGATGCGCGCGCGAGCGATTTCGCCGCGCGGTTCGACGCGCTGGTCAATGCCCGGCGCGAGGCGGACCAGGACGTGGCCGAGGCGGTGCGCGCGATCATCGCGCAGGTCCGTGCCGAAGGCGACGCGGCGCTGAGCGCGCTGACCAGCCGGTTCGACCGCTTCGACCTCGATACGCAGGGCTGGACGATCGGCGCCGAGCAATGCGCGCAGGCCTATGCAAGCATCGACGCCGGGCTGCGCGCGGCGCTGGAGACGGCGGCGGCGCGTATCACCGCCTATCATGAGAAGCAGAAGCCGGCCGACAGCGTCTGGACCGACGCGGCGGGGGCGCGGCTGGGCGCGCGCTGGAACGCGGTGGAAGCGGCGGGCGTCTATGTGCCGGGTGGGCTGGCGGCTTATCCCTCCTCGACGCTCATGAACGTGCTGCCGGCGAAGGTCGCCGGGGTCGAGCGCATCGTGATGATGTCGCCGACGCCGGACGGGGCGCTCAACCCGGTGGTGCTGGCGGCCGCGCATATCGCCGGCGTGACCGAGATCTGGCGCGTGGGCGGGGCGCAGGCCATCGCCGCGCTGGCCTATGGCACACAGCGCATCGCGCCGGTGGACGTGGTCGTCGGCCCCGGCAATGCCTGGGTCGCCGAAGCGAAGCGGCAGGTTTACGGCGTGGTCGGCATCGACATGGTGGCCGGGCCGTCCGAGATCGTCGTGGTGGCGGACGGGCAGAACGACCCGGCGTGGATCGCCGCCGACCTGCTCAGCCAGGCCGAGCATGACCCGACCAGCCAGTCCATCCTGTTCACCGACGATGGGGGCTTCGCCGATGCGGTTGCACAGGCGGTCGAGACGCTGCTCGGCCAGCTGGCGACGGGCGCGCGGGCGCGGCAGAGCTGGGAGAGCAATGGCGCGATCATCACCGTGCCCGACCTGATGGCCGCGATGCCGCTGGTCGACCGGCTGGCGCCCGAGCATCTGGAACTGGCGGTGGACGCGCCGCAGCCGCTGTTTGATGCGGTGCGCCATGCCGGGTCCGTTTTCATGGGGCGGCTGACGCCCGAGGCCATCGGCGATTATGTCGCCGGGCCGAACCACGTGCTGCCGACCGGGCGGCGGGCGCGCTTCTCCTCGGGCCTCTCCGTGCTCGATTTCATGAAGCGCACCAGCTTCCTCCAGCTCGATGCCGGCGCGCTCGGTGCGATCGGCCCGGCGGCCCTCGCACTGGCCGAGGCCGAAGGGCTGCCCGCCCATGCCGAGAGCGTCGCGGTGCGGCTCCGCTGAAAAAGCATCGCCGTTTCGACAAGCGTGGTTCGAACGGCTAAGGACAAGATCAATGGCTGCTTCCCGTTCCAAGACCCGTTCCGCTGCCCGGCTGGCCGCCGTGCAGGCGCTCTATCAACTCGACATGGAGCAGACGCCGCTTCCGCTGCTGCTCCACGAGTTCCACCAGCATCGTCTCGGCGCGACCATCGAGGACGTGACCTATCACCCCGCCGAGGAGGCCTTTTTCGACGATGTGGTGAAGGGTGTCGCCGCGCGGCGCGAGGAGATTGACGGGCTGATCGCCGGGCGTCTCGCCAAGGGCTGGTCGCTGGAGCGGCTGGACAAGCCGATGCACCAGATATTGCGGGCTGGCACCTATGAGCTGCTGGCGCGCGTCGACGTGCCGACCGGCAGCGTCATCAGCGAATATGTCGATGTTGCCCACGCCTTCTACGACAAGCGCGAGGCGGGCTTCGTGAACGGCCTGCTCGACGCCATCGCCAAGATCGTCCGCCCCGCCTCATGAGCGGCGAGGCGGCCCTGCTGCGCCGCCTGCGCGCGATGGTCTCCGACCCGGCCGCGCGCGACCTGAAGGACGATGTTGCAGTGCTGCCCACCATGGGGCAGCAGCTCGTGCTCACCAGCGACACGATGGTGGAGGGCGTGCATTTCCGCTCCGACGATCCGCCCGAGACGGTCGGGTGGAAGCTGGCCGCCGTCAACCTCTCCGACCTTGCCGCCAAGGGCGCGACGCCCAATGGCTGCCTGCTCAATTATACGCTCGTGGGTGACGAGAAGTGGGACGCCGCCTTTCTCGACGGGCTGGGCCGTGCGCTCGGCCGCTTCGGTATGCACTTGCTCGGCGGGGACACGGTGGCGCTGCCAGCGGGAGCGCCGCGCGTGCTGGGGCTGACCGCGATCGGCGAGGTGCCGGCGGGCCAGCCGGTGCCGGGGCGCAGCGGCGCGCGGCCGGGTGACCGGCTCTACGTCTCCGGTCCGGTGGGTGACGCCGGCGCGGGACTGGCGATGCTCGCCGAGGGTGTGGCCGAACCGGCGGAACTGATCCGCGCCTATCGCGTGCCGGTGCCGCATCTGACGCTCGGCCAGTCGATCGCGCTGATGGCCCATGCGATGATGGACGTCTCCGACGGGCTGCTCATCGATGCGCGGCGGATGGCGCGGGCGAGCGGCTGCGCGGTCGAAATCGACGCGGTGCCGCTTTCCGAGCCCTATGAACGCTCTCGCGGATCGTCGGTGGAGGCGCGGCTGGCGGCGGCAACGGCGGGCGACGATTATGTGCTGCTGGTGGCGCTGCCCGCCGAGCGCGAGCCGCCCCACGGCCTGACCCCGGTCGGCTGGTTCAAACGCGGCGAGGGGTTGACCCTGCGGCTCGACGGCAGGAGCGTGCCCCTGCCCGAGCGGCTTGGGTTCGAGCACGGCTGAGCCTGCCAGCGCGCCCCGGACGACCGGATGGGCGCGCGTTCCCCCGGTTTTTAATCCGCTTGACGGCGCGGCTGCTTGCCTTACGTTCCGGCCCTGAGAACCGACAAGGGCGGCCAAAACGTCCACGGTCTTAGGCAGGGGAGTTGTTTGGCATGACAGCAGTGTTGATTGCCATAGGTTGCGGCGTGCTCGCCGTAATCTATGGCCTCGTGACGAGTCGTCAGGTCCTGAGTGCGTCGCCGGGCGACGCCAAGATGCAGGAAATCGCCGGCGCTATCCAGGAAGGCGCGAAAGCCTATCTTGGCCGGCAATATCGCACCATCGCCGTTGTCGGCGTGGTCGTCGCCATCATCCTTGCGCTGACCCTGGGGTGGCTCTCTACCGTGTCCTTCCTGATCGGCGCGATCCTCTCGGGCGTCGCGGGCTATGTCGGCATGCATATCTCGGTGCGGGCAAACGTCCGTACGGCCGAGGCGGCGCGCACGTCCTTGCAGGGCGGCCTGACGCTGGCCTTCCGCTCCGGCGCTGTCACCGGCATGCTGGTCGCGGGTCTCGGCCTGCTCGCCATCGCCGTGCTGTTCTGGTACCTGACCGACATTGCCGGCCTGGCGCCCAATGATCGCCAGATCATCGCGGCGCTCACGGCGCTGGCGTTCGGCGCCTCGCTCATCTCCATCTTCGCGCGTCTGGGCGGCGGCATCTTCACCAAGGCCGCCGACGTGGGCGCGGACCTCGTCGGCAAGGTCGAGGCGGGCATCCCCGAGGATGACCCCCGCAACCCGGCCGTGATCGCGGACAATGTCGGTGATAATGTCGGCGACTGTGCCGGCATGGCGGCCGACCTGTTCGAAACCTATGTGGTGACGCTGGGCCTTACCATGGTCTCCATCGCGCTGCTGGTGAAGGCCAGTTCCGCGGAGCTGATGGCGCTGATGGCGCTGCCACTCGTGGTTGGCGGGGTGTGCATCATCACCTCGATCATCGGCACCTATGCGGTGCGGCTGGGCAAGTCCAACAGCATCATGGGCGCGCTCTACAAAGGCTTCTGGCTGACCGCCGGGCTCTCCGTGATCGGCATCTATTATGTGACCAGCCAGGTGCTGGGCGACATGAACGCCGTGATCGGCGCGGATCTCGACGGGACCGGCGGCTATACCGGCATGGACCTGTTCTGGTGCATGCTGATCGGCCTTGTCGTGACCGGCCTGCTGGTGTGGATCACCGAATATTACACCGGCACCAACTATCGTCCGGTCAGGTCTATCGCCAAGGCCAGCGTGACCGGCCACGGCACCAACGTGATCCAGGGCCTCGCGGTCAGCCTGGAGGCGACCGCACTGCCGACGCTGGTGATCGTCGTCGCGGTGGTGGCGACCTACCAGATCGCCGGCATCATCGGCGTCGCCTTCGCGGCCACCGCGCTGCTGGCGCTGGCCGGCATGGTTGTCGCGCTCGACGCTTATGGCCCGGTGACGGACAATGCCGGCGGCATCGCCGAAATGGCCGGCCTGCCCGACGATGTGCGCCACCGCACCGACGCGCTCGATGCTGTGGGCAACACCACCAAGGCGGTGACCAAGGGCTACGCCATCGGCTCCGCCGCGCTGGCGGCGCTGGTGCTGTTCGGCGCGTACACGACCGATCTCAAGGAGTATTTCCCGGGGGTCGAGGTCGATTTCTCGCTGAGCAACCCCTACGTCATCGTCGGTCTGCTGCTCGGCGCGCTCCTGCCCTATCTGTTCGGCGCCTTCGGCATGACCGCCGTCGGCCGCGCGGCCGGATCGGTGGTGGAGGACGTGCGTGCCCAGTTCCGCGATGATCCGGGCATCATGGCCGGCACCTCGCGCCCCAACTATGCCCGCACGGTGGACATCGTGACCAAGGCGGCGATCAAGGAGATGATCATCCCCTCGCTGCTGCCGGTGCTGACGCCGATCCTCGTCTATTTCGTCATCACGGCGGTGGCGGGACAGGCCGAGGGCTTCGCGGCACTCGGCGCGCTGCTGCTCGGCGTCATCGTCTCCGGCCTGTTCGTCGCCATTTCGATGACCTCGGGCGGCGGCGCGTGGGACAATGCCAAGAAATATATCGAGGACGGCAATCACGGCGGCAAGGGCTCGGAGGCCCACAAGGCCGCGGTGACCGGCGACACGGTGGGCGATCCCTACAAGGATACCGCCGGGCCGGCCGTCAACCCGATGATCAAGATCACCAACATCGTGGCGCTGCTTCTGCTCGCCGCGCTGGCGCACGGGGCGATGTAAGAAACCCGCGCCTATCCCGGAAACGGGAGAGGGGGGAGCCCGTCCGGACATGGTCCGGGCGGGTTCTTTTTGCATGATGTGTCTGATTTTAGGACAGGAGGTGCCAAAAAATTAGTGGTTAACAAATCTTAGTTGTGACTCCCAAAATCCTTACCAATCGGTTAAGACGCCAGACCAGAGATATGCCCGTCTGGGACAAAAGGGTGTTTCTCGTTAGGATCAATGTGGGAGATGATTATGAAATTGACCAAGCTCCTGCCGATAGCGGCAGTGATGGGGGCGGCTGTGGTCGCGGCTCAGCCGGCGTCGGCAACCGTTTACACCTTCTCGGTGCAGTATTTCAAAGCGACGGCCAGCGCCACGCAGGGCAACCTCACTGGCGGTGATTTCTACAGCAGCCAGTCCGTGTATGATCAGGCGACCGGCAATGCCGCTAACCGCTATAATACGTTCACGAACATGGTGCAGAGCCAGCTGAGCGCGAGCGGTCTGCCTGTCCTGAACACGGCGGCTTATGGTGGCACGGCCCCGCTTTACACCGGCCCGACCGTCCGGGAAGTGACTGCGGCCGGTGAGCTGAAGTGGTGGACGCCGGATGGCTCGCACATTCTGAACGACGGCACCGGACTGATTACGACCGACGCCAGCGGCATGTTCCATGATACGTCGTTCTTCCCTTCGCAGGGCGGAGGAAACAGCAATAGCCAGTATTTCCAGACAGCCATTATCTCGGGCATTTTCACGCTGGAAAGCCTGAGCAGCGTGACGTTCACCTTCGGTGGTGACGACGATATGTTCCTGTTCGTTGACGGCGAACTGGTCGGTCAGGCTGGTGGTATCCACGCCTATACGCTGAGCAATTACACGACCAAGGAGCTTGGCGAGGGCGATCACGAGTTCAAGCTGTTCTATGCTGACCGCAACAAGAATCAGGCCGAGATCCACTTTGGTATCCAGAGCGACCTGATTGTCGTTCCCGCACCGGTTCCGGAGCCGGCGACCTGGGGCATGATGATTGCTGGTCTGGCTTTGGTGGGCTTCTCCATGCGTCGTCGCAAGACCATGGTGAGCTTCGCCTGATGACGTCGCTTCGGGGCTGACCGAAGCAAGACGCAGAAGCAAAATTGAGAAGCCCGCACCGACTCCGTTCGGTGCGGGCTTTTCCATGACCGCACCACCGCCTCCTGCCGGATGAGTGAAAAGAAGTGCGGCGCTGCTGTTTCGGGACGTGATGCGGCGGCGAAACGGTAGCCCAGCCGGCCGGAGTGATCTATACGGGCGCCGATCATGGCGAGTCTCGCCCCGTTCCAGACCCAGCTCGACATGCTGACCAGACGCGCGCGCTTGCGGCGGCTGATGCCGCGCGCCGGGCATGATTTCGCCTCCAACGATTATCTCGGCCTGGCGCATGATCCCGCCATTGCGGCGGCGGTGGCCGATGCGATCGCGCGGGGCGTGCCGGTCGGCTCGGGCGGCTCGCGCCTGCTGCGTGGCAACGCCCCCGAGCATGAAGCGCTGGAGGCTCGGGCGGCGGCGTTGTTCGGCAGCGAGGCGGCCTTGTTCTTCGCCAACGGCTTCGCCGCCAACATGGCACTGCTCGCGGGACTGCCGGGGCCGGACGACCTGATCGTGGCCGATGCGCTGATCCATGCCAGCGCGCATGACGGGATGAAGCTCGGCCGCGCACGCTGCGTCCTTACCGCGCACAACGATGCGCAGGCGGTTGCGGATGCGATCGAGGCGTGGCGCAAGGGCGGCGGCAGTGGGCGGGCGTGGATTGTTGCGGAGACGCTCTACTCAATGGATGGCGACTGCGCGCCGGTCGCCGCGCTCGATGCGGTCGCGCGGCGGCACGAGGCGATGCTGATCCTCGACGAGGCGCATGCGACGGCGGTGCATGGCCCCGGCGGACGCGGACTCGGCGCGGCGCTGGAAGGGCAGCCGCATGTCATCGCGCTGCACACCTGCGGCAAGGGGCTGGGCGTGGAAGGCGCGCTGGTGACGGCGGCGCGGCCGATCATCGACCTGCTGGTCAATCGCGGGCGCAGCTTTGTTTTCTCGACGGCCCCATCGCCGCTGATGGCGGTGGCGGCGAGCGCGGCGCTGGACCGGATGATTGCCGCCGACGACCGCCGCGCGGCGCTCGCGGCGCTGGTCGATGCGGCCGCGCGCCACATTTGTGCGCCGCTCGACCTGCCGGCGCCGACAAGCCAGATCCTGCCGGTGATCCTGGGGGACGATGCGCGGACGATGCGGGTCGCCGAGTCGGTACAGGCCGCCGGTTTCGACGTGCGCGGGATTCGCCCGCCGACGGTCCCGCGCGGGACCGCGCGGCTGCGCATCTCGCTGACGCTCAATGTCGACGAGGCGATCATCGCCCAACTCGGGGAGGCGCTGCGGACGGCGCTGGCGGCGGCATGAGCGGGGTGCTGATCGTCTCCGGTACCGATACCGATATCGGCAAGACGGTGGTCGCCGCCGGGCTCGCCGCAGCGCTGGGCGCGCATTACTGGAAGCCGATCCAGGCCGGCACGGCGGACGGGACCGACAGCGGGCGCGCGGTAGCGCTGGGCGTGCCGCCCGAGCATGTGCTGCGCGAGGGCTATCGGCTGGCGCTGCCCGCCTCGCCGCACCTTGCCTTCCGCGAGGAAGGGCTGGAGGCGGACCTTGCGCGGCTGGCGCTGCCGGGTCCGCGCCCGTTGATCGTCGAGGGCGCGGGCGGCCTGATGGTGCCGATCCGCCGCGATCCGCCGTGGATGATGATCGACCAGTTCGCACGCTGGCAGGCGCCGGTGCTGCTGGTGACGCGCACGGCGCTCGGCACGATCAACCACAGCCTGCTCAGCGTCGAGGCGCTGCGCGCGCGCGCCATCCCCATCGCCGGCCTGTTGTTTGTCGGTGAGGCGCATGCCGAGAATGAGGCGGTGATCCCGGCGCTGGCCGGCGTGCCGCATGTCGGGCGGCTGCCGCGGCTCGATCCGCTCGATGCCCGGACGTTGGCCGGCGCGATTGCCGCGCACGTCGACCTGCCCCATTTGCGCGCGGCGATGGACATTGCCGCATGACCCAGTCGTCGCCAATCTGGCACCCTTTTACCCAGCACGGCCTCAATGAAGCGGTGCCGCATATCGTCTCCGCCTCCGGCGCGTGGCTGACCTGCGCGGACGGCACGCGGTTGCTCGATTGCATCGCGAGCTGGTGGGTCATCACCCACGGCCATTGCGAGCCGCGTATCGCTGCCGCCGTCGCCGCGCAGGCCGGCGTGCTCGATCAGATCATCTTCGCCGGCTACACCCATCCGCAGGCCGACGCGGTGGCTGAGGGGCTGGTCGATATCGCGCCGGCGGGGCTGAACCACGTCTTCTTCTCGGACAGCGGTTCAACCGCCGTGGAAGTCGCGCTCAAGATGGCGCTCGGCTACTGGCACAATCGCGGCGAGGCGCGGCACCGCATCCTCGTGCTGGAGCACAGCTACCATGGCGACACCATCGGCGCGATGTCGGTGGGTGAGCGCGGTGTGTTCAACGCGCCTTATGCGCCGTTACTGTTCGACGTGGCGACGGTGCCTTTCCCGGCGGCAGGGGCGGAGCAGGCGAGCCTCGACCGGCTGGAGGCGCTGTGCGCCGTGCCGGAGACGCCGGCCGCTTTCATCGTCGAGCCGCTGGTGCTCGGTTCGGGCGGGATGCTGATTTATCCGCCCCATGTTCTGCGCGCGATGCACGAGATTTGTGCGCGCCACGGGGTGCTGTTCATCGCCGACGAGGTGATGACCGGCTGGGGGCGCACCGGCACCTTGTTCGCCTGCGAACAGGCCGGCATCGCGCCCGATCTGCTGTGCCTCGCCAAGGGGTTGACCGGCGGGCAGGTGCCGCTCGCCGCCACGCTGGCGACCACCGAGATTTTCGAGGCGCACCGGAGCACCGACCGAGCGCGGATGTTCTTCCACTCCTCCAGCTTCACCGCCAACCCGATCTGCTGCGCGGCGGCCAACGCCAATCTCGCCATCTGGCGCGAGGAGGATGTGCTCGGCCGCATCGCGACGCTGGGTGCGGCGCTGGATCGCGGCCTGGCGGCGCTCGCGGCCAACCCGGCACTGCGCAACCCCCGCCGGATCGGTGCGATCGGCGCCATCGACCTGGCGGTTCGCGATGCCGGCTATCTCTCCGACGTGGCGCCAATCCTGCGGGCGGGCGCGCTGGAACAGGGCCTCTTGCTGCGGCCGCTGGGCAACACCATTTACCTGATGCCGCCCTATTGCACGCGCGACGACGAGGTCGCGGCGGCTTTCGACACGATCGGCGCGCTCATCGAGCCGCTCGCGCGCGGAGCCGGCTGACGGCTCGCGCCTTTTCAATCGCCGCGTTTGGGGCTATGGGGCGCCATTCGCGAAATATTGGATGGATATGGCCAAAGAAGAACTTCTTGAAATGCGCGGGCAGGTAGTGGAACTGCTTCCCAACGCAATGTTCCGCGTCCGCCTGGAGAATGATCACGAAATTCTCGGTCATACGGCGGGCAAGATGCGCAAGAACCGCATCCGCGTGCTGGTGGGCGACGAGGTGCTCGTCGAACTGACGCCCTATGATCTCACCAAGGGCCGCATCACCTATCGTTATATGCCCGGCCGTGGCGGCCCCGGCCCCGGTCAACCCTGACCGATAGCGCGGTGGCAGACCTGCCGCGCGGCCCCATGCGCCTCATCCTTGCATCCGCTTCGCCGCGCCGGCTCGATCTGCTGGCGCAGATCGGCGTGACGCCGGCCGCCGTCGACCCGGCCCATATTGACGAAACCCCGCACAAGGGCGAACTGCCGCCGCTCTACGCCGCGCGCATGGCCGCCGAAAAGGGCGCGGTGGTCGCCGCGCGCCACGCGGGGAGCGTCGTGCTGAGCGGCGACACCGTGGTCGCCTGCGGCCGTCGTATCCTGCCCAAGGCAGAGGATGAGGCGACCGCGCGCGCCTGCCTCACCCTGCTCTCCGGCCGCCGCCACCGCGTGCTGAGCGCGGTCGCCGTGATCGACCCGGAGGGTAAGGCGCGGCATCGGCTGTCGACCAGTATCGTGACGTTCAAACCGTTGCACCCCGATGAGATCGCCGCCTATCTCGCTAGCGGCGAGTGGCACGGCAAGGCGGGCGGCTATGCCATCCAGGGACGCGCGGCCGGGCTCATCCGTGCGCTGTCGGGCAGCCCATCGGGCGTGATTGGCCTGCCGCTCCATGAGACGCGCGCGCTGTTGCGCGCCGCCGGAGTGGCCTGTGACTAACATCCCCGCCGGGCCGCACTGGCTCTACGAGGAGGGCATTGGCGAGGCCCGCGCCGCACTGGTGCAGGGCGGCCGCATCCTCGAAGCGCAGATCGAGCGTGACGACAAGCGCGCGCGGGCCGGCGGCGTGTATGCCGGCCGGCTGACGCACACGCTGATCGTGCGCAAACGCGGCATCGCCCGGCTGAACAGCGGCGAGGAGGTGCTGATCGAGCCGATCCCGCCCAAGGTACCGGAAGGCGCGACCGTGCGCGTGGAGGTTCTGCGCGAAGCCATTGCCGAGCCGGGGCTGGAGACGGCGCGCGAGAAGCTGGCGCGCGGACGCATCGCCGCGCCGGCACTGGCCGCGGAGCCGGGACCGAGCCTGCTCCAGCGCATCGGCGAGACTGGCCTGCCGATCGTGCCCTGCCCGGCGCATGAGGAGGACCGGCTGGAGGCGGCCGGCTGGAGCGAACTGCTCGCCGAGGCAATGAGCGGCGAGGTGGGGCGCGAGGATGCCGCGCTGCGCATCTTCCCGACGCCGGCGATGACGCTGATCGACGTGGACGGCGTGGCGCCGCCCGCCCAGCTCGGCCCCAAGGGCGCAAAGCTCGCCGCGCTGGCGATCCGCCGCATGGGGATCACCGGCTCGATCGGCATCGACCTGCCGACGATGAACAACAAGGATGAACGGCTGATCGCGGCGGCGCAGATCGACAAGGCGCTGCCCCAGCCGTTCGAGCGCACCGCCGTCAACGGCTTCGGCTTCGTGCAGATCATCCGCAAGCGCGAGCGGGCCTCGCTCATCGAACTGCTGCGCGCCGACCCGGTGCGCGCGGCCGCCATGGCGGCGCTGCGCGCGGCCGAGCGCCACCCTGGCGCGGGCGCGATCACGCTGACGCTGGCGCCGGCCGTGGCGCGCGCCATCCGCGCCCATGGCGACTGGATCAAGCTGCTAGAGCGGCGGCGCGGTGGCACCGTGACGATCACCGCCGATGAGGCCCTCGTGCCAGGAGTGCATCATGTCCATTAAAGGAAAATGCCCGGTCTGCCGCAAGCCGACCGTGGCGGAGTTCCGTCCCTTCTGCTCGCGGGGCTGCCGGGACCGCGACCTCGTCAACTGGCTGGACGAGGGCTATCGCATGCCCGTGCGCCCGGAGGAGGATGAAGACGGCACCGAGCGGGGCGAAGGCTGATCCAGCGGCACGCCCGATTTCCACGGGTTCGTTCAGGAACCATCTGACCTGTCTGCCGTATTACAAGACTCCCCCCTCCATGTTGGCGGGGCCGAGTTCGTGCACCTGCACGACTGGATAAGATGGAAAGCGAGACGGGTTGATGAAGATCTCGAAGCTTTGCGCCGCCGCCGTTCTGGGCGCGCTGCTGATGCCGCCCCCGGTGGTGGCCAAGACCACATTGAGCGAGAAGGACCGCGCCCGCGTGGCGCGCGCGCCCGCGCAGGACCGCGCTGACGTGCGCTACTGCCTGCTCCAGCGCAAGAAGGGCGGCAAGACCGGCCTGCTCGTTGGCGCGGCTGGCGGCGCCGGGGCCTCCGTGGTTGCCGGCGGCGATGTCGGCGAGACGCTGCTGGCCGGCGGCGCGGGCGCGGTGGCCGGCCACCTGATCGGCAAGGGCTCCGCCACCAACAGCCGCTGCGACGCGGTCCTCCGCCGCAATCCCTGATCCGGACCCGCCCCGGACGGAGCGTGCGCTGTGTCCGCGCGTCCTTATCTCATCATGGGGGTGGACAGGCGCGTAAGGGCATGCTTATAGCGCTCGCCTTCGCCGGACATTCGAGCCGGCGACCGATCCCGTGCCCGGGTAGCTCAGTTGGTAGAGCATGCGACTGAAAATCGCAGTGTCGGCGGTTCGACTCCGTCCCCGGGCACCATTTTCGATCAAACCGCTTTCTTCTGCATAGTCGCCCTCCGGCGGACAGCGCTTGCGAGTTTGCGACGTTACGACCCGTATTCAGCAACTTAGATGCTTTTGTCTGATGCCATCGGACAAGGTCCCCGCTATTGGGGGCGGGGTTCTCTCCATGATGCACCTGTCAGACCACTTGGTCAGTGGATGTCCGCAGAGGCGTTCCGGTCCGCGTTTTCACATGGTCTGGATCCGGCGAAGCCCGATGGATTCCTGATCTGTCGGACGGCCGCCGCGACAATCATATTAACCACCCAACATCATGAATGATGATAATATCCGATTTTTGGTGCGGCCGCCGCTCAAATCCTATTTTATCCATATATTACGTAACTTTACCCGGTTTACGCTTTGTTGAGGGTTTGGATTTAGGCGCCGATTCCAGGTCACCAATGCATCTACCTACAAAGTAATATCAAAATATAATCTACGTTATCAAAAGATAAAACGGGACTGTTTTTTTGTAGCAGATCGCGCTGTTGGCCTGTGTTTTTCTAACTTATAAAGATCCGGGGGCAAGGATCATGGGTATCATTTCAAAATTCATCCGTAATAGGAAGATCGATAAGGTTGGAATGAAGGGCTCGATTTCTCGCGTTGCGTTCGCCGCGACGTGCGGCATCATCGCGACATCGGCATTTGCTGAGCCAGCTGTTTTCTTCAACGACGATACGGCAGCCGGCGTTCAGCGTTTCCGCGATGTGATCGCAGCGGCGGACACGGCCTATAATGCCGCCAATCCGGGCTCGAATCAGCAATCGACGGTTTTCGCGATCGCATTGAACAACAGCATCGGCAGCAGCTTTTCAGTTACCGAGAATGGCCAGACCATCTACATCACCACGACGCTCGGGGGCGGGCCTGCTAACAATGATGCTACCGGTGACGAAGGCACCCAAGGCTTTACCAATTGGAGCGTAAACTACTCCAGCGGCGATTTCGCTGACGCGATAGCTCAGGGATATCAAATATCCTTCTATTCCGACGCCGCTTATACCTCGCCGTTTGCCGTGAACGCTGTGGGTCTTTTCGTCTCGGATTGGGGTACATGCTGTGCCACGGGCAACACAACGCCAGATAACAGCACGGCAAATTCGTCTCAGATCTACATGTTGTTCAATGGATCGACGCCGTTGTTGGTTGGAGGCATTAGTAAGCCTATTGCAGGTGAGGAGCATTTCGTCGCCGCGATCGATGACAGCAACAGCTTTTCGAACGTGACCCTGGTCCCGAACGGTCGGGGAGAGGCGTTCGGCGCCGGTGGCTATCTGATCTTCTCCACCGTTCAGCAGAACAGTGTTCCGCCCGGATCGTCGGACGTCAATGTTGGCACACCGCCAGACATCAAAGGCCCCTCGACGGTGGCCGACCTGATCAACAGCAAGGTCAACCCGGTGTTTGACGGCGGTACGCTCACGGCGGACTCGGACACGACGGTGGCGGCTAACATGTCGCTCAAGGCGACGGGCGGCACGATCGACACAGACGGTCATGCCCTTACGCTGAGCGGCGTGCTCAGTGACGTTGGCGGCCTGACCAAAACGGGTGAAGGAGCGCTGACGCTGAGTGGCGTCAACAGCTATTCCGGTAGCACGACCATCAGCGACGGCACGCTTGCGCTGGCCGGCAACGGATCCATCGCGGCGTCGTCCGGCGTGGTCGCCAACGGAACATTGGATATTTCCGCGACCAACAGCGGTGCGGCGATTCGCAACCTTTCCGGCAGCGGCGCGGTCGCGCTCGGCGCCAAGACGCTCACGATCACCGATGCAGCCGGCGCGTTCGACGGCTCGATCAACGGCACGGGCGGACTTGCGGTGACGGGCGGCGCGCTCGCGCTGACGGGTGACAATGATTTCTCCGGTGGCCTGCTGATCGATGATGCGACTGTCAGTGCATCCAGTGCGGGCAATCTTGGCTCCGGTGCCGTGACCATCGCAGATGGCACGTTCCGCGCGACGGACGATTTTGCCGCGGGCAACGCATTCGTCCTGACGGACGCCGATTCGACGATCGACACCGGAACTCACGCCGTGACCCTGTCCGGTGCGATCTCCGGAAACGGTGCATTGAACAAGACCGGCAGCGGCGCTCTGACCCTCTCCGGCGCGAACAGCCAGCGCGCCACCGTCATTGCCGGCGGCAGCGTGATCGCCGCCACCGCCCAGGCGCTTGGTGCCGAGGATGGCGACCTCTACATCGGCGCTGACAGCAGCTTTGTGGCCGGCTCGTCCATGTCGATCAGCCAAAAGGTCCATATCGGCGGTAGCAATGCCGTGTTCGACACGGGCGCCAACGACGTGACCCTGACCGGAGCGGCCGACGGCAATAATTGCCTGATCAAGGAGGGCGCCGGTCGTCTCACGCTGGCGGCGGAGGCATCGAACAGCATCGGTGCTTGCGTCAACCACGGAACGCTCAGCTTCAATAATGTCTTTTCCGGCAATGTCTGGGTTCAGGCGAACGGCACGGCGAGCGGCATCGGGGCCATTAACGGCAATATGGAAGTGTACGGCCGCCTGGCGCCGGGTAACTCGCCGGGCCAGCTCGTCGTCGCCGGTAGCGTGACCCAGATGCCCGGTAGTTCGTTCTCGGTCGAAATCGACGGGATGACGGCCGGGAACGGCGCCGGGCATTTCGACACGCTGGTTCTGGTGGGCGCCGGCAGCGTCTATACCGCAGCCGGCACCATCGAGCCGATCCTGCGGGGTATCACGGGCGATGCGACGAACAGCTTCAGCCCGGAGGTGGGCGCACGCTTCGAGGTCGTGACGGCGGAAGGTGGTGTGGTCGGCACTTTCGACTCCATCGCCCAGCCGGCCGAGGGCTTGCCTGCCAACAGCCGCTTCGACGTGCTCTACAACGCGAAATCGATCATTCTGTACGTGACGCCGAATGATTATGGCACGCTGTTCGCGCCCGGCACGATGCTCAACGCCGCGGCGACGGGTGCCGCCGTCGATGCGTTCCGCACGGGTTCCGGCACGATCAACAGCGGCGCGACCGGCACTCTTCTCGACGGTCTCTATCCGTTGGGACGGGCACGCGTGGGCCGGGCACTCGAGCAGGCCTCGGGCGCGATCTATGCCAGCGCCATGGACTCGGTGGTGCAGGCGACCCGTTTCGCACATGGAGCGGTTACCAACCGCCTCAATGGCGCGGTCGACGGTCTCGACGCGGATACGCCGCTTGCCAGCCGTATCTGGGGCGACATCAGCCGTGATATCACCCATGTCGATGCGGATGCGCATGGCCCGGGCTATCGGGGCAGCAACCATACCATGGTGATCGGTGCGGACCGAGCGGTCGGCGCAAACGGCTTGCTGGGTGCGGCCTTTGCCTACAACCGCAACAAGACCCGCACCGGCTATATCGGCAGCGCTTCGGCGGACAGCTATCATGGCATTGTCTATGGCCGCCTCAACGCCAGCAGCTGGTATGCGAACGGCCTGATTTCGCTCGGTGTGGACCGCTATGATGTCAGCCGCTCGGTCGAGCTTGCCACCAAGACCCAGACTGCTCGCGGCGAGGGCGATGGCCTTTCGTTCGGCGCCGATGCGGAGGCTGGCTACAAGCTGCGCTTCGGCAACGCGCTCCTGACGCCGGCCGTCGGTCTCTCGTACGGCAGCCTGCGTCGCGACGGTCTGGCGGAAACCGGCGATGCCTCGGTGGCGTTGACGCTGGATCAGGACGTCCGTCGCTCCGTCGTCGGCCGGGCCGGTGCGCGCCTCACCACCGCGATCGCGACCAAGGACATGGTGTTCATGCCCTATGCGTCGGTCTTTGTGGACCATGAGCTGAACGACCGGTCGTCGATCATCACGCCGACCCTGCATGGTGCGCGGTTCCGTGCCGTCGCGTCCGAGCTCGATCGCACGGCGGTGCGCCTCAATGCCGGCATCAATGCCGCGCTGTCTCCCAGCGTCGCGTTGCAGGTCAATTACCGGCATAGCAATGCGGGTAACTTCGATGGCAATGCCGTGACGGGCGGCATCAGCATCCGCTGGTAAAGTGAACAGCCACCGGCGCTCGGTGCGGGCGCCGGTGGCCCTCAACCATCGATAAATCAAGAGGACTTTGCGATGATCACGGCCCTGACCGCTCTTGCACTCGCCGCATCGGCCGCGCCGGCCCCGGCAACAGCGGCGCCCGAGGTGAACGCGAGCGAAACGCCTTTCCAGGCCTGGATATTGCGCTGCGAAACACGCCCGGATCCCAAGCCGCCTGTGACGATGTGCGGGCTGATGTCGGTCGTGAAGGCACAGAATGAGGCGGGCCAATCGGCGGTGCTGGCCTCGATCATGCTCCGTCCGGTTCCCGGCGCCGACACCTATCAGCTGTCATTCAGTCTTCCACTGAGCGTCATGTTGCAGCCGGGCGCACGGATCGCTGACGCGCGCGACACGGCCATCGTGACCCTTCCGTTCGTCGCCTGTCGCGCTCATGGTTGCGAGGCCGGCGCCGTGCTGACCAAGGACCAGCTCAATGCGCTGCTGGCGTCGACCGAGGCGAGCTCGGTCAGCTACGACCTGCAGAACCGCCAGACCATGAAGCTGGCCTTTTCGATGGCAGGTTTCAAAAGCGCCTTCGAAGCGTTGAACGCCAAGCGTTAGACGCCGCTCCTGCGGGGATCGACGCCGGGTTCACGGGACCCTGTGGGACGGCGCATCCTCTTCCAGCGAGGTCAGGATGGGGCATTCCGGATGGCTGTCGCCAGGGCATTGCATGGCAAGGTCGAGCAGCGAGCGGCGCATCGCCTCAAGGGCTGCGGACTTGCGCCCCAACTCGTCGGCGCGGGCGAGGGCGAGCGCCTTCACGTCGGCGCTGGCCCGGCTGCGATCCGACCAGAGCGACAGGAGTTCGCCGATTTCCGCGATGGGGAACCCCAGGTCGCGGGCCTTGGCGATGAAGCGCAGGCGGTGGACGTCCGCCTCCGAATAATCGCGATAACCGCCATCGCGTCGCGGCGGCGGCGGGATCAGCCCGATTTTCTCATAATGTCGGATCATCCGCTGCGAGACGCCGCTGGCCTTTGAGGCGCCGCCGATATTCACAGCGTCACCCGGTTGAGGCGCAGGGCGTTGGCCACGACGCTCACGGAGCTGAGGGCCATGGCCGCCGCCGCTATGATCGGCGACAGGAGGATGCCGAAGACAGGATAGAGCAGTCCTGCGGCGATCGGGACGCCGGCCGCATTATAGGCGAAGGCGAAAAACAGATTCTGGCGGATATTAGCCATGGTTCCCTCGCTCAATCGCCGCGCCCGCACGATGCCGGTGAGGTCTCCCTTGAGGAGTGTGACACCAGCGCTCTCGATGGCCACATCGGTCCCGGACCCCATGGCGATGCCGACATCCGCAGTAGCCAGGGCCGGTGCATCATTCACGCCGTCGCCAGCCATCGCGACAATTTTACCCGCGCGCTTCAGCCGTTCGATGACCGCGCTCTTCTCATCGGGCAGGACCTCGGCTTCCACCTGATCGATGCCCAGTGAGCGCGCGACCGCCTCTGCCGTCGTGCGATTATCCCCGGTTAGCATGACCACCGCAATCCCTTCCGCCTTCAGGGCGTCCAGCGCCTCGGGCGTGGTGGCCTTTATGGGGTCGGCGATGGCGAATGCCCCCGCGACCGCATCGTCAATGCCGATGAAGATGCTGGTCGCGCCCTCGCGGCGCAGGGCGGCCGCCTGGTCGGCCAGAGGATCGGTCGCGATGCCCATTTCTTCAAGAAACCGGGTGTTTCCGAGCACGATGTGGCGCCCCTCTACCGTGCCGAGCGCACCCTTGCCGGTCGGCGAATCGAAATCGTCCACAGGCGGAATGGCGAGGCCCTTTGCCTCCGCCGCAGCGACGATGGCGAGGGCAAGCGGATGCTCGGAGGCGCGCTCGACACCGGCGGCGAGGCGCAGCAATTCGTCCGGATCCCGCCCCTCGTCCGCAATGATGCGGGTGACCGACGGCCGCCCTTCGGTCAGCGTGCCGGTCTTGTCCACCACCAGCGTATCGACCTTTTCGAGCCGTTCGAGCGCTTCGGCATTGCGGATGAGGACACCGAGACCGGCACCACGACCAATGCCGACCATGATCGACATCGGCGTTGCGAGGCCGAGCGCGCAGGGGCAGGCGATGATGAGCACCGCCACCGCCGCCACAAGGCCATGCGCGAAGCGAGGTTCCGGCCCCCAGATGCCCCAGATGGCGAAGGCTGCGATGGCGACGAGCAGGACGGCCGGGACGAACCACCCGGCCACCGTGTCGGCGAGCCGCTGGATCGGCGCGCGCGACCGCTGAGCATCGGCGACCATCTGCACGATGCGGGCGAGCATGGTATCGCGGCCGATCTTCTCCGCCGCGATGATGAGCGCGCCGCTCTGGTTGATCGTGCCGCCGATAACATGGTCGCCGGCCTGTTTGGTGACCGGCATGGATTCGCCTGTGACCAGAGCCTCATCGAGCGACGAACGGCCTTGCAGGACGATGGCATCGACCGGCACTTTTTCACCCGGCCGGACGCGCAGCCGATCGCCCACGGCGATCAGGTCGAGGGCGACTTCAGCCTCGCTGCCGTCGGCTTCGATCCGGCGAGCGGTCTTGGGCGCGAGGTTGAGCAGCGCTTTGATGGCGCCTGAGGTTTGCTCGCGCGCGCGGAGTTCGAGAACCTGGCCCAGCAGGACCAGCACGGTGATGACCGCCGCCGCCTCGAAATAGACCGCGACGGTGCCGTCCGTCGCCCGGAATGCCGCTGGAAAGGCGCCGGGAGCCAATGTCGCCACGGCGCTGTAGCCCCAGGCGACGCCGGTGCCCATGGCGATGAGGGTGAACATGTTGAGATGACGGCTGCGCAGCGATGCCCAGCCGCGCTCGAAGAACGGCCAGCCGACCCACAGCACGACAGGGGTCGCGAGGATGAACTGGAACCAGATTGAAAGCTGGGGCGGCACGATGCGATGGAGCGCGGGGATGAGATGGCCACCCATCTCCAGCACGAAGATCGGCAGGGCCAGCACCAGCCCGATCCAGAAACGGCGTGTCATATCCACCAGCTCGGCGCTCGGTTGGGCATCCGCGCTCACCATCTCCGGTTCGAGCGCCATGCCGCAAATCGGGCAGGGGCCCGGATGGTCTTGGCGGACCTCCGGGTCCATCGGGCAGATCCAGATGGCTCCGGGCGGAGCCGGCTCGCTGCTCTTGGGCGGGCCGTGGCGATAGCGTTCGGGATCGGCAACGAACTTCGTCCGGCAGCCGGCGCTGCAGAAATGATGATCCTGCCCCCCATGCCGCGCGTGATGGGGTGTCGCGTGGGGATCGACCGTCATGCCGCAGACGGGATCGATCACGCTCGCCGAGGGACCAGCGCCAGCCGCAGGGTCGTGAGTTGCACAGCCGCCATGCATCGTTTGATTGGGTGGGGTCATCGCCTTTTCCTTCCGATGCGGCATCATCTAGGGGCTGACATCATGTCATGGTCAAGTGCGATTGTGTTTTGTTCGTCTGTCGGCGCGAGGAGGCCTTGACCCTACCATTGTGTCAGATGCGATTCGAATGACGACTCGGATGGGCATGAGCCGCGCGGCAGGGCCGACGGGGTTTCAACCATCCGTTCCGGCTCCCAGATGAGACGGAGCCTGCGGGATAGACGACCATGACGCAAGCGATGGAACGCAGATCCTTTTTGCAGGCGGGCGCCCTCGGTCTGGCAGGGCTGGGCATGACGAGCCTCATGCCTGCCTGGGCGCGGACCGGATCGGCGGGAATTGTGCCGGCGATGCCAACGGTCTCAGGCGACGATATTCACCTCACAATCGCCCACACCGCCTTCACCGTCGGCGGCCGCACGGGCCATGCGGTGACGGTGAACGGCGTGCTGCCGGCGCCGCTGATCCGCCTGCGAGAAGGGCAGACGGTGCGCCTTCATGTCGACAATCGGCTCGACGAGGATAGCTCGATCCATTGGCATGGCCTGATCGTCCCGTTCCAGATGGACGGCGTGCCGGGCCTTAGCTTCCCCGGGATCAAGCCGCGCACGACCTTCGTCTATGAATTCCCGGTTCGGCAGAGCGGCACCTACTGGTATCACAGCCATTCCGGCCTGCAGGAACAGCAAGGCCATTACGGCCCGCTGGTGATCGACCCCGCCGAGCCGGATCCGGTCGCCTATGATCGCGAGCATGTGATCGTCCTCAGCGACTGGACCTTCCTGCATCCCCACCGGTTGATCGCGAAGCTCAAGACCGAGGGAGGGTATTTCAACCGCCAGAAGCAGACGCTGCTGGGGGCGAGGAAGAGCGGCGCGGAGGAGACGATGTCCGCAGCTGACCGGGCCATGTGGGGGCGAATGCGGATGGATCCCACCGATATCGCCGATGTGACGGCGGCCACCTACACCTATCTCGTCAATGGGCATGGACCGGCCGAAAACTGGACCGGCCTGTTCCGCCCCGGCGAACGCGTTCGGCTCCGGATCATCAACGCCGCTGCCATGACGATCTTCAACCTGCGCATCCCGGGCTTGCCGATGACGGTCGTCAGCGCCGACGGACAGAATGTCCGGCCGGTCACTGTGGATGAATTCCAGATCGGCAATGCCGAAACCTATGACGTGATCGTCCAGCCGACCGAGGACAAGGCGTTCACGCTGGTTGCGGAATCGATCGATCGATCGGGCATGGGGCGAGCGACGCTGGCCCCGCGACTGGGCATGACGGCGCCGGTGCCGCCGCTCCGCCCGCGCCCCACGCTCACCATGCGCGACATGGGGATGGGCGGCATGGATCATGGGGCCATGGCAGGCGGGACCCACGGTGCGATGGCCGGGATGGATCATGGCGCAATGGCGGGCGACGGCGCGCCCGAGGCAGACCATGGCAGCGCCCATTCGATGAGCGGCAGGAGCATGCGCGACACGTCCAAGGTTCCCGACGGCATGAAGGCCGGTGTCGGCGTGGACGCCATCGCCATGGCGCCGGTGGATCGAACGGGCGATCCGGGCATCGGCCTGGACGATGTCGGCCACAAGGTGCTCACCTATCGCGATCTGATGGCGCTGGCCCCCAATCCCGACCAGCGGCCGCCTCTGCGCACGGTCGAGGTCCATCTTACCGGCAACATGGAGCGCTTCATGTGGTCGTTCGACGGCGAAAAATTCAGCGAAGGGGTCGAGCCCATCCGGTTCGAACGCAATGAGCGGGCCCGTGTCGTCCTCATCAACGATACGATGATGACGCACCCGATCCATCTGCACGGCCATTTCTTCGAGCTCGTCAACGGCCATACGGGCAGCTATCCACGCAAGCACACGGTCAATGTGCTTCCCGGCGGCAAGGCGTCGTTCGACCTGACGGCCGATGCACCGGGGGACTGGGCCTTCCATTGCCATTTGCTGCTGCACATGCATGCCGGGATGTTCCGCGTCGTCACCGTCCGCCCGCTGGACGGAGAGGCCGCATGAAGCATCTGCTGGGCATCTTGCTTTTGACGGGCATGAGCCCCGCTCTGGCGCAGCACGACCATCACCCAGCGCCGCCGGCGCCGGCCGATTCCCATGCGCGGCACGAGGGGAGCGAAGAGTCGGGCCATCCCGCCGATCATGCGCTGCCAGCGGAGCCGCCTGCGTCGCCGCCAGCCGATCCGCATGCGGGGCATGATCGGTCGATCGCGCCAGATGGTGCTGGCTCGGCCGCTCATGCCGGGCATGAGCCGACCGTGGCCGATCCGCCGGTTTCGCCACCATCCCCGGCGGCGCTCGGCGGCCCCAGCCATGCCGCCGACGGGATTTTCGGCGCCAAGGAGATGGCCGAAGCGCGCCGGATCGTTCGCAAGGAACATGGCGACATCCGGGTTGGCGCGATCCTCATCGACCGGCTGGAAGCGATCATCCGCGATGGCAAGGACGGCTATGCGTGGCATGCGCAGGGTTGGTACGGCGGCGATATCGACAGACTCTGGATCAAGAGCCAGGGCGAAGGGCGGTTCGGCGACGCAGTGGAGGAAGCGGAGGTGCAGGCTCTCTGGAGCCATGCGCTCGATCCATGGTGGAACCTTCAGGCCGGTATCCGACAGGATATCCGCGCGGGGACTGACCGCACCTACGCCGTCCTCGGCGTGCAGGGCCTGGCACCTTATTGGTTCGAGGCCGGCGGCGCCCTGTTTCTCTCCGACAAGGGCGATGTCACCGCGCGTTTTGAGGTGGACTATGACCAGCGCCTGACCCAGAAATTGATCCTGCAACCGGCGATGGAAGTGAACCTGGCCGCCCAGGAGATCCCCGAGCTCGGTATCGGTGCGGGCCTCTCCACAGCGGAAGTCGGGCTGCGCCTTCGCTACGCGTTCGTGCCCGAAGTCGCGCCCTATGTCGGCGTGCAATATGAACGCGCCTTTGGCGACACCGCCGATGTCCGGCGCGCCCGGGGCGAGGCAGCCGGAGGGTGGGGCCTGCTCATCGGCATTCGCGCCTGGTTCTAATGGGTTTGCGGCGGGGCGCATGTAAACGGTTTTGAACAACGATAGCCGCTTTCTCCACGTGTGACAGAGCGCGGCCGTTCCATCGCGCCCGCTGGCCGGCGATGGCGCGGAGCGATCCACGGCATCCCCTTTCAGCCATGCATTTTCAGCATGGGGTGGCTTCCATTTTGTAATAGACACATTCCCTCTCCCTGACCAAATTCGCCTGGAAGACCCCGCTCGGGACCGGTCTTGCCCGCTCGACACCGACCCGTGGCCTGTCACGCCATGGACCGGGGCCAAGCGGATGCCTGTTCCATCCCTGAGCCAAATCCATCCATCGGAGGTCAGGACAGTACCTGATGGCGCATATCGTTATGGGAGTAGGAACGTCGCACACACCCATGCTCACGCTGGGCAGCGACGAGTGGGAACATCGGGCCGCCGATGACCTGAAGAACCAGAAGCTCAACCAGTCCGATGGTACATGGATCAGCTATGATGCCCTGTTGGCCAAGGTCGGACCTGCCTATGCCGACCGCGTGACGCCCGAAGCGCTCGCCGCGCTCAGCGACCAGTGCCAGCGAGCGCTGGATCGGCTGAAAGCTGAAATTGCGGCGGCGGCGCCCGACCTCATCCTGATTGTCGGCGACGACCAGTCGGAATTGTTCGGGCCGGAGAATATGCCGGTCCTGTCCATCTATTATGGCGAGGAGGTCGTCACCCACGATCGCTGGGGGGATGACAGCTATCCGGATTGGGCGCGGCGCATGGGCAAAGCCTATGCGATGGACGCGGTCTACAGCTTTCCGGGTGCGCCGGCCTTTGCGCTGGAACTGATCGAAGGTCTGATGGAGCGGGGCATCGACGTCTCGACCGCTGCGCGGGTGGACGATCCCCACCGCGCCGGCTTCGGCCATGCGTTCGGATTCGTGATCCGGCGGCTGATGGGAGAGACCCCCGTGCCCGTCATCCCGCTGCTGCTGAACACGTATTACCCGCCCAATGTACCCACGGCCCGACGTTGCCACGATATCGGCCGGGCGTTGCGCGAGGCGATCCACGCAAGCGGGCAGGACCTGCGCGTTGCGATCGTCGCCTCCGGCGGACTCAGCCATTTCATCGTCGACGAGGAACTGGACCAGCGGGTGATCGAGGGCTTTTCGGCCGACAAGGCCGACCTGCTGCGCTCCCTGCCCAAGGGGGCGCTGATGTCCGGATCGTCCGAGATCCTGAACTGGGTCCTCACGGCGGGTGCCGTCGATCATCTGCCGCTCAAATGGGTGGAATATTATCCAGCGCACCGCACGCCGGCGGGAACGGGCGTGGGGACGGCCTTTGCCGTCTGGGCGGGTGACGTTGACAATGGAGCAGCCGCATGAGCACGCGGGACGTAACGCCAAAGCAGACCGACCCAAGTCCTTTCCTGCGTAACCAATGGTATGTCATCGGTTGGGCGAGGGACATCGGCCCCGAACCCTATGCGCGGACCGTCTGCGGCGAGCCCATCCTGGTCTATCGCAAGCAGGATGGCACCCTGGCCGCGATGCGCGATGCCTGCCCGCACCGCCTGCTGCCGCTCTCCATGGGCATCAAGGAAGGCGACAATATCCGCTGCCGCTATCACGGCCTGCTGCTGGATGCGGATGGCTGCGCGGTGGAGATGCCGCTGCGGTCCGACCGGGTAAACCGCTCGCTCTGCGCGCAGAAATATCCCGTCATCGAGCGCTACAGCTTCGTGTGGGTGTGGATCGGCGATGCGGACAAGGCCGACCCTGCCCTGATGCCCAATTACTGGATGTGCGAGGGCGACGATTGGGTGTTCGACGGGGGCACCTATCACGTCAACTGTCACTACGAACTGCTCGTCGACAACCTCATGGACCTGACCCACGAGGCGTACGTCCATTCCACGACCATCGGCCAGAGCGAGTTGATGGATGTGCCGATCACCACCAAGGTGGATGGCAACACGGTGGTGGTGGAGCGTTGGATGGCCGACGTGCCGGCACCCCCGGCCTACCGACAGCCGCATCTGACCGGCAATGTCGACCGCTGGCAGATCTGCTATTTCTTGCCCCCGTCTGGCGTCGTGATCGACGTTGGCGTGGCGCCGGTCGAGGAAAAGGCGACACTGGAGGACCATCCGGTGCGCAGTTTCGTCATCAATGCGATGACCCCCGAAACCGAAACGACGACATATTATTATTGGGGTGCGGCCCGGAATGTCGACATAGACGATGAGGAACGCACGCGGCGCACCCGCGAGGTGCAGCGCATGGTGTTCGGGGAGGATATCGAGATCCTGGAGGCGCAGCAGCGCTCCATTGCGCTCAACCCGGACCTGAAGTTGCTCAGTTTCAACATCGATTCGGGAGGCGCGCGCGCGCGGATGATGATTCGCCGCATGCTTCGGGAGCAGGCGGACGCCCTGGGTGACCGCGCGAATACCAGAGAAACCGACCCCGTGTGAGGTGGGCAAGACCCGCCTTGCGCGGAGAGAGACGGAGGAGAAGGCTGCCATGAACTATCCGCTTATTTCGTGTGACGATCATCTCGACCTCAACATGTTGCCCGAGGATCTGTGGACGACCCGGCTGCCCGCGCATCTGCGCGACCGGGCTCCCCATATCGAGGAGCGCGATGGCCGGCCGGTGTGGGTCTGCGAGGGGGAGGTGTGGGGAAGCTGGTCGGGGCGCCCGACCGGGCCGACCGGGCCCAAGCCGATCTTCACCGCCTTCGATCGCGGCGGCATCACCGACGTCTCCGAGCGCCGCCCGGCCGTGCCCGCGCTGCGCCTCGCCGACATGGACCGGGACGGCGTGTTCGCCCACGTGATCTTCGGGCCGGTCACCTCCATCAATCTGGAGGATCAGGAACTGCGGGACGCCTGCTACCGCGCCTATAACGACTGGCTGGCGGACTATTGCAGCGTCAATCCGAACCGGCTGATCGGCGTGCCCATGCTACCGGAATATCCCGAATCCGCCACGGCGGAGGTTCGGCGCCTGGCGGCGATGGGCGTGTTCAAGCAGGCCAATCTGCAGATCGCCGTGGCCAAGCCGGGCCTGCATGACGAGCGCTGGGAGCCGTTCTGGGACGCGTTGGAGGAGACCGGCATGGTTCTGTCTTTCCATGTCGTCGTCTTCCTTGGCGGCCGTGGGCCAAACCCGGCAGCGGGCAAGGTCGCTGGCCATCTGATCCACGCCAAGTCGTTCGTATCGCAGTTCATCGACCCGTTCGTGGACCTGTTCGCCTGGGGCATATTGGAGCGTCACCCCAAGCTGCGCATCGTGATCGCCGAATCCGGGGTCGGCTGGCTGCCGTGGCTGGTGGAGGAACTCGATTACCGGCACTGGCGCGTGTGGGAAGGCAAGGAGTTCTGGGAGACGCGCGGCGGCATCCCGCTCAAGAGCAAGCCCTCGGACCTGTTCAAGCGACAGATTTTCGCGACGTTCCAGGAAAGCCCCACGGCCATGGCGCTGCTGGACTTCTATGGGCCGGACAACCTCCTCTGGGCGTCGGACTACCCCCACCCGGACAGCATCTGGCCCAACTCCCACGCGGCGATCGAGCGGCAGATGGGGCATCTGCCGCAAGAGACCATCCGCAAGCTCACCTCCGGCAATGCCGCCAAGCTCTATGGGCTCGACATCGACGCGGCCTGGCGCGCGGCCGGCGCAGCCGCGGCGGAATAAACCGCCGCGCGACCACCTCTCCCTTTACCCCTCCCCCCTATGGGGGAGGGGGCTTTTTCAGCTCTCCATCGTGCGCGCGATTTCCAGAAAGCGGCGCACAGCCGGTGGCACCAGGCCACGGCTGCGGCGATACATGAACATACGCCGACGCACCGTCATGCCGGCGACATCCAGATCATCAATGAGGCCGGCCTTTTTCTCGACCTCGTAGAGCGGGCGAGGCAGCCAGCTCAGAAAGCCCGAGCCCGCAACAAGCGCCTTCATCATCGACGGTGACCAGGTTTCGACCGCGACACGGGGCGGCTTGGCACCCAGCTCCGCGATCACCCGCTCGAACCCACGGCGTGGCTGGCTGCCCTGTGGCGGCATGGTCCAGGGTACATCGTTGAGATCCGCCATGGTCAGCGGGCCGCGTTCGCGCACCGGATGGCCAGGGCTGGCGATGACCGAGCCGTAATCGGTGAAGGTCAGGCTGAGGCGCGTCACATCGTCGCTCGGTGGCAGGTCCGTGGCGATGATGACATCGACCTGCCGGTTGAGGAGCGCAGGTTCCAGCGTATCCTGCACCCCTTCGAGCATCTCGACCCGCAAGCTGGGATTCTCCAACGTCATCTGGTGGAGGATCGGCGGCAGAAGGTGCATGCCGACACTCACGGCGGAGCCGATGCGCAGCACGCCGAGCGAGCCGGTGCGCAACCGCTCGATCTCATCCACAGCGTGGTTGGATTCGATGTCGATCCGGCTGGCGAAGGGCAGCAACGCCTCCCCATAGATGTTCAGCGTCACACCGCTGGCGAACCGATCGAACAGCGGCACGCCCAGCCTCTGCTCCAACCGCTTGATCATCCGGCTGAGCGTGGGCTGCGACATGTTGAGCGCTTCAGCCGCCCGGCCGATGCTCCCATGGGTGGCGATGGCGAGAAATGCATCCCGCAAACGGTTATCGAAGGGCATGTATTTTCCGTATGCCTAGGGTTCAATTTTGCAATGGACTTCCTGCCGGCCGCCGTATCTTCTGTCGACAGAAAAGAGTTGCCACGTAAAGGAAGCTGCCGGACAGCGTGGCCCCACACCGCATCATGCGGCGTGTTGCGGGAGGAGTCTGTCCAGCTTTAGGAGTGTATTGCCGGTTGCGACGTGTCGCAAACGGGCAGTCGTCTTCGCCTTTGCGCGGCCCCGGGGCATGGCGCGAATGGCGGGCAGCCGTCAAAAGCCATCCCATTGATAAACGCGGATAATCACGCCGGGACAGCGTGGATATCCATTGTGGACGTAAGAGGGAGGATTGCGTGATGGGTACTGGAATGGCGCGATTGGCGCGATCGTTGCTGGGCACGACAGCCGTGGTGCTGTGCATGACGCCGGCGCTCGCGCAGGATGCGCCGGAAGCGGCGGATGCAGGTGACATCATCGTCACCGCGACCCGGCAGGGCGATATCGCGATCAGCCGGGTGCCGATGAGCATCGTCGCGGAGAGCCAGGAGCGGCTCGATCAGCAGGCGATCAAGACGGCGCAGGACATTTCACGCATCGTTCCCGCGCTGCGCATCGAGGAAGTCAGCGCCTCATCCTCCAACATTTCCATTCGCGGCGTTCGCTCGGAAGTGGGGTCTGCGACCACCGGTGTCTATATCGACGACACGGCCTTGCAGGCGCGCGCGCTGCGCGGCACCACGTCGGGTGGCGGTGTCTTCCTCCCGCCGATCTTCGACCTCGAACGCGTCGAGGTCCTGAAGGGGCCGCAGGGCACGCTCTATGGCGGCTCCTCGCAGGGCGGCACCGTCCGGTTCATCACGCCGGCCCCCAATCTGAGCAGGTTTTCGGTCACCGCGCGGACCGAGATCAACTCGGTCGACCACGGCGATATCGGCTATGAAGGCGGCCTCGCAGTCAATGTGCCGCTGGTCACGGATGAGCTGGGTCTGCGCGTCAGCGGTTTCCACCGCCGCTATGGCGGCTACATCGACTACAAGGATCGGCGCGATACCAGCAAGATCGTAGAAGAGAATGGCAACTGGCGCGAGCAGCAGGTGTTCCGCGCCGCGCTGGCCTGGGAGCCATCCGATTCCCTGCGCATCACGCCGGCTTATTATTTCGCACGCGACAAGCTGAACTCGCTGAACGAGGTCTATCGGTCCATCCCCAGCTATACGACCCCGGCCTATGGGACCTATCAGGATGCCGCTCCCGCCGGCAGCCCGGCGAACGCGCCAGGCCGCGGATCGCCCCTGTTCGGGCGCTATACCGGCACGGGCCCAGGCGGCGGCCTGCTGCCCGCCGGCTATACGCCTCCGCCGGGCGGTGGTATCGTCACCGACATTCCGGGCGCCGAGGGCCGCAGGGTGTTCATCCACCCCGCGCACACCTACCCGGCGCTCAACCTGGGGCCGTATGACTCCATCGAAGTGACCAATGTCGGCGATAACTATACCGGGCCGATCACGCGGGAGCCCTCGGGTCGCATCAACAAGATGCATCTGGGCAGCCTGACGCTCGATTGGGATCTCGGCCCAGCGCAGCTCATGTCGGTGACCAGCTATTTGAAGGATAGCGGCCGTGGCGCCTTTGCGTCGGCGCTGATCTCCTCGATCAGTGTCACCGCAATCCCGGGCTACCACCCCTCGGTCAACACGCCCTATCTGTTCGACACGGTTCGGCCGATCACCAGCACCTTCTTTTTTGACGCGGAGCGCGAGGCGAAATCGCAGGAAATCCGCCTGACCTATCCGCAGGACGACAACGGCCTGAGCTTCGTCGCAGGCGTCTACTATTCGGACGCGTCGACGGTCTCGACCAACATCAACATTTCCGACCGCTCGGCGCCCCGCGAGGCGGCGTTCAATATCGGCCAGACCTTCTTCCCCATTCACTCGGCGGCTCAGATCGCGTCGAACAACCAGCAGGAGCAGGTGCAGCTTCTCGACGAGACGTCCATGGCGCTCTACGGCGAGGCGACCTATGCCGTTACCGAGAAGCTGAAGCTGATCGCCGGCATCCGTTTCTCGCGCGAGGACATCCGTTACTCGCTGCGGACCTGGGGTCTGCTCACCAATTCGCCGTTCGGCGTCGGCACCTTCATCGAGGGCGCGGCGGTCGAGCATCCGATCACGCCCAAGATCAGCATCGCCTATCAGGCGACGCCGGATAATCTGTTCTACGCCACCGTTTCCAAGGGCTACCGGCCTGGCGGCGTGCAGGGGCAGGCCAATCCCGCCATCTGCGCCAACGACATGGCGGCACTGAACATCACCGAGACGCCGAGTTCCTACGGCTCCGACACGGTGTGGAACTATGAGGCCGGCGCGAAGGTCCGCATGTTCGACCGCGCCCTGCAGCTCTCCGGCAGCGTGTTCTACGTCCAGTGGAACAAGCCGCAGACGCCGTATCGCCTGCCGACCTGCAACTTCGAATATGTCACCAACATCGGCGGTGCCTATTCGCGCGGGTTCGACCTGCAGGGCACGCTGCGCGCCATGCGGGGGCTCACGCTCGACTTCTCGGTTGGCTACACCGATGCCCGCTTCACACAGGACGTCTATACCCTGCCGAACGACCAGGGCGAGCGCAGCCTGCTGGTCGGCAAGGACATGCGCCTGCTGGAAGTGCCGGCATGGACCGGCACGGTCGGCGCGCGCTACGATTTCGACTTGAACGACACATGGAAGAGCTACGTCTTCGGCGCCTATCAGTATACCGGGTCGTACACCAACACGCTCGGGCCGGGTGTGCTCAGCTACTCGCCCGATGTGTTCAAGACGCCGTCGATCGACAATGTGACGGCCCGCCTTGGTGTCTCCAACAGCACGTTTGACATCTCGCTGTTCGTCGACAATTTGTTCGGCAACAAGACGTTGAGGCCGAACGATCTGGTTGGGCGCACCTCGTGCCGCACCAACGACTGCTCGATCTACGGAACCTATTATCCGCTCGTCCATGGGACGACCATGCGGCCGCGTACGATCGGCCTGACGGTCCAGGCGCGCTATTGAACGGGAGCTGTCAATGTCGTTGCAGATCAGGAAGATCACCCCGGATTTCGGCGCGGAGATCACCGGCGTCGACCTCCGTCAGCCGCTCAGCCCCGAGATGGAAGCGGACATCGTCTCGGCGATGGGCGACTATGGGGTCTGCGTTTATCCGCAGACCGGGCTCGACGATGCGGCGCACATCTGGTTCAGCCGGATGTTCGGCAACCTCTGGACGGTCTCGGGTATAGCCACCCGCAAGTCGCGTTTCGCCTTCCCCCACCTGTTCGAGGCGGGCAACCTCAACCCGGACGGGTCGATCAGCACGGACGAGACGGCGCGCGCCCGCCGCAAGGGCGACCGCCTGTGGCACACGGATTCGTCGTTCACCAAGGAACGGACGACCTATTCGTTGCTGCTCGCTCATGAGGTGCCGGAGGAAGGCGGCGAGACCTTCTTCGCCGACATGCGCGGTGCCTATGATGCGCTGCCTCAGGCGATGAAGGACCGGATCGAACATCTGGAGGCCGAGCACAGCTACCAATATTCCCGGATGCTGGCCGGCTTCCCGATCACCGAGGAGGAGGTGGAGCGCATGCCCACCGCACGCCACCCGCTGGTCCACATTCATCCGGGCTCCGGCCGCAAGAGCCTTTACATCGCTTCCCATGCCCTTCGTATCGTGGGCATGGAGAAGGAGGAAGGCCGCGCCCTCATCAAGGAACTCCTGGAGTTTGCGACCCAGCCGCAGTTCACCTTCGGGCACAAGTGGAAAGCGGGCGATCTGGTGATCTGGGACAATTTCTGTACCATGCACCGGGGCGGCGAATATGATGATGTGAACCATCGCCGCGATATGCGCCGTACGACCGTGATGGCCTATCCGCCGCCGCCGGTGGTCATGGATCCGCGCTTTTCCGACCGGTTCGATCCCGCGCGCTTCGAGGCCATGATTCATGATTGAATCTGCGCGGCCGGTCTCACTCCCCCGGGGCGCGTTGCGGGCGCCCTTGCTTCACCCCAATGAAGGATGCTTGCATGCGCGCCGTCGACACCCCTGCTGACGGCGCGGCAAGCGCAGCGGCGGAAGCCCCTTCGCCTGCCGCTGAGGCGCAGGGACCCGCCTGGGCATCGCCCCGGACAGCATGGTTCACCCTGTCGATGATCGGCGCGGTGACGGTGTTCGGTCAGATGGATCGCGCGATCTTCTACCTGCTCGTCAGTTCCATCAAACGCGACCTCGCCTTCACCGACACGCAGATGAGCCTGCTGATGGGCGTGGCTTATTCGGGCGCCTATTTCCTGTTCGGCCTGCCGATCGCGCGCCTGACGGACGTTGCCACCCGCAAATATATCCTGCCCTGCGCTCTGGCCGCTTGGAGCCTTGGCACGACCTTCTGCGCTCTGGCCGGCAATTTCTGGCAGCTCTTCATCGCGCGATCCATCGTGGGTGGCGGCGAATCCGTGAAGGGGCCGTGCTCTGTCTCGATGATTTCGGACCTGTTTCCGCGCGACAAGCTCCCGCGCGCCTACGCGGCCTACAATTTCAGCATCCGCTTTGGCGAGGCGATGGCGCTCATCCTCGGTGGTCTGCTGATTGGCTATTTCGCCTCGCTCGGTACGGTCCATGTGCCAATTCTTGGCGATTTGCGGGACTGGCATCTGGTCTTCATCATCTTCGGCCTTCCGGGCGTATTCCTGGCCGTGATCTTTGTGGCGACCGTCAAAGAGCCGGCGCGGCATGGCCGCAAGGTCAAGGGGTCGGTCCCCCTGCGTGACGTGTTCAACTTCCTGTTCCGCAGCAAAGCGCGGGCGGTGCTGATCCCCATCCTGCTCGCCGCTGCCGTGAACAATATCGAGATGGTGGGCATCGGCTCCTGGCGACCGGTCTTCTACGAGCGCACCTACGGCTGGACCCCGGCGCAGTTCGCACCGATCATGGGCATCGCCAACATGATCATCACGCCGATTGCCCTGGTGGCCGGCGCATTCCTCTCGGAGCGGCTCGCCCGCCTCGGCCATGCGGATGCCAACATGCGCATCGTGCTCTGGGCCAATATTGGCTCGATCCCGCTGGGCATCATCAGCCCGCTGATGCCGACGTTCGAGCTGTCGCTCGCCGTGAGCCTGATGAGCACCTTCCTGGTCATCGCCAGCGCACCGTCGCTGCTTGCGGCCATGCAGGTGGTCACGCCCAACGAGCTGCGGGGTCAGGTCAACGCGCTTTACCTCTTCACGCTGAGCGTCCTGGGGCAAGGGCTGGGGCCGACGGCCGTCGCCCTGCTGACCGACTTCGCCTTCCAGGCGGAAGCCGATCTGCGCTACGCCATGGTCACCGTCGCAACGATCGCCGGACCGATCGCGCTGGCGCTGACGTGGATCGCGGTCAAGCCTTATGGGCAGGCGTATCGGGAGGCGTCGGCGGAGGCGTGAAGCCCGGCCGACGCGGTGCCGCCCGCCCGAGGCTGGCGCAATCATAACATGCTGGCGGGGGCAGGCGATGGCCTGCCCCCGACTCTATTGGGGGCTGGACGCCAACGCGCATTGTGCTCGCGGCGCCATCCTCCTAGCGTGATCCCGTTGCGCCGGCCGGGGACGATGCCGGCGACAGCTTGAATTGGGGGACGGAGGCGGGGGGCTTCCGGTGCAGAGGGGGATTTCGATGAGAACTTCGCGCCTGTTGGCGATGGGTATGGTGATGCTCGCGTGCGGCAGCCTGGCGGTGGCGCAGAGTGCGTCGCCCGCACCGGCGGCTGCCGCCACACCGGCGAGCGCCTCGGTACGGCCAACACTTCCCGCGGGACTACCCATCTCCCCGCCGCTCGGCGAGGGGCCGTGGGACGTGCAAACGCAGGCCGGGTCGCTCCACGTCACGCTCGTCGCCAAGGGGCTGGACCACCCCTGGGGCATGGTGTTCCTGCCCAATGGTGACATGCTGGTCACGGAGCGGGCGGGGCGGCTGCGGGTCATCCGCAAAGGCGCGCTCGACCCCACATCGATCGCGGGTGTGCCCGATGTGCTGGCGACCGGCATCGGCGGGCTGATGGATATCGCGTTGCACCCCAAATTCGCCAAGAACCGGCTGATCTATCTCGCTTATGCCAAGCCGGGCGCGCAGGTGCGGGACCGCTCGACGCTCGCCGTGGCACGGGCCCGCTGGGATGGCGGGGCGGGGCTGAGCGACGTCAAGGACATCTTCATCGCCGATGCCTGGTATGGCGAAGCGCCGCTGCCGAAGCGATGCTGCGGGCAGGGGCCGTCGAGCGGGAGTTATGGCGGCCGGATCATCTTCGACCGCAAGGGCTATCTCTACGTGACCAGCGGCGACCGCAATTATGGCGAGAAGGTGCAGGACCCCTCCAACCATTTCGGCAAGATCCTGCGTTTGCGGGACGACGGCAGCGTGCCGCAGGACAACCCCTTCATCGGCAAGCCGGGCTACAAGCCGGAAATCTATACGACCGGACACCGCAATCCGCTGGGCCTGACGGTCCATCCGGTGACGGGCGCGCTATGGTCTTCCGAATTCGGCCCGCGCGGTGGCGATGAGGTGAACGAGATCAAAGCCGGCCATAATTACGGATGGATCGATGTGACGCAGGGCGCGCACTATAATGGCGAGCCGGCCAAGGCCGTGAAGGGCGTGGCGGGAATGGACGACCCGGTGCTGACCTGGGCCCCGTCGATCAATCCCGGCAATCTGCTGTTCTATACCGGCAAGACCTTCCCGGCATGGCGCGGCAACATGCTGATGCCGACGATGACCCGCTCGGTCGTGCGCGAGACGTTCGACAAGCAGGGCAAGCCGGTGGCGCAGGAACTGATGCTGACCGATCTCAAGCAGCGCTTCCGCGATATCCGCGTGGGACCGGACGGCTTCCTCTATCTGCTGACCGACGAGAAGGACGGCGCGGTGCTGCGGATCGAACCGGGACGGAGCTAGCACGGGGTCTGGCCTGGCTGGGCGCCGGGCGTCGGAACAAGGGGACGGGGCCTTTCTCAGGCCGGGCTGCGCGCATCGACCAGCGTGATCGCGCCGGTATGGATATGGGCATATTGGCCGTTCAGCTCGGCGCGGCAGGCGGGGGTCAGTTCGAGATAGCTTGCCGGATGCAGCGTCCCGCCGGTGCCTGCGCCGGCGGCGCGCTGGAGCAGGCCCTGCCGGCACAAGCGTGTGATGAGCGTGCGCAGCGGCGCGCCCGACAGCTTTGTCGCCAGGCTGGCGTCGGCGACTTGGTAGGGCACAGCGTGTTGCCAGTGGATAAACATGTCGGCGAGCAGGATGCGCTGCGGGTCGGGCGTGGGGGCGGCGGCAAGGCGGGCGGCTACCTCCAGCGCGCCCCGATATGCCGCGCGGGCGAAACCGCCGGCCAGCCGGGGCTGCACCGCGAAGCGCGCGACCTTGCGGGCCCGCTCGGCCGCGCCGGGACCGGTGTCGAGCGGGTCGGCGCGGCGGGATAGCGCTTGGAACATGGGGCTTGTTTCCTCTCTGTCACCTATTGAGCCGGGATCAGGCCACCAGCATCGGTACGCCGCAGCGCATGCGGTCGACCCAGGTCGTGGCGGAGCCGAGTTGCACGCCGAGCAGCGCCGTCACCTGATTGAGCAGCCCATCGACCAACGGCGCTGCGACACCGAGTTGGCTGCCCACGGCGCTGACCAGCGGGCCGCCGGTGACGGTGATGCCAAGCACGGTGGCGCTAACCTGCACACTGTTAGTCAACGATTTGGCGATTCCGGCGGTGAGGTCGCCCGTGGAGACGGTGTGGGGCGTATGCTTGGCGATATCCTCGCGGGTGAAGCGCACGGACTGGGCGGTGACGCCGCCGAGATGCACGTTGGCGGAGGCGCTGAGTTTCGTTCCGGGGATGCTGGCGAGCACGGCCGTGCGGGTTGGCATAGTTGTTGAGAAATCACCAATTTGTGTGGGCGTGATGTCGGCGATGGCGACCGTGCCGATGGCCGGGGTGACGGCCAGCGTGACGCCATCGCCCGTCCCGCCCGCGCTGCCGCAGCTGATGTCCGCCAGGCGCGCCTGCGCCTCCGCCAGATCGACATAGACGGGCAGGCGCAGCGTGGCGATGCTGCCGATGGCGGAAAGCAGCGTCGTCTCCAGATAGAGCCGTGCGCGCGAGGTGCGGATCACCACGTCGCGCGCCTGCGTGACCGTCATCCAAGGCGAATGCGCGGTGCCGCCGCCCCCCGCCATCGTGAGGCGCGCGCCGGCGAGGCCGGGCACGGACACGTCGAGGGTGGCCTGGTAGCTCTCGCCCTGGGCGCTTTCGAGCAGCGCGCGCAGGAAGGAGAAGGCATCGACGCGCAATTGGCTGTCGCCGTCGTGCGTGTCGGATTGACCCAGCGGGCCGAGATCGATGAGATCGGCGGGCCGCGCCGCCCCCGTGCCGAGGCGGGGCGCGATACTGTCCAGCGCCGCGCGGCTGACGGCATCGGGTGCCGCCCGGGCCATTGCGCGCACGAGTGTATCGAGCGGGATCGTGCTGTTGAACAGCGTGGCGTAACTGGTCCCCTCCCGCCCCAACTCGACGCCGAGCGCGTCGGCAAAGCCGAGCACGTCGATCTGCGCGGAGGCGAGCGACTGGCCATCGAGCACGGAGAGGTTGAGCTGGGTGCCGGCAAGAGCGGAGAGGAGCTGGTTGGGCAGGCCACCGGACAGCGCGGCGAGGCGGGTGCCGATGGAGAAGCCGGCCAAATCCATCCGCGCGGCGGTCGCCTGCGCGCGCACCGTCATGGTCGGCCGTCCGGTGAGGACCCGGCCGAAGAAGATCGGCACCGGCCGCTCCAGCAGCAGTTGCGCGGCAGAGGGTTGGTTGGTGGTCGCGGTGAAGCGGGCCGCCGGCGCGAGGCTCGCGTCGCGCTTGTAGACGCCGGACGTCAGGCGGCTGATCGTGACTTCGGGTTGGCCGCTCTCGGCGATGATCCCTTCGGCAGCGGCGGTGCCAGCGCCGGCAATGTCCCCCGCGGCGGCAGCGAGCGCAGCGGCATCGGCGATACCTTGCAACTGCCGCTTGGCGAGGAAGACACTCCCGACGTCGACACCGACCGCTGCCGCCCCCATTAAGGTGGTGAATGACAGCGCCAGCATCACCGTGGCGGCGCCGCTGCGGTCGCGCTTCAGCCCTTGGAGACCGCGATACTTGTGGATGCGGGGTCGCGTCATGGCTCAGACTCCCTCCAGCTTCACCACGGCGATGCGGCGGATGACCCCCGCGGGCAGGGGAATGGGCGACATGGCGAACAGCCGCGAGTGCCCGGCGTCATAGCTTACCGCCACCGAGTAAAAGGCGCCGGACTGGCTGATGGCGACCGAGATGAGCTGCGGATCGAGGAAGGCCGCATCGCCCAGGCTATGGTGCACACTCTCGTCGGCCAGCGCTTGCCGCTCGCTGCCGCTGAGCCCGGCGAGGGCAGCGCGCGCGGCCTCGTTGGCGGCCTGCTGCACCGTGTGGGCGGCCATCAGCCAAGAGCCGTAGGAGATGATGCCGACCAGCAGGACGAGCAGGATTGGCAGGCTCAGCGCGAGTTCCACCAGCGCGGCACCGACCTCGTTCGCGATGAGACGTGGCGCGGGGCCGGTGCCGGCCGGGGGAGCCGCCTGTGTCGGGCCAGTGACTGGCGAGGGGCCGTCATTGCGTTCCATGCGTGGCAGCGTGGCAGGAAAAGGCGAAGGAAGTGCCAGCGACCAGACCGGGGAGGATTGCGTAATTTGCGTTGGTCGGGGGAATTGGGATCCGCGGTTTTACGAGGGTGCGACGGCGGTCTTGCCGGCGGGTTAAGGCGTGCGCCGCGTGGGGGTGACCGGTTTGCGCATGAGCGTGGGGCGCGGGGGAGCGGAGTCGCTGTTTCAGGGGATGGTTTGGGGGGCTGCGGTTGGTGCGGGATGCCTGCGCCTGTTGAGCGCCAGGTTGGGGGTGGGGTATCGGCGCACTGGTCGGGCGTTGCGGGGAGTTCACACAGGGGGTGGGCGCTGAGCGAGCAGCCTCTGGTGGACCTGTTGGGCAAGCCTGTCGATCCGGCGGCAAGCACCGCCCAACTGGGGGTCTCCACACCATCCCGGGAGAGGGACGCCGTTGATACTCTGTCTGCGTGGGGACGGGCGCTAGTTTGGCCCGAAGGCGGGGCGGGCCTCGGCCGTGGCGGTCGCGAGCAGCAGGGCGCCCTCGACACCGTAGGCGCCGCGCAGTTGCGTGAGCGATGCGCGGACGGCGGGGAGCGCGCCATCATTGGTGAGGAGGCGCGTGTCGATCGCCCGATCACCCTCGCCGCGCAGCACGGCTTCGAGTCCTTCACGGAAGGCCGGGCGCTCCGCCGTGGGGACGAGATCGGCAAAGGCGACGCCGCGCAGCCGCTCCTCGGCAAGGCCGACGAGTCGGCAGCAGGGATCGTTGACGCTGTCGATGGTGCCCCGCACGGAGAGCCGCGCGAAGCAGACACCACCGTGCAGGGCCCTCGCCGTGCTCAGCGCCTGCTTCTCGTCGGCCATGCGGTTCTGGCGCACTTCCCCGGTGATGTCATGGAACAGGAGGGCGTTCCACGGGCCGAGTGGGAAGCTGCGGAAGCGCAGCCAGCAGGCGTCGCTGAACGGCGAGGGAATGTCGCCGGTGCCGATCTCGCCGCCGGCCTCGGTGCGGCGCAGATGCGTGTCGATCAGGCTGCCGGCCAGCGCCGGTAGCGCGTCCAGCAGGGCACTGCCGACCAGCCCGTGCGCCGGCGCGCGGGCCATGCCCTGTGCGACCCGGTTGACGAACTGGATGGTGCGGTGCTCGTCGCAGAGGATGAGCCCGGCCTCGAGCCAATCAGCCAGCGCATAGACCATGACCGGGTCCGGCATGGGGCCGTCGCGGCCGTCCCCCTTCAGCCGGTTGAAGGCGTCGATGCCGATGAGGACGTGGGTGGTGCGGCCATGATGGGTGACGGGGAGGCTGTGCTGCGCAGAGACCTCCCGGCACTCGGCAAAATTGCGGACCAGCTCGGCGGCCGAGACCGATCGGGGCCAGGCGGATGGGAGGATGGTGCTCATGACCTCTCCTTCTCACGTGCGTTCCGGGCGATGGATCCGCCCGGGTCTTCCGAATGGGCGTATCGTTTGTCGCATTTTAAGTATGCGTGCGCGCCGTGTGTGACGGAAGGGGGATCATGATCCGATTTTTCCTGCCACTTTGGAGGGAAATCGGGCGGGGATCGGTTGCGCTCGGGCCGCTGCGCCGGAGCGCGCTATCCCTCCACCGGGGCCGGCGCGGTCAGCAGGCGATCGGGGGTGAGATCGGCGATGGTGGCGCAGCCGAGCTGCGCCATGGCCAGCTCCAGCTCGGTGCGCAGGATGAGCAGCGCGTGGGCCACACCGGCCATGCCCGCGACAGCGAGCGCGTGGACCTGCGGGCGGCCGACCAGCACCGCCGCCGCGCCGAGCGCGAGCGCCTTGGCGATGTCCGTGCCGCGCCGGATGCCGCTGTCGAGCAGCAGCGGCGCGCGGCCGGCAACGGCCTGCGCGACGGCGGGGAGCATAGCGAGCGGGGCGGGCATGCCGTCCAGCACGCGGCCGCCATGGTTGGAGAGGATGAGGGCATCCGCGCCATGATCGAGCGCGCGCAGGGCGTCGTCGGGCGCCATGATGCCCTTGATGAGCAGCGGCAGGCGGGTCTGCGCGCGCAGCCAGGCGAGATCCTCCCAGCGCGGCGCGGCATCGAGCAGGGGCGTGCCGAACAGGATACGACCCAGCGGCTGCGCGGTCTGGGTGGGGCGGGGGGCGCGCAGATTGGCGGCCTCCACGCCCGGGGGCAGCGCGAAGCCGGAGTGTTTGATGGAGGCATCGACAGTCAGCAGGAGCGCCTCATAGCCGGCGGCCTCGGCACGGCGGACGAGGGCCAGCGAGGCCTCGCGCTCGGGCTGCAGGTAAAGCTGGAACCACAGCGGGGCGGGCGGCGTGACAAGTTCGGCGGCGGCGGCGTGGCGGGCGGCGGCGATCTCCTCCAGCGTCACGCTGGCGAGCGTGCTCACCGCCATGCCGATGCCCATGGCGGTGGCGGCACGGACGGTGGCCAGCTCGCCTTCCGGATGGGCGATGCGTTGATAGGCGACGGGGGCGAGCAGCAGGGGCGCGGCATGGTGCCGGCCGAGCAGCTCGACCTGCGTGGTGCCGTGGCGCAGGTCGCGCAGCACGCGGGGGAGCAGGTCGATGCGATCGAAGGCGGCGCGGTTGGTGGCCACGGTCAGATCGTCCCCCGTGCCTTCCTGTAGATAAGCCCAGGCCGCGGGCGCCATATGCGCCTGCGCGTGCCGTTCATAATCCGCCAGCGACCGGATGTCCGACGGGATGGCGGTGAGCGGCGGCCGGGACGAAGCGGGTTGCGGGGGAGGGGGGACGGCTTCCTCGCGCGGCTGGGTAATCTCCGGGCGAGAAGGCTCGATCTCCGACGGCAGCAGCACGGCATCCGCCGGCGGGGGGGCGGCGTTCGTCGACACGGGCTTCGATGGGTGTCGAGCGGCTTCCGGCGCGGTGGGGCCGGTCTCCGGGGGAAGGGGTGGATCGTCGCTCATGTGTCGGACCATTGCCGCAGCAAATTGTGGTAGACGGCGGTGAAGCCATCGAGCGTCTCATGCTCGGGATGATCGCCGCTGAGCTGCTGGATCGCGCAATCGAGGTCGAACAGGATGCGGCGCTGCTCATCCGAGCGCACGAGGCTCTGCGTCCAGAAGAAGGACGCGTAGCGCACGCCGCGCGTCACCGGTTCGACGCGATGGAGGCTGCTGCCGGGGTAGATCACCGCGTCGCCGGCGGGGAGCTTGACGCTCTGCGCGCCGAACACGTCTTCGATTACCAGTTCGCCGCCATCATAGGTGCCGGGATCGCTGAGGAAGAGCGTGGTCGAGATGTCGGTGCGCACCCGCTCGGCGGTGCCAGGGATGGGAAAGATCGCGTTGTCGACATGATTGCCGTACGTGCCGCCGCCCTCGTAGCGGTTGAAGCGCGGTGGCAGGATGCGTAGCGGCAGCGCGGCGGCGATGAACAGCGGCGTGCGCGCCAGCCGCTCGATGATGCGATCGCCCAGCGTCCGCGCGACGGGATGATCGAGCGGGAGCTGGCGGTTGCGCTTGACGCCGGCGGCGCGGTGGCCGGCGGTGGCGCGGCCGTCCTGCCAGTCGGCGCTTTCCAGCAGCGCGCGCGCCTCGCGCACCTCATCGCCGGAGAAGAGTTGGGGGATGTGCACGAGCATCTGTTGTCCCTCCGCGGGAAAGCGCCTCGTCCCGATCCTTAGCTGCGGCGCGCCGGGAGCGCCACGGCGATGGTGAGGGGCGTGACGGCGTTGCAGGTTGTTCGGTATCTGAAGGCGTGAGAGGCAAAGCGGTCTTTCCCATTTGTCGTCCTGAGCCTGTTCCAGGAGCGGCCGTCCGATCGGGGCCATCGCGGTCGCACCGGATGGATGCTGAAACGAGGTCAGCATGACGGAGGACGAGGGCGGGACGGGGCATGGCATTGGTGGTTGAATGCCCCTCCACCGGCGTCGCCTGGCCCCTTCCCCGACCAAGCTGGGGGAGGATCAGTCCTTCTGGCGCATCGGCAGGCCGGCACCGCCAAGAACCGGGGCGGCGGATGGGGCTCCGCCGCCCAAGCGTGCTTCATGGCTTTCAGAAGCGCAGGGTGAGCGTGCCGATGGCCGAAATGCCCTCGCCCACGCGCGCCCACTGGGCGCTGGTCGTGGCGCCGTTGCGCACGCCGGTGAAATATTTTTCATCGGTGAGGTTGCGCACGTTCAGTTGCAGCGAGGCGTTGTCCGTGAGGGTGTAGGCCAGATAGGCGTTGTGGATGAGGTAATCGTCTACCTTGTAGTGCACCGGGCCGGTGTTGTTCAGGTAGAACGAGCCCTGATAGGTGAAGCCGTAGCCGATCTGGAGGCCGAACGGCAGCGTGTAGGCGGTAAACACGCTGCCCGCGTGCTTCGGCGTGTTGGTGAGCGGCGCGCCCTTCTGCGGGTCGGTCGGCGCGCCGTCCGCCGCATTCTGGAGCACCTTGCTGCTCAGATAGGTATAGTTGGCGGTCACGCTCCAGTTCGGGGTGATCTGGCCGTTGGCGCCCAGCGCGAAGCCGTTGACACGCGACTTGCCGTCAAGCTGGTTCTCGGGAATGGTCGGGTCGATCGAGGGCACTTTGTAGTTGCTGCGCTCGTTGCGGAAGATCGCCGCGCTGACCAGCACGCCCGCGCCCAGCTCCGCCTTGATGCCCGCCTCGTAGTTGACCGCCGTTTCCGGATCGACATTGCAGGTGGTCACTGTCGCGCCGTTCACCCCTGCGATGGTGCAGGAGCCGTTGACGGAGGCCTGCGACGGCGTCTTGCTGTTGCCATAGGCGACATAGGCGCTGACGGCCTCGACGGGTTTGTAGACGAGGCCGATCCGGTAGGAGAAGAGATCGTTCTCGTTCCCCACTTGGGTGCCCGGCGTCACGACGCCAGGGCTGGTTGCCGTCGCACCGGTGATGGTGTCGGGCCGGAACCTGCCCTTGTGCCTCTCGTAGCGCACACCGGCGTTCAGCTCGAGATGATCGGAAAACTTCATCGTATCGAACAGGTAGACGGCGTAGTTCTCCACCTCGCCGCTCTGCATCGCCGCAGGGATGAAATTGACCGGACCGGCCCACTGGTTGCTGCCGTAGGTGAAGCCCGCCGGACCGGGGACGACCGCATTGGGGTTGGCAATGTTGATCAGCGGTTCGGTCGGGATGGTGCCATCCGCATTGCGCCGCCAGTTGCCGGTGGTGAGATCGTACTTCTCCCAGCTCAGCGCGCCGCCCAGCGTGATGGTGTGCTCGATGCCGCCGGTATAAGCGGTCGCCATCAGGTCGAGCTGGTTGAAGGCAAGCTGGTTGCGGCTGTCGCGGGTGGTGCCGCGCGGGCCGCCGGGCAGATAATAGCCGGGCGGGGTGGTCGCCGGGCAGGCATCGCCACTGGGCTGGGTGCCCGAGGCGAGGCAATAGGTGCCCTGCGGCGGGCTGACGCGGGTGAGTTGGCTGATATCCTGCCAGCGCGTCAGGTTGCGGATGCGCACCGTGTCGCTGAATGCGTGCTCGAAGATGGCGGTGAGCTGGTCGACGGTCGATTCCTGCGTATCGACATTGCGATAGCCGAAATAGTCGCTGATGTTCGCGCCCGGCAGCAGCCCGCCCAGCGCGGCGACATAAGGTGCGCCATATTGCGGAATATTGTCGTCCTTCTGGTGCATATATTGCAGCGTCAGGCTGGTCGGGCTGTCGATGCCGATGGTGATGGACGGCGCGACGCCCCAGCGTTTGTAATGTTCCACGTCGCGGCCGGGCACGTCGTTGCGGTGGGCCATCGCGTTGAGACGGACGGCGACAAGGTCGCTCACCCGAAAATTGGCATCGATCGTGCCGCGATAATAATCGTCAGTGCCGATACCGGCGGTTGCGACGATGCGGTCCTCGGCGAGCGGGCGCTTGGTAACGATGTTGATCGTGCCGCCGACCGAGCCAGATCCCGCGACGACCGAGTTGGCGCCGTTGGTGATCTCGATCTGCTCGGTGTTGAACTGGTCGGTCCGGCTATATTGCGCGCTGTCGCGCACGCCGTCCGTGGTGATGTCGCTGTTGGCGGTGTAACCGCGCAGGTTGATGCTGTCGCCATAACCGGCGCCGCCCTCGCCAGCGCCGAAGGTGATGCCGGGCACCGTCTGCAGCGCCTCGCGCAAGGTGAGCAGGTTCTGCTGCTCCATCGCCTCGCCGGTGAGCACGGTGATCGTCTGCGGCGTATCGCGCACCGGGCGGGTGGCCTTGGGGCTCTCCAGCCGCTTGCCCTGGTTCTGCTCGACATCCGTATAGGTCACGGTTTCGCTGCCGAGCGATTGCTGATCGTCCTGCGGGCCGGTCTGAGCCATGGCGGCGGCCGGAACCAGAACGGCGCCGACGCAGGAGAGAGCAAGGAACGCCTGGGACTGGCGCGAGGAAAACAGAGTCATTGGGTCCCCCATTGTGGTTTGTCGATGGATGGGGTCCGATATTGCGAGTCATTATCGACGTCAATGGTTATTGATAATAAGTCGCAATTAACGCTGGGCTGCGTGATCCCCGTTTTTGACGGAACGGAGGACCATCGATCGGGCCAACAGCTTGGTCATGCGGACCCCGATCGGGTGCGATCAACGCGATGCGCGCTGCCGGGCCGCGTTCAGATCGTGTCGGTCTGCGGGGTCTCGTCTCGGCTGTCGCCCTGTCCGCCGTGGTGATGACCGCGGCGGTGGCCACCCGGCTCGCGGATGAAAGGTACGCGCAGCAGCCCGCGCACCATGACGGGAACGCCCTCACGCACCGTCGGCGACCAACGCCAGTCGCGCACCGCCTCCAGCGCGGCCCGGTCGAGACGCGGGAAACCGCTGCTCGACGACACCGCGATATCCTGCACACGCCCGTCGGTGCCGAGCAGGATCGAGAGGACGACAACGCCCTCCTCACGCAACCGCCGCGATTCGAGCGGCACCTTGATCGCTTTGCGGAACACCACCTGGGCGGAGAGATCGCCCCGGTTCTCCGGCCCGCGCGTGGCGAGCGCCGGCGGGGCTGGCGGGGCTGGCGGCGCGGGCACGGCAACCGGCTGGCTGAGCGGCGGGGCCTGGATCAGCGGGGGGTCGACGAGGGTGACGAGCGGCGCCGGGGTGCTCGGCTGCGCGGTCGGGGGCGGCGTCTCAGGCTGAGGCGCCTGCTCGGGCGGAGCAGGCGGATCGTCCGGCAGCGAGAGCATGGTCACCACCGTCGGCTCGCGGGTCACCGTCTTGTTCACCTGCGGGTTCATGAAGGCGAAGGCGCTGAGTGTCCCGAGCGTCAAGGCCAGTGCGCCGATGGTGGCGATGGAATCGCCGCCGTGCCCGCGCCGGTAGCTCGACCGCTCGGAGGGCTGGGCCGGCGCGGTCACCGATGGCGACGGCGCGGCAGGCGCGGGCGCCCTATCGGGCACATCGTCGATGCGGTGACGCATATCCAGCACGCTGAAACCTTGCCCCTTCCGGTCATGATGCCGCGCGACTCGCCGGCGATTCCGTGTGGATGGCATTTAGACGTCTTGCGAATGCTTCGCAATATATGCAAAGAGCATTCCCGTAACGACTGATTCGACCAGTGGCAGGAAAGGGGCGCGCGCAGGGCGCGGGTGTTCCCAGTGTGCGAGCAAGTGAATGGACGCCAGACTCTCCAACGCCGGATTGCAGGAGGATAGCGCTGGCGCCGCGACGCCGGCGGGCCTGCGCGCGGGCGAGGATGGGCGTGGCGAGGCCGATCGCCGGGCCACCCGCAAGCGCCGGGGCTGGTGGCTCAAGCAGCTCCATAGCTGGCACTGGATCAGCGCCGCCGTCTCGCTGGTCGGCATGCTGCTGTTTGCGATCACCGGCATCACCCTCAACCATGCGCAGTCGATCAGCGCGACGCCGCGCGTGACGGAGCGAGCGGCCACGCTGCCGGCGCCGCTGCTCGACCAGCTTGAGGGCGCGGGCGGAGAGGCTGGCGCGGCGCCATTGCCCGACGCGGTGGCGGCGCACCTCAAGACGGCGCTCCAGCTGGATACGCGGGGCCGCCCGGCCGAATGGTCCGACGAGGAGGTCTATGTCGCCATGCCCGGGCCGGGGCGCGACGCCTGGGTAAGCATCGACCGGGCGAGCGGTGCCGTCACCGCCGAGCAGACCGATCGCGGCTGGGTTTCCTATCTCAACGACCTGCACAAGGGCCGCAACACGGGCGATGCCTGGTTCTGGTTCATCGACATTTTCGCGGTCGCCTGCGTGGTGTTCACCATCACCGGGCTGCTGCTGCTCCAGCTTCACGCCAAGCACCGGCCATCGACCTGGCCCATCGTCGGGGCGGGGCTGGCCATTCCCGTCATCATCGCCCTGTTCTTCATTCACTAGGAGCCGATCCCGCTCATGAAAAAGACGTCTTTGCTGATCGCCGGCCTGGCTGCCACGCCCGCGTCCGCGGCATCGGTCAGCGTCACGATCCCGCGCCTCAACGTCGCGGAATATCACCGGCCCTATGTGGCGATCTGGGTTGAGCCGGCCACTGGTGGCACCGCGCGCACCGTGGCGGTGTGGTATGACGTCAAGAAGGGCGGCAACGAGCCGGGCACCAAGTGGCTCCACGATCTGCGCAGCTGGTGGCGCAAGGGTGGCCGCAGCCTCAAGCTGCCAGCGGACGGGGTGAGCGGCGCCACCCGCGCGCCCGGCACCCACAAGGTGGCGCTGCCGGCCGACCTCAAGCCCGGGCAATATACGCTCTATGTCGAGGCCGCGCGCGAGACCGGGGGCCGCGAGATCGTCTCCGTTCCGCTGACCGTTCCGGCCAAGGCCGCCTCCGCCGCCGGCAAGAGCGAGCTTGGCGCCATCACCATCTCCCGCTGATCTTCGCTGAAAGGGCCTCCCCATGCGCATCAAGACCCTCCTTCTGACGGCCGCGGCGCTGATGACCGCCACCGCACCCGCGACCGCGCACCGCCAGTGGCTGCTGCCGAGCGCTACCATCTTCTCGGGCACCGACGCCTGGGTGACGGTGGACGGCGCGGCCTCCAACGACCTGTTCTTCCCCGATCACCAGCCGATGCGGCTCGACACGGTGAAGGCCTGGGCCCCCGACGGAACGGAGGCGACGATCCAGAACGGCGCGACCGGCCGCCATCGCTCGACCTTCGACGTCAAGCTCGACCGGGAGGGGACCTGGAAGATCGGCACCGCGCAGAGTGGCGTTTCCGGCACCTTCAAGGTTGATGGCGTCGAGTGGCGCGTGGGAGGGCGGCGCGGGCCGCCGCCGGTTGGGGCCAACGCCCCGCAGCCCAACTTCGTCGCCAGCGTTGACGAGATCCCGGCCAATGCGACCGACCTCAAGCTCACCGAGAGTGCGAGCCGCAACGAGATCTACGTCACGACGGGCGCGCCGACCGACACTGTTTTCCAGCCCACCAACAAGGGCCTGGAAATGGTTCCGCTGACTCATCCGTCCGAGCTGGTGGCTGGCGAGGCGGCGCGCTTCCGGTTTCTCGTCGACGGCAAGCCGGCCACCAACCTCAAGCTATCGGTGCTGCCCGGCGGCAAGCGGTATCGCGACGATGATGGCCTGATGGAGATCACGACCGGCGCCGATGGCGTGGCGCAGGTGACGTGGCCGCAGGCGGGCATGTTCTGGCTGAACACGAGCTATAGCGACGATAAGCCCTCGGTCGCGCGCGCCACTGCGCGGCGGCTGAGCTATACCACCACGCTGGAGGTCATGGCACCCTGACCGACGTGCGGCAGGCGCGCGCGGGGCGGGGCCGATGACGGCGGATGCGCCCTTGGCGACGGTGCGGATCGCCGTGCCGGCGGCGATCGACGCGAGTGCGCTGGCCGGCCTCGACCCGGCGGCGCGCCTAGTCGACCTCTCCGGCGAGACGATGGGGACCTATTGGCGCGTACGCGTCGCCGCGCCGCCGGGGCTCGAAGGGGCCAAGACGGCCGACGCCATTCAGGCGCGGCTCGACGGCCTGGTGGCGCAGATGAGCCACTGGCTGCCCGGCTCGCTGCTCTGCACGTTCAATGATGCGCCGGGCGGGGCATGGACAGCGCTGCCGAGCGATTTCGCGACGGTGATGGCGGCCGGCCTTGCGATCGCCGAGCAATCCGACGGCGCGTTCGATCCCGCCGCCGGGCGTCTGACCGACCTTTATGGGCTCGGCCCCAAGCCGTGCGCCGGGGAGCCCGCGGCTGGCGCGCTGGAGGAGGCGGTGCGTGCGTCCGGCTGGCGCAGGCTTGCTTTCGACGGCGCGATGCGCCGCCTGCGCCAACCCGGCGGGCTGTGGCTCGACCTCTCCGGTATCGCCAAGGGCTATGCCGCCGACGCGGTGGCCGATCTGCTGGCCGCGCGAGGGCTGCCGCATGCGCTGGTCGAGATTGGCGGTGAATGCGTCGGGCGCGGGATCAAGCCCGATGGCGAACCGTGGTGGGTGGATCTGGAAGCACCGCCGGGCTGGCGCGTCCAGCCGCTGCGCGTGGCGGCCCACCAACTCGCGGTAGCGACCTCCGGCAATTATGTGCGCGGTGACCATACGCTCGATCCGCGCACGGGCCAGCGGGTGCGCAACGGCATCGGCGCGGTGAGCGTGCTCCACCCATCGGCCATGGCGGCCGATGCCTGGGCGACGGCCCTGACCGTACTCGGGCCGGATGAGGGCGCCGCGTTGGCGGTGCGGCAGGGCCTCGCCGCGCGCATCCTCTTCCAGCGTGCCGGGCGGGTGCGTGAGTGGTTGAGCCCGGCACTGGTGACGATGCTGGAGGGGTGAGGGGCATCGGGTCATTTCTGGCGGTGTGGCCGCCTGCCAACGGGGATCGGCTTCGGCCCGTCAGCGCGCCGACCCTGTGCATCGCGGCGAGTTAGGATTCGGATGGGAGACGGAGGCGGCGCACATCGCTTCCTCCTTGAACTGGTCGATATCGGCATGGGTCGCGCATTGCAGGCCGGGCGACTGCCATCGCTTGGCGGACGCGAGGCGGGCCCGGCTTTGCCGTTGCTGAGCCGTGCGATCTGGCGAGCGCGGGGGCGTGCCGATCAAGCGACGCGCCCGCATCTTCCAGCCAGCATCCTTGGAGGCCCCAGGCCGTGCGGATGCGATGAGGGAATCGGTGGCAGCCAGCCACGCGGACGGCGTGCCTTCCGTCGCTAGGCTCGCTATAGTCGAGGCACGGTCCGTTGCGGGGCGCTTGGGTGGAGGCATGTGCCTGCCTCCGTCATCGGCCGAGTACAGGGAGGAAAGGCATGAAGCTAAAGGCCAACCGCGCTGTCGCCGGGTTCGAGACGTTTCCATTCATGCTCGTGCCAGTGCTCATCTACAATCTGCTCGCCTATCTCGCCGCCACGCCACCGGGCGCCACGGAGCCGCCGTTGCTCGCCACCATGCGTGGTGAGGCGGTGGCGGTGCCGATGCTTTCGGGGGCCAGCCTGTCGTTGAGCTGGGGCGACCTGTTGCTGTTGCTCGCCATCGTCTGCCTGCTGGTGGAGGTCATCAAGGCGACGCGGACGAGCGCGCCCGCGATCATCAACCACATGCTTTCGCTGGGCGTGTTCGTTCTGGCGCTGGTGGAGTTCCTGTTGCTGCCAAGCTTCGCGAGCTCGACCTTCTTCCTGCTCACCATGATCGTGCTGCTCGATGCGATGGCGGGCATGGTGGTCACGATCATCTCTGCCCGCCGCGATTTCGAGGTGGGCGGCGTGGCCGGGAGCTAGGCAAAAGTCCGCCGAGAAGCGCGATGATGGCGACGCGGTGACCGCGTCGCGGCCGAGCTGGCAGGTCGCCATGAAGGACCGATCGCACCGACAGGACGGGAGATCGGGGCCGATGGGGCGTCCGACGGTACCCCGTTCCGAGTATCGGCCCGGATAGGGCAGGTGCTGCGCATCGCGGCCGTGCCCGAGCCGGCACGCTGGGCGATGATGCTGATGGGCTTCGGCCCGTTCGATCGCGGGCATCGACGTGCTGTGTTCCTGTTGCCTGTGTCGGACGGGTCGTGTGCCGTGGCGCAGCGACTGGTCCGCGGATCAGCGCAGGTCCGCGAGCTCGTTGGACGACTCCCGCTGCGCCGCCGCCGGCTCGCCGCGCAGGATCGGGCCGCAGGCCATGTCCGGGGCGTCGCCGGGGTCGATGAAGCTGAACAGCGCCCCCAGGCGTGGCAGCGACAGCCGCAACCCGAACAGATCGGTGGGATAGAACCAGGCGACCGGTTCGCGGCTCACCAGCGGATCGGCGAGCGGACCGGTCACGCGCACACGCGCCGGCTGGCCGTGGAAGGCGAAGCGCTTGCCGTCGGCGGCGAGGCGCAGGTCCACTGTCCCGGTGCGCAGGTCGATGTGGCCCTTGCCGGAGAGCGTGTTGCCGTCCGTGTCGATGAGGATCGGATCGGCGGTGGCGATGCCGTCTCGAACGGTGAAAGCGATGAGGCCGCAATTGACCTGCGCCGCGCCGAATGGCGGAGCGTTGAACAAGGCGGCGTTGAGGTTGGCGACATCCAGCCCGGAGAGGCTGGCGCGCTGGGTGCGCACCGTGCCTTCCGGGATGACCAAGGCCATGCGGCCGTGGGCGGTGGCCAGCATCTCACGCAGCGAGTTGCCGCGCCCGGTCAGCTGGAGACGGCCGCGCGCCGTCGCGTCGGTGCCGGTGGGAGCAATACCCCAACCCGCCAGCAGTTGGCCCATGGGCGTGGGTGACAGGCGAATATCGGAGCGGACGAGCGCCGGCGCGCGGCGCGTGTCGACGACGATGTCGGACGAGACGAAACCGCCAGCAAGATCCACGCTGGCGGGAGACAGCGTGAGCACCCCGTTGACCAGCGCCAGCGTGGCCGAGAGATGAGCGGCGGCGTGCCGCGTGCCAGTCACCCGCTCGGCGGTGTAGGTGACGACGGCATCGAAGCGGCGCAGCGCGGCGGGGGTGATCGTGGCATCCGGAAGCAGGCGTGCATCGAGGTCCAGACCGGCTTCGGGCATGTCGATCGGCATGGCGTCGTGACGCAGGCCGAGCAACGCCATCCCGTCCGCCGCATCGAGGGTGCGCGAGCTGAGATGGGCGACGACGCGCGGGCGAGCGCGGCGCCGGTCGAGCGTGAGCTTGCCGGTGAGATCAGTGCCGCCGATGCGCCCTTCGATCCGGGCGAAATGCCAGCCCCGGGGCATGTGATTGAGCTGCGCCTTCAGCGCATAGCCGGGCATGGCGGGCAGGCCGATGCCGGCGAGCGCGGCCAGTTCCGCGAAATCGGCACCACTGGCGCCGACTGTGAGCCGCGCCCTGGCGAGCTGGAGCGGCCCGGGCGCCTCGCCGGCCAAGCGCAGCACAACGCCGCCGGTGCGCGCGGCGATGGCAATGCGGGTGGGCTGTTCGGCGCCGGACCGCGCCTCGCCCTCCAGCGTGAATGCGCGCTCGCCCGCTGTGCCTTGACCGGCAAAGGCGACGCTGCCGCGCCCGGCGGTGGAGGCGATGAGGCGCATGTCAGTCCCCGTACCGAAATCACGATAGCGGACGGTGAGGTCGTCGGCGTCGATCTGGCGGAGCGCGGCGGGATCGAACAGGGTGCCGGGCTTGCCGAGCGCCCAATTGACCCGGCCGGCATGGCGCGAGCGTTCGAGGTCGAGCGTGCCGCCGCGCACGTCCAGCCCGCGGATGCCCGAGCGGCCGATCAGCAGATCGAAGGTCGCGAGGCGCACCGTGGCTTGCCGCGCGATGAGCAACGCATCGTCCATCGCCCAGCGCGGATTGGCGACGCGTACATCGCCGGCGGTCAGCGTGATGGAGAAGGGTGTGACCAGCACGCGCAGCGGCCCGCCGATGGTGACCTCCCGATCCAGCGCGGCGCTGGCCCGCTTCGCCACCAGTCCGCGCAGAGGCTGCGCGGCGCCGGCATAGAGCGCGATCCAGATCAGGATGGGCGTGGCGATGGCCGCGCGAAGCCAGAAGCGGCGCTTTGCGGGAGAGGGAGCGGACGGGACCGCCGGCGCGGAACGCGCGAGATCGTGCGCCATCGCCTAGCCGCGCGGGAGGGCGGATGCCTGGACCTGTCCGGCTGGTCGGACCGCATCGAAGAAGCCGCTCATGCGTTGGCTCCTAGCGGCGACAAGCTGAACGATGGCTGTAGCGGGGAACTGGGCAGGGCCGTTGACCTGCTGTTCCCGCATGTTGGTCGCGACCGCGCATGGCGTGCTGAAGCGGGGCCCTTTTGTATCGGTCCCCGCGCCCCGTCGACATCATAGACTGCGGCGAGGGGGCTGCCTCCTCGCAAGCCGGGGTTGGCCATCGCCATCTTTCACGCGTTCAGCGCGCGATCGACGGAGTGGCGATCCGATCGCCGAGGGGCCGGCCGCGTTGGCTGCGGTGGTCCTCGGCGTCCGGGCAAGGGGCGCGAGCGGCGCGGGCCGTCGTCGTGACAGGCGGTGAGGCGGGTGGGTGGAGCCCGCCGCCGCTCACCGCTCCGACGAACGACGTGCCCTGGCCGATGCCAGCCACATGCTCCTGCGAAAGCGGGCGGCGAGGGCTCCCTGATGCCTCCCTACCGCGCTACACCTGCTTTCGCAGGAGCACGCGGAGGGAGGCGCATGGGTGAGGGGTTCGCCTTAGTCGAACCGGCCGATCCTCAGGCCGGAGCCTTGCCTGCTTCCTCCGCTGCGCGGATCGCCTCGTCGAGATCGGCTGCGCTGTGCCGCTCGGCGATGCCGCCGCCCGGGCGACTGGCCGCGTTGACCATCTGGCCGCGCCGCACGGCCGGGCGTGCTTCCATCCGTGCGACCCAGCGCTCGACGTTGCGATACTCGTGGGTGGAGAGGAACTCCTGCGCGCTATAGCCGTTGCGCATGATCGAGCCGTACCAGGGGAAGATCGCGAAATCGGCGATGGTGATCTCGTCCCCGATGATGAACTCCTTGTCGGCCAGATGCTTGTCGAGCACATCGAGCTGGCGCTTGGTCTCCATCGCGTAGCGGTCGATCGCATATTCGATCTTGAACGGCGCATAGGCGTAGAAATGGCCGAAGCCGCCGCCGACGAACGGGGCTGAGCCCATCTGCCACATGAGCCAGTTGATCGTCTCGGTGCGCTTGCGGATATCGGCGGGCAAGAACGCGCCGAACTTCTCCGCCAGATAGATCAACATCGAACCGCTCTCGAACAGCCGCAGCGGCGGATCGAGCGAATGGTCCATCATCGCCGGGATCTTGCTGTTGGGATTGATCTTGACGAAATCGCTGCCGAACTGATCGCCCTCATAAATCTTGATGAGCCAGGCGTCATACTCCGCGCCGGTGTGACCGGCGGCGAGCAATTCCTCCAGCATGATCGTGACTTTTACGCCATTGGGCGTGCCCAGCGAATAAAGCTGGATGGGATGCTTGCCGACCGGCAGCTCGACCTGCTTGCGGGCACCCGCCGTGGGGGCATTGATACTGGCGAATTCCCCGCCATTGGCCTTGTCCCAGGTCCATACCTTGGGCGGCACATAGCCGGTGGGCTGATTCTTGGTCGGGTCATTGTCGGCCATGACGCTTCTCCTGCGGATTCGACTGTTCGCCGCGCACAGTAGCGCGTCAACGCGGGCTGGCCAGCGGCCAAAACTGTTCCTGCGGCAAGGTCGGCTTTTTGCGCGAGCGGAAGGGTGGCCCCCTTAGAAGGGCAGCCAGGTGCGCTTCTCGCTGAACTTCATGTAGCCGACATTGGCGCCCAGACGGTAGCCGACGCCAAGCCGGATGGGGATGAGCACCACATTCTTCCAGCGCAGGTAGCTGGCGTTGAAGCCGCCGACCAGATAGGCCGCGCCCTCGCCGGCCGGGTAGCGCTTGTAGAGGTCCTGCGTGTCGTAGAGATTATAGACGAGGACGAAGGTGTTGGCCGCGTTGCCGCCCAGATCGAAGCCCAGCGAGGGACCGGTCCAGTAGACATTGCGCTGGCCTTCGATCTTGTGAAACAGCGTGCCCGAGCCGTAGCGCAGCCCGACGCCGATGGCGCCCGACGCCTCGCGCCCGGCGATATAGGCGATCGGCTCGCCCTGATCCTTGAGGACCTTCTCGATGATGCCGGCAAGTCCCTCGGCGCCCTTGCCGAATACGCCTTCGGCCGCACCGATGAGGTCGTCCTGCTTATAGGTGGTGCCGCCATCGGCGGTCGTGGTGACGGGCGCTGCGGAAGAGGCTGCCGTGGCAGTGCTGGCCTCGACGGGGGCGGAGGGTGCGTCGAGCGGGCTTTCGATCGCCGGGGCGCCGGTGACGGCATCGGCGCTGGCGGGCGCACCGGGCACCAGATCGGCGTCAATCTGGGTGTTGGGATCGATCGTGCCGATCTGCGCGAGCGCGGGTGCGGCCGCGAGGCCGGTGGCAGCCACGGCCGCGAGCCCCAGGCGCATCCACTGGCGGAGCGATGATAGTGTCCGGTTCATCCAAAATCTCCCGCAGCGTCTCGCTGCCCCGTTGCGCGCGCGGCGCGGCCCATCCTCTTTCATCCTATCCCTGCCCCACGATGAAACGACAATGAACGAACGGCAAGTCGAATCGATTTCGCGTTGGGGCGAGTCATGGCGGCGGCGGGAGGCTGGACACCGGGCATCCGGCTCAGTCCGGCCGTTCTGGAGGGTTCAGGGCGTTGATCGCCGCATGCACCTGCCGCTCGGCCTCGGCGCGCGGCAGGCCGGGCGGGATCGGCGGGCCGATGCGATAGGTGATGGTGCCGGCGCGTTTCAGGAAACTGTTGCGCGGCGAAAGGCGTCCACTGTCGATAGCGATTGGCACGACCGGACAACCGAGCAGGGCGTAAAGCCCCGCGAACCCCGCCTTGAGGGGTGGCCGCTCGCCATGGACCACGCGCGTCCCTTCCGGATAGAGCAGGACCGGCCGCCCGGCGGCAAAGGCGGCCCGCGCATCGGTGCGGATATGGCGCAACGTCGCCGCGCCGCCCGCGCGTTCGACCGAGATCAGCCCGTATGTGCGCGCGACCCGACCCCACAGCGGAATCTGGATCAGCTCGCGCTTGGCGGCGATGACCGGCCGGCGAAGCAGGCAGAGCGAATCGATCGTCTCGAACATCGATTCATGCTTGCAGATGAGCAACTGCGGTTGCTCGGGCAGCGTCCCCTCGATCACGATCCGTTGCCCCAGGATCCAACGCGCGAGCAGGCGGTGCAGCCATGCCCAGGCAGTCGCCACGGCCGCGATGCAGCGCCAGCCCAGCGGCGCTACCAGCAGCGCGGTGAGCACGAAAGGCAGGGTCAACCCATAGAAAAGCAGCGCGAACAGCGCGGAGCGCACGGCGGTAAAGGCCGTGCCAAGCGGCGAGAGGGGGGGCAGGGGGGGCGCCATCAGATGCCAATGAGGCCGGCGAGGCGGCGCAGCAGATATTTGTGATATTCGCGCAGCAGGACGGTGAGGCTGGGGTTGCTGCGCACAGCATCCGGGACGATTGTGATCGGCTCTTCCAACTGCCGCGATAATTCGTAGCGCGCCCGGCGCATGTGCCAGTCAGCGGTGATGAACCGCACGGAACGATAGGTGTTGCGCGCCAGCCAATGGCTCGTCTCGATGGCGTTGGAGCGCGTGTCGATCGCCTCGCGCCCGAGCGTCACGCAGCAATCCATCAGCGCGGCCGGCACTTTGTAATAATGCGCGAACTCCCTGGGCTTGACGTCGCGGTCCACGCCGGAGACGAGCAGCTTCTTCGCCTGATCGCGCCGCAGCAGGGCGAGGCCCCGGTCGATCCGTCCGGCCGAGCCGGTGAGAACGACGATGGCGTCGGTCTGCTCGTCGCCGTGCGGCTGCGGCAGCAACAGCGCGAACCAGGCGAAGCCGAGCGCCCAGAGCAGCAGGATAAGCGCAAGCAGCCGCCGGATCATAGCGACCGCTCCAGCGCCCGGCTCAGTGTGACGCGGGCGGAAAGCCATGCGACGCCCACCATCGCGATCGGGAGCAGCGGCAGCACCACCCAGGCGAAGCCGGGCAGCGAGGCGCTCTGGACGAGATCGGAGGTCACCGCCGCCACCGAGCGCCCGACGAGCAGGATGACCGCGACCGCCCAGGCGAATCCCACCGCCGCGCCGAACAAAACGTCGAGCATCATGCGTTGCTGGAAAAGGCGGACGATCTGCGCATCGGTGGCGCCGAGCATGTGGATGATGTCGATCGTGCCGCGATGGGTGGCGTGGGCACCGCGCGCCGCCAGCACCACGACCGCGCCGGTCGCCGCGACCATCAGCGCGACGACGCCGAAGGCGAGCCAGCCGACCGCGCCGACCAGCCGGGCGAGCGGCCCCAGATAAGTGGCGTGCGGTTCCACCCGCGCCTGCGCACTGACGCCTTTTATCGCCTTGTCGAGTGCGGCGACCCGCGTCTCCCGCTCGCCGGCCGGGGTGACGAGATCGGCGTCGATCAGCGCGGGTACGGGGATGTCCCCAATCTTGAGGTCGGCACCCAGCCACGGCGCGAGCTGGCGGGAGAGTTCGGCCTCCGGCACGATGGCGATGTTGGCGATGCCCTCCGTCTCGCCGAGCAGCGCGACGACGCGGCTCACCGCGCGGCTGCGGATCGCATTGTCCGCCTCCGCGATCTGGATGGTGATCCGATCCGAGACATTGGCGCTGAGGCTCCGCGCGCCGTGGTTGAGCGCCAGGCCGGCGGCGGTCGCCAGCACGGTGAGGAACATCATGATGGCGATGACCCACGGCATCGGCCCGGTCAGCCGCCCCTGTGGCAGTAGCGAGCCCGGCGCATAGGGCTTGGCGGAGGTCTCCTTTACGAGGCTGGCCATGGTCAATGCGCTCCGGCCGGATGCGGCGGCTCGGCGAGGCGGCCACGTTCGAGCCGCAGCATCCGCGCCCCGGCCACCTTGCCGAGCAGATTGTAATCGTGCGTCGCCACGACGATGGTGGTGCCGAGCTTGTTCAGCGCTTCGAAAAGGGTGATGAGCCGCGTCGCCATTTCCTGATCGACGTTGCCGGTCGGCTCGTCCGCCACCAGCAGTTCCGGCCGGCCAATCACCGCACGGGCGATGGCGACGCGCTGCTGCTCGCCGCCGGAAAGCGTGGCGGGATAGGCATGGGCGCGGCCAGTGAGGCCGACCCAGTGCAGCATCTCCTCCACCGGCGCGCGGAGCTGCGCATCCGAGACGCCGGCAATGCGCAGCGGTAGCGCGATGTTGTCGAAGGCGGAGAGGTGCGGCACCAACCGGAAATCCTGAAACACCACGCCGATGCGCCGGCGGAAGCCGGGCAGGCGGGCGCGGGGGAGGGTGACGATGTCCGCATCGAACAGGCGGATCGCGCCCCGGCTCGGCCGTTGGGCAAGGTAGAGCAGCTTGAGGAGCGAGGTCTTGCCCGCGCCGGATGCCCCGGTGAGGAAATAGAAGGCGCCCTCATGCAGCGAAAAGCTCAGGTCGGAAAGCGTTTCGGCGCCCGGCCCATAGCGCAGCCCGACATTCTCGAACTGGACAATCGTGGCCATCGCGGCGCCGTATTTCCCCGTTGATGGGCGCTATCCAACCGCGCCCGCTGCTTGCTGCGCTGTGCATGGCACAGGCTCCCGGCGCGGGCAAGGCGCTGTGCACGCGCCCACCGCCGCCGCGCGTGCAAGCGGTGAAAGCCCCGCTTGCTCTCGCGAGAAATCCAGTGTTTATGAGCAGCCGATGATCCTCGTCTGCCCGCAATGCGCCACGCGCTATGTTGTCCCCGACAGCGCCATCGGCCCCGCCGGCCGACAGGTCCGCTGCGCCTCCTGCCGCCATAGTTGGCATCAGGATGGGGTGGCGATGCAGCGTCCCGAGCCGGTTTCCGCGCCCGTGTTGGCGCAGGTGGGCGCCGAGGCGCCCGCGCACGCCGCCGAGCCGGCGCGCCGCGTCGAGGAACCGACCGCGTCGCCATCGGCCGCGACCGGCGAATTTCCTTTTCCGCGGCAGGTGGATGAGCCCTCGGCTGAAGCGACCGCCGAGCCGGCCGCGCCGGAGCCATCGGGTGCCGCAGCCGACGAGGCCGTCGCCGCGACCGCCGCTTCCCCGACCGAGGAATTCATTCATTATCCGGATGAGGATTACCAGCCGCCGGCGCGTGCACGGCGCAATCCGGCCAAGCTGTGGACGATGGCGGCGGTGGCGTTCTTCCTGTTCGTCAGTGTGCTGGGCGGTGCGCTTGCCTATTTTGGACCGCCGGCCTGGGCAGTCGACCTCGGCTTCGGCGCGCGCGACCAGCAGGCGGGCCTCAACTTCTACCTGCCCAAGCCGCCCGAGCGGCGCAATCTGCCGACCGGCGAGGAATATTTCGCGTTCAACGCGCGGATTCTCAACGACAGCGACCAGGAGCTGACGGTGCCACCCGTCGTCGTCGAGTTGCGCGACGATCAGGGGCGGCTGGTGTTCAGCTGGATGACCAAGGCGGACAAGAACCGCCTCAAGCCCAATGAGGAAGCGCGCGTCTCCGAAAGCCGGCTGGATATTCCCAAGAACGCCCGCAATCTGGAGCTCAGGTTCGTCGATAACGCGAACTGACTTGCCAGAAGCGCGCGGCCTGCAGCAGCATCGCCGCGACCATGCCCACCGCCGAGGCAATGGCGAGGCCGGCCGACCCCCAGCCGAAATGCCAGCCTACCCAGCCGACGAGGCACATCACCGCGAAGAAGGCGATGACGCCGTTGGTCGCCGCGACCACCTGATCCCCCAATGAGCGGAGCGCGGCGACGAAGATCGCTTGCAGACCGTCAGCAATGATGAACGGGGCGAGGATCAGCAGCATCAGCGTCGCTTCGCGCGCGACCGCGGCGTCGGCGGTGAGACCGGCCACGATCGGTCTGGCGAACAGCAGATAGACCATCACGACGCTGCCCATGATGACCGTGGAAAGGCCGCCAGCGATGAGCGTGCGCCCGCGTGCCGTCCACGGTTCGCCCGCGCCGACCGCGTTGCCCACCCGCACGCCCGCCGCCGAGCCGAGGCCGAGCGCCAGCGCGAAGCCGATATTGTGCAGCGAAAGCATCACCTGGAAGGCACCGGCGACGACATCGCCCATCCGCGTCGAGAGGATGATGAGGAAGGAGAAGCCGAGCACCTCCATGGCCGCGCCGATGCCGGGCATGATGCCGAAGCGGATGATTGCCGGAATGCCCCGCAGCGCGTCCAGCCACGCAGCGGCATCCATTCGGCGCAGGTTGCGCGCCGGGGCGCTGGGCAACGTCCAGGCGAGGAGCGCCATGGCGAGGCCGCCGATCGTGCTGGTGATCGACGTCGCCAGCGCCGCGCCGACCGCGCCCATCGGCGGGAAACCGAGATGGCCGAGCGTCATCGCATAAGCGAGCGCGGCGTTGAGGGGGAGGGTGGCGAGATTGACCGCGAGCACCCTGCGTGGGGCGCTGACGCCCTCCAGGAAGTAGCCACAGGCAATGAGCAGCATCTGCCCCGGCAGGCCAACCATCATCGCCACCAGCACCGCCGCGCCCGGCTCGATGAGATCGGGCGCGACGCCGGTCAGCGCGAGCAGCGGCCGCGCCGCCAGGCCAATGAACAGGGCGCTGGGCAGGCCGAGCAGCAGCCCGGTCAGCACCGCCTCACGCCAGAGGCCGCCGGTCCGTGGCAGGTCGCCGGCGCCGTCCGCCCGGCTGGTGAACACCACGATGCCAGACATGCCACTGAGCAGCAGCATGAGAATCACGAAGTTGATCACGCGCCCGGCTGCCAGCGCGCCCAGTTCGTGCGTGCTGGCCAACCCCACCACCGCGACGTCGACCAGATGCATGATCGTCCAGTTGAGGTTGGTGAGGATGATCGGCCAGGCGAGCCGGGCGATGCGCCGGACTTCCGCCATGTGGCCCTGGTTTCTGATCTCGCGTAGGTGCGGCATGCTCTTCGGTCGGATCGTCCCTGCCGGCGGCGCGCGCCGGGTGTTGCTGGTCACGGCGGCACCCAAGGGGCCGCGCTGGCCTTAACGATGGTGGGCGGGCACGCCCCCGAAATCGTCTGGCGCGGATAGGTGAGGGGTCATTCGAGGTCCAGCATCTTCTGGCGGCGACCTTCATTGCATCTCGATGAGAAGGGTAGTTGCATGGGCCGAATCCCTTTGCTAAAGGCCGCCGCCTACCTGGGGGCGACCCGCTCCCAACCTCCCTGATGTGCGGTCGTGGCGGAACTGGTAGACGCGCAACGTTGAGGTCGTTGTGGGCGAAAGCCCGTGGAAGTTCGAGTCTTCTCGACCGCACCATTTGGCACCCCAAAAGCCAATGTTTTCAGGGGTTACGTGGGGATGGACAGTTTTCAGTCCACCCTACAGTGCCTCTAATCGCTGAGAGTGGGCCAGCGCGAGAAAGCGCTTTGCGTTCCATTTTGCGCCGCACTCGCCAGCGCATCTGCGGCGCAACCGGACTCGTTGCTGTCGCGATGGCGAGCCGGTCCGATAAATGCCGAATGTCGGCCCCCCCCCCCCGCCAAAACCTGTCGGTCGGCATGTTGCCGGGGAATGACCGCTTCGTCCCAGGTCCTTCGCTGTGCCGCGACAACTGGATGAACGAAGGACCGGTTCACGCCCCAGGTTTCTTCGTTAGATCACAGGCTTCTAGGAAGAATTCTCGCGCAGCGACATCTTCCGGCCTTCAGCTAGACCAGCTACCGCCGAGCGCACGGAACAGGTCGATCTGTGCTGCGCTGACCGCCGCATCCTGTTCGGCGAGCGCGGCCTGCGTTTCGCTGAAGGTCCGCTCGGTATCTAGCAGTTGCAAGCCATCAATAGCCCCCTCGCGCTGGCGGGCGCGTGCGATGGTCGCCGCCTGTTCCGCCGCCGCCTGCGCCTCCTGCAGCGTCTGTCGCCTCTCGAGCGCGCGAGCATAGCTGGACAGCGCCGTCTCCGTTTCCCGCAGGGCCCCGAGCACCGTGCCATCGAAAGTTGCGAGAGCGGCCTTGCTGTCTGCCTCGGCGCCCGCGATCCGGGCACGCGCAGCGCTCTGATTGGGAAAGCTCCAGCTGATCAGCGGCCCCAACAACCAGCGCAGCGGCCCTGCGCCGAAGACGTCGCCGATATTGGGTCCGGTCGAGCCGATCGAAGCACCCAGCGCGATCCGTGGGTAGAGATCGGCCGTCGCTACGCCGATCCGGGCCGTGTCGGCAGCGAGGCGACGCTCGGCAGCGCGGATGTCGGGCCGTCGGGCGAGGAGTGCCGCGCCATCGCCAACGGGGATCGCCTGCTTGATTTCGAGGCTCGTGCTGCGCCGGGTCGCGATTTCGGGCAGATCTGCGGGTGCACGGCCGGTCAGCGTGGCGAGGCGGAAGAGCGCCGCCTGCCGTTGCGCCTCGAGCGCGGGGATGTCGGCTGCGCGCTGGTTGCGCAGGGTGAGGACGCGGGCCACGTCGATCTGTGGAGCAAGACCCGCCTCATGACGTTTCCGGGTGAGGTCCACCAATTGGTCGAGCAGGGCGACGATATGATGCGCGACTGTGAGGCGTGCCGCGCCGGAGGTCGCATCGGCATAGGCGCGGGTCGTGTCAGCGATAACGGCGATCCGTACCGCCTCGGCATCGGCCTCGGCTGCGGCGGCATCGCCCCGCGCCGCTTCAACACCACGACGCACCCGGCCAAACAGGTCGGCTTCATAGGAAACGGCGAGGCCGGCATCGACCGACCAATCCTCGCGGGGTGCATCCGCCGTGCGCTGGCCGACGGGCAGGCGGCCATAGGTCGCGCCGGCACCGATCTGGGTCTGCGGCAGGCGTTCGGCCTTGGCTCCGGAAAGGGCGGCACGGGCTTTTTCCAGATGGGCGACAGCGACGCGAATATCGGTATTCGCAGCGAGCGCATCCTGGATGAGCCCGTCGAGCACCGGGTCGTTGTAGAGCGTCCACCAGTTGGCGGCGACAGGCGCTGCCGAGACGGCGGCGCTGTGGGACAGGAAGGGGCCGGAAGATGCCGGGGAGGCCAAGGGGGCGACATAGTCCGGCCCCGCCGCGCAAGCCGAAAGAGCCAGCGCGGAAATCGAGAGGGTGAGAAAGCGGGCAAGTTTCATGGGACTGACTCCTATTCCGCCGGCTGCAGCGCGCCATTCGGGCTGTCCCCGGTCCGGCCGCGCAGCCGGGCGATGCGATCGCCCAGTTCACGGCTGACGACATAAAAGGTCGGCGTGAAGATCAGGCCGAAGCCGGTGACACCGAGCATGCCGAAGAAGACCGCAGTGCCGAGCGCCTGACGGAGTTCCGCGCCCGCGCCAGTGGCGATCACCAGCGGCACCGAGCCGAGGATGAAGGCGAAGCTTGTCATCAGGATCGGCCGCAGGCGGGTGCGCGCAGCCTGCACGGCAGCCTCGATGGTCGAGAGGCCGTGTTGTTCGCCCTGCCGGGCAAACTCGACGATGAGGATCGCATTCTTGGCGGCCAGCGCCACGAGCACGATCATGCCGATTTGGGTGAGGACGTTATTGTCCATGCCGCGCAGGTTTACGCCGGCCATCGCCGCCAAAACCGACATGGGCACGATCAGAATGATCGCGAGCGGCATCACCAGACTTTCATACTGGGCGGCCAGCACCAGGAAGACGAGCAGCACGGCCAGGCCGAAGACGATACCGGCGGTATTGCCGGCATATTTCTGCTGGAAGGCAATGCCGGTCCACTCGGTTTCGAAGCCGCGCGGCAGCACTTTCTGCGCTGCTGCCTCCATCGCGGCCAGCGAATGGCCTGAGGAGAAACCCGGCGCCGTATCGCCATCGATGGCCACGGCTGGGTGCAGATTGTAGCGCTCCAGTCGATAGGGGCCAGTCTTGTCCTGGAAGGTGGCGACCGATCCGATCGGAACCATCGTGCCGAAATCCGAGCGTGTCTGGAGATTGGCAATGTCGGCGGCGGTTCGGCGGAAAGGTTCGTCGGCCTGGGCGGTCACGTGATAAGTGCGGCCCAATAGATTGAAGTCGTTGACGAAGGCCGAGCCGAGATAGACTTCCAGCGTTTCGAACACGCGTTCAGGCGGCACGCCCAGCATTTGCGCCTTCTCGCGGTCAATGTCGGCGAACACGCGCGGCGTGGCCGTCTCGAAGAAGGTATAGACGGACGAGAGGCCGGGAGTCTGGTTGGCCTCGCCGATGAGGCCATAAGCCGCCTGTTCAAGAGCCTTGTAGCCCTTGCCGTCGCGATCCTCGACCATCAGCCGGTAGCCGCCCGCCGAGCCGATCCCGCGAATCAGCGGGGGCCTGACGATCATGAGGCGCGCCTCGTTGATATCGGCGGTGGCTTTTTGTGCCTCGGCCATCAAGCTCTCGATCGTCTGGCCATGGGCGGCACGGTCCTTGAAGTCATCGAGCACCCAGTAAGCCGCGGCGGAGGAGGCGGCGCGCGTCTCGGAGGGGCCGTCGAAGCCGGACAGCATGACCGTCCCCTTGATCCCTGGAATGGGCAGAACCCGATCGGCCACCTTCTTCATGACGGCGTCCGTGCGGGCCGTGGAGGAACCCGGCGGTAGCTGGATGACGGTCAGGAAATAGGCCTGGTCCTGCGCGGGGATGAAGCCGGTCGGCGTCCACCACAGAGCCGCGCCGGTAAGGCCGATGAGGGCTGCATAGGCAGCAAGCATCCGCTTCGGGCGCCGGGCGAGGACTGCGGTGATGCGACCATAAGCCTCGCTCATCCGCTCGAAGGCGGCGTTGAACCGATTACCCGCTGCCTCGAACAGGCGATGGGCACGGGCGCGCAGACGGTGATCGCTCGGCGCGGGCTCGTGCGGCCGCAGCAAGAGGGCGGCCATGGCCGGGGACAGGGTGAGCGACAGGACCAGCGAAATGACCGTCGCGGCCGAGATGGTGATGGCGAACTGCTGATAGAAGGCACCCGACAGGCCGCCGATGAACAAAGTCGGCACGAACACCGCGCAGAGCACCAGCACGATGGCGACCAATGCCGTCGCCACTTCGTCCATGGATGTGCGTGCAGCTTGCAGCGGCGAGAGGCCCCGCTCGAGATTGCGCTCGACATTCTCGACGACGACAATCGCATCATCGACAACGATGCCGATCGCAAGGACGAGGCCGAAGAGCGAGAGATTGTTGAGCGAGAGGCCAAGCAGAGCCAGCACCGCGAAGGTGCCGATCAGCGAGACCGGGATCGCCATCACGGGGATGAGCGCTGCCCGCCACTTCTGCAGGAAGACGAGGATAACCAGTACGACCAGCACCACCGCTTCAAGCAGGGTGTGGATAACGGCCTCCACCGATTGCTGGATGAATTCGGTGGGGTTGTAAACGATCTGATAGTCGAGGCCCTTCGGGAAATCCTTGGCCAGCGACGCCATCTCCGTCTTCACATTTTCGGCCGAGGCCAGAGCGTTGCTGCCCGGTCGCTGGAAGATCGGGATGATGACCGAATCCTTGTCGTTCAAATAGGCCGAGGTGCCATAATCGTCGGCACCCAGTTCCACGCGCGCGACATCGCCCACCTTGATCTGGCGGCCCTGCGCATCGGTGCGGATGACGACCCGCGCGAACTGTGCGGGGTCGGTGAAGCGGCCTTGCGTTTCGACATTGAGCTGGAAGGCAGAGCCATTGGCTGGCGGCTGGCCGAGCGACCCGGCGGCAACCTGGACATTCTGGGATCGCAGCGCCGCGACGATATCGCCAGCGGTCAGGTCCAGCGCGGCGGCGCGGCGGGGGTCGATCCACACCCGCATGGCGAGATCACGCGAGCCGAAGAGTTGCACGTCGCCCACGCCATCCAGCCGGGCCAGCCGGTCCTTGATGCGCGTCTGGGCATAGTTGGAGAGATAGGCCCTATCCAGCGACTCATCAGGCGAGATGAGGTTCACCACCATCAGGAAGTCTGGCGAGGTTTTCTTGGTGATAATGCCGAGGCGCTGCACTTCCTGCGGCAAGCGCGGCAAGGCGATGGCAACGCGGTTTTGCACCAGCACCTGCGCGGCGTCGAGGTCCGTGCCGGTCTTGAAGGTGACAGTCACGACGACGCGCCCGTCCCCGGTCGACTGCGACGAGAGATAGAGCATGTTCTCGACGCCGTTGATCTCCTGCTCGATCGGCGTTGCCACCGTCTCGGCAACCGTCTCAGCCGAGGCGCCGGGATAGACCGCGCTGACGGTGACGGTCGGCGGCACGATCTCGGGATATTGCGAGACCGGCAGGAAGAGATAGGCAATGGCGCCGACGATGGTGATGATCGCGGCAATGACGGCGGCAAAGATCGGCCGGTCGATGAAAAAGCGGGAGAGGCGCATGGCTTCCTCCTCTGAAAATGGGGCGCTAGCGCGCGAAGCTGGCTTGGCCGGCCGGCGCCATCGCACTGTCGGGTCGCGGCGCTCCCGTGGTATCGGGTGCGATCTTGCCGGGCTGGGCGTCGACCTTGCTGCCGGGCGCGGCAATCTGCGTGCCGGCGATGATGACCCGATCATTGGGAGCGAGGCCGGAGCGGATGACCCGCAGACCTTCGATCACCGGGCCCAGCACCACCGGCTTGGCGGCGACCGTACCGTCCTTGCCGACGATCAGCAGAAGCTTGCGCGTCTGGTCGGTCTGCACGGCGGTATCCGGAACGAGCAGGGCTTCCACCGTGCCGCCGTTGGACAGGCGCATATTGCCGAACATGCCGGGCGTCAGGAACATGGCCTTATTCTCCAGCACCGCGCGCGCACGGATGGTGCCCGAGCGCGGATCGAGGCCATTGTCGGTGAAGTCGAGCTGGCCTTTCCAGCGATAGTCCGTCTCGTCCTGCAGCTTGATCTCGACCGCCGAACCCTGAATGGTCCCGGCGCGCTTGGCCTTGAGAAACAAGGCTTCTGAGCCGTCGAAGCTGAAATAGATCGGATCAAGCGCGTTGATCGTGGTGAGCAAGGTGGCGCCTGGCCCGTCGCCGGCCGAAACGAGATTGCCCGCGTCGATGCGCCGGTTCGAGATACGCCCGCCGATCGGCGCGCGCACCGTGCTGAACTCGACATCGAGCGCGCGGGAGCGAACGCGGGCCTGCGCCGCCGCCAGCGCCGCATTGGCGGACTGCAGACCGGCCTTGAGACGATCGACCTCGCTCTGCGAGACGGCATCGGCCGCAACCAGTCGCTGCGCGCGCTCAAGCTCGGTGCGGGCCAGAGCGACCTCGCTCTGCGCCGTGGCGACGCCCGCGCGCGCCTCAGCCAGCGCCGCCGTGAAGGGGCGCGGATCAATGGTGAAGAGCGGCTGGCCGGCATGCACGATCTGGCCATCGGTGAAGTGGATGGCGGTGATCTGGCCGGAGACGCGCGGGCGCACCTCGACTGTCCGGCTCGCTTCGAAGCGGCCGACATAATCGTCCCACAGCGTCACTTTGCGCTGGAGCGGCACGGACACCTGCACGACCGGTGCGGCGATGGCTTGCGGCTCGGGCGCGGCGCGGTGGGTCCAGACATAACCGCCGGCGATGACGAGCACGGGCAGTGCGGCCCAGGCGAGGCGGCGACGCAGAGACGTCCCGTGGCTTCGCCCTTCGATCGGGATTTCTTCTAACGGCTCGCTTTCGGCGCGCTGCAGGGGCTGGAGCATGTTCATGGGCGTGCCCTCCTGACGGACATGGCTCGTTCGCGGCCGATATGGGCGAGCAACGCTTCATATTGATCGACGGAATAGCCGGCGGCGAGGAAGGCCGCGACCTCGGCCGGGTCGATATTATAGCCATGGCGCCAGCTCAGCACTGCGACGTGGCGCAAGGCTTCCAGCACCGGGTCGGCGAGAGGCGCTTTGCGCTCGAAGCCGAAGATCAGCCGGAGAAATCGCGTGAACTTCGACTCCTCGCGCAATGAGGAGGGGCGGTCTTCGCGGGCCAGACGAATGATTGTCCATTCGCGTTGGTCGAAGTCGCGCGCCGGCACGCTGGCGCGCCTTGGGTGTAGCTCTGGTGCCGAAGGAATACGGGCCACGTTTTCAGCTGTGGCGAGGTCGAGATAGGCCATGGTGGTGTCTCCCTCAGTCGACACGGCGCGAGGGTGCAGGGGGTCCTTGCCGGAAACGCGGGAACGCCGCCGGGCTGCATCGCAGGCGTGGTCGATCGGCCTCGAAAGAACCCGCACGCGCGCGCCCCGCCGAGAAGATGAATCCAGTGATATTCAGTTCTGTTCGGGCTTGGAGCAGCCACGAGCCTGAATGACTCGGACCGGTGCCCAATTCTTTATATACTGAATGGTATATAAATGCCGGGTGGGCCCGTCAAGTCAGAATTTTATACCGATCGATATTTTTCCTGAGTCGCAGGAAATCGGCGGTTTACCGGCTGGGCCACACCGCCAGTGTCGTGGTGATCACGGCCTGCAATTCCGCGCGCGTCGAGCCTGCGCCAGCCTGCACGGACATGCCCTGGCACAGGGCCATGAGATATTTGGTGATCGCCAGAGCATCGGTCGGGCCGGAAAAGTCACCCTCGTCGATGGCCCGCTGCATGCGGGCGACCAGTGCTTCGGTTACTCGCTGGCCGCGCTTGAGGACTTCCTCGCGGATGCACTGGGCCTCCTCGCCGCAAGCGGTCGAAGAGATAACACCCAGACAGCCATGTGGTTCGCGCTCGCCGGTGATCGTGGCGAGCATACCTTCGAGCAGCTGTTGGGCCACGGCCCGCGCGGTCGGCTGCTCGAGCGCCTGGCCGATATAAGCCAGCTTGTCGCGCTCATAGAGGTCGAGCGCCTGGCGGAATAGTGCCTCCTTATTGCCAAAGGCGGCATAGAGGCTGGGGCGGGTGATGCCCATCGCCTCGGTCAGGTCCGAGAGTGAGGTGCCTTCATACCCCTTACTCCAGAAAACGCGCAGCGCCTTGGCCAGCGCCTCATCAACGCAGAATTCCCGTGGGCGACCCCGGATTGCCGTCTGTTCCATATCGAGTGGTATATAATAGAGCGAGAGCCTCTCGTCCAGTGAGATCGGCCGACCATCCGTTTTCGCCAGAAGGCGGCGCTTCCACATTCACCCTCGTTCCCTCCTTAAAGAGCAGGATTGGCGGAAAGCGCTTCTTGGGAGGCTGTCCATATCGCGGACTGACGGCCGGCAGCCCCTTCCTGCGTGAAAAGGTAGAGCGTTCCTGCATGGGCAGATGGGCAACCGGCACGCTCACCCGCAGGGGGAGGCGCATCGCCCCAATCCCCCGTTGCGCTGTGACAATCTGCGTTTGCTTCGCCTCGCGGAACGGCTTGCACAATGGCAGGAGGACACAGAGTTTCTCTGGCGATCGCGAGGAACTGATGGGCCTCGGCTGCCGCCTGGAACGGCACGGGCCGATTTATGCGTCGCGCCTGTTTGCTGCGCGGCGCTTGAGCTTCACCAGAGCCTCGTCCACGGCCGAGAGAAAACGGGAACGATCGACCTTTCCGAACGGCGCCGGACCGCCGATGATGTCGCCGCCAGCACGCAGGTCGGCCATGATCGCGCGTGTGGCGATCGCGCCGCCGATCGACGCCGTGGTGAACGGCTTGCCGTTGGGCGCGATGACGGCTGCGCCGACCTTGAGGCAACGGTCGGCCAGCAGGATGTCCGCCGTGATGCAGATCGCCTGATCGTCCGCCCGTTCCGCGATCCAATCGTCCGCTGCGTCGAACCCGTCGGACACGACCACGCGCTCGATCAGTGGATGGGCGGGAATGCGGATTGGGCTGTTGCTGACGATCATGACCCCGATCTCATGGCGGAAGGCAACCTTGTAGATTTCCTCCTTCACCGGGCAGGCGTCGGCATCCACCAGGATGCGGATCATTTTCCTTTGCCTGGCTTCTGGTGCCACGTGCCTTTCTTCCCGGCACCTGACTTTCCGCCCTTTTTATCATGCCGCTGGCCACCTGCCGGCCGAGCAGCGTGCGCGCGATGGGGCCTGGATGCATGAACAGGACGGGCGTTATCACGACGACGACGGCGCGCCTCGTCGCGGGGCTTGCCATCGACCGGCTGGATGTCGACCTCGTCATCCTCGTTCGCAGTGCGACGGACTGCATCGAGAAAGCGCGATGCCAGTGCACCGGAGACCTCGAACACTGTTTCGTTGGCAGCCATGCGGATGGCGCCGATCTCGTTGCGACTGACCTGACCGCGCCGGCAGAGCAGAGGCAGGATCCAGCGTGGCTCGGCATTCTGATTGCGCCCGACATTGAGGCGAAACCAGACGCTTCCCTCGAAACCGGGACGAGGCCCGCGGGTGTCCTGCGATCCGTCGCCGGTGAGCAGGTCTTCCGGTTCGGGAAGACGCGCGCGATGCGCCTGAACCAGCGCCGTGGCGATTTCCTGCGGGCTGCGCTCGGCGAGCAGCCGCTCTGCAAGAGCCTCGTCCTGCTCGTTCGCCTCGACCGGTGCCAGCAAGATTTCGAGCAAGCGTTCACTATCCGCCCGGCGAATGTCTTCAGCGGACGGTGGCGCGATCCATTGCGCCGGGATGCGGGCGCCACGTAACATGGATTCGACCCGCTTGCGGCGGGGGTAAGGCACGATCAGGACGGCCGTTCCCTTCTTGCCGGCGCGGCCTGTGCGGCCCGAGCGATGCTGCAAGGTCTCGGCGTCGCGCGGGATTTCGACATGGACGACGAGGCTGAGGCTGGGCAAATCGATGCCGCGTGCCGCTACGTCGGTCGCCACACAAACGCGCGCACGCCGATCGCGCAGCGCCTGAAGCGCCTGGTTTCGTTCGTTCTGGCTATGCTCGCCCGACAGGGCGACCGCATCAAAGCCACGCTCGACCAGATTGGCATGAAGATGCCGGACATTGTCGCGCGTGGCGCAGAACAGCATCGCCGTCTCCGCCTCATGAAAACGGAGCAGATTGACCACGGCATTCTTGATATCGGCCGGCGCGACAGCCATGGCCTGATAGCTGATGTCGCCGTGGCTGCGCTCCTCGCCAACCGTCGAGATGCGCAGCGCGTCGCGTTGATAGCGCCGGGCAAGCGCGACGATCGAGGCCGGCATCGTGGCGGAGAACAGCAGGGTACGCCGCTCGGACGGCGTCGCGTCTAGAATTGCCTCAAGATCCTCGCGGAAGCCCATGTCGAGCATCTCGTCGGCTTCGTCGAGCACGACCGTCTTGAGCGCCGACAGATCGAGCGCACCGCGTTCAAGATGATCGCGCAGTCGGCCCGGCGTGCCGACAACGATCTGCGCGCCATAGCCAAGCGCCCTGCGCTCCTTGGCGGCGTCCATTCCGCCGACGCATGTCGCGATGCGTGCGCCGGTCTTGCCGTAGAGCCATATGAACTCACGACTGACCTGAAGGGCAAGCTCACGCGTGGGAGCGATGATGAGGGCCAATGGCCATGCGGGGGGCGGCATCGCACCGTCGGTGCCGAGCAGGTCGCTCGCCATGGCGAGGCCGAAGGCGACCGTCTTGCCCGAGCCAGTCTGTGCCGACACGATGAGATCGCGACCATGGGCCTGGGGTTCGAGCACGGAAGCCTGAACGGGGGTGGGAGCGGCGTATCCGCGTTCGGACAGAGAGTCGCCGAGAATCGGCGGAAGTTTGGAAAAGGGCATGAGACTCGCAAATCAGTTTTTTTGACCGCCACGGCGGATCCACCAGAATATCGGCGAGTTTGCTGCTGATATCGTGTGACGGAAGCAGGCAATGAACGAGGTCTGGCTAGCCAGGTTCGGTCAATGCCTGGCGCGCTATACAGGCAATCGATGCATTTGGCTCGCAGTGTTTTCCTGTGGGAGCCAAAAAGGCGTCGCTCTGGCCCTCACGCGATCCCGGACTCGTGGCCATGGTCCTGCGCAACCGCGGGCGACGGAACTTGTTGCCGATCCGGTACCCCCGGGGGAATTGGCATAATCCGCTTGTGCCCGAGAGGGCAGTGTCAGCGGAAGTGATGGGCGCGCGCTGTGGCCAAATAGTGCGATCTCGCGCCTCTGTGACGGCTGCAAGCAAGGGTGTCGTTGCTGGCTCCCTCGCCCCGCCGTCGTGCGAAGGAGGCCGCCCTGTCGCGGCCTCCCTCCGCCCCGGATGGGGCTCAGCTCAGCGCGGACGATGAGGCCGGGCCTCGCTCGGTAGCACGACGCGGTCCTCTGCGGGGTCTGGCGGGCCGAGCTTCCGAGCGTCCAACTCGGTGATGCCCGTTGAACAGCGAAGCGCTGCTCAGAAGCCCGACGCCATGCGGTAGGGGACCATGTTGAGCACCACTTCGATCTGGGCAATCTTGCCGTCCCGGATCTTGAACAACTCCAGCACCTGCCAGGAAAATGGCTGCCGGACATTGACAGGAACCGTGCGTCCGTCGGTCAGATGCGCTTCATGGATGGTGCCGGCATGATCGAGGAAAGCCTGGCTGGCGATGACGCCGCGCTCGACATCCATGACGATGTGCCGTCGCTCGCGAATCTCCGTCACGAAGATGAAATAGCCGAGCGCGAACTGCTGCGCCGGGCCCAAGGCATAATAGGGCGGGCCATCCTCGGGATCGAGTTCCGGCGCCTGCGTCGCGTAGACGCCATTGTCCGTCCTGCGGCAATCATCGTGGAAGGGCGCGATATAGCGTCCGTCATTGCGCTCCAGCGTGTTGAAATAGGCCTCCGCGAGCGCGATCAATTCCTCGCGTGACGCTCGCTCGGACTGGGGGACGATCTCTACCCAGAGCGGGAGTGGCCCTCCAAGCGCTTCCAGATTCTGCGGGCCATTCTTATAGAAGAGGATGTCCGTGCGGGAGACAATCATCTCCGCCTCCGCCAACAAGCCGTCGATCAGCGCGAGGCGGATGCCCACGATCACAGGCCGGCCATTTTCCCGCATGACCGCCACAATCGCGATGCCGGCACTCTCCGGGTCGACCACGATATGCTCATAATTGCCGCGTGCCGACGCCGTGCCCCAAAGCCCATCGCCGAGTTGGAGCGCCTGGCCATTTTCCCTGAGCTGAAAGGCGGGATGCAACGGCAGGCGGGACGGATCGCGCGCCGCCAGGCTATCGAGATAGAGGTTGGCAAATTGTTCGAGGCTGGCGCGATCGATGGGCATTTCGACTCCTGACACAGGCGGGATAGGATCCGGATGTACGAGATATCTGTTCCGTTTGGGACTTTATAGATCGTCCCATTTGGGACATGTCAAGGGCGGCGTGGAGGCGTCCGCAATGTGCAATGGCGGAGCGACGGGCGACGCCCGGCAAGTCGGGCGGTCAATTGACCCTTCCCCGGAGCGTGGGGTAGGTGCCGGGTTGATCCGGCGGGCCGGCTGAGGGTGAACAATGACGCGCAAGGCACAGAACGAAGGATCAGAGCGTGTCCCGCTAGAACTTCAGCGCCGCGTGCTGGCGGAGCATGGCGACTGGTACAGCTTCCGCATGATCCTGATCGGCAATTATTATTCGGGCGAACTCTTCGCCACGCTCGCTCGCGATTACGGCATGTTGCGCGACGATTTCCTCATCCTGGCCTATCTTTCGGACTTTGGCGAAATGACGGCGAACCTGATCTGCGCACTGAGCGGCCGCCCGAAAAACAGCATCAGCCGGGCCGTCATCAAACTCACGGGCCAAAAGCTTGTCGAGACGCGGACCAATGTCCGGGACAGGCGCTCTGTTTTCCTCAACGTCACGCCCGAAGGACGCACGATGTATGAGAAAACGATTGCCCTCTTCCGCGAGCGAGAACGCGAAGTGTTCGGTTGCCTGACCGCGAAGGAAAAGCAGACTCTCGATGGTCTTCTCTCCAAGATTCTTGCGAACTGGTTCGCCAAGCAAGGATAGATTTGCGCTCGCGGCAGCGGATTGAAGGCCACCCTTGCCCGGTCTCATCGCTATTTTCCGCCAGCCTGAGCCTTCCCACGATCGCCCACCCGCGCTTGACATAGTGCCATATGGGACTACCTGTTCAAGCCGGGAGAGGGACGGGCGCACCGCCTTTCGCGCCAGCCGGGCCGTCTCCGAATGCTTGTAAGGACTCTGCCGGAGGAGACGAAATGCTGGAACTCAAGCCGATTGAACCCGTGCCGCCCATGGCGCGGGACATGGATCTGACCAAGTATCGCCTCCCTTCGACGACGGTGCTCGGCGGCGAGACGATCGTCCTGGCTTATGATGACGGCGGCACCGCAACCTTCCGTTTGACAGAAACGCGCGTCAACTGGGAACTGGCGACGGGCGATACCGTCCTCACCGGCGAGGATGATTATGACGCCGTTGAGGTGCGCCCGGGCCTGTTTTTCCTGCATTTCGCAGCCGCCGAAGCCAATCTCGGTCTGTCCACGGTCATCGATCGCGACGCCGGTCGCGCCATCACCGTGTGGAATGTGCCAACCGAAACGGACGGCGGATGGGACCTGCGTCGCTTCCTGCGGCCTGCGCGTGTTTCCGGTCATGAAACGCCCTATCGCCCCATTGCCCGGTCGCGAAAGCTGATCGGGCGGCGGGCCTATTGCATCTACAGCGAGGAAGCCGCGCTGGAGCATATCTATGTGAATTCCAGCGCCATCATCTGGCAATGGTTGCTGTTGCCGGACAATCCACGCTTCGCCCCCCTCAAAACGGAAGTCGGCATCGAGGCAGTGACGATGTGGGAAGTGCGCGACGATATGTTCCTGCTCGTTCTGCGCGTGCCGGGGCCGGTTCAACTCACGCTGCTCATGGATTTCGAACAGATGCGCAACGTCGGCTGTCTGTTTGGTCGCACCAATGCGGGTCTTGTGGACCGCCTCGTGGGCGCGAAGATCGTTCATCTCAACGATCTCACCTACCCGGCGGGGCATGGCCCGGGCTAAACCGGGCGCCCTTGCTCAACAGCAAGACCCCATAGGCGCGCGGACGGGGGTCACGGCCCCAGGGGCAGGTCGTCCCGGACAGATTGTCGTCGCGTGGGGCATATTTATTCTCATGGCGATCGACATATCGACCTGCGATATCGAAGGTTACCTCGCCCGCCAGCGTGCCATGTCGTCGCGATGATGGCGGTGGCGGGCGATGGTCGCTGGCCGCCCTTCTTGGTGAAGGCGTGAACGAAAAAGGGTGCTGGTCGAGGGGCCGTTGTTGCATCTCGTGGCTGAACCGGCAGGAACGTCCCCTGTGGCAAATCGCGTCAATGCGGCTCAATGGGAGGCGATGTTGCGGAGTTGGGGGGTCATGGTCGCAAAAAAATGCCGCGCGGCTGCCATTCTTTTCCTGTCGTTTGTCGTACCCGCCGTTGCGCAGGCCCAACAGCCCGCGCCCGGGGCGCAAGCTGGGACCGTGGACGATCAAGGCCATGTCATCGTTGTGACCGCAAACCGCATGCCGATGCGCCTCGATCAGGTCGGGCAGAGTGTGACCGTGCTCGACCAGGCGGCGATCGAGGCAAGTCAGGCGATCAATGTGGTCGAGTTGCTCGCGCGGACGCCCGGTGTGCAGTTCGCCCGCAACGGCGGCCCCGGCACGGCGACCTCGCTCTTCATTCGTGGCGCGGAGGCGGGGCAAACCAGCATCCTTTACGACGGCGTGCGGCTCAATGACCCCTCGACGATTGATGCGGCGGCATCTCTGGCGGATATCCTTTCTGCCGATATCGCGCGGATCGAAGTGCTGCGGGGTGCCCAATCCACTTTGTGGGGAAGCCAGGCGATCGGGGGTGTGATCAACATCATCACGCGCACGCCGCAGAGGCCCCTGGAGGCCAATGCCCAGCTCGAGGGCGGCGGGCTGGGGAGCTATCAGGCGAAAGCCGGGGTCGGCGGGCGGCAGGACAGGCTGAGCTGGCGGCTCGGCGGCAGCTATTTCAGGACCGATGGCGTCTCCGCTCTTTCCAGCGGCACCGAGGCGGATGGCTATGAGAATACCTCCTTCAGTGGTCGGATTGCCTATCGCTTCACGGATACGGTCGCGATCGACCTCCGCAGTTTCTACAGCGACGGCCGCACTGAGCTGGATGGCTTCGCCGGCGATGCCCCGGACTATGGGACGACCGAGCAGTGGCTCAGTTATGCGGGGCTGACCTTCGACTTGTTCGGTCGGTTGAAGAACAGGCTCGCTTACACGAACACTCATATCCGGCGGATCGCCTATGATGGCTTGCTAACACCCCCTGCGCAGCCGATTACGTTCGATGCGAAGGGGACGACCGATCGCTTCGAATATCAGGGCACCCTCGCTCTCGCGTCCGGCTGGTCGGCCGTGTTCGGCTTTGAGCGCAGCGAGAACCGCATGCGTACCGCCGCGCCGAGTGTCGCCGTCCCCAATCCCCCACGGGCACGCGCATCAGACAGCACCAACGGCGTCTACATGCAGGTCCAGGGGGAGGTCGCCCGTGGCCTCACCCTTACCGGCGGTCTGCGCCATGAGGATCACAGCACCTTCGGGAGCAAAGTCGTGGGAAGCGCATCGGCGGCATGGTCGCTGAATGACGGCGACACCGTGTTGCGGGCGAGTTGGGCGGAGGGTTTCAAGGCACCCAGCCTCTATCAGCTGTATAGCGACTATGGGAATGTCGCCCTTGCGGCCGAGACAGCGCGCAGTTGGGATGTCGGCGTCGAACAGCGCCTGTTCGGCCGCCTTTCCCTGTCCATGACCTACTTCAATCGCGACACCCGCAATCTCATCGGCTTCAATTTTTGTAGCGCTTCGCTTGCCAGCCACCCGCTCTGCGCGCCGCCGCGCATGGGTTTTTACGAGAATATCGGAAGGGTTGAGGCGGAGGGCGTCGAACTGGGCGCCAGCCTCGACGTGGGGGCGTTCACCGCCTCGGCCAACTACACCTTCCTCGATGCGATCAATGCCGCACCGGATGACGTCAACAGAGGGCGGCTGCTCGCCCGTCGCCCGCGCGATACGATCAATGCGACGCTCAGTTACACGTGGCCGATCAAGCTGCTGACAGCGGTCGCCGTGCGCTACGCTGGCGATACGTTCGATGATGCGGCCAATAGCGCCGTGCTTCGGGATTATGCGGTCGTGGATATCCGCCTGTCTTTGCCGATCGGTCCCCTATGGGAGGTGTATGGGCGCGTCGAGAATCTGTTCGACACGCGGTATGAAACGACACTGGGCTTTAGCACTTATCCGCGCGTCGCTTATGGTGGCGTCCGGCTGAGGTTTTGATCCGGCCCTGAGCGGTGCGCCCACCGCAGCGCCACAGGCGAGCCCCATGCCGGTCGCTCGAGCCAGGGAGCCGTGCGATACCCCGGTCGCAGGCATCCCTCACATTTCGTCCGCGCTATCGTGATCGGTGGCCAATGCGCTTTTCATGTCCTCCAGCGTGCCGACCTCGGTCTTGCGCTCTCCATCCCCGCACGAAGGGAAAATCGCGTCGAGGCGCTGTCTCAGCGTTTCAGCGAACTCCGCGCGATTGTAACCGCGCGGGCGTGCGACGGTGATTTCGCGGTGGATCGCATCCTTGATCCTCTGGATGGCGTCGGCATCCAGAATGCCTACCCTCACAAGCTCGGTAGAGAGTTGCAGCAAGCCGACGGTGGTCGCATGGGCGCGTAAGCCGATGAATTCCAGCGTCTGATGGAGCTCGCGTGCCTGTTCTTTCTGCTCCTGATCCATGGGTCTCTCCTTGTCGCCGAAGCCCGTCTCGGCCTGTGCTGGCAGAGCTTGCCATGAGAGGGCCGGGACTGACCAGCGCCGCGTGACAAAGCGCGCAATGCCCTCTCGCTAGCGCTTGGGCTGCAGACCTTTCTTGGCCTCCGTCAGAAGCGCGACGACGGGTAGTGGTCAGGCGCGCGGGAGGCATGGCGTTCTCAACGGCGGCCACGTAAGAAGACTTGCTCGCCGTTCGGACTGGCAAGTCATAACGTCAGCCGAAGGCACGCGACCGAGCGGATGGACAGGGTGATATATGGGCGGGATTTTGAAACAGCATGGGCCTTGGGCCATTCTTGCGGTGCTGGGGGCCTTGTCCCTTGCGGTTCTTGCCGCAGGGAATGGCGAGCCGGTCAACGCGTTATGGATCGTCGCCGCCGCCGTCTCGATCCACCTGATCGCATTCCGCTATTACAGCCGCTATCTGGCCGGTCGTGTTTTCGGCTTGAACCGAAACCGAGAGACGCCCGCCCATCGCCGCAATGACGGCCTCGATTATGTGCCGACCAACCGTTACGTGCTGTTTGGGCACCACTTCGCGGCAATTGCCGGGGCCGGCCCGCTGGTCGGGCCCGTGCTCGCCGCGCAAATGGGCTATCTACCCGGCATGTTGTGGATCCTGTTCGGCGTCGTGCTTGCCGGCGCCGTGCAGGACTTCATCATCCTGTTCATTTCGATGCGCCGCGATGGCCGCTCGCTGGGCGAACTGATCCGCATGGAGCTGGGCGCGACGGCCGGGGTGATCGCGCTGTTCGGCGCGTTCATGATCATGGTCATCATCCTGGCCGTGCTCGCCCTCATTGTCGTCCGGGCGCTGGCGGAAAGCCCCTGGGGTCTCTTCACCGTCGCGGCGACCATGCCGCTTGCCGTCGTCATGGGCATCTACGGCCGCTTCATCCGCCCCGGCCGGATCGGGGAGATGTCCGCGATCGGTCTGGTCGGACTCGTTCTCGCGATCGTCTATGGGCAAAGCGTGGCAGCCTCTCCGGTCTGGGGGCCGATCTTCACGCTGACTCCGGTGCAACTCTGCTGGATCCTGATCGCCTATGGCGGCATTGCCTCCATCCTGCCGGTCTGGCTGCTGCTCGCGCCGCGCGACTATCTCTCGACGTTTCTCAAGATCGGCGCGATTCTCGCCCTGGCTATCGGCATATTGATCATGCAGCCCACGCTGCAGATGCCCGCCGTGTCGCGATTCGTCGATGGGAGCGGTCCGGTCTGGTCCGGCTCGCTCTTCCCCTTCCTGTTCATCACCATCGCCTGCGGCGCCGTATCCGGTTTCCATGCGCTCATCGCATCCGGGACGACGCCCAAGCTTATCGACAATGAGATGGATGCGCCGTTGATCGGCTATGGCGCTATGCTGATGGAGAGCTTTGTCGCCATCATCGCGTTGATCGGTGCCTCAATCATCGACCCCGGCGTCTATTTCACGATGAACAGCCCGGCAGCAGTCATCGGCACCACGGCTGAGAGTGCGGCGGCCGCGGTCACCAACCTTGGTTTCCCGATCGACAGCGCGACGATTACGCGCACCGCCCAAGAGGTGGGGGAGCTTACGATCATATCCCGCACCGGCGGCGCACCGACGCTTGCCGTCGCCATGGCCGAGATCTTCAGTCATATGATCGGCGGGGCTGCGATGAAGGCGTTCTGGTATCATTTCGCGATCCTGTTTGAGGCCCTGTTCATCCTGACGGCGGTCGATGCAGGCACGCGGGCCGGTCGGTTCATGTTGCAGGACCTGATCGGGCTAGCGGTGCCATCCTTTCGCGATACTGCCACCTTGGCACCCGGCCTGATCGCGACCGCGCTGTGCGTGGCCGCATGGGGTTTCTTCCTTTACCAGGGCGTTACGGACCCGCTGGGCGGGGTGAATACGCTCTGGCCGCTGTTCGGCATCTCTAACCAGATGCTCGCGGCGGTCGCGCTGATCCTCGGCACCGTCGTGTTGTTCCGCATGAAGAAGCATCGCTTCGCCTGGACAACGATCCTGCCGGCGAGCTGGCTGGTGCTGTGCACGCTGACCGCCGGCTGGCAGAAGGTGGCCTCGGCCGATCCGCGCGTCGGCTTCCTTTCGCATGCCAAGCTTTATTCGGAGAAGCTTGCGGCCGGAGAGGTGATGGCGCCGGCAAAGTCGATCGAGGAAATGGCGCGGATCGTCTTCAATGACCGGATCGACGCGGCGCTGTGCATGCTGTTCATGACCGTCGTGATTGCGATGGTCTTCTTTGGCATCAAGGCATGTTGGCGGGCCTATCTGAGTGATGGGGTCACGACACAGGAGGTCCATGCCGGCCCGGACCAGGGCGAAACCGTGGTGCTTGCGTCGTGAAGCGGGGACTGCGGGCGCAGCTTGTCCATGCTGGCCAGATGCTGGTCGGTATGCCGTCCTACGACGCCTATCTGGCGCATATGCGCGACCATCATCCGGGTGAAGCGGTGATGAGCTATCGGGAATTCTTTAACGACAGGCAGGCCGCCCGGTTCGGCGGTGGTGGCCGGGGCGGTTTTCGCTGCTGTTAGCGCGACTGGCGCGACGCCAAAGATCGGCCGATGGGCCGGGCTAACCGAGGCCCGTCACTTCGTGCGGCACATAGGGGGCTTCGAGTTGCGCGATCTCGTCGTCGGTCAGGGTGATTGAGAGGGCGGCCAGCAGGTCATCGAAATGCTCGATCCGCGAGGCACCGACGATGGGCGCGGACACCATTGGCTTGGCAAGCACCCAGGCGAGTCCGATCTGGGCGCGAGAGACGCCACGTGCGGCGGCGACGGCGGCCACCGCCTCCACGACCTTGCGATCCGCCTCTGCCGTGCGCGCATAAAGCGTCTTGCCGAATTCATCGGTCTGGGAGCGGTGGGTCTGCACATCCCAGTCGCGGGTCAGGCGGCCGCGCGCCAGTGGGCTCCACGGGATGACCCCGACCCCCTCCGCTGCGCACAGCGGCAGCATCTCGCGCTCCTCCTCGCGGTAGAGCAGGTTGAGGTAGTTCTGCATCGAGACGAAGCGCGTCCAGCCATTCGCCTCCGCGATGTGAAGCATCGTCGCGAATTCCCAGGCATACATGGACGAAGCGCCGATATAGCGCGCCTTGCCGGCCTTGACGACGTCATGCAGCGCCTCCAGCGTTTCCTCCATCGGCGTCTCGTGATCGAGCCGATGGATCTGGTAGAGGTCCACATAGTCGGTGCCGAGGCGCTTCAGGCTAGCGTCGATTTCATGCAGCACGGCCTTGCGGCTCAGGCCAGCGCCATTGGGGCCGGGACGCATCCGTCCGCAAAGCTTGGTCGCGATGACCAAATCCTCTCGCCGGGCCATCTCCAGAAGCAACTTGCCGACGATCTCCTCCGATGAGCCGTCCGAGTAGACATTGGCCGTATCGAAGAAGTTGAAGCCGGACTCGATGGCCTTCCGCAGAACCGGCTTGGCTTTGTCCTCGCCGAGAGTCCATTCGTGCGATCCGCGCGATGGCTCGCCGAAGGTCATGCACCCCAGGCACAGCCGCGAGACCTGCAGGCCAGACGATCCAAGGCGCGTATAGTCCATCGGTGGCAGCTCCCATTGTGGTCATGCCTTGGGCGCGGGGCTCAAGGCCGCATTCTCGTTGCGAATGCGGCCAAGAGTGTCCTGCCCAACACAATTTGGCAATGCTGTTGGGAGCCTAAGACGGAACAGCGCGGCGGAGCTTCAGAGCTTTTCGGTCAACTCGGGCACGGCCTGGAACAGATCGGCGACGAGGCCGATATCGGCCACCTGGAAAATTGGCGCATCTTCATCCTTGTTGATGGCGACAATGGTCCTGGAGTCCTTCATGCCGGCGAGATGCTGGATCGCGCCGGAGATGCCGACGGCAATGTAGACGTCCGGCGCAACGATCTTGCCGGTCTGGCCGACCTGATAATCGTTGGGCACATAACCGGCATCCACCGCCGCGCGCGATGCGCCTACCGCCGCGCCCAGCTTGTCGGCCAGCGGATCGATGAGCTTGTGGTAATTCTCGCCGCTGCCCAAGCCGCGCCCGCCCGAAACGATCACCTTTGCGCTGGTCAATTCGGGACGCTCCGAGGTGGCCATATCCGCGGAGACGAAGCTGGCGAGGCCGCTGTCCTTAGCACCGGACACGGCTTCGACCGGAGCCGAGCCGCCGTCCTTCGCCGCCTTCTCGAAGGCGGTGCCGCGCACGGTGATAACCAGCTTCTTGTCGCTCGTCCTGACCTTCGCGATGGCATTGCCGGCATAGATCGGCCGCGTGAAGCTGTCCGGCCCGTCGACCGCAATGATATCGCTCACCTGCATGACATCGAGCAGCGCGGCAACGCGCGGCGCAATGTTCTTGCCCGTCGTCGTGGCGCTGGCGAGGAAGGCGTCATGATCGGCCATCAGCGCGATGACCAGCGGCGCGACATTCTCAGGCAGCTGGTTGGCCAGCGATGCGTCATCGGCGAGATGCACCTTGGCGACGCCGGCAATCTTCGCGGCTTCCTCAGCCACGGCCGCGCAGCCAGACCCGGCGACGAGGAGGTGAACCTCGCCCAGCTTGGCGGCGGCAGTCACGGTGTGGAGGGTCGTGTCCTTGACGCTTAGATTGTCATGCTCGACCAGAACCAGCGTCTTCATGCGGCCACTCCCAGTGCCTTGAGTTTCGCGACCAGCTCATCGACGCTGGCGACCTTGATGCCCGCCTGCCGCTTGGGCGGCTCGGAGACATTGAGAGTCTCGTGGCGCGGGGTCATGTCCACGCCATAATCGGCCGGCGTCTTCTGGGCGAGCGGCTTGGATTTGGCCTTCATGATGTTGGGCAGCGAGGCATAGCGCGGCTCGTTCAGGCGAAGGTCCGTGGTGACGATGGCCGGGAGTTTGAGCGCGACCGTCTCCAGCCCGCCGTCGACCTCGCGGGTGACGTTGACCGTCTCGCCCGACACCTCGACCTTGCTGGCGAAGGTGCCCTGTGCCCAGCCGAGCAGCGCGGCGAGCATCTGGCCGGTCTGGTTGCTGTCGTCATCGATGGCCTGTTTGCCAAGGACGATCAGGCCGGGCTGCTCCTCATCGGCAATCGCCTTGAGCAGCTTGGCGACGGCGAGCGGCTCCGCCACGCCATCATGCACCACCAGGATCGCGCGGTCGGCGCCCATGGCGAGCGCCGTGCGCAGCGTGTCCTGCGCCTTGGCTTCACCGATGGAGATGGCGACGATCTCGGTCGCTACACCCTTTTCCTTCAGGCGGATGGCTTCCTCGACCGCGATCTCGTCGAACGGGTTCATGCTTTGCTTGACGTTGGCGAGGTCAACCCCGCTGCCGTCCGCCTTTACGCGTGGCTTCAAATTATAATCGAGCACCCGCTTCACGGGGACGAGAATTTTCATCGGCGCTCTCCTGCTTGCCGGATGGGTTGATAATTTACGTTCACGTTAACGTCAAATTGGGGAGGGGGCTCGTGCGAACTCGGCCAGCAATCCCTCATAGCGCTCCATTGGCGGGAATGTCGCAAAGCTGTGCGTGGCGCCGGTCTTCACCCAAGGCAGCGCTTCGGATGTGAACGTTTCGATAAACGGTGGTGCGCGCGGTGGATCGTCGAGCATCGTGGTGCGGAGGTTGACGATCTCATCCATGCCCTCGGGACGGGTGAATACCCAGCTCATGCAATGCGGACAAAAATAGTGCCGATTTGCCCCATGGAGTCCGCCAATAACCGGTTCGCCCGAGACGATCTCAAACTGGCCGGAGAGGTAGCAGCTCGTCAGCGAAAAGGCGCTGGACGCCATGCGCTGACACCCCCGGCAGTGACAGGCGGCCGTGAAGAGCGGCGCGCCTGCCACCCGCACACGCAACCGGCCGCACCGGCAACCGCCCTCGGCGGCGATCGATGCGGCTGGTTGTGTGGGCATCAAGCGACCTTCTTCACCTCGGCCACGATCTTCCGCGCGGCGTCACCAAGGTCGTCGGCGGGAACGATGGCGAGGCCCGAAGAGGCGAGGATGTCCTTGCCCTGCTGGACGTTGGTGCCCTCAAGGCGCACGACCAGCGGCACCGAGAGGTTCACTTCCTTCGCCGCCGCGACAATGCCCTCGGCAATGATGTCGCACCGCATGATCCCGCCGAAGATGTTGACGAGAATGCCCTTCACGGCCGGATCGCTGAGGATGATCTTGAACGCTGCCGTCACCTTCTCCTTGGAGGCGCCGCCGCCCACGTCGAGGAAGTTGGCCGGGAACATGCCGTTCAATTTGATGATGTCCATCGTCGCCATGGCGAGGCCGGCGCCATTCACCATGCAGCCGATGTCGCCATCCAGCTTGATGTAGGCGAGGTCGTACTTGCTCGCCTCCAGCTCCATCGGGTCTTCCTCGGTCTCGTCGCGCAGTTCGGCGAGATCCGGGTGGCGGAACATGGCGTTGCCGTCGAAGCCGACCTTGGCGTCCAGCACCTGGATCTTGCCGCCGGCGATGGCGAGAGGGTTGATCTCGATCTGGCTGGCATCGGTGCCGAGGAACGCCTTGTAGAGCGCCGCCGCGACCTTGGCGGCCTGCTTGGCAAGGTCACCTGACAGCTCCAAGGCGGCGGCGACGCGGCGGCCATGGTGGGGCATGAAGCCGGTGGCCGGGTCGATGGTGATGGTGTGGATCTTCTCGGGTGTGGAATGCGCCACTTCCTCGATGTCCATCCCGCCTTCGGTCGAAGCAACGAGGGCGACGCGGCCGCTTGCGCGATCGACCAGCAATGCGAGATAAAATTCCTTCTCGATATCGACGCCGTCGGTCACGTAGAGGCGATTGACCTGCTTGCCGGCCGGCCCGGTCTGCACGGTGACGAGCGTGTTGCCGAGCATGTCTGTGGCGTGCGCGCGCACTTCATCAAGCGTCTTGGCGAGGCGCACGCCGCCTTTGGCGTCAGGCCCCAATTCCTTGAACTTACCCTTGCCGCGTCCGCCGGCGTGGATCTGCGCCTTGACGACGTAGAGTGGCCCGGGGAGCTTCTTCGCTGCCTCGACCGCTTCTTCAACGGTGAGGGCGGCGTGGCCGGCGGGGACCGGGGCGCCGAACTTGGCGAGCAGTTCCTTGGCCTGATATTCGTGAATGTTCATGGGAGACCCGAGCCTTTCGTAGCGTGCGACGTGTTGCGTCGCGCATAGCCGATCACGCCGCGCCGCGGCTTGCAAAGTTGCGAAGTGCCTCAGTCAGCCGGTCAGGGCGCAGGCGACTGCCGCCCGCGTCGTCACCGAAAGAATTTCGGGATCGCCCAGCGCGCGGATGCGATACAGCAACCCCTCATAGGTGGTGTTGCGCAGGTCGATCCGCCCCGCCTTGCTCAGCGAGTTCAGCTTCATGAGCTGGTTGGTGCTCAGGCGATCAACCATGGTCCCGGCCATGCATTGTGCCATCGACGCACTGAGGCCCGCATTCATGAGGCCCGTGCGCAGCCGCGACTCTGGCGAAGCGCAACCGGACATGAAGAGCAGGACGGGGAGGGCGAGCGCCGCGATTTGGAGGGGGCGCCGCGAAGGAACGGATGCTGTCATATGAGCCCTATAAGCGGTGGATGGAGTATACGACCAGCCACGCCGAGGCGGTGTGCCTAGTGCAAGCGCAGAAACGCGCTAGTCTGGCTGAACCGGCCATGTACCGGCCGATAAATCTGGAGAGGAACCTCGCCATGAGTGCAGTCGCTCGTGTCACGGAAGTCATCGCTTCGTCCACTGTCAGCATCGAGGATGCGGTCAAGCAGGGCGTTTCGCGCGCCAGCAAGACGCTGGATAATGTCGAAGGCGTCTGGGTGAAGGACATCAAGGCCACGGTGCGGGATGGCTCGATCACGGAGTGGCGGGTTGTGCTCAAGATTACCTTCGTGCTGACCGACTGAGGCCTCGTCCGGCATCCATTGACGGCAGGGACGGGACGTCGCATCGATGGGGTGCCGCGTGGCACCTCGTGGGAGCGGTCGCGCCCGGCGGAGAGGTGCAGCCATGGATCATCTTTTTTCCCACATCGCGAGCCGCATGGCGACGTGGGCCGGCCAACCCAGCGCTTTCATCCTGGCGATGACGATCGTCCTCGTCTGGCTCCTGAGCGGCCCGCTGTTCGGCTGGTCCGATACCTGGCAACTCGTCATCAATACCGGCACGACCATCGTCACTTTTCTGATGGTGTTCCTCATCCAGAACGCCCAGAACCGCGATGCCAGCGCGATGCAGGTGAAGCTCGACGAGTTGATCCGCGCGGTGGAGGCCGCCCGCAACGATTTCATCGGGATCGAGCACCTCACCGACGCGGAGATCGGCGTCATCCGCGACGTCATGGAGAAGGAGGGCAACGGGAGCGTCGCGAGCACCGCCGCGGAAGCCCGGCTTCAGGGCGCGGATCTGCTCACCCGGTTGATAGAGCGGCGTTAGCGGCGGGGGCGCACCGCTCAGCTCCGCGATATCGCCTGTGGATCGACCGGCCACGGCGCGGCCTTGGCGGGCCGGGAGGGGCTGTCCGGCCCGCCCGGCTGGGCACTCCGCGCGGTGGAAGGTGCCGGGGCGGACGAGCGTGGGGTTTGGCCGCCATCGGCTGCGCGGCGTTTCGCATCCTTGTAGGCGGTCTTGGTCCGGTCGATCAACGGATCGAGCCTGCCATCGTCATAGGCTTTCTTGAGCTTGGTGCCGGCGATGGCGGCAATGGCACCGATAATGAGGGTCCTGAGCATGGCATACTCCTGATTGATGTGGCGTGGGAGAGGTGCGCCTCACTCGCAGCGGATGTTGCCGCGATCGATCTGTCGCCCGGCGAGCGCGCCGCCGGCTGCGCCGATGACGGTCCCGAGCGTCTTGCTGCCATTGGGCGCGATGATGTTGCCGAGCACTCCGCCGGCAAGGCCGCCGACGATGGCGCCGCGCGTGCCGTCCCGCCGCTTGCAGTAATAGCGGCCATCAGCATCCCGGTAGATCGGGTCGTTGTCGCCCAGATAATAGCCACGGTCCGAGGCGTAGCGGGGACTGTCGCCGCCGAGCCCAAGGTCTGAGCAGGCGGTGAGGGGGACGCCGGCAGTGGCGGCGGCGAGGGCGATGGCGAGGGTCTTGCGCATGGCAGTGCCTTTCCGTTGGCGGGCGGGCGAGGGGGCGCACGGGCACCCACCCTTCCCTCGTTCCAACGCCCGGCTCCCTGTGTGGTTCCGCCGGGACGCTGCAGGCAGGGCGACGGGTGCGGCGGGCGCGCCGGGCCCATGTCCCTTGCCTGGTCCTGCCGCCGCGAACCGGGAGTATACGCCTTCCCGCCCCGGCGGCAGGATCAGCTCAGCGTGTAATCCAGCGTGATCTCGGCCTTGAGCAGCTTGGAGATGGGGCAGTTGGCCTTGGCCCCCGCCGCGATCTTGGCAAACTCGTCCGCACCAATGCCGGGCACACTGGCGGTCAACGTCAGATCCGAACGCGTGACGGTGAACCCCTCGCCATCCTGCTCCAGCGTGACGACCGCGTCCGTCTCCAGCCGGCCATCCGTATAGCCGGCCCCGGCGAGCGCGAAGGAGAGCGCCATGGTGAAGCAGCTCGCGTGGGCGGCTGCGATCAGCTCCTCCGGATTGGTGCCGCGCTCGTTCTCGAACCGCGTGTTGAACCCGTAGACATTATCCGACAGGACGCCGGACTGGGTCGAGACATGGCCTTTGCCGGCCTTGCCGAGCCCGTCATAGCGGGCAGATGCGCTGCGTTTTACCATCGTGATCCTCCTGTTAGGCGGGACGATAGGCCTCCGCCGACATTTTCTCCACAACGCATATAGAGCGGGATGGTGACGGGAGAAGGGGCGCGGCTGCGATGATGCGGGAGGCACGGACGCCCGGGGGCCGCCCAGACCGCGCCGCCGACAGGCCCTGCGCGCGCTCATGCCGACCGTGCGCGCGGCCTCCTCCACGCTGCCGCTATCGACCAGCGCCTGAAGAAAGGCGCGCTGGCGCTGCGGCGTCCACCCGTCATGGCGCGGGGCGACGGGGGTCGAGGGCATGGTTGGGGAAGGTGGGGGGGCGGCGGTTTTCGACGTAGGAAAACTACTCCGCCGCCACACTCTCCGCCTTCGCGCTGCTCTTCTTCCCCAGTAACGGCGCGAGATAGTGCCCCGTATAGCTGCGCGGTTCCTTCACCACTTGCTCTGGCGTGCCGACCGCGACGATCTCGCCGCCCTTGATGCCGCCTTCCGGCCCCAGGTCGATGATGTGATCGGCGGTCTTGATGACGTCGAGATTATGCTCGATCACCACGACGCTGTTGCCGTGCTCGACCAGCGCGTGGAGCACTTCCAGCAACTTGCGGACGTCCTCGAAATGCAGGCCGGTGGTCGGTTCGTCGAGAATATAGAGCGTGTTGCCGGTGGCTCTCCGGCTTAGCTCCTTGGCCAGCTTGACGCGCTGCGCCTCGCCGCCCGAGAGGGTGGTCGCCTGCTGGCCGACCTTGACGTAGCCGAGCCCGACCTCCGCCAGCATCGCCATCTTATCGCGGATCGGCGGCACGGCCTTGAAGAACTCGACGGCGTCTTCCACCGTCATGTCCAGCACGTCGGCGATGCTGTGGCCCTTGAACCTCACCTCCAGCGTCTCGCGATTGTAGCGCTTGCCGCCGCATTCCTCGCAGGTGACGTAGACGTCCGGCAGGAAGTGCATCTCGATCTTGATGACGCCGTCGCCCTGGCACGCCTCGCAGCGGCCGCCCTTGACGTTGAACGAGAAGCGGCCGGGCTTGTAACCGCGCGCCTGCGATTCCGGCAGGCCGGCGAACCAGTCGCGGATGTTGGTGAAGGCGCCGGTGTAGGTCGCCGGGTTGGAGCGCGGGGTGCGGCCGATCGGCGACTGGTCGATGTCGATCACCTTGTCGAGATGTTGCAGCCCCTCGATCTTGTCGTGCGCGCCGGCGACGATGCGGGCCCCGTTGAGCGCGCGGGCGGCAGCGGCATAGAGCGTGTCGATGGTGAGGCTCGACTTGCCCGAGCCGGAGACGCCGGTGATGCAGGTGAAGGTGCCGAGCGGGATCGACGCGGTGACACCCTTCAAATTGTTGGCGCGGGCATTGCGCAGGGTGAGCGCCTTGCCATTGCCCTTGCGGCGGCGCGCGGGCACCGCGATCTCGCGCGTGCCGTTGAGATAATCGGCGGTCAGCGAGCCGGGCGTCGCGATGATCTCGGCCAGCGTACCCTGCGCGACGATGCGGCCGCCATGCACGCCGGCGCCCGGCCCCATGTCGACGATATGATCGGCGGCGCGGATCGCATCCTCATCATGCTCGACGACGATGACGGTGTTGCCGAGATCGCGCAGGCGCTTGAGGGTGACGAGCAGCATGTCGTTATCGCGCTGGTGCAGGCCGATGCTCGGCTCGTCCAGCACGTAGAGCACCCCGGAGAGGCCGGAGCCGATCTGGGACGCGAGGCGGATGCGCTGGCTCTCGCCACCTGAGAGGGTGCCGCTGGTGCGGTCCAGATTGAGATAGTCGAGCCCGACATTGTTGAGGAAGCCGAGCCGCTCGATAATCTCCTTGAGGATGGCCTTGGCGATCTGGTTCTGCTGATCGGTGAGCTGGGCGGGCAGCGCGGAGAACCATTCCAGCGCCGCGACGACGGACATGCGGGTGGGCGTGGCGATGTCATCCCCGGCGACCTTGACCGCTAGCGCCTCCGGCTTGAGGCGCGCGCCGCCGCAGGTCTCGCAGGGCTGGGCGGTCTGATATTTGCCTAGCTCCTCGCGCATCCACGCGCTGTCCGTCTGCAACATGCGGCGGTTGAGGTTGCCGATGACGCCCTCGAAGGCCTTCTTGACCTCATAGCTCTTGCGGCCATCCTGGAAGGTGAGGGTGACCGGCTTGCCGCCGGTGCCGTGCAGGATGATGAGGCGCACCTCGCCGGGCAGATCCTGCCAGGGCGTCTCCAGGCTGAAGCCGAACTCCCGGCCGAGGCTGGCCAGCACCTGCATGTAATAGGGACTGGGCGGGTTGGATTTGGCCCACGGAACGATGGCGCCCTTCTTGAGGCTCAGCGCCTCATTGGGGACGACCAGCTGTTCGTCGAACAGCAGTTTCTCGCCGAGACCATCGCAGGCCGGGCAGGCGCCTTGCGGGGCGTTGAACGAGAAAAGTCGCGGCTCGATCTCGGGAATGGTGAAGCCGGAGACCGGGCAAGCAAACTTCTCTGAGAAGATGATGCGGTTGGCGGGGATGCCGGCATTCTTCATCGCGCCGGCCGCCTGCGCCTCATCCTCGCGGCCGGGCACGGTGCCGTCCGCCAGATCGACATAGGCGAGGCCGTCGGCCAGCTTGAGCGCGGTCTCGAAGCTCTCCGCGAGGCGCTGGGCCATGTCCGGGCGGACGACGACGCGGTCCACCACCACCTCGATGTCGTGCTTGTACTTCTTGTCGAGCGCGGGGGCGTCCTCGATCGGGTAGAATTCGCCGTCGATGCGGACGCGGGTGAAGCCGAGGCGCTGCCACTCGGCCAGTTCCTTGCGATATTCGCCCTTGCGGCCGCGCACCACCGGCGCGAGCAGATAGGCGCGCGTGCCCTCCGGAAGCGCCAGCACGCGGTCGACCATCTGGCTCACCGTCTGCGCGCTGATCGGAAGACCCGTGGCGGGCGAGTAGGGGATGCCAACGCGCGCCCAGAGCAGGCGCATATAATCGTAGATCTCGGTGACGGTCGCCACGGTGGAGCGCGGATTGCGGCTGGTCGTCTTCTGCTCGATCGAGATGGCCGGCGAGAGCCCGTCGATATGCTCGACATTCGGCTTCTGCATCATCTCCAGGAACTGGCGGGCGTAGGCGGAGAGGGACTCGACATAGCGCCGCTGGCCTTCGGCATAGATGGTATCGAAGGCGAGGCTGGACTTGCCCGAGCCGGAGAGGCCGGTGATGACGATGAGCCTGTCGCGCGGCAGGTCGACGTCGATGCCCTTGAGATTGTGCTCGCGCGCGCCGCGCACGGATAGGGTGGTGAGACTCATGCGCCGCGTTCTATCTCTGTTCTTGGGGGGAATCCAGAGTGCAACATAAGAACGCGCGGGGCGGGATGCGAGAGGGGGGCGGCGCTAAGAACGGGGCCATGAGAGGGGCGGGAGCCGTCGCGCGTTATGTGCTGCAGCGAACCATCGCTGAAATGAACGAGCCATTGGCGGCCAGGTCCGCCAGGCGGCTGTTTGGCGGCGGCTCAATCCGGCTGATCCCGCATGCAGGATGCGCATGAAGAGCAAGAGGGAGGCGCTGGACGCAGCCTGATCCCCTGCCCATCAGTGCAGCCAGCCGTTCGGAAGGAGGGGCAGCGCAAAGCTGCGGTGGCCTATGCCGATCTATCACCGCTATGTGCCCGCACTTCACAGAGCCTTGTAGAAGCGGATTTTCACGGCAGGCTCGCCGTTAGGTCCTTTCGCGCCTTCCAGCGTGCCGATGAACGCCGTTTGACCGAGCCACTCATATTTGCCGAGCGGCGCTTCGAAGCGCGGCGACGTGCGGATGGGGCGGGGCGACTCTCCGGGCTTGGGTGTGCATAACGCGCCGTCGTTGACGACGTTGATGACGACGCCGTCATCCGTTTTGAGCATATAATCGGCATGGACGTCGATGCACCCATCAGCGCGGGCAAGTTGCCAGTCCCAGCCACCCGGGACGATTGTGCCACGGAGACCCGATCCAGCGAAGGTCCCGCCGGTAATCGGAATGATTGTCCTGCTGCCATAGGGCGTTTTTCCCAGCGCCACGGCGGGCCCCAGTGTCACGAGCTCCTCGAACACAAATTCCAGGCTGGGCGGGGCTGTTTCCTGCGCGCTTGCGGGCGATGCAAGGGTACACAGTCCAAGTCCCAGTAGTGCGCTCGATATTTGCTTCGGCCCAAGCATAAATCCTCCCCCGATTGTGCTGTTGATCAGTCTCTCCTGTCATCTGATTAGTATCCCGGACCTGCGTCGCCTGGCTACCGGTTTGCGTAGGGATGGCTCCTGGCGCCAGCTTTGTCCCAATCTTCCACCAGAAAGGTCCCCTCGTTTCGCTGTGTTTCCTTGACTCCTGCGGCGAAGCTCTGCATTATACCTATCGTGATAGGAGACTGCCCATGACCGTTACCGCAACCCCCATTACGCCGCGCTTTGGGGCTGAAATTTCCGGGGTGGACATCAGCAAGCCGCTGGATGCCGAGACGATCCGGGCGCTGGTTGCCGCGCAGGATAAATGGGGCGTTACCGTTTACCGCAACACCGGGCTGGACGATGAGAGCCAGATCGCCTTCGCGCGCAATTTCGGCCATTTGGAAAGCCTGCCGCCGCGCGACGGGCGGCCGCGCCTCTATCTGTTCAACGCCGGCAATCTCGACGCCAATGGCGAGATCAACTGGAGCCCGCAGGCGACCACTTATCGCAAGGGTGACCAGATCTGGCATACCGACAGCAGCTTCATGGATCTGCGGACCTCCTATTCGATGCTGCGCGCGGTGGAGGTGCCTCCCTCTGGCGGGCCGACCTGGTTCGCGGATGCGCGCTCGGCCTATGACGACTTGCCGCAGGAGGTGAAGGACAAAATCGAAAATCTCGAGTGCGAGCACAGCCTGTGGTGGTCGCGCAAGCAGGGCGGCGCGGACATCACCCGCGAGCAGATCGAGGAGCGGCACCGGCCGGTCCATAAGCTGGTGCATGTCCATAAGGGCTCGGGGCGCAAGATGATCTACGCCGGTGCGCACTGCTACCGCGTGGTCGGTTGGAGCTGGGAGGAAAGCCGCGAGCTGATCGATTATCTCAACAGCTTCGCCACGCAGGATAAATATACCATCTCTGTCGACTATGCGGTCGGCGACATGGTGATCTGGGATAATCTCGCCGTGTTCCACAAGGGCGGAGAGTTTAACTGGAACGAACGCCGCGACATGCGCCGCGCCACCGTGCGCGAGGCACCGGCGCCGGATGTGGACGATGATCCGTTCGGCGAGCTGTTCAAGCAAGCACCTGCAATCAAGCCGGTCGAAGCCGCCTGATCGCGGAGCGCGCCGCGTCGTCGGCGCCCGGGCGTCCGCGCCCTCACCGGCCATCTCGGTGCGGCTTTGCCGGACCGTGGTGGCCGGTTTGCGTGTAAGCATCGTGCAGAAGGCCGGCGGCGGCATGGTCCGGCTTTTCCCGGAACCGACGTGGCTCCTCCGACGTTGTGCGGGCACGATGATCACGAGAGGAGCCGGTGCGATGGGCGACAAACCGAAGGTGCAAGGCGAAGGCGATTACAAGTCGGCGCGCGCCTATGACGCAGAAGCCACCAAGCACGCCAAGGACAAGGCGGCGGTCCATAAGGAAGCCGAGGTGGCCAAGCGCGCCCTCGCCGGCGGCGAAGCGGAGGACCTGGCGGCCGCCGAGCGTAAAGGGCGGTCGCACGCCAAGCACTGACGGCGGTCGAGGACCTGGCGGTGGCTTGCCGGTGGGACGGCCGGGCATTGGTGCGCCGCCTATGCGTTTCCAGCTTGCGGGCGTGCGGGCATAAGCTATCTTGCGGGCGACCCGACGCGGCGCCTCGGAGCGAGGGTGTCATCCAATATGCTGCTTTGCAGCATGAGGCGGCCTGCTTCTGAAATTTGGCACATCACCTGAAAACTGTGACTTTTCTGATTCGGCCTTTCCCATATCGGGGCAGAGCCGGCTAGATTGCCGTTGCGACGCACCAGGAAATCTGATTCCATATGAATGTGACGCAACGGACGCTTAACCCCCCGCTAACCTCGCGAGGCGCACGATCCGATCGGCACATGAGATGGAGGCAGTTATGGGTCAGCAAGCCAGCCCGAACGACGGCGTCATCACCCTTGCGGAACTGCGGGAGTTCGCGTCTTTTCCGGCCTCGACGCAGCGCTATATCCGCCGGTCGCTGGATGTCGCCTTCCATCGCGGCACGCCAATGGAAACATGGAGCCGCGACGTCGTCGAGGAAGCAAGCATCCGCGCGCAGACCCGTCTCTACGCCCGCCTCGACGAACTGAAGATGCTGGTGCCCGACGATAGCGGGCTGGATCAGGTCGAGCCGTTCATGGCGCCGCTGGTCACGCTCTCCGCTTTCGACCTCAGCCAGAACCGACTGGACGGCTTCCAAGCCTATCGCTTCCTCTACGAACGGCTGATCGGGGCCAGCGCGCGGCCGTGGCTGCCGGGCGCCTTCTGCGCTGCCGCCAGCCTTCCGCACATCCACCCGGCACGCCGCCGCGCCTTGCTCCAGTCGATCAGCGAGGCCGCAGCCACCGCCGCCGGCTGGTCCAGCCGCGAGCCGACCTTTTACCCGGAATGGGTGGAAAAGGTGGATGTCGACAAGGCGCCGCACTAGGCGGTCTCGCGGGCAGCGAACAACGCGTTTTCCCGCTCGTCCGATGCTTACGCGCCGGAAGGAAGCTGATCCGCCGGGTCGGGTCAGAGGAGGATGGGGTCTTTGCCTTCCGGCCCAGGGCGGCGCGACGCATCTGCTGCCGGCCCCTCCGGGCAGGCTTTACCACCCATCAATCTGTCCGCGATAGAGCGCGGGCTATGGGGACCTTGGCATAGTGCGGCAGTGACGACAGGCGTGAGTATCGTGCGCGCGGGAGCGCCCGCGCGCGTGCCGTTGGCGACCGCCGGCGCGATTGGCTGGCCGGCATGGCTTGTTGCGCTGGTGCTGCATCTGGCGCCGGGCATCGCGGTAGCGGGCGGCTGGTTCGCCCTCCGGGCGGATGAATTGCTGCCCTTCTATGGCATTTGCGCGTTGCTGGTGGGCAGTGGCTGGTGGTTGCGATCGCGCGGGCGTCAGCGGGCTTCGGACATCCTTGAGATGAGCGGGCTCTTCTATTTGGCGGCGGCGGGCACGGCATTGACCTGCACCGTTTCGACGGCGTTGGCACTGCCCTATGCCGATGCGCACCTCGCGGCTGCGGACAGGGCGCTGGGCTTCGACTGGCCGGCGATGTTTCAGCTCTTCCACGCCAGCCCACGCGCCGCGCATCTGCTGGCGCGCGCCTATGAAATCCTCCTCTGGGCGCCGCAAATGCTGATCGTGCTGCTGATCGCTGGCCGCCTACCCCTGCGGGCCTGGCGGTTCCTGACCGGCTGGCTGATCGGCTTGCTGCTGACTGCCATCGTCTATCCCTTCTTTCCGGCGATCGCGGCATTCCACCATTATGGTCTCGGCCCGGAAATGATGACCGGGACGACTGCGCAAGTCTCCTGGAATCTGCCGCAGATCATGGAGGATTTGCGGACGGGGATCACTCGCTCCCTGGGGGCTGCCCAGCTCACAGGAGTCGTTACCATGCCCAGTTTCCACGCTGCCGGCGCGATCATGCTGATCCATGGCTATGCGGCGCTGCGCTGGCTGCGCTGGCCGGCGGTGCTGATCGGCGGGACGATCTTTGTCTCGGCCGTGCCGGTGGGCGGCCATTATCTCGTCGATATCATCGCGGGGCTGGGTCTGGCGCTGATCGCGATTGTGGCGGCCGACCGAATATTGGCCCGGCTTGAGCCGGCGCCCTCAAGCGGCTGAGCCCAGCACAGCGCCCTTACTCCGCCGCGAGCAAATCCTCCGCGCCTTGCAGATCGACAGAGACCAGGCGGCTGACGCCCTGCTCGACCATGGTGACGCCGAACAGGCGATGCATGCGGCTCATCGTCACGGCGTTGTGGGTGACGATGAGGTAGCGGGTGCGGGTGTCCTTAACCATGCGCTCCAGCAGGTCGCAAAAGCGCTCGACATTGGCGTCGTCGAGCGGGGCGTCGACCTCGTCCAGCACGCAGATCGGCGCCGGGTTGGTGAGGAACAGGCCGAAGATCAGCGCGGTGGCGGTGAGCGCCTGCTCGCCACCGGAAAGCAGGGTGAGCGTGGTGAGGCGCTTGCCGGGCGGCTGGGCCATGATCTCAAGGCCCGCCTCCAGCGGATCGTCGTTCTCGATCAGTTCGAGATGGGCGTGGCCGCCCTCGAACAGCGTGGTGAAGAGGCGCTGGAAATGCTCGTTGACTGCCTCGAAGGCGGCGAGCAGCCGCGCGCGGCCCTCGCGGTTCAAATGGCCGATCGAGCCGCGCAGCTGGTTGATCGCCTGCGTGAGTTCCTCGCTCTCGGCGCGGCTGCGGGCTTGCGTTTCCTCCAGCTCGGCCAACTCGGTCGCGGCGACGAGATTGACCGGGCCGAGCCGCTCGCGGTCCAGCACCAGCTTGTCGTGATGCGCTTGCTCGTCCTGCGCGGCGCCAACCTCCTCGCTGGCGAAGCCGAGCTTGCCCGGCAGCACCGGCGGCGGGCAGGAGAAGCGCTCGCCGCAAAGCTGGCCGATCTCCTTGCGACGGGCGACGGCATGGTCGGCGCGGGCGAGCGCACCGGCGCGGGCCTCGCGCGCGGATGACAGCGCCTCGTTGGCGGCGACGAGGGTTCGTTCGGCGGCGGTGAGCGTGGCTTGCGCCGTGGCCTCCTCGGCCTGGGCCTGCTCGGCGCGGGCGGTCCCTTGCTGGGCCGCCTGGGCGAGGGTGTCGATCTTGGCGGCGAGGGCGTCCGGCCTGTCGCGCAGCATGGCGAGGTCGGCGGAGAGCGCCTCGGCGCGCTCCTTCATCTCGGCGATACGGCGGGCAGCATCGCCAGCGCGGGCGCGCCAGCCGGCGACTTCGGCGCGGATGCCTTTGACGCGGTCCTCGTCCACCGCCAGCGCACGCTCGGCCATGGCCTGTTCGGTCTGGATGCGGCCGATGGCGGCGCGGCATTCGTCGGACACGGTCTTGAAACGCTCGACCTCGGCGGCGGTGTCCGCGCCCTGCGGCAGGGCGTCGTGGGCGGCCTGCGCGCTCGCCATCTCCTGTTCGGCGGTCGCGCGATCGGCGGCGGCGAGGCCGGCGCTCCGGTCGAGATCGGCGCGGCGGCCGGCGATGCGCTCGAGATTGGCGGCGACCTCTGCCAGCGTGCGCTCGGCGGTGCGAAGCGCCTCGTCGGCGGCGGTGGCGTCGGCTCGGGCAGAGCGGTCCTCGGCATTGGCATCAGCGAGCGCAGCCTCGGCGGTGGCCAGCGCACCCTCCGCCCGCTCGACAGCGGCGATGACGGTGGGGCGCTCAGCTGCGATGGCTTGCAGGCGGTTGAGGCGGATGAGGCGTTCGGCGGCCGCCGCGCCGCCCTCGATGACAATGAACCCGTCCCAGCGACGCATCCGGCCGTCGAGGGTGACGAAGCGCTGGCCGACAGCAAGCGGCTGGCCGGCATCCTCCGCCGCGACGGCGATCTGGGCGAGGCGGCGCGCCAGCGCCGCCGGCGCCTGCACCTTGGCGGCGAGGGACGCGCAACCGTCCGGCAGCGGTGGATCGGTCGGGAGAGTGTCGGCACCGCCCCAGCGCGCGCCGCCGTTTTCGCCGATGCCGGCCTGGAGATCGTCTCCCAATGCAGCAGCCAGCGCGCGCTCATAGCCCGGCTGGACCCGTAGCGCGTCGATGGCGCGCTGGGCGCCGTCCGGCCGCTCGACCGCCTTGGCAAGCGCGCGGGCCTCGCTCTCCAGCGCGGCGGCGGTAGCGCGGGCAGTGGCGAGCGCGCGCTGCTGTGCGGCAACGGCCTCGGTCTGCGTCTCACGCGCCTGCTGGGCGGCAGCGATGCGCGTCTCGGCCGCGCCGCGAGCATCCAGCGCCTCGGTGCGGGCGATCTCGGCGGCCGCCTGCCGCTCCGCGAGCGGCGCGGAATCGGGCAGCGCGGCGAGGGCGGCGGCGATCCGCTCTACCTCGGACGTGGCGCGGGCCAGCTTCTGGCGTGCGCTGGCGAGCGCGGCATCGGCGACACGGCGCTCGGCCTGCTCGCCGGCGAGGCGGGCCATGGCCTGCGCCAGCGCGACCTCGCTGTCACGGCTGGCTCGCTCGGCTTCGGCAAGGCGGGTGCCATAGCCGGGCAGACTGGTCTTCGCCTCCTTGATGCGGGCGGTGAGGGCGGCTTCCTCCGCCTGCAACCGCTCGATGGCATTCGCGGCGTCGACGGCTAGCGCCCCTTCGCGCGCCTGATCTTCGGCCATGCGGTCGAGTTGGCTCTCCAGCTCGGCGATACGGCGGATGTGGCTGTCCCGCTCGGCGGTGAGGCGTTCGAGGTTGAAGCGCGCTTCGGCAGCAGCCTCGCGGGCGCTGGTCGCGGCGGTGCGGGCGATGGCGAGCTGTTCGATCGCCTGTTGGTTGATCGCGGCGGCGCCGAGCTGCGCCTCCTGCGCGGCGCGCACGCTGGCTTCGGCGGCTTCGGCCTCCTGTGCGGCTCGGTCGGCGGCGCTAGCGGCCTCGCGATAGCGAGCGAACAGCGCGCGCCCTTCGGCCAGCACGATCTTCTCGCTGAGATCCGTGTAGCGCTCGGCGGCACGGGCCTGCCGGCGCAGAGCCGCGGCGCGCGTGTCCATCTCCGTGAGGATATCGTCGAGCCGAGCGAGATTGGCGGCGCTGGCGCGCAGTTTCTGCTCGGCATCCTTGCGACGCACGTGGAGCCCGGCGATGCCCGCCGCTTCCTCTAGCATGGCGCGGCGCTCGGTGGGCTTGGCGGCGATGACGGCGGCAATCTTGCCCTGACTGACGAGCGCCGGGCTGTGCGGCCCTGTGGCGGCATCCGCAAAGACGAGGGCGATGTCCTTGGCGCGCACGTCGCGGCCGTTGGCACGGTAGGCGCTGCCTGCACCGCGTTCGATGCGGCGGACGACCTCCATTTCACCATCCGCGCCAAGCTCAATCGCAGGGATGGGCGTGCCCGGCGGCTGCACGGCGAGCAGGCTTACTTCCGCGAAGTCGCGTGCCGGGCGGGAGGCGGTGCCGGCGAAGATCACGTCATCCATGCCCCCGCCGCGCATCGACTTGGGGCTGGATTCACCCATCACCCAGCGGATGGCTTCAAGCAGGTTGGATTTACCGCAGCCATTGGGACCGACGATGCCGGTGAGCCCCGGCTCGATGCGGAGTTCGGTCGGCTCAACGAAGCTCTTGAAGCCTGTGAGCTTGAGGCGACGGATCTCCATGGCTCAGCCGTGCCCGGGGGTCAGGCGAGGGCGCCTGCCCCGTGCTCGGACGATCGGCCCCCCCGCGGCCAATCAGGCCCCGGCATCCTTGAGGCGCGCGGCCAGCGCGTCCCAGGTCGCGACATTGTCCAGCCGCGTGCCGTTCATGATGATGGTCGGCGTGCCGGTGATCTCAAATTGCTTGCTGTCGCGCTCGACGGCCGCCGCCAGCGTCTCGGGCGCCTTGGGATCGGCAAGGCAGGCGCGGACCTTGTCTTCCGGCAGGCCGCGCTCCTTGGCATAGTCGATCAGCCCGGCCAGCTCGGCCAGCTTGACGAAGCGCTCGCTTGGCCCGGCGCTGAGCGCGGCCTGATAGGCGCCCTCGCCACCGGCCTGGACCTTCTTGATCATATCCTCCTGATTGAGGAAAAATTGCAGGCTGAGCGGGAAGAAGGACTCCGGCCCACCGCAGCGCACGACGAGCGCGACCGCCATGTCCAGCGGATCGCGGATGAAGTTGCGATACTCGAAGCTGACCTTGCCGCTGTTGACATGGTCGCGTTCCAGCGGCTCGTGCGCCTGCTCGGTGAAGTCACGGCAGTGCGGGCAAGTGTAGGAGCCGAATTCGATGACCTTGATCGGCGCATCCGGGTTGCCCATGCGGAAGCCGCCTTCAGGCGTCGCTTCGAGCACCTGCGCCCAGGTCTTGCCGGCCGGTGCGGCCTTGCCCTCGACCACGGCACCGGAGCCGGCAGCGCCGTTGGCGGCATCCTGCTTGCCACAGGCGGTGAGCGCCAGCAGCGCGAGAGCGAGCGAAGCATATGCGATTGGTTTCATTTTGTGGCGGCCCTCATGGCAATGCGGCGGAATGGTGATCTGGCCGATGGTTTAGGCTGCGCGCGCGGCCTCTGCAATGGCTCTGATGACGCCGCGCGGCTTACCTGGCGGGGGGCAGCAGCGGCTTGAGGCGGGCCCAGTCATGCACCTCCGTCAGCGGCTTGCCATCGAGGATGAAGAAGGGCGTGCCGTTGAAGCCCTTATTGTCCCAGGCGCCAGCGGTAAGGTTCAGCACCTGCGACAACGCATGCTGGTCCGCCAGGCACTTACGCTGCGCGGCGGGGGTGAGGCCGTGCTTGGCGAGCAGCGCGATCAGGCCGGTCTTGTCGGCGATATCGGCGATCTGCTCGGCGCGGTCGCGCTGCGGTTTGCCTTCCTGCGCGCGGGCATAGGCATCCGCCCGTTTGACCCACGCATCGTGATTGGCGAACAGCGCCTCGTGATTGGCGAGGAAGTGCGCCGCTCCGCCGCAGCGGGCGAGGATGGCGGCACTTAGATCGAACGGATCTCGCACGAAGTTACGGAACTCAATGCTGAGCGTGCCTTGCCTGATCCCGCTCGCCTTGAGCGGCCCGGTCGCTTCCGCTGCGAAATGTGCGCAGTGTGGGCAGGTGTAGCTCAGATATTCGACCAGCTTGGTCTTGGCTGCCGGGTTGCCGAGAATGAACGCGCCGTTCGAGCCGAGCGTGACCGTCTTGCTCCAGTCGCGGCCGGACTGGGCGGGGGCCGCCGTGGCGAAAGCGACGAGAATGAGGGCGGCAAGACAGGAAAGGAGGCGACGCAGCATTTTATCGGTCTTTCGTCAGGGGCGCGTTGGAACCATCGGCGCTAGCTGATTTTGGGCAGTGGCGGCGGATTGGCGAGACCGCGTGCCAGGGATTCGAGCACGGCGCGCAGTTCCGGATCGCTCACCTCGCGCAGACCCTCGCCCAGTTCCTGGGGGATGGGGCGCAGCATGGCGGGCGGCGGGCGGCGCTCGGGCTCGGTCGGCGTCACCACGCCCTGCTTGAGCGCGACGCGTGCAATCGCCTCATAGCCGAAGAAGCGGTTCACCCGTTCGATGATTTCCGGGACAATGTGCTGCACCATGGGCGCATGGCCGCTGGCGACGGTGAGGTGCAGCGTGCCGCCCGCGCGGCGCCCGGCGGGGAAGCGGATCGACTCGGGTGCGGTCAGCGTGGCGTAGCGCTGGCCGACAATCTCCGCCCAGCGCGTGACGATGCTCGACTGGATGAAGCCGAACTTGCGGAAGGCGGCGCGGCCGATGTCCGGCATCAGGTCCGCGAGTACGCGCGCCGGGCCGCCGCGCGGCCGCTCGCGGACCACGGCGGGGGCCGTGGCGGACGTGCGCTTCGTGCGGCGCGGCTTGCTTTCCACGGGTTCTGTCATGCGCCGGTCCATGCCATAGGCAGGCCATGCCCGTCGATGGATTAATCATGCAGGCGCAGGATGCGGGAGTCCCGGTGGACGCGATAGCGCCCGCCTTGCTCGCCCATTATCGCCGCCACGCCCGCCGCCTGCCGTGGCGCAGTCCGCCCGGAACGCCGTCGCCTGAGCCTTACCACGTGTGGCTATCCGAGATCATGCTGCAACAGACCACGGTGGCGGCGGTGGCCCCCTATTATGAGCGCTTCCTGGCACGCTGGCCGACGGTGGAGGCGCTCGCGGCGGCGGATGACGCGGCGTTGATGGCCGCCTGGGCGGGGCTGGGCTATTATGCGCGGGCGCGCAACCTGCTGGCTTGTGCGCGGTTCGTCGCGGGCGAGCTGGGCGGGCGCTTCCCGGACGACGAGGGGCGGCTGCGCGCGCTGCCGGGAATTGGCGCCTATACCGCCGCCGCCATCGCCGCCATCGCCTTTGGCCGGCGCGCGGTGGTCGTCGATGGCAATGTCGAGCGGGTGGTGAGTCGCCTGTTCGCGGTGGAGACACCGCTGCCCGCCGCAAAGCCAATGCTGCGCGCGCTGACCGACAGCATCACGCCGGCTTCGGACGCCGGCGATTTCGCGCAGGCGATGATGGATCTCGGCGCCACCATCTGCACGTCGGCGCGGCCGGGTTGCCTCGCCTGCCCGCTGCGGGGCGTTTGCGCGGCGCGGGCAGCGGGCGCCCCTGAGCGCTTCCCGGTCAAGGCGCCGAAGAAGGCGCGACCGACGCGCGCCGGCACCGCCTGGTGGGTGGAAGCGGACGGCGCGGTGTGGCTCGTCACGCGGCCGGAGCGCGGCCTGCTCGGCGGCATGCTGGGGGTGCCGACCAGCGATTGGGTGGAGCGCGGCCCGGCGGACACGCCTGTTCCGCCCTTGCCCGGCGACTGGCGGAGCGTGGTGGGCACGGTGCGGCATGTATTCACCCATTTTGCGCTTGAACTCCGTGTCGAGCGGCTACAGTTGGCGGATCCGCCGGCCGGTGCGCGCCTTGCCAGCGCGCTGGGCGATGGCCAATGGTGGCCGCTGGACCAGCTCGACGAGGCCGGATTGCCGACCTTGTTCGCGCGCGTGGCGCGGGCGGTGCGGGAGGAGAGCGCGACCGGATGAACGACGAGAGCAGCCTGAAGCGAGAGACCATCACCTTCACTGGCGGGACGCTCGACCGCGCCGACCAGCTCCGCGTCCACCCAGACCGGCTGGCAATCGCCTGGGCGGACCCGCGCGCCCGGATCGTGCTGCTCGACGGGCTCGACCCGCTGCCGACCGACGAGGGGCTGCTCGCCACCGGGCCGGTCGCTGCGGATGCCGTGCTGGCCGACCATGCGCTGCTCGGGCTGCGTGCGGACGGGACGCCGCTGTTCATCTCGCTGAAAGTGGAGAAGAAGGACGAGCCGCCGAGCAACCCGCCCAAGGTCTGGGAGATCGTGCCGCTGCTGAGCCATGAGGAGGCGGCACTTTACGGCGGCGCGCGCAGTCTCGTCGACTGGCACGACCGACACCCGTTCTGCGCGCGCTGCGGTGCGGCGACCTACCCGGCCAAAGCCGGCTGGGCGCGCCAGTGCGGCACCTGCAATGCCGAGCATTTCCCGCGCACCGACCCGGTCGTCATCATGCTCGCCGAATATGAGGACAAGGTGCTGATCGGCCGGGGCATCCGCTTCCCACCGGGGCGCTTCTCGGCGCTCGCCGGCTTCGTCGAGCCGGGCGAGACGTTCGAGGAGGCGGTGCGGCGCGAGCTGTGGGAGGAGACCGGCATCCGGGTCGGCCGCGTCGATTATCTGATGAGCCAGCCCTGGCCCTTTCCCTCGCAACTCATGATCGCCTGCATGGCGCAGGCGCTGGGCGACGAACTGACGCTGGACGTGGAGGAAGTGCCCGAGGCGATGTGGGTGACGCGTGACGAGGTGCGCGCGGCACTCGCCGGCGAGGAGGGCGCGCGGTTCATCGGGCCGACGCCGGTCGCTGTAGCGCACCATATGCTGCGGCATTGGCTGGAGACGTGAAGGATGCGGGAGCGGTTGGATCATGCTCCTTCGCAAGTGGAGCGCTTGCGCCAAAGCTTGCGCAACGGAAGCGCCGTTCGCCCCGAGTCCGTCGAACATTATTCGCCCGGCGCGCCATCTCAGAACTGATGGTTTTCGGTTTTCAAAGGTCTCGGCACGGGAACATGGAGGGCCGGTGCGGCTCTCCTGTTTGAGGGCTGCTCGCTGGCAGCGCCCGCGCTATCGCCTGAGTGACGGGGCGGCTGGTGTCCCCTCCCGGCCCTATCCAATGACCGGAGCGGCAACCCTTCCCATCGAGCGCGCGCATTGCGTCGACTCGGGGCAATGGCTAAAGCGCCCCGTCTGACCCTTGGACTGCCGGATTCCCTGACCATGCTCAGCCTTCATGACGCTCTCGACCGGGCCCAGTCGCTCGTCTCCGCCGCACGGCGGGCTGGCGCGGATGCGGCCGACGCCGTCTATGGCTGCGATGCCTCCGCCGGGGTGAGCGTGCGGCTGGGCGAGCTGGAGGATGTCGAGCGCTCCGAGTCGGAGCATGTCGGACTGCGCGTGTTCGTGGGAAAGCGCTCGGCCAGCGTTTCCTCGTCCGATCTCGCGCCGGCGACGCTGGCGACGCTGGTGGACCGCGCGCTCGCCATGGCCAAGGAAGCGCCCGAGGACGCCTATGCCGGCCTCGCGCCCGAGGAACGGCTGATGCGCAGGAAGCTGCCCGCGCTGGACATAGAGGATGATGAGGAGCCCGATCCGGCCGAGCTGCGCGAGCGTGCGCTGGCGGTCGAGGAGGCGGCGCGCGGCGTCCCCGGCGTCACTAACAGCGAAGGCGGCGGTGCCAGCTTCGGTCGCGCGCAGATGGCGCTTGCGACCAGCCATGGCTTCGCGGGGGCCTATGCCGGCACCCATCACAGCATCTGGGCGAGCGTGATCGCGGGCGAGGGCGCAAACATGCAGCGCGACTATGCCAGCCATAATGTGCGCCACCTTGCCGACCTGGAGACGGCGGACGCGGTGGGCGTGCGCGCCGGCACCCGCGCCGTGGCCCGGCTCAACCCGAGCCGCATCGCCAGCGGCACCATGTCGGTCATCTTCGATCCGCGCGTGAGCAACAGCCTGATCGGCCATCTGCTCGGCGCGATCACCGGCCCGGCGATCACCCGCAAGGCAAGCTTCCTGCTGGACCGCAAGGGTGAGCGCATCCTGCCCGAGGGGCTTCACATTGTCGATGATCCCCACCGGCCGCGTGGCCTGCGCTCGCGCCCGTTCGACGGCGAGGGGCTGCCGACCGCGAAGAAGCGGCTGGTCGATGACGGCGTGCTGACCGACTGGCTGCTCGACAGCGCCTCGGCCCGCCAGCTCGGCCTTGCGCCGACCGGCCATGCCACGCGCGGCGGTGGCGGGGCGCCCGGCGCGGGGGCGAGCAACGTGCATCTGGAAGGTGGCAGCGCGACCCCGCGCGAGTTGATGATGGACGTGATGCGCGGACTCTACGTGACCGAACTGATCGGCCACGGCGTCAATCCGGTGACGGGCGACTACAGCCGTGGCGCGTCCGGCTATCTCATCGAAAACGGCAAGGTGACGGAGGCGGTGGCGGAAATCACCATCGCCGGCAACCTGCGCGACATGTTTGCACGCATGGTCGCGGCCGACGATCTGGCGTTCCGCTACGCCATCAACGTCCCCACCCTGCGCATCGATGGGATGACCGTTGCGGGCGAATGATCGCCTGCTCCAGCATATCATGGCGATTGCCGACACGGCCGGCGTGCGTGCGATGGAGCATTGGGCGCCCGGACACACCTATGGCAATCAATGGGAGAAAAAGCCGGGCGACCCGGTGAGTGATGCCGACCTGCTGGTCGACGCCCTGCTGCGCGAGCAACTGGGGGCGCTGCTGCCCGAGGCGGCCTGGCTCTCCGAGGAGAGCGCGGAAACGCGCGGACGCAGTGAGGCGCGGCTCGCCTGGGTGGTCGACCCGATCGACGGCACCCGCGATTTCGTGCGCGGGCGGCGGGGCTGGGCGATCTCCATTGCGCTGGTCGAGGACGGCGCGGTCATCGCCGCTGTCCTGGCGGCGCCGGCGCGGGGCGAGCGCTGGTGGGCCGTGCGGGACGGCGGCGCATGGCGCAATGAGAGCCGGCTGGAGGTGGGCAGCCACGCCACCCTCTCCGGCGCGCGCGTGCCGATCGACAATCTGCGCGGTATCGACATGGACTATCGGGTGGTGGACAAGCCCAACAGTATCGCGCTGCGCATGGCGATGGTCGCCGCCAATGAGGCCGACCTTGTCGCGGGGCTGCGGCGTGGCGGGGAGTGGGACATCGCCGCCGCATCGCTGATCGCGCAGGAAGCTGGCGCGCGGGTGACGGATGCGCTGGGCGAACCCATCCGCTTCAACAAGCCCGACCCCAGCGTAACTGGCTTGCTTTGCGCCGTACCGGCCCTGCACGACGCGGGACTGGGGCGCCTGCGCGACCGTGCGCTGCGGCTGCTGGGCGACGCTGAATCGGGACGTGGGTGACCTCCGACCTGCACGATTGTGAACAACGATTCGAGATGTGCACTGGCAGCGGATTTCTCCGGAATGGAGGAGACTCCTGGTCATGCGCCATCTGATTAATTGTTAGGCAACCACCCGATTTTAGGCGCGACCTGTTGCCAATCATCCAACTTGGGGGGACCTATGTTCAAGACTATCGCGCTCGTTGCGCTCATTGCCGCGTCGGCATCCGCCGCGCAGGCACAGACCGGCCTGCGGGCCGAAGCCCAGATCGGTTGGGATCATCCCTCCGCCGACGTGCTGGCGAGCGACCCCGACGGCTCGGTCAAGGATTCGGCCGGCAAGGACGGGTTTAGCTATGGCGGGGAGATAGGCTACGATCTGCCGTTCGGCCCGGCAATCCTCGGCGCTTACGCCAATCTGAGCGGCGCCACGACGCGCGAGTGCGTGGAGGTGTTTGGCGGCGACGAAGCCTGCGTGAAGGCGGGCCGCAGCATCAATGCCGGCGCGCGCGTCGGTGTCCATCTGAGCGAGGGCGTGCTCCTTTACGTCAAGGGCGGCTATTCCAGCGGGCGCATCCGCCTGAGCTACCGCGACCCGGCCGATCCGACCTATGACTTCCACTGGGCCGGTAATTCCGACGGCTATCATGTTGGTGGCGGCATCGAGGTCGCCGTGACGCGCACTGTCTACGCCAAGCTGGACTATGTCCGCACCAATTATGACGATCTGGACTATCGCGACGGCACGTTCGGCCTGCGGATCCGCCCCCATCGCGATGTCATCGCCTATGGAATGGGCATTCGCTTCTGACAGGCGAGCGGCCGCGCCAGCCAGGCTGGCGCGGTTCCACTCCCTGGCCGACCCGGGCCAAGTCCGGCGCGGCGCCATCGCGCGCCGATCCGTCGCCCCGACGGCGGGGCGTTGCCGCCCGGACACGATTTCGGTCGATGGCGCGCGGGGAGCCGCTTCCATCTGGTCGCTCGATACATAGCGCGCTAAGCAACTTCTCCGCATGGATCGAGGGAGAGAGTTATGCGCACGGCACGGATCATCGGACTATTGGCATCGGCGGCGTTTGGCGGCGCTCTGGGCGCGACGCCGGCAGCGGCGCAGGGTGACGACGGCGCGCGCTGCGAGGCGGTGACCGGCGCGATGTTCGATGCTTCCAACGTGACCGCGCTCTATGTGGATGCCGACGCGCATAACGGCCTGCCGGCCTATTGCGAGGTGAAGGGGACGCTCCACCCGACGGCCGGCTCCAGCATCGGCGTGGTCTACCGCCTGCCGGTCGGCTGGAACGGCAAGCTGCTCGGCATCGGCGGCGGCGGCTGGGCGGGCAACGTCACGCTGATGGCGGCGAGCGAGGGCCTCAAGCAGCTTTATGCGACCGCGCAGACCGATGGCGGCCACCCCAGCACCGAGGTGTGGGACAATAGCTGGGCCGCCAATGCGGACGCTGCGACCGATTTCGCCTATCGTGCGATCAACCGGATGACCGTGGCCGGCAAGGCGCTGGTCAAATCCTATTATGGCCGCGCGCAGGACCGCGCCTATTTTAACGGCTGCTCGACCGGTGGGCGCATGGCGCTGATGGAGGCGCAGCGCTTCGCCGAGGATTATGACGGCATCATCGCCGGCGCGCCGGTCTATAGCCTGCAGGTGCAATCGAGCGCGGTGCTGCGCAACAACGGCTTCGCCAAGCCGGGCGCGGGCTTCACCCCGGCGCTGCTCAAGCTGGTCAACGACAGCGTGCTCAAGGCGTGCGACGCCAAGGATGGCCTCGCCGACGGGCTGATCGCGCAGCCGCGCGCTTGCGGCTGGAAGCCGGCGGTGCTCGCCTGCAAGCCGGGGCAGGCGGCGGACACCTGCCTCAGCAAGGTGCAGGTGAGCGCGCTCGACACCATGTATGCCGGCATCCGTGCGCCGGACGGAAGCTGGGCGCAGCTGCCGCTGAGCAAGGGCGGCGAGACGCTGTGGAGCATGTTCATCAACACCTCCGGCGGCGGCACGACGCAGAGCACCGGCGGCGGGATGCCCGGCCTCACCAAGCTGCTGTTCGGCGATCGGCAGGTCGACTTTTCGCGGCTCGACCCCAATACGGACGTGCCGGAGGCGCGGGCCAGCGCCTTCGCCAGGATGTACGAGGCGACCAATCCTGACCTCTCCGCCTTCTTCGCGCGCGGCGGACGGCTGATCCTGTGGCACGGCGAATCCGATCCGGGGCCGAGCCCGGTCGGCACGCTCGATTACGCCAAGGCCGTGGCCAAGGCGGATGCCAAGGGCGCGGCGGAGCATCTGCGCACCTACCTCCTGCCCGGCGTAGGCCATTGCCGGGGCGGCTCGGGCGCCGATCTCGTCGACTGGCTGGGCGCACTCGATGCGTGGGTCGACAAGGGACAGGCACCGGGCACGCTGATCGCTACCCGCGACGACAAGAGCAAGACGCGGCCGGTGTGCGTCTGGCCGCAGGTCGCCCATTACAGCGGCAAGGGCGACGCCAACGATCCGGCGTCGTGGCACTGCGTGGCGGGCGCGAAGGAGTGACGGCGCGGGCTGCATGCGGGGACGAGGCCTTGCGCTGGCGAGGGCTGGTCAGGTTCCGGTTAAGCGTTGGTCGTGCCCCGACCTTGCCCTGAAGGGGAAGGCGTGCGCCGTTGCGGGGCACCGGATTTAAAGGCCGGCTGCCTCATGTCCTCCTTCATGGGCTACCGCGGAAGCAGAAGCCCAGGGCGGTGGGGAGTCGCGGCGGGGCTCTGGGTTCCTGCCTTCGCAGGAGCGAGGCGTTTCTCGGGCCGAGTACCTCTCCGAGAGCTTTGAACTTCTGCCCTTGAGGGGGGGGAGGGCCTTGCGATCGGGTGAAAGCACGTGTCCGCGTGTCCGGTGCCGCCCGATGCTTCGCCCGCACCCCTACAGCCGGTCGATCGGCATGGCGAAGATGGCTTCGTGCGAGACATAGCCGGCCATCGCGTCGAGCAACTCCGCCAGCGTATCGCGGGCGAGGAGGATGCGGGCGTGGGCGGGGCGGATGAAGCCGGTCTCGATCATGTGCGTGTTGAAGGCGAGAAGCTGGTCGAAGAAGCCGGCGGCGTTGAGCAGGCCGACCGGCTTGTCGTGATAGCCGAGCTGCGCCCAGCTCACCGCTTCCCACAGTTCATCCATGGTGCCGACGCCGCCGGGCAGGGCGATGAAGCCATCCGCCAGCGTGGTGAACAGGGCCTTGCGGGCGTGCATGTCTGGCACGACGTGCAGCTCGGTGAGGCCGCGATGGGCCAGTTCGGCGCCGACCAGCGCTTCCGGGATGACGCCGATCACATCCCCGTCGGCCGCCAGCGCGGCATCGGCCAGTGCGCCCATCAGCCCTACGCGGCCGCCGCCATAGACGACGCCGATGCCCTGCCGGGCAAGCTGCGTGCCGACCGCGCGCGCGGTCTCCAGATAGACCGGATCACGCGGGCTCGCGGAGCCGCAATAGACGGCGATGCGCTTGAGAGACCTCATCCGCGATCCGCCAGCATCAGCGCGGCGGTGGCGCGGGCCGAGGCGACCACGCCGGGAATGCCCGCGCCGGGATGGGTGCCGGCACCGACGAAATAGAGATTGCCGATCACGTCGTCGCGATTGTGCGGGCGCAACCAGCCGCTCTGGCTGAGCAGTGGCTCCAGCCCCCAGGCGCTGCCATGATAAGCATTGAAATTGCGCGCGAAATCGGGCGGCGCCGTGGTGACCTGCACCTTGATGCGGCTGCGGATCTCCGGGATGAACCGGTGCTCGATCTCATCGAGAATGCGCGCCGTGAGGATCGGCCCGACCGCGCCCCAGTCGATCGGCAGCTTGCCGAGATGCGGCACCGGGACGATCACCTGAAAGGTGGAATGGCCGGGCGGCGCAAGGCTGGGATCGGTCAGGCTGGGATGATGGAGGATGATGCAGCTGTCCGCCGGCAGCACGCCATGGTCGAAAATGTCGGTGAGCCATGCCTGATAGCGCGGGCCGAGCAGCACCATGCTGTGCGGGATGCCCGGCCACGTCCCCTCAATGCCGAAGTGGAGGACGAAGGCGCTGGGGCCCCACCGCTTGCGGGTGAGCGCCTGCGCCCGGCGGGGCCCGCGCTTGTGCCCGGCCAGCAGCGCTCCATAGCTGTGCATGATGTCCGCATTGCTGGCGACGGCATCGCCCTCGACGCGCAGGCCGGCGCGCGTGGTGACGCCGGTGGCGCGGTCCCCCACCATCTCGATCGCCACCACCGGATCGCCAAGGTGCAGCGTGCCGCCGAGCCGCTCGAACTGCGCGACCATGGCGGCGACGAGCGCGTGGGTGCCACCCTGGGGGAACCAGAGGCCACCTTCACGCTGGAGAGCGTGGAGACTGGTGTGCAGGGCGCTGGCCGTCGCCGGATTCGCGCCGGCGAGCAGCGGCGGGAAGGAAAGCGCCTGGCGCAACCGCTCATCCTTCACGAAGCGGGCAACCATGGCATAGACCGAGCGCCATGCCTGATATTGCGCAAGGGTGGGCGCGGCGCGCACGAGCGTGCCCAGTTCCTGGCAGGCGACCGGGCCGAGCGCTTCATAGCTCTCACGGCAGACACCGGCGCTGTAATCGACAAAGCGCTGATAGCCGGCGAGGTCGGCGGGGCTGAGCCGGGCGATCTCGGCGCGCAGCCGCGTTTCGTCGACAGCGTGATCGAAGGTGGTGCCATCCGGCCAATGGAATCGATAATGCGGATCGACCGGGAGCAGCGTAACATCATCCGCCATGCTATGGCCGGAGAGGCGCCAGAGCTGGGCGAGGCTGTCCGGATCGGCGATGAGGGTGGGCCCGGCGTCGAAGGTGAACCCATCCTGCCGCCACGCCCAGGCATGGCCGCCGGGCTGGTCGCGCGCTTCGACGATGGTGGTGGCGATGCCCGCCGATTGCAGGCGCAGGCCGAGCGCCAGCCCTCCGAATCCCGCGCCGATGATGACGGCCTTGTTCATGTCTGTGCGGCTCCAAGGCGAATGCGGTTTGGTTTACAGCACGGCTATGGGCGTGCCTGCATGCGGAGCGCGCCCGCGATTGCTCGTCGATCCGACATAAAGCCGCCGGGAGGGGCGGGGTCAAGGCGCGACACACGGAAGATCGTCGGATCACATGCAGAATCGGCTGGGATCACCGTCACCATAGAGCGCGCCACAGATATGGCGGCGCCGCGAACCATCGCCATGCAATTTCAGGAAAATACGCTTTTCCTGATCGTCACCGACGATGCGAGCCGAAGCCGCCCGGGAGAAGTTTACATAAAGCGTGCAGATCGTCCCGCAATGAAACACCCTCCAATACGGATGGTTAATGCCCTTTAATATTGCAGGTCCCTCTGACAGGGACGCGCTATCACTTGTGGGAGATAGGGTATGAAGTCCTTGCTGAAGGTGGCTGCGATAGGCGTCGCTGCCATGGGCCTTGCTGGCACTGCGAACGCAGCGGAAACGCTGAACATTACGTCGGTCAAAACGCTGCACTCCAGCCCGGCTTATTCCGCCACGCTCAAGGTCGACAAGCCTGGATCGTCGAATGACATCCAGACCAGCGGCCTGCTGTCGCCGCAGCTCATCAACGGTTCGCTCAAGGCATTCTGTGTCGACCTGGCGCAGACCGCCGGCACCGGGACGTTCACCGTCAAGACGCTGGCCGAGTTTCTTGGGAGCAGCTCGAGCGCGCAGTACAAGGCGCTGACCGCGCTGGTCAGCAACTACGGGACGACCTCCAACAGCGTGTTGCTGGATGCGGCGGTCCAGTTGGCTGTGTGGGAAGTGCTTTACGAGAAGGCTGGCAACGCATTCGACGTAACCAAGAACCAGTTCTCCAGCTCCAACTGGAGCGATTCGACCACGAGTGGTCCCTGGTGGAACCAGACAACCAACTCGGAAGTGCGCAATCAGGCGAACACGCTGCTGGCCAGCCTGGGCGACCTCACGGACACGGGTGAGTGGGACTTCTATGTCGCCACCAACTCCAAGAAGCAGGACCTGCTCTACTTCGTGCAGCGGTCGCCGGTGCCCGAGCCTGCCACCTGGGGCATGATGATCCTGGGTCTGGGTCTGGTGGGCGCTTCCATGCGTCGCCGGGTGTCGCGCACGAGCGTCAGCTTCGCCTGATCCTTCGGCCCGTTCCAGCGGGCCGGCGTAGAACAAACAGCCTCGTACCGATGATGGTGCGAGGCTGTTTTGCTGTGGTGCCGATTCTGTGCCGTGTGCTGCCGCTGCCTTCAACGCGCCATGGAGCGTGAACGGCGTTGATGCGGGCCGCAAAAAGGGCGGCGGGTAAAACCAAGCGAGTCGGCCGTGTCGGCCGACCGATGGGCGCGGCTGCGGAAGCCAATGATGGCCCCGCAGCCCGCCTGCGCGATCAGCCTTCCAGCGTCTTGCGGACGAAGTCCACGGTCTGGCGCGTGGCGGTGGCGAACTCGGTTTCGGTAGCCTTGAACGAGCCGAAATGCGCGAACTCGTCCGGGCGCATGCCCTCGAACTCGTAGGCGGCCCGGAAGCTCGGCAGCTTGAGAAGCTTCTCGATGCTCTCCTTGCGCGGCTCGCGGTCGATCGCATGGGGATCGAACGGGTCCATCTCTGCCTGCACCGTCATCAGCCCGGCAATGTAGCCCGGCGGGCAGGTGTACACCATGTCGCTGCCGGCAAAGTCCTGGATATGGCGGCTCACCGTCTTGCCGGTGCGGTCGTCCTTCTCCACGCGCATCGAGCATTGCAGCATCTTGGAGGGATGGTTGTTCTGCTTGCCCCAATGGTAGGCGCGCTTGAGCACGGCTTCCTCGCCATCGCGGATTTCCGAGAGGGAAAGCTCGATGCCGCGCGCCTTGGCTTCGGTGCGCCAGTCGCTGAGCTCGCCGAGCCGCGCCGACATGTGGGTGACGACCGAGCGCCAGCGGGAGAGGTCCACCCCGGCCGCGCGGGCGCGCTGGAGGCCCGCCGTTACCGCCGCCATGCAACGCATGTACTGCGCGACGGTGAAGCTGGTCGTGTTGTTGGTGGAGATGCCGCGCGCGGTCAGCTCCTCGATCACCTCATAGCCCTCCTTGGAGCCGGGGATCTTGACCATGACGTTCTCGCCCTGCGCGGCGATGGTCAGGCCCTCGGCCAGCATCCGCTCGCCATCGCGCACGTAGCGCGGATCGACCTGGCCGGACAGGAAGCCGTATTTGCCACCTGATGCCTTGTAGACGGGCAGGATCATCTCGGCGCCCTTGCGGACGAGATCGAGATACATGGTCCAATAGACGGTCTGGACGTCGGCACCGGGCTTCTCCGCCGCGATCTGCCGCACGCGATCGGCCCACATCTGCGGCGCGACCTTGACGGCCTGCAACGAGAGCGGCGGATTGGTGGTCACGCCGCGGAAGCCCATGCGGCCTTCCGTCTCGATGGTCTTGAGGTCGAACAGCCGGGTGAGCTGGGCTGCCCAATCGGCATTGCCGGGCGCCTTGGCGAGCGTCTCTTCCTTCCAGCTGGGGTAGATCAGCGGCGAGCTGTCCCACCAGATTTCGCTGTCGGGATTAGTGGCGGCGAGGCTTTCAAGGATATGGTCTGTCATAGTGAGTGCCCAATAAACCCATGGTTGAAAAGGTCCAGTCTGTTCGCCGCATTTTCTGCGGGGGCCGAAGCTGATGATAGGGCGTGATGCCGCCACCGATCCATGGTCGGGACTCGTCCCGTCGGCGGAGGCGCACGGTCCATCCGAGCGCAAAATGGGACACACTTTTCGCGGTTCCCGCCGTCCCGAACGGCGAGGCAGGAGCTATAATATACTGATTTTAAATGGAGATGGCAGGCGGATCACACCCGAGAATCAAATAGTAAAAAGAGGGTAAACTTCCTGTGCTCATGTAGCATTCCATGGTACCAGCTTGATTGAACAGGCGATTAGCCACCACTTGTAAGAAGCGTTGGATTTCGATGACCAAGCCCCGTCACCTCATGCGTCGATCCAGGCCAGCTTGGCTGGCGAAGGACGAGGCGCGCGCCCGGCGCGAGGACACTTCCCGACCCGCCGGCGCCTTATGGCTGAGTGTGCCTGCGTGGTTGCGGCCGTCCGTCTGGGCGGGGACGCTGGGCCGTAGCCGGATTTCTATGCGTACGCAGGCGATGCTCGTTTCGCCGGTTGCCGCCGGGCTGTTCGTTGCGGTGGTGGCAACGCCGCTGGTGATCGGTGAAGGTGGCCGTGCCGCATTCGCCGCTGCCGTCAAGGATCCGTTGTCGCTGCTGACCCAGCGCTCCCCGGGCGAGCGCGCTCCGGGCGCCATGCACAGCACCAAGGGACCGCGCGCTCGCGTGGCGGGACCGATCAAGGCAGGCCCGGTGACGCCCCGGGAACGCGTGCTGCCCGCCATCCGCGAGCGCGCGCCGGAGGTGCCGACGCCCGCATCGGCCGCGGCGCCCGAAGCGGGCCTGCCAGTGGTCGAAGCCCCGATTCAGGTGGCGGAAGCCCCCCCCGCTCCGTTCCTTGCGCCGCCCTTTTTCGGCCCGAACGTGCTGATCCCTGGTGCTGGACCAAATCCGGGTCCGGGCCCGGGACCCGGCCCTGGTCCCCAGCCAGATCCTGGCCCGGGTCCCGGACCTGAGCCTGACCCCGGCCCCGGCCCCGGCCCTGGGCCCGACCCGGAAGTGCCGCCAGTCGTACCGGTGGTGCCGGAACCGGCGACCTGGGCCATGCTGCTCGCCGGCTTCTTTGCCACGGGCGCGGCTCTGCGCAGGCGTGCCCGCCAGCCTGCTCTGAAGCTGGCTGGCCGCACGCTCGCGCGCTAAGCGGCGGCGTCAATGGGGAGCTGGTTGCGCGCGCTGCTGCTGTTCGTCGCGAGTGGCCTCATTTTCTCTATCGTCGCGCTGGCCCTGCACGGGCGCGCCGAGCGGTCCGCGGCGCAGGAGGCGCAGATCGAGGCGGTGCTGCGCGCGACCGCCGCGCCGGAGACGCGCATTCGCTATGCGGACGGCGCGAATCCCCGGCTCGACCTGCCGGGCGGCCAGTCCGAGACGGTGCGCAGCGTGCTCAATATTACCAAGCCCATGCGCTACGGCGGCTATGTGTGGGACGAGAAGGGGATTCCGCCGGGCCCGCTGCTGATCCGCGTGGATCTGGCCCGGCAGCTTCTCTCCGTCTTCCGCGACGGGCATGAGATCGGGTCCGCCGTGATCCTCTACGGCACCGATGGCAAGCCGACACCGACCGGCAGCTTCCCCATTCTGCAGAAGGCGGCGGACTATCACTCGCGCACCTATGATGCGCCGATGCCCTACATGCTCCGCCTGACCGATGACGGCGTGGCGATTCACGGCAGCGATGTGCGCACCGGCTCAGCCACGCACGGGTGCATCGGGGTACCGGTGGCCTTCGCCCGCCGCCTGTTCGAGCAGGCGCAGTTGGGCGACAAGGTCGTGATTCTGCCGGCCGGGACGGCGGGTGGTTCTGCATCGGCAGATAGCGCGGCCTGACCCCGTAAACAGCGTCAAACTGCCCATAAACAGATTTTCTTACCGGGTCTTAACCGCGTTCGTGCACCAGATTGTGAACGGATGATGGGACACTTCCTGCACGATTGCAGGAGGTTTGAGTTCCATGTCGGCATCCCGGTTGAAAGCGCGCCTCGCGGCCTGCGCTCTTGCCCTGGTCGCTCCGCTCGTCGTCAGCGCCGCCGATCCGCTGGCCAATTTCGACGAGCGAGTGCTGTTCGTCCATAATCAGGAACGCGCGGAGCTGGGCCTGCCACCGCTCCAGTGGAACGCCGCGCTCGTCCAGTCGGCGCAGCGCTGGGCCGATTATCTCGCGCAGACCGGCCGGTTCGAGCACGCGCCGGAGAATTATTTCGAGCCGCAGGGGGAGAATTTGTGGGCGGGAACCCGCGGCTATTACTCCCCCGAGCAGATGGTGGACGCATGGGCGCGCGAGAAACGCTACTTCCGCCCCGGCCGCTTCCCCGATAACAGCACCACCGGGCGGTTCGAGGATGTCGGCCATTATACCCAGCTGGTCTGGCGGGCCACCCTCGAGGTCGGTTGCGCGCGGGCGGAAAGCCATCAGGAAGACATCCTCGTCTGCCGCTATGCCCAAGCCGGCAACTATCGGGGCGAGCAACCCTTCTGAGGCGGGGTTGGCGGCGGCCCGAGCGGCCGTGATGAGCGCAGGAGCTGGGCGTCTCCGATGAGCGCCGTGTGCTGCTGTGCAATCAGGGGCCGTGGCGGCACGGACAAGTCGCCGGCCAAATAATGTCCGCCCTGACGAGGCGCGGGCTGGCGATGGCAGGAAGGGTGCTTGGAGGCTTTGGCCGCCTCGCCCGCTCTTCAAAAACCCATATCGCTGAGGCCAGGATGGTTGTCCGGGCGGCGGCCGAGCGGCCAGTGGAACTTGCGGTCGGCTTCCGCGATGGGGTGCTCATTGATGCTGGCGAGGCGCAGCTCCATCAGTCCCTCGGCGTTGAACTGCCAGTTCTCGTTGCCATAGGCGCGGAACCACTGGCCGCTGTCATCGTGGAACTCGTAGGCGAAGCGCACCGCGATGCGGTTGCTGTCATGGGCCCAGACCTCCTTGACCAACCGATAGTCCAGTTCACGCGTCCATTTGCGGGTCAGGAACGCCTCGATCTCGGCACGGCCGTTGACGAATTCCGCGCGGTTGCGCCAGCGGCTGTCCGGCGTGTAGGCGAGCGCGACCTTGGCGGGATCCCTGCCGTTCCAGGCGTCCTCGGCGGCGCGCACCTTCTGCGCGGCGGTCTCGGCGGTGAAGGGCGGGACGATGGGGCTGCTCATGCTCAGGCTCCTGTTCTTGTTTTCAGCTCGGCCTTGAGCGCCGCATTTTCGGCTTCGAGGGCGGCGAGTCGGGCCTCGAACTGCTCTACGACCCGCACCACGTCGGCGCCATCGAACTTTCGCGGGATGTGCTGCGAGCAATTGGCGTCCCATGCTTCCACGGCAAACAGCAGGGCCTGCTCGGCTCGTGCCGGGTAATCGCGCGGCATCAGCCGGGCGATCAGGTCCGCGTCGTCGGTCATGCGCGCGCGGCCCCAGACCTTGACGCGGCGGGCGTGCTGGTAATCCATCAGGAACAGCAGTGCCCGGTCGTTATCGGCGAGGTTGCCGGTGGTGATATATTGCCGGTTGCCACTGTAATTGGCGAAGGCCAGCGTGTGCGCGTCCAGCGCCTTGATGAACCCACGCGGGCCGCCGCGATGCTGGACATAGGGCCGGCCATCCGCCGAGGCGGTGGCGAGATAGGCGGTGTCGATCTCCTCGAGCAGCTCCATCAGCGCCGCGTCCACGACGGTGCTGGAGATGCCGCGCGCTTCCATCCGCGCGTAGGCGGCCCGCGAGCCGCGCGCGGTCTGCACGGCCTTGACCGACGGGGTGAAGGCGATGTGGCCCGGTGTTTCGTCCATGGCGCTCCAGTGGCCGGCGGTTGTGGCGCCGACCATGGCGCGACCATGCGCTTGGCGAAGCGCCGCCGTCAATCCAGGGGCGCGGGGTGGACGTGATTGGCGGCTCGGGCGCGCGGATGACGGGCGACTGGCGCCTCCCGACAGAAGGTCATGCGCCGGGCAGGGCGCCATTCCGGTCAGAAAGGGGGCGGCGGCTGATTTGAGATGCGTGCCATGTAACCCTTGTCTCAGCATCCGTTCAGCAGCCATCGTGCCTGCCAGCCCGGTCGATCGGGCGGCATGGATGCTGAAACGCGCTGAGCGTGATGGTGGCGGGGGTGGCGGCCTCTCTTGCCGCTCAATGGACCCGCCTTACGGCTGCTCGGTCGGCCCTTGCTGCGCGGCCTTGGCGGCGGCTTCCTTCTCGGCCGCTTCCTGCGCCGCCTTGCGGCGGGCCTCGGCCTCCTCCTCGGCCTTGGCCTGCGCCTCGATCTGGGCCGATTCGGCATCGAGGTTGCCGAGGCGCTCCTCGCGGGCCTTGGCGACGGCGTCCGCCCAAGTGGCGCTGCCGAGCATCTTCTGGCGCTCTTCCTTGGCCTCGCGCGCGATCTGCGCGAAACAACCGGTGAAGCCGCCCGCGCCCGTGGTCGAGCAGCTATTGGTGCCCTCGGCGCCAACATACTCGATCGAGCGGGCGCGATTCACCCAGCTCTGCACGGCCGCCGAATTGGGATCGGTCCGCAGATCCTTGGGAATGCGGTAGCGCTCATTGTCCGGCATGCGCGCGCACACGACGATTTCGTCACCACTGCTCGGCGGGCAGGGATCCTCGCCATAGACGAACACCTGCTTCACCTTCTCGGTGTCCGTAGGGCCGACGACCGACGGCGGCTGCTCGTTCGCGCCCTGCGCGAAGGCCGCGCCGCTGCATAGAGCCGCGCTCAGGAGGGCCGTGTTGAGGATCTGGGCGAAGGAAAGGGGGCGCATGGTGGTGGAAATCCTCTCAATAACGGCGCGAGAGCGCGATGGCGGCGCGGCAGCCCAGCCGGATCATGCCGAACAGCAGCGGATAGGCGGGCGCGGCCTCGGCACCGGCGCTGAGCGCCGCCTCGCGATGCTCGACTTCCTCGGCACGGAAATCAACGATGGCTTCGGAAAGTTCCGGGTCATCGTCACCCAGCTCAGCGAGTTGCTTGCCGTAATGGTCGTCGATCTCCGTCTCGATGGCGGCGGTGCAGGCCATGGCGGCTTCCGGCCCGATCAGCGCCGTGGCCGCCCCGAGCGCGAAACCGGCGACGTGCCAGAAGGGCTGGAGGATGGTCGGTCGCACGCCGCGCTGCGCGATCATCGCGTCGAAATGGGCGCGGTGGCGTTCCTCTTGCGCGGCCATGCGGCTGATCTCGCGGCTCATCGGATTCCGATCGCCGAGCACCGCGAGCTGCCCGGCATAGATGCGGACCGCGCCATATTCGCCCGCCTGATCGACGCGTACCATGGCGGCGCGATCAGCGGCGCGCGCGCCGGGGCGCGGGGGAAAAGCGGCTCGTGTGCTCATGCGCGGCTCCCCTTCATCACGAGGACGAACACCAAAGCGGCGCCGGCGAGCGAGAAGATGGCGTTGAAGCCGGCGAGCGAGATGCCGAACAGGTCCCACGGCGCGACGTCGCAGCGGACCAGTGACGCCTCCATGATCGCATCGAGCAGCGACTTTCCGACCGGCGGCGCGCTGGTGGCGCAGGTGGTCAGCCCCTCCCACCAGCCATATTCGACGCCGGCATGAAACACGCCGATCGCGCCGCTGGTGGCGATGGCGAGCGCGGCGAGCAGCGTGAAGACCGCACTGGCAAAGGAATTACGACGCACCAGAAAGGCCGCCAGCGCCGCGCCGATGGCGGCGAGGTGCGGCCAGCGCTGCCACATGCACATCTCACACGGGAACAGCCCGCCGATATATTGCGAGGCGAGGGCGCCGCCGAGCAGGGCGACGGGGACCAGCAGCGCCACCAGCCGGGCGCGGGAGAGAAGAAAGGCCTGCCCCACGCCTATTTCCGCGATGCCGTCTGCTTCTTCGCCACGGTGGCCTGGCTCGGTGAGCCGAGCCGGTCGAGCGTCTTGAGCGCATAATGCAGCTGGAAATCGTCGATGCCGGCCTTCTCCAGCTCTTCGGGCGTGGCCGAGAAGGCAGGATCGGTGTTGATATCCGCTTCAAGCTCGGTGCGGTCGAGCTTCGCCTCGTTGATAAGGTGGCGGCGCAGGTCGCTCTCCCGGTAGCGCGGCCGCTTGGCGTAATCGGGATCGGAAATCTGCGGCACGAGGATGTCCGGCTCGATGCCGCCCTCCTGCACCGACTTGCCCGAGGGCGTGTAATAGCGCGCCGTGGTAAGGCGCAGCGCGGTGTCCTGCGAGAGCGGCAGCAGCGTCTGCACGCTGCCCTTGCCGAAGCTGCGCTCGCCCATCACCAGCGCGCGGTGCTGGTCCTGCAGGGCGCCGGCCACGATCTCCGAGGCGGAGGCCGAGCCCGCGTCGATCAGCACGATCACCGGCAAGCCCTGCGCATCGTCGCCGGGCCGCGCATAATAAGGCCGGTTGTCGCTGCGCGAGCGGCCGCGCTGCGAGACGATCTCGCCCTTGTCGAGGAAGGCGTCGGAGACGGCGACCGCCTCGTCGAGCAGGCCGCCGGGGTTGGAACGGAGGTCCAGCACATAGCCGATCGGCTTGCGGCCCAGCGACTTTTCGACGCTGCGGATGGCGCTGCGCACGTCGTTGCCGGTGTCGGCCGAGAAGCTGACGATCTTGATGACGCCGACGTCGCCCTTCACCTGCCATTTGACCGGCTTGATGTCGATGATCGCCCGCGTGAGAGTCAACTCGATCGGCTCGTCGCGGCCCTGCCGGGCGATGGTTAGCTTGATGTTGGTGCCCGGCGCGCCGCGCATCTTGTCCACCGCCTCGTCGAGCGAGGAGCCGTAGATCAGCTTGCCGTCGATATGAGTGATATAATCGCCGGCCTTGATGCCGGCCTTGGCGGCGGGCGTATCGTCGGTCGGCGCAATAACCTTCACGACACCCTCGTCGAGCGTGACGGTGAGGCCGAGGCCGCCGTAATTGCCCTCCGTCTGGGTGCGCAGATTGGTGAAATCGCGCGCGTCGAGATAGGAGCTGTGCGGATCGAGGCTGGCGAGCATGCCGTCGATGGCGCCCTTGATGAGCGCTGCGTCGTCGACCTTCTCGACATAGCTGGCGCGCACCCGCTGGAACACGTCCATGAACAGGTCGAGCTGCTTGTAGGTCTCGCTCTCGCTTTCGGTGACCGCCGAGGTGGAGGCCGGAACCAGCGCGATGGCGCCGAGAATGAGGGCGGAGCGAACGAGGAAGCTCTTGCGGGCGCTGGTCATGATGGGCCTTCGGACGACATTGCTGCGCTCACCTATAAGCGCGATTGGGGGGTCTGCCTAGCGCGGCGAGATTGCATCGCAACAGGTTGCGCGCGGCTGAACAGGGCATGAGGTGCGTTGAGCCATTTGCCGAAGAGCCAATTTCAGAGCGGCACCGGCCCTCTCCCTTACCCGGCTACCCATATCATACCTGACGTCGGTTGGCCGGGTGGGAGAGAGGCCGGTGCTATCAGGAGCAGTAAGGCGCCTTCCGAAACCCCCGTTTCAGCGCAGCAGCGCGGCGATATCGACCGGGCGCTCCTGCCGGCGCAATTCGACGGTGAGGCGTGGATCGCGCGGACCGGTGGCGCCGAGCGGATCGCCCGGGCGCACGGTCTCGCCCACCTGCGCGCTCAGCCGGTCAAGCCCGGCGACCAGCGTGGTCCAGCCGCCGCCATGGTCGATGATGACGATGCGGCCATAGCCCCGGAAGGGCCCGGCGAAGGCGATGCGACCGCGGGCGGGCGCGACCACGGTGGCGCCCGGCGCGGTGGCGATGGTGAGGCCGCGCGCGCGCACCCCGCTCTCGCTCGCCTCGCCGAAGCCGGTGACGACCTCACCCACCGCCGGCAGGCGATAGGCGGGGGCAGCGGTGTCAGGAGCGATGGGCGCGGTGCGGTCGCTCGGCGGCGGCGCGTTGCCCGGCCGGGCGGGGCGGAGCGTGGGTCCGGGCAGGGTGAGGAGCGCGTCGCGCACCGCCGCCGCATCCTCGATCTTCCCCATCAGCTCGCTGATGTCGCGCGCCTCTTCGCCCATGGCGAGCGCGCGCTCCACCTCCAGGCTGGCGCTGTCGCGCAGCGCGCGGGAGGCGCTGCGCTGTCGCTGCTCCAACGCGGCGAGCGCCTTCTGCTGCGCGGCGAGGGTGTCGCGGGTGCGGGCGAGCCCGCCGGCGGCGGCCTCGGCGCTCTCGCGCAGGGCATTGCTGCGGGCGATCTCGCTTTGGAGGCCACGCGTGTTGGCCATGACCACCGGCATGACCTGCGCCAGTACGATCCGCCGGTGCACGGCATCGCTCACCGAGCCCGGTTCGACCAGAGCGAGGATCGGCGCGCGGCGGGCGATCTGCTGGAGCGCGGCGGTGAGGCGCACGATCGGTTGGCGACGCTCGGCCAGCTTGTGGGCCTGGGTGCGCTGCATGTCCGCGATGATAGCGATGCGTGCCTGCCCCGCACGCAGGTCCGCCTCGCTCTGCTGGATGCGGGCGGCGAGCGCGGCGATCTGGTCGCGGGTCTTGTCCGCTGCTGCGTTGGATTCGCGGGCGCGCGCCTCAAGCGCCTCGCTGCGCTTTCGCGCCTCCTCGGCCTGCGCCTTTGCCTGCGCGAGCGCGGTGCGTTGCCGGTCGAGCGAGGTGCCGGGGATGGGCGAGGGGGCCTGCTGGGCGAACAGCGCGGCGGGGATCGCGGAGAAAGAGAGGATGAGCACCGCGATACGGGCCGGATGGCGACGCGCCAGCCTGAGGCAATGGGCGATGGTGGTGGAAGGCGGCGTCCTCCGGTCCGCCGGTGGGGCCACGAACCGTTTCCGCCATGCCCATCCGCTCCGTGTCCCGAACGCATCGGCGAGGCTGGCGCGGGCGTGCGGCATCATGCCTCAACCCTCGCGGTGGTAGGGGTGATTGGCGAGGATGCTCGTCGCCCGCCAGAGCTGCTCCGCGAGCATGGCGCGGGCCAGCATGTGCGGCCAGGTCATCGCGCCGAAGGCGATGCGCAGGCTCGCGGCGGCACGCTCCTCGTCCGAGAAACCATCCGCCGCGCCGATGAGGAGGCGACACTCGCGCATTCCGTCATCGCGCCAGCGGCCAAGCTTCTCGGCGAAGCTCATGGAGCCGAGCTGCGCGCCGGTCTCGTCGAGCATGACGGTGACGGCAGGAGAGGGGAGCGGCGGCAGTTTGGCGCTGCCCTTGTCGGGCAATTCGGTAATCTTCGTCGGCCAGGTCACGCGCTTCATGTAGCGCTCGACCAGCTCAGCCTCGGGCGAGCGGCCGATGCGTCCGCGTGCGACGATGTGCAGCAGCACGGCCTTTCCCCCCTGTGACCCCTCAGCGCGGCGCGGTCCTCAGACCTCGCCGCCCGCTGCCAACGGCGCGTCGGCAAAGCCCCACATGCGCTCCAGATTGTAGAAGCTACGCACTTCCGGGCGGAAGATGTGGACGATCACGTCGCCCGCGTCGATCAGCACCCAGTCGGCGACCGGCAGACCTTCGATGCGTACGGTGCGCCCGAGCGTCTCCTTGATCCGCTCGGCCAGCTTCTGCGCCATGGACGCGACCTGCCTGGAGGAGCGGCCCGAGGCGATGACGATATGATCGGCAATGCTGCTCTTTCCGGCGAGCGGAATGCTGACGACGTCCTGTGCCTGATCGTCGTCCAGCGATTTGAGCACGAGCGCATGCAGCGCTTCGACGAGCTGATCGGCGGTGGCAGGACGGCCCGCGTCATTGGCGGCGCGTGCAGTCCTGGGAGGTAAGGGGTCGGGCAATGTCACTCCTTGTCGATGAGGCGGCCGGTCACGCCGTCGCGCGGCGTGGCAGAGGCGAAGCTGCGGTGCCAAAGGGGGGCCTTCTGCCGAAGCAGGGTGGCCGATCGGGGATCGGGGCGAAAGCGCAGATGCACGAGCGCCGGCAGTCTCCATGTCGTCCAGCGTTTACATTGGTTTGCGGACCGGACGAAGCGCCGCAACCAAGCCATGGCGGGTGCGCCATGGGCCATACGAGTATAACCCGGCCTGGCGATAACGGCAATGGCCGTGCCACGCGCTATGGCGCGCCAGTCCTTCCAGCGATCAAACTGTGCGAGATTATCGTCCCCCATCAGCCAGATGAAGCGGATGCGCGGATAACGGCGTTGCAGCTTGCGGAGCGTCTCGACCGTGTAGCGCGTGTGCAAGGCCCGCTCGATGGCGGTCACGCGGATCGGCGCGCGCCGGGCGAGCTGGCGGGCGCTGGCCATGCGTGCGGCGAGCGGGGCCATGCCTGCGCGTGGCTTCAAGGGATTGCCCGGCGAGACCAGCCACCAGACCTCGTCCAGCCCCAGCGCCTCGCGCGCGAACAGCGAAATCGCCCGATGGCCGCCATGCGCCGGGTTGAACGAGCCGCCGAGCAGGCCGACGGTGCGGGGACGCGCACCCCTCATGCGCGAACGTCTCCATCGATCGTTATCTCGCGTTCCTGCGCGGTCCGCGCCGCCTCATGATCGGGATGGAGCGGGGCGAGGCGCAGCAGCACCAGCCCGGCCAGCGCGGAGAGGCACGAGCCGGCGAGAATGCCCGCCTTGGCCTGCTCGGCCAGATGCGGTGCGCCGGGGAAGGCGAGGGTGCCGATGAACAGGCTCATCGTGAAGCCGATCCCGCAGAGCAGCGCGAGGCCGTAGATCTGCAACCATGTCGCGCCACGCGGCATCGGCGCGATTCCGCCCCACACGCAGGCCCGGATCGCGGCGAAAATGCCGATCTGCTTGCCGAGGAAGAGCCCGAGCGCCACGGCGAGCGGCAGCGGCGCGGCGAGTTGGGCCGCAAGGTCGCTCTCCACCACCACGCCGGCGTTGGCGAAACCGAACAGCGGTACGATCAGCCACGCGCTCCACGGGTGCAGCAGATGTTCGAGCCGATGGAGCGGGCTATCCACGGCATCCGGCGCGCCGGGCGTGGGGCGGATCGGGATGGCGGTGGCGGCCAGAACCCCGGCGATGGTCGCGTGCACGCCGGAGAGCAGCACGCAATACCAGAGCAAGGCGGCGAGCAGCAGATAAGGCGGCAGCGCTTTGACGCCCCATCGGTTGAGCATCAGCATGGCCGCCAGCACCAGCGCCGCCGCGAACAGCGCCGCGCCGCCGATGCTGGCGGTGTAAGCGATGGCGATGATCGCCACCGCGCCCATGTCGTCGACAATGGCGATGGTGGTGAGCAGCAGCTTGAGCGAGAGTGGCGCGCGCCGGCCGAGCAGCGCGAGCACGCCGATGGCAAAGGCGATGTCCGTTGCCGCCGGGATCGCCCAGCCGCCGTAGAGGGCGGGATCGGCGCGCACGACCGCCAGATAGACGAGCGCGGGGACGATCATCCCCGCGGTCGCGGCGATGATCGGCAGACGGCGCTGCTCCCAGCTCGCGAGGCGCCCGTCCAGCCACTCGCGTTTGATCTCCAGCCCGATGACGAAGAAAAAGACCGCCATCAGCCCATCGTTGATCCACAGATGCGGCGTCATCGGCCCCAGCTTGGCGGAGAGCGTCGGCCCGACCGGCTGGTTCAGCAGGTGGTGGTAGGCATCGGCAAAGGCCGGCGACATGTTGACGATCGCCATGGCGAGCGCGGCCGAAAGGATCAGCAGCAGGCCGCCACCTGCTTCCCCGGCGAGAAAGGTGCGCAATGCCGAGCGGGGGGCGGGACTGTCTGGCGTGGCCATGATCTTTTGCTGGCTAGAGAAGCAGGGGCGGATCGTCAAACCGCACGGCGGCCCCGATCATCTCAAAAACTTGCTGGCCAACCATCATAATTATTCGGTTGCACCTTTTGCACTCCGGCGACGAAGATGCCGTTGCCGGCACGGGACAAGCCGGCGAGGGGGGACTTCATGGGGGCGGCCGTCGCGGCGCTCGAGCTGCTGCGCAATGAGCTGTTGCTGTTCGCGGGGGTCGGGCTGCTGCTCGGCGGGCTGGACGATCTGCTGCTCGATCTGCTGTACGGCGTGCGCCGGGGCTGGCGGGCGCTCACCATCTACAGCCGCATTCCGCGTATGACGGCGCCTGATCTGCCGCCGCCGGGCGCGGCCGGGCCGATCGCGATCTTCGTGCCGGCGTGGGACGAAGCCGCCGTCATCGGGCGGATGCTGTGCGGCTGCCTCGCCGCCTGGCGGGATGAGGATCTGCACATCTTTGTGGGCACCTATCCCAACGATCGAGCGACCATCGACGCGGTCGCCGATGTTGCCGCGAAGGGTGGGGCGGGGCGGGTGACGCTGGTCATCAACGAGCAGGCAGGGCCGACCACCAAGGCGGACTGTCTCAACCAGCTCTGGCGCGCACTGCGGCGTTGGGAGGAAACCGAAGGACGCACCGCGTTGGCGGTGGTGCTGCACGACGCCGAGGATGTGGTGCATCGCGATGCGCTGCGCCTGATCGGGATGCTCGCGCCGCGTTTCGCGCTGGTGCAGCTCCCGGTGCTGCCGCTGGTCTCGGCGCGGTCGCGTTGGGTGGCGGGGCATTATTGTGACGAATTTGCGGAGGCCCACGCCAAATCGCTGCTGGTGCGCGAGGCGCTGGGCGCGGCGCTGCCGTCCGCCGGGGTCGGCTGCGGCTTCAATCGCGCGGCGCTGGGGGCGGTGGCCGCGGCGCGCGGGGGGCGGCCGTTCGATGCGACCAGCCTCACCGAGGACTATGAGCTGGGCTTGCGTCTCGGGCAGGATGGCGGGCGTGGTGCGCTGGTGCGAATGCGCGATGCCGAGGGCGGGTTGATCGCCACGCGCGAATATTTCCCCGATACGCTCACCGCCGCGGTTCGCCAGAAGGCGCGCTGGACAGTGGGGATCGCGCTTGCCGGCTGGGACCGGATAGGCTGGTCCGGCCGCTGGCACGAGCGCTGGATGCGCCTGCGGGACCGGCGAGCGGCGCTGGCGGCGCTGGTGCTGTTCGCGGCCTATGCGGGGCTGGTGGTCAGCATGGTCGCCCATGGCGGCGCGCGGCTGCTCGGCCGTGAATCCACGCCGTGGCCGGCGCCGCTGCCATGGCTGCTGGCAGTGACGACCGTCATGCTGGGGTGGCGGCTGGCGGTGCGGATGCTGTTCGTCTGGCGCGCCTATGGCCGGGCCGAGGCGCTCCGCTCCGTCCCGCGCGCGCTCATTGCCAATATCATCGCGATGATGGCGGCCCGTCGGGCTGTGGCGCTCTATTGGCGGCATCTGCGCGGGGATGCGCTGGCGTGGGACAAGACGCACCATCGCTTCCCGATGGATTCCGCACAGGCGCCGCAATGAGGCGACCCGGCCAACCACTGCGTTTCCTCGGTTGGGTGGTCAGCGGCTGGATTGCGATCCGTATTGCGATTTTGCTGACTGTGGCGTTTCCGTTCGTCTCTGTTCTTACCAAGCATGGCGGCCGCGCGGCACTGACGCTGGACGCGCCCGCGCAGCCCACGGCTACCCGGCCTTTCGTGGCGGCATACGGTCCCACCGTGTCGGTGGCGATACCGCCGGCCGCGAATCGCATCGGCGGGGCGACTCCCAGCGCCTGGGTGGCGGTGGAACGGCCCGCGCATGGCACCGGCATGATGGGTGCCGGCGTGGACCTCCGCGCGAGCCCGTCGCGGAGCCCGCAACGGATGCAGGATGGAATCTCGGACCCCGCGCCGGCCCGGACCGCATGGACTCCGGTTTCGGCGGACGCGCTCTCGCGCCGCTGGTCGGCCACGGCGTGGATGCTGTGGCGGCCGGACGTTGCCGGCGGTCTGGCACAGGCGCCGCTGCTCGGCGGATCGCAAGCCGGCGCGCGCATCGACTATCGCGTCGCGGAGGGTCGCCTGGGCCGATTCGGCCTTTACGGGCGGATCAGCCGGGCGCTGACCGGCGCGCCGGCCGAGGAGGCGGCTCTGGGCGTGGCCTTCCGGCCGGGCCGTGCGCCCGTTTCCGTGTTGGCGGAACGGCGCCAGCGGCTGGGGCGGGGTGGGCGCAGCGGCTTCGCGCTGCTGGCGGCCGGCGGCCTCAACCCGCGCGAGGTTGCGCCGCGCCTGATGGCGGAAGGCTATGCGCAGGGCGGCATGGTCGGCCTGCCGGGTCTTGACGGGTTCGCCGACGGCAAGGCGAGCCTCGGCTATCGCCTGACGCCCGGCCGCGCACGATCCCGGCTGACGCTCGGGGCCAGCCTTTCGGGGGGCGTCCAGCCGGGGGCGGGGCGGCTCGATGTCGGCCCCGAGCTGAGTCTGCGCCTGCCGGCAGGGCCGGCGGCGCTGCGCCTCTCGGTCGAGTGGCGCGAGCGTGTTCTCGGCGACGCCCGGCCGGCGCGTGGACCGGCCGTGACATTGGTGAGCGACTTTTGAAGGGGTGCCGCGAGTCGGGCCGGGGATGAGAGTTCGGGCGTGAGTCGACGGCGCCCAATGAGGTCGCGGGAGCACAAGCTTGGAAGGTTTGTGCTCTACCATTGAGCTACAGCTGCAACTCATTGGTTTGCCGTGATAGAGCGGGGCAGCGGGTAATTCGGTCCAACATTGTCCATGTCGGAATTCCAACATGATGGCCGCGAACCGATGGCGGGGCTGGTCGTATGCCGACGCATGGCGGTCCGATAAACAGTGAGGTAAACCCGTTCGTCTAGTCGGTCGTTCATTGCCGACAAACGCTGAAAGAGCCAACACGCTCAGCATAGGCGCGATGCCTGCCCAACGCCGGTCCTGACATCACGCTTCTCAGCCCGGGTCTGGCTCGACCGTCCCTGCGCGGCGTGATGGCGCCGGCTCGATAGCCCCGGCATACGCTTGCCCCTTTTGGCGCGCGCGCTTTGCGGCTACCGAAGGACGCATGGATATTTACCTGCCGATCGCCAATCTCTCGGTGAACGCGCTCGTCATCATCGGGCTGGGCGGGGTGGTCGGCTTGCTCTCGGGCATGTTCGGTGTCGGCGGCGGCTTCCTCACCACGCCATTGCTGATCTTCTACGGCATTCCGCCCACGGTGGCGGCTGCTTCGTCCGCGACGCAGGTGATGGGCGCCAGCGTCTCCAGCGTGGTGAGCCATCTCGCCCGCAAGACGGTGGATATCCGCATGGGATCGGTCATGGTCGTCGGCGGCATGATCGGAGCGGGCATCGGGACGGTCATCTTCCGCCTGCTCACCCGGCTGGGGCAGATCGATACGGCGATCGCGCTGCTCTACGTCGCGATGCTCGGCTCGATCGGCCTGCTGATGGCGCATGAGGCAATCCGCGCGCTCATCATGGCGCGACGCGGTATTCGCCCGCAGGCGCGCAAGCGGCGGCATCATCCGCTGGTCGCCGCTCTGCCGTTGCGCTGGCGTTTCTACCCGTCCGGCCTCTACATCTCGCCGCTGGCGCCGTTGCTGCTCGGTATCTTCTCCGGCATCCTCACGATGCTGATGGGTGTGGGTGGCGGCTTCGTGCTGGTGCCGGCGATGATCTACATCCTTGGCATGGCGACCCAGCCGGTGATCGGGACGTCGCTGTTCCAGATCCTCTTCGTGACGATGGTCACCACCATGGCGCATTCGTTGACGACTCATGCGGTGGATCTCGTGCTCGCCTTCCTGCTGCTGATCGGCAGCGTGACCGGCGCGCAGATCGGCGGACGCCTGTCGATGACAATCCGGCCGGAATATCTGCGCGTGTTGCTCGCGCTGATCGTGCTGGTGGTGGCAATCCGCATGGCGCTTGGCCTCGGCTGGCGGCCGGACGAGATCTACACGGTGGCGCTCCAATGAGGGCGCTGCTCGCCTGGCTCGCCACTATGCTCCTGCTCCTCGGTAGCCAGGGGGCGCTCGCCCAGCGCGCCGCCCCGCAACTGGTGCCGGACGTTTCGCAGCGCAACGTCGAGATCAAGTTCAGCTTCACCGGCGCCGAGTTGCTGCTTTTCGGCGCGATCCTCTACCCCGGCGGCCGCGTGCCGGACGAGCCGGCTGACATCATCGTCGTGCTCAAGGGTCCCAGCCAATCGATCACGCTACGCGAGAAGCAGAAGATCGCCGGCATCTGGGTCAATGCCGACAGCATCAATTTCCGCTCGGCGCCGAGCTTTTATGCGGTCGCCTCGTCCAAGCCCATCGACAAGCTGGTCGATGAACGCACGGCGGCGATCTACGAACTGGGTCTCAACAAGCTCCAGCTGTCGCCCGCCTCGCTCAGCAATAGCGAGGAGATCGACCGGTTCGCGGCCGGCCTCAACGATCTCAACAAGCGCGCCGGGCTGTATGTGGAGCATCCCGGCTCGGTGGAAATCACCGACGGCGTGCTCTACCGCGCCCGCCTGCCGCTCTCCGCGCGCGTCGTCACCGGCACCTACACCGCCGAAACCTTCCTGGTGCAGAACGGCCGGGTGCTGGCCGCGGCCGTGCGTGAGATCGAGGTGCACAAGTCCGGTTTCGAGCGGCTGATCGGCGTGTTCGCGGAGGAGCATGGTGCGATCTACGGTCTCGTCGCCATCGTCATCGCGGTTGCGATGGGCCTGTTCGCGGGGCTCGTCGCCGGGCGGGTGTCGGCGGTGCTCGGCTAGCGCGGAGCGGCCTGCCTGCATCGCACGGGGATGCGCCCAAAACACGGGTTTCATGCTCTGCCGTACCCCCCGGATCCCCGCCTCATTCTTTATCGCGGGCAGGGTTTTGTTTACTCCGGACAGCTAGTTTGCCGCGCATCACGGGCGCGGGAGCAGGACGGCATGAATTTCATCACGGAACGGATCGGGTTGGAGAACGCGGCTGCGGCGCTCGCGGCCGGGGCGCAGGCGGACTCCACGCCGCTGCGTCGCCAGTCCGATTTGATGATCGGGCATGTCATTGCCATTTCGCGCGGTTCTGCGCAGGTCCTGTTCGACATCGCCGCCATGGCGAAGATGAGCGGCCAGAGCGACGCCAGCATTGCCATGGCGGGCCAGGTCGGCAGCCAGATCAAGATGCAGGTCGGCCAGCGCTGGATGGTCGCCACGGTGCGCACGCTGGCACTGGACACGCGCTCGGACCGGCATATCCAGGCCGAGGTCGATTTCCTCGGTGAGGGCGATCAGGAGCAGCTCACGGGGCGCCTTTACCGCTTCCGCCGGGGCGTCACGCGGTTCCCCGTGCCGGGTACGGAGGTGCACGCCGTCTCGAATGACGACATGGCCGAAATCTATGCCGCGCACGAGGAGACTTGCATCGAGATCGGCACTGTCTATCCCACGGCCTCCACGCGAGCGGCGCTGCTGGTCGATAGCCTGCTCGGCAAGCATTTCGCGCTGCTCGGCTCGACCGGCACCGGCAAATCGACCGCCGCGGCGCTGATCCTGCACCGCATCTGCGACCTCTCGCCGGAGGGGCACATCGTCATGATCGACCCGCACGGCGAATATGGCGCGGCCTTCTCCGGCAACGGGCAGGTCTACAGCGCAACCAATCTCGAACTACCCTACTGGCTCCTCAACTTCGAGGAGCATTGCGAGATGCTGGTCACGGCCAAGGGGCCCGAGCGCGCGCAGGATTGCGACATTCTTGCTAAGTGTCTGCTCGCGGCGCGCAGCCGCAACCGGCTGGCGGAAGGCATTGGCAAGCTCACCGTGGATTCGCCGGTGCCCTATCTGCTCTCCGACCTGGCGACGATCCTCCAGAACGAGATGGGCAAGCTCGACAAGGGGACCAGCACCCTCCCTTATCTGCGCCTGCGCACCCGGTTGGACGAGATCCGTTCCGATCCGCGCTTCAGCTTCATGTTTTCCGGTATGCTGGTGGCGGATTCGATGCAGGCCTTCCTCGCGAAGGTCTTCCGCCTGCCGGCGCACGGCAAGCCGATTTCCATCGTCGACACCTCCGCCATGCCGTCCGAGATCACCCATGTCGTGGTCTCGGTGCTGGCGCGGCTGATCTTCGATTTCGCCATCTGGGCGCGCGACGAGGAGCAGAAGCCGGTGCTGTTCGTCTGCGAGGAAGCGCATCGCTACATCCCGTCCAGCACCAGTGGCGAAGGGCAGTCGGTCCGCAAGATCCTGGAGCGCATCGCCAAGGAAGGCCGCAAATATGGCGTGTCGCTGGGGCTCATCACGCAGCGGCCGTCCGACCTCGCCGAAGGCGTGCTCTCGCAGTGCGGCACGATCATCTCGATGCGCCTCAACAACGACCGCGACCAGAATTTCGTGAAGGCCGCCATGCCGGAGGGCTCGCGCGGGTTCCTCGACGCGATCCCGGCGCTGCGCAACCGCGAGTGCATCGTTTGTGGGGAGGGTGTTACGGTGCCGGTTCGCGTCGCCTTCGACAATCTGGAGCCGGAGCGGCGGCCGGCTTCGGCCGACCCGGTTTTCTCCGACCTGTGGCGCAGCAGTGGCGGCGAGGACGAGATCCTCGAGCGCACCATCAACCGCTGGCGCAACCAAGGGCGCTAGACAAGCGTTGCCCGGAGCCGGGGCGGGACGGTCGCACCGGACCACCCGCCTGTGCCTTAGCCGTGCTGCATGTCGCCGTCGATTGGCAGGATCTGGCCGGAGATGGAACGGCCGGCCGGCGTCGTCAGGAACAAGGCGAGGTCCGCGACATGCTCGGGCGGGACGATGCGCTTGACGGACTGGGCGGCGAGCCCGGCCTGCTCCTCTTCCGCGATGCTACGGCCGCTCAGCCGCGCACGGCCGGCGATCACCCGGTCGAAGCGCTCACCCCCCACCGCGCCGGGCAGGATGGCGTTGACGGTGACGTCATATCCGCCCAGCTCCATGGCGAGCGTCTTCGTCAGGCCGACCAGCCCCCATTTGGAGACGGCATAGGGCAGGCGATTGGGATAGCCGAACCGGCCCGCGGCGGAGGACATGACGATGATCGTGCCGGCGCTCGCCTTGAGCAGCGGGATGGCACGGCGCGTAACCTCGAACGTGCCGGTCAGGTTGATATCGAGCACGCGCTGCCAATCCTCGCTGGGCAGTTGGTCGGCGGGCAGGGTAGGGCCGCCGATGCCGACATTGTTGATCAGCACGTCGAGCCCGCCCAGCCGCTCGTCGAGCGTGGCGAACAGCGCGTCAATCTGTGCGACATCGGCCACGTCGCAGGGCGTGGCGAGCAGCGACGGCATCTCCCGACAGGCGGAATCCAGCGCGGCCTGATCCACGTCGCAGACGAGCACCTGCGCGCCCTCCGCCACGAACCGGCGGGCGATCGCCAGGCCGATGCCGCCGCCGCCACCCGTCACCAATATGCGCGTCATGGCCTGCTCTCCTTCCATTCGTCCCGCTGTGCCGATGTTTCCCTAGGGGCTCTTCCAACAGGTGAGAAGCCGTCCAGGGACAAGAACGATCCGGAAAAAACGGTCGTGGGACGACACGAAGCTGGTGGGCGACGCTTCCTGGGCGGCGCCCGCTCAGCCCGCCTTGGACGCAGGACTCATCCCCACGTCCAGCGTTGCCTCGCGCCAGCGGCCCCAGCGATAATAGGCCCAGCCGAGCAGCATCGTCACAGTCGTGCTCACCGGGAAGGCCAGCCACAGGCCGTCCACGCCCAGCACGGGATAGGAGGCAAAGTAGAAACCGATCCGCACGAAAAACAGCGAGACGGTGAGGATGATCAGCGGCGCCAGCACGATGCCGTTGGCGCGCATCGTGCCGAACATGACCATGGCGATACCGAACAGCACGAAACTCCAGTTGATCATGTGCATCATGTGCTGCCCGGTCGCGATCGCCTCGCCCCCGCCTTTCAGGAACAGCGAGAGGATCGGCTCGTCGAACAGCGCGATGAGCAGGATCAGCGACCCCGTGATGCCGATGTTGATGAGCGTGGCGATGCCGGTGGTCTTCTCCACCCGGTCCCACCGCCCGGCACCAATATTCTGCGCGGCCATCGCGCTCACCGCGCCACCCACCGCCATGGCGGGCATCTGGATGTAGTTCCAGAGTTGCTGCGCGGCGGCGAAGGCGGCGACCGTCGCCGTGCCCTCGCGGTTGACGAAGCCGATGATGACCAGCGTGGAGAGCGACATGATGATCATCTGCAGCCCCATCGGCACACCGCGCCCGGCGACGACCTTGAGCAGGCCCCAGTGCGGCTTGAGATAGGTCAGTTCATGCCCGCGCAGGCGCAGCGGCAGGTCGCGCCAATAGATATAGACGGTCATCGCGACGAGGCTGAAATAGGCCGCGGTAGCGCTTGCGAAGGCAGATCCGGCGATCCCCATGCGCGGCGCCGGGCCCAGCCCCAGGATGAAAACGGGGTTGAGCAGCACGTCCAGGGAGACCGATAAAATCATGAACCAGAGCGGCGTCATCGCGTCGCCCGCACCGCGCAGGCCCATCATCATCATCACGAACATCAGGATCGCGGGCAGGCCGAAGAAGGTATAGTGCAGATAGGCCTTGGCGAGCTTGAACACGTCCGGCGGCGTGGACAACGCGGCCAGGATGTGATCCGACCAGAGATAGCCCGCTACCGCGATCAACAGGCTGAGCACCAGGCAGAAGCCGAGCGCGGAGCCAAAGGCGTGGCGCGCCGTGGTGATGTCGCCCCGGCCGAAGGACTGGCCGACGACGACACTCGCCGCCAAGCCGAAGCCGAAGATCAGCGAGAACATCAGGAACATGATGATGTTCGCGTTGGCGGTTGCAGCCAGCGCCGATTCCCCGAGGAAATGCGCCACCCAGATCGAGTTGATCGAGCCGTTCAGCGACTGGAGGATGTTGGCGAACAGCGTCGGCAGCGTGAAGATGACGAGCGTGCTGAAGATCGGCCCGGCCGTGAGGTCGCGGCTGCCGCGCATCGGTGGGCGCGCGGCCGGTGTGTCCGGTGCCCCCGCGCCTGGCATGCCTTCATCGCGCTCGGGGGTCAGCTCGTCGCTCATCCTCGGTCAGTCTCTCATCCCAATCGGGAGAGCGCCGCCGCGAGGCGCTGCGCTTCCGCCATCTTCTCCATATGGTCGGCGCGTGCCTTCTCGACTGCTTCCGGCTTTGCCTTTTCGACGAAAGCGGGGTTGGCGAGGCGTCCTTCGAGCGACCTGGCCTCCTTCTGGGCAGCCTCCATGGACTTTGTCAACCGCGCGCGTTCGGCGGCGATGTCGATCACGCCTTCGAGTGGCAGAACGATGGTGGCTTCGTCGACCACGACCTGCGCCGCGCCGCCGCTGACGGTGGAGTCAAAAGCGAAACCGTCGATCCGGGCAAGGCGGCCCAGCGCGGGACCGAGCCGCTCGATGCGGGCGCGGGTGTCGGCGCTGGCCTCGTTGACGATGGCTTCAAGCTTCGCGCCCGGCGGGACGCCCAATTCGGCGCGGGCGGCGCGCACTTCGCTCACCAGCCGGATCAGCCAGTCGATCTCGGCGCTTGCCTGCGCGTCGATCGGCGCATTCGGCTCGGGCCATTGGGCGAGGATCAGGTCGTAGGGGCGCGGCTGGTCGGCGCTGGCGAGCGCGTGCCACAGCTCTTCGGTGATGAACGGCATGAACGGGTGGAGCATGACCAGGATCTGGTCGATCACCCAGCCGGCGACGGCCCTCGTCTCCTCGTCCACCGCGCCCTTGATCAGCTCCAGATACCAGTCGCAGAAGCGATCCCAGACGAAATGGTAGATGGCGTTGGCGGCGGCGTCGAAGCGCAGCTCGGCCATCGCCTTGTCGAGCTCGGCCAGTGTCGCGATGACCTCGCCGATGATCCACTTGTTGACCGCATGGGTGGCGGCCGGCGCGGCGAGACTCTGGCTCGCGCCGATGCCGTTCGCCTGCGCGAAGCGCACCGCGTTCCACAGCTTGGTGGCGAAGTTGCGGTAGCCCTCGACGCGCTTCTCATCCATCTTCACGTCGCGGCCCTGGCTCTCCATGGCGGCCATGAAGAAGCGCAGCGCATCGGCGCCGTACTTGTCGATGAGGCCGAGCGGATCGACGACATTGCCCTTCGACTTGGACATTTTCTGCCCGTCCGCCGCACGCACCAGCCCATGCAGGTAGAGCCGCTTCCACGGCACATCCTTCATGAACTGGATGCCCTGCATCGCCATGCGCGCATCCCAGAAGAACAGGATGTCGAAGCCGGAAATCAGCAGGTCGTTCGGATAATGCTTGGCGAGCAGTGGCGCCTCCGCCTCGGGCCAGCCCAGCGTCGCGAAGGGCCACAGCGCGGAGGAGAACCAGGTGTCGAGGACGTCAGGATCACGCTGAAGGGTCGCGATTTCGGGGTCTAGTGAAGGAAGCTCGTTATTGAAGTGCCAGCCAGCTTTCAGCTTCTCAAAATCTAGAAATTCTACGTCTTTGATGCTCTGTCCGGTGGCTGCATAGTGTTTTAGCGCAATTTCTCGGACCTCGTCCTCGTCAATACCGACGAAGACGTTGCCGTCTTTATCATACCAAGCCGGGATGCGGTGGCCCCACCAGAGCTGGCGGGAGACGCACCACGGCTGGATGTTCTCCATCCAGTTGAAATAGGTCTTTTCCCATGTCTTGGGGACGATCTCGATGGCGCCCGAACGCACCGCCTCCATCGCCGGCTTGGCCAGCGTCGCGGCGTCGACATACCATTGGTCGGTCAGCCACGGCTCGATGACAACGCCGGAACGGTCGCCATAGGGAGTCTGGATGGTGCGCGGCTCGGCGTCATGCTCGGTCGCGGTGCCGTCCTTGTCCGTCGTCACGTGTGGAATGAGGAAGCCCTGCTCCTTCATCCGCTGGACGACCAGCGCGCGCGCCTCGAAGCGGTCGAGGCCGAGATACTCGTCCGGCACGAGGCCGTCCGCCGTCTGCACGACCCTGGCGTCGGCATCGAGCATGTTGAGCATGTCGGCGGGCTTGATGCCCGCGCGCTTGCCGACCTCGAAGTCGTTGAAATCATGCCCCGGCGTGATCTTGACCGCGCCCGATCCCAGCTCCGGGTCGGCATGTTCGTCCGCGACCACCTTGAAGCGACGCCCCGTGATCGGCTGGAGGATCTCCTTGCCGATGACGCTCTTGTAGCGCGGGTCTTCGGGATTCACCGCCACCGCCATGTCGGCCAGCATCGTCTCGGGGCGGGTGGTGGCGACCTCGATATAGTCCTGCCCATTGTCGAGGCGCACGCCGTCCGCCAGCGGATATTTGAAGTGCCAGAAGCCGCCCTTCACCTCGCGCGTCTCGACCTCAAGGTCGCTGATCGCGGTGCGCAGGCCGGGATCCCAGTTGACCAGCCGCTTGTCGCGGTAAAGCAGCTCCTGATGATAGAGATCGACGAACACCTTGACGACCGCGCGGGTGAAATGCGGGTCCATGGTGAACTGCTCGCGGCTCCAGTCCATCGAGCAGCCCAGGCGACGGAGCTGGCCGGTGATGGTGCCGCCGCTCTCGGCCTTCCACTCCCATACCTTCTCGACGAACTGGTCGCGCGTGTAATCGGTGCGCTTCTCGCCGCGCGCGTTCATCTGCCGCTCGACCACCATCTGCGTGGCGATGCCGGCATGGTCAGTGCCGACCACCCACAGCGCATCCTTGCCGCGCAGCCGCTCGTAGCGGATCACGATATCCTGCAGCGTATTGTCCAGCGCATGGCCGATGTGCAGCGACCCGGTGACGTTGGGCGGCGGGTTGACGATGGTGAACGGCTGCGCATCCGGGCGCGCCGGGCGGAACGCGCCGCTCGTCTCCCAATGCTGATACCATTTTGCTTCAATGGCGGCGGGATCAAATGTCTTGGCAAGCTCGGTCATGGCAGCGCCTTAATGGCTCTTGGCCGCGCGCGCCAGCCCGGCGCAGGCACGGCCCGTCTTACGGGAACGATGGGAGAATGCCGGCGCGCTCAGGGGGCGGGACGCCCCGCCGGGCCGGGCTCAGATCTGCCGGACCGCGTGCGGCCCGGCCATCATACTCGGCCGGTAATGCGGTCGATCTCGCGCTTGACCATGGACTCGACCAGTTCGGGCAGATGCGCGTCGAGCCATTCCTTGAGCATCGGGCGCAGCATCTCGCGAACCAAGCCTTCCAGCGTGTTGGACGGGCCGTCATCCGAGCGGATCAGCAGCTTGGAGAGGTTGACCAGAGACTCGCGGGCGGCATCGGCGCTGGTGTCGGACATCACTGCCGGAGCGGCGGTGCGCTGAGCGGCGGGCGCGGCAACCGCCGGTCGGGCACGGGCGGCCTTTACGGGCTTGGCCTCGGCCTTGGCCGATGGGCGGGGGGACATGGCCATGGCAGCCTCCTCTTCCAACCCCGTGTCGGAGTCGGCCTCATTGGTCAGCGCCTCTGTCAGCTCCAGTATCTGGTCGTCGTCGGCGAAGTGATCCGCCTCGTCCGTCGTCGCCCGCGCCGGCGCGGTGGTGGCGCGTCTTGGCGCCCGAGCGCCCTGCACGGGCACGTCTTCCTCGGCGATGATGCGCTTGATGGAGGAAAGGATCTCCTCCATGGACGGCTCGTTCGGCATGGCCTTCATCCGTTTCCTCGCGGCGGGTCAGGGAGCGCTGATGCTCTCTACTGTCGCGTTTTGCGCGGGCGAGTCAACCGTGCGCGTCGAAATGGGAGCGGCCGCAGCATCGTCGTCCCAGTCGAACCACTTGCCTTTCACGCGGTCGAAATTGGCCGCCGGGTCGTAGCGATCGTTCACCGGGATACCGAACGCCGCATAATCGATCCGGTTCATCGCCGCGAGGAGCGAGAACGCCGCGACATAGGCGTTACGCTGTGCGGTGACGAGCTGCACGCGGGCGATAAACGCCTCCTGCTCGGCATTGAGAATGTCGAGGATGGTGCGGGTGCCGACCGTGTTCTCCGCACGGACGCCCTGGAGGGAGAGCGCGGCGGCATCGACCGCGACCCGGCTCGATTCGATGACCTGATTACTCGCCTGCCAGCTGGCGAACAGCGAGCGGGTCTGCGCGATCACGTCGCGTTCCACGGCGGTTTCCTGCTCCATCGCCTGCTGCTCGCGGGCCTGGCTCTGGCGCACCTGCGCGGCTGGCCCACCGCCCTGGTAGAGGGGCAGGGTGAGTCGCGCGCCGAGCTGGACGGCATCATTATCGACCGCGCCGATGGCACCGCGGGTCGAGCCGAGATCGGTGTCATAGCCGCCACTCACGAAGCCGGAGAGCGTCGGCAGGCGCTGGCCCTTGGCGACCCGCACGTCATAGCGGCTCGCCTCGCGCGTCTTGCGCGCCGCGGCGAGGTCCGGGTTGTTGGCGAGAGCGATTTCCACGGCCTCGTCCGGCGACGCGGGCAGGCCCGGCAGCGGGGGCGGCGGCTGGAGGTCGACCGGCGCATGGCCGACGAGCTGGATGTAACGCTCGCGCGCATCGATCAGCGATGCTTCCGCCGTCCTGAGGTCGCCGCGCGCCAGCGACAGGCGCGATTCGGACTGGGCGACGTCGGTGCGGGTCAGGTCGCCGACCTGGAAGCGGTTGTTGGTCGCCTTGAGGTTGACGTCCAGCACCTCGACATTGTTGCGGCTGAGCGCGACCACGGATTGCGCGCGGATCACGTCCATATAGGCCGCGACGACCTGGCTGAAGATCGTCAGCTCGGTCGCCTGCACGTCGAACTGGCCGGCCTCGATCCGGCGTTTCGCCCCGGCAACGGCATTGCGCACGCGCCCGCCGGAATAGACTGGCACGTTGAGCGTCAGATTGGTGCTCAAATCGCGCGGCGGCACCAGCGGATTGAGCGGGCGCGAATGAGCGAACTCGGTGTAGGTGGACGTCAGGCCGAGATTGGGTAGGCCGTTGGCCTTCTGTAGATTATAGGTCTCGTCCGTCGCGCGCTGGCCGGCGCGGGTGGCGGTCAGCGTCGGGTTGTTCCGATAGGCGGCGGCGAGTGCCTCCTGCAACGTCTCGGCGCGCGCGGGAACGGCAACGGAGCCCAGCAGGGCTGCGAGGATCGCAAGGCGCGGGAGCGGACGTCTGGGCATGGAGTCTCCGGCCTTAAGAATCAGAAGGTGAAAACCTTGGGTCGTGCGAAGCCGGGCAGCGGCACGGCCTCCACATCCGCAAAGGGGCGCGCGCCGAAGCCGCCAGCCGTGCGCGTGCCGATGCACAGCCGCGTGACGCCGGCGTCGATCCGCGCGAACACCGCGCGCCCATCGATCCGGAGCTGGTCGATCAGCGCGTCGTCCAGGACCTCGATGGCGCCGTCGATGAACAGCACGTCATAAGGCGCGCCCTCGGCATGGCCCTTGGCGAGCGAGCCGATCTCGACGCGAACCTTGGCATGGTCCGCCAGCAAGGTGCGGGCCCGTGCGGCGAGCGTGGCATCCTCCTCAATCGCGATCACCTCACAGCCCAACCGGGCAAGCAAGGCGGCGGCATAGCCCGTCGCCGCGCCGATCAGCAGCACGCGCTCGCCGGGCTGGGGCGCCGCCTCGACGATCAGGCGGGCGGTAGCGAGCGGCGGGTTGAGCGCGCGCCCCTCGGTGAGCGGCACCGACCGATCGATATAGGCGGCGCTGCGCCGCTCCTCGGCCACATAGGCTTCGCGCGGCTCGGCCAGAATCGCCTCGATGGTCGCCGGATCGTTGACGTCGTTGGTGCGCAGCTGGCTCTCGACCATCGCGCGGCGCATCGCCTTGAAATTCTGTTCGCTCATGGGATCCCTGATGGCACAACTGTATTGCTATGACAATACACTAATGGCGGATGCCGATCTCTCTAGTCGTTTTGCAACGCACAGTGAAAGCTTTTTCAATCCTGAAACAATAGCGGCACGGTAGGCGTGTGTCGGGATAACGCAGCGCTCCGCTAATCGGCACGGCTGCCCGGTATGGCGGTTGTTTGGGTCTGGGGCGGGCTGCTCCTCGCTCGTCGTGCCGCGGGTCGGCCGGCGCTTCCGGTCTTGGGCGCGCGAGAGGGGCGGTGCAGGAAAAAGCGCTAGCCCTGCGTAAAATCCATCGCTATGGCCCAGCGACCACGCAAACTGCGCCGAGGCCCGATGGCGGAGTGGTTACGCAGAGGACTGCAAATCCTTGCACGCCGGTTCGATTCCGGCTCGGGCCTCCACCCCTTGATGAGAATGGCAATTTCCCAAGGGTTTATCCTTTCGATTTGCTAACTTTGCGGACAGGGTTAGCAGATTTCCGCTGCGCCCTACCGTGCTGGAGAGCGTTCATCGCGTGATCGGCGAGCACCTTCTTCTGGGCTTCCTTGGTGTAACGGATCACTTCGCCCTCTGTCGTGTGGCCCGTGATCGACATGATTTCGTTCACCGAGCATCCCGCCTCAGCAAGGCGTTTGGCCATCGCCTTCCGAAGCCCGTGTGATGAGCATTGCGGCAAGCTCGCTTCGTCGCACCTGTCCCGCATCCAGTTACCGAAACCGTTAGCCGTAAACGGCTTGCCATATTCGGTGACGAGGAACGTCATGTTCTGACGCGGCGTTCCCTCCAAGACGCGTTTCAGCTCCGGGTGGATAGGAATATCCACCAGTGCATTGGTCTTGTCTTGACGAACGGCGATCCTGTCACCCTTCACGTGCTGCCAGCCCATCTTGACGGCATCGGATTTGCGCTGCCCCGTATAGAGCATGATCGCCATGGCAAGCCGCGCCTTGGTGCCGATCGGGTGGATCGCTTCAAATTGGGCGATCTCCTCCTCTGTCCAAGTGTGGAAGCCCTCCGATGAGACTTTCAAGCCGCGCATTCCTAGCAACGGGTTGTGCTGTATCATGTCTATGTCAGCAGCAAAGTTCAGCAGAGTTTTCAGACGCTTCAAAAGGCTGTTCGCGGCCTGAGGTCGATCTTCCATCTGACCGATCAAGGTCTTGATGTGAGAGCGTTTGAGACCTGCGACGGGTAAATCTCGGCACTTCTCGGCGAACCGTTCCAATATCCGTCGATAGTTGCGCTGAGTTGCCGGTGCCAAGTTCAGGAACTCGGGGGCGGTATAATAGCGCCGCAGGAGGTCGCCGAAACTGCCCGGCACAAGGCGGGAGGAGGCAGTAGGTGCGATCTGCTGCGCCTCCCCCTCAACGGCCTTTTGGTAGGCTATCATGAAGGCCTCAGAGTAGAGGGGACCGGGAAGTGGAATTTTCTTCACGCCGGGCCGATTGTAGTAAATGCGCTCCTTGCCGTGCCTGTCCCGATAAACGTGGACATATGGAGGCCGCTTATATCGGGGCATGAGTAAACACCTGATCCCACGGATTGCCGGTCAAGGGGGCCACGCTGCCGTATTTCGCTTCGACATGCTTGCGTGTCATGATGCGGAAGGTGCCATCTTGATGAAGTTTCACCGAGACGGGTTCCTGCCCCATCTTCTCCAGCAATTCCCACATGGCCCGGATGTCAGCGCGATTATGAGTGAGCTTGGGTCGAGACATCACGCGGCCTCCTTGGGATCGCTGGCAAATACCAGTTCCAGAATGGCGATAAGCTCGCCGGTGGCAGTTCGATTGTTAGCGGTCGCCCGTTCCTTAAGCCGAATTTTCAGGTCGGCAGGAAGCCTAACGAGCATCTGGGTCTTCGTGGTCATAGCGTCTCCGTTCACCATTGAGATACCGGTGACGATCGTATATCTCCGAGATAGCGAATATGCAATATCTCTGAGATAGCTTTAGATAGGATGCCCGATGACCGCCGAACGTCGCAAGCCACAAACAGGAAAGCAATTGCTGCTGCGATTTGCCGAAGGCTCCGATCTGCGGGATCGGCTGGATCGGATCGCAAAAGCCAACGGCAGGTCCACGACAGCGGAAGTCCTGCTTCGGCTGGAGGCCAGTTTGCAGGCCGAGGAAAAAACCGGGGGTTTGTCGTTCGCGCAGACGGTCAAGGCCGCCGACGCAAAGGCAGCATCCGGCGATCCTGATCTTGAGACCCGCGTCTCCGAACTGGAAAAGGCCGTGAAGGCGCTGCAACAGCCGCGATCCTAGTCAGGATGCCGCCATCCGCACTATTTCAAGATCGCTGTCGATTATGCAATTAATTGCACATCGTCATATTTCCCGTTCCCCCTTCGTTTCGGCAATATCGTTTCCAAGCTTCCGGCAAATCGGATAGCGTGCAGGCGCGTCAGCTACGAGATCAGGTTCAAGCCAAAAATGACGCTGAGAGCGCGGACTGATGGCGATCGAGCCAAGACCGTGAACTCTCACTGCCGGGCATGAGCGTGGCAAGATAGGCCCAGAACTCCTGCCCGTGCGACCGATACCGCAAGTGCGCCAGTTCATGCACGACGACATACTCCAGCACCTTCCTGGGGGCGAATATGAGGTGCCAGTTGATGAGGATATTGCCCTCCGGTCCGCATGATCCCCAGCCATGGGCAAGGTCGGTCGTGCGGATCGACCGGGGCACGAGGCCGAACCGCTTGCCATAATCTGCGGCGATCTCCTGCACATCGCGCCGGACACGCTGTTTCAGCCAGAGCTTGAGTTCGCTGGCGACGAGGTGGTCGGCATCGTCTCGGGCCCAGTGGGGCAGATCGACGGTGAACCCGTTGCGATAGGTGATCGCGATCCGCTCGGCGTCGGTGCGGCGCACGGTGAGCGGCATGTTGCGGCCCCGATAGGGTATCTTCGATCCGGTGATGAACCGGGGCACGGCGTGGCGGCTGGCAGTGATCCGCTCCATCTCGCGCACGGTGTTGAACACCCATTGCCGTTTGCGCTCAAGGAACCCGGCAATGTCGTCATCATTATCACGGGTCAGCGCCAACACCTCGACATGACCGGGGGTGATGGTGATGCGGCGCTCCGATGCCGTCGCCGACCGGCGAAGTTCGTAGGGGATTTCCTTCCTGCCGATCTGGAGCGTCGGCATCAGGCTCCGCTCCCATAGGCATGGACGGCGAACTCCTCGACCTTCTCGCGGATGGTCTTGGTCTCGCCGATACCGTGATCGGTCAGGATGCGCCGGACCTGCTGGCGCAAAGAGCGGAGATAGGCTTCCATATGCGCAAAGGCGGGCTGGGTTGCGGCGGCGTCGGCATAGATCGCGCCGATGGCGATGGCCGCGTCCTGCAAGGTTTCATGATCGGTATCGGGCACGATGGCCTCGACGATGCGCAGGATCGAGAAGGCGTTCTCGTCCATGCCCAGTTCGGCGTGCGCGCCCTGTTCGGCCTCGATGTCGCCGGTCAGCCTCTCGAACTCGTGCAGGCCATCGGCGGCGGCAAGCTGCCCCTCCTCGAAGCGGCGGATGATCTCCAGCACCCGTTCGGAGAAGCGGCCATATTGCGCCGGGTTCTTGTCCACCAGTTCACGTGTGGTCCGGCGAAGCTCGGCGGACTTGCGCACGAACGCCTCCTGCAACTCCGGCTCGGCTTTACCCTCGGTGGCGAAGTCATCGGCGAAGTTCGGATCGGTGATGCTGCGCAAGCGGATCGTGGTGGAGAGGCCGGTGACGTGGACGTGCGTTTCCAGCATCTCCCTGATCTTCGCCGAGTAGGATTTGTGATCGAGGCTCTCGTCCTTGGCGATGGCCTGCGTTGCCAGCCGCAGGAAGGCGGAGGCCCATTTTACCTCGGCGGTGAAGTCGAGGATCGCGGGATCGGGCGAGAGGTCAGCATAGACCTTGATGAAGATGCGGGTCAGGCGCTGGAGATCGAACCAGTCGTCCTCCTGCCCCCCGGCTGCCAGCTTGGCGGCGGCATAGGCGGCGGACTTCTCGTCCATGCCCTCCAGCCCCATGGCGCGCTTCTGGGCGCGATAGCGGGCGTGGGCTTCCTTCAGGTCATTACGCAGGATCGCTATGTCGCGCATCGCGTTCTCGACATCTTCGGAACGATAGGACTTCAATGCCTCGTCGAGATGGCTGGTGACACCGATATAATCGACGATCCGCCCGTTGGGCTTGGTGATTTCGCCGCCATCCGGCAGCTTGATGGTGCAGGTGCGGTTGGTCCGGGCGATGGCCTGAAGGAGATTGTGCTCCTTCAACGGTTTGTCGAGATACATGACATGCTCGATGGGCGCATCGAACCCGGTCAGCAGCTTGTCGCAGACGATCAGGAAGTGCGGGTCTTGGCCGAACGCCTTGAACCGCTTCTTCACGTCCTTCTCGGCATCGCCATCGAGGTAGTGCGCTTCCAGCCCGGCGCGAAGCGCGGCAACGTCCGGGTTCTCGCTTGGCTTGTTGTCCTCTTGGCTCTTGGAATAGACGCAGGCGATCATGGCGTCGGCCTTTTGCTGCGCCTCCTCGGCCTCCATTCCTCCGCGCACCAGATCGGCGGCGATGACGGCAGAGAGCGCGGCGCGGTAGAGGATTACGGCTTCCCGATCCACGGCAACGATCTGCGCCTTGAAGCCGTCCGGCTGGCAGACGGCTTTGAAGTGCTCCCAAATGTCCAGCGCGATCAGCCGGATACGCTCCGGGTGCTTGGCGATGGTCGCCAGCGTCAGGCCCTTGCGCTTTAGTTCCTCGCGCTTGTCCTCAGGCAGGTCCACGAACCAACGGTCGAACAAGATGTCGATCTCGGCCTCGTTGATCGCCCAATCCGCTTTGCGGCCTTCATAGAGGATCGGCACGGTCGCGCCGTCGCGCACGGCGTCGTCGATCCCGTATTTGTCGAGATAGCCTTCCCCGGCGATGCTGAACCGGGCGTAGGTATCCTTGTCGGTCGATTTGATCGGGGTGCCGGTAAAGCCATAGAAATGGGCGTCGGGCAGCGTGGCTTGCAGGAATGCGCCCAAGTCCTTTTCCTGCGTGCGGTGGCACTCATCCACCAGCACGATCCAGTTGGCGGAGTTGGGGATCGGCTCTTTCGACCCAGCGAACTTGAAGATGGTCGAGAGCAGGATTTGCCCGTTGCCGCCCCGGTTCACCGCTTCGCGCAGCGCCGCCACCGATCCGCACTGCGTCGGGTTCGGCAGGCCGCAGGCGACAAAGGTCTTGCTGATCTGGTCGTCGAGGTCGATCCGGTCGGTCAGCACGAGGATGTTCGGATTGGCGAGGGAGGGCGCGTCCAGCGTCAGATGGGTTTTCAGCTTCAGGGCCAGGAACACCATCGTCAGGCTCTTGCCACTGCCCTGTGTGTGCCAGATCAGCCCCTTGCGGTGCTCATTTGCCGCAACCCGCTCCACCGCCTTGTTGACAGCGCGGAACTGCTGGTAGCGACAGATTTTCTTGATCTTGTTTCCGCGCTCCGGGTCCACCTCGAACACGATGAAATGCGCCAGCAGGTCCAGCAGCCGGGAAGGTTCGCACAGGCACCACAGGTCTTTGGTCAGGTCATCGGAGAACTCGTCCCGGTGACGCGGCCATGCGTCGGGCCACGGGGCATAGAACTGCGAAGGCGCACCCGTCGCGCCGTAGAGGGTCGCCACGCCATCGGTGACGAGGTTGAAGGCGTTTGGGTAGAACAGGCGGGGGATGTCCCGCTCATACTGCTTGATCTGCTCGAAGGCTTCCTCTGCCTTGGCGGTGGCCTTCAACGGGGATTTGGCCTCAATTACCACGAGCGGGATGCCATTCACGAACAGCACTATGTCCGGGATGCGCGGGCGCTGGACGACGACACGGAACTGGTTAGTGACGTGAAAAGTGTTGCGGCTAGGGTTTTTGAAGTCGATCAGCGCAACCGGGCTGTCACGGTTCTCGCCAGAAAGGCGGCGGGAATAGCCGCCGCGCAGCTTCTTCTGCCACTCCTCATTGTCGGACAGGGTGGACAGGTCGTTGTAGATCGCCTCGGCATCTGCCGCGCCGATGCCGTTGATCATGCGCAGCGCGTCGATCAGCAGCGGCTTGAGGATAACCCGGTTTTCCTCCTCGCGCATCGCCAGCGCCTGCGCCGGGAAGAGCACCTGCCAGCCCATCGCGGCCAACGCATCGAGCGCGGGCTTCTCGGCGAGGTGGTATTCGCTCATGCCGGCACCCGCACGCGACCGGATAGGAGGTCGGACATCAGGGCGCGTTTCGTCTGCTGAAGGCGCTGCCGCGCAGTTTCAGCCGCTGCGATGCTCTGCTCCAGAGCCGATAGTTGATTGGCAATCTCAAGCTGGGTTGGCATGTCAGGCAAAGGAATGGTTTTTTCCTTCAGGAGCTTGAAGTGACGTGCGTAACCTTCACCGCGAAGGTCGAGCGATTGCAGCGCAAAATAGAAGAAACGAGCATCTAGGTCCGGTCTCGGGGTAAGGCACTGTGTGCCATCCGCACCGATTGCGAACGGAAAATCGACGAACTTCAAAATACGGGTGTGATCGCCGAACACGATGACCGGCAGGGCGTAGGGCCAGAGCGCCGATTGGTCAGCAGTGTAGCCGCAGATGAATGAAGCACCTTGGTCGATGATTGGAAACGCGCCCGCATCCTGATAATCGGACGTTTGGAGCTTTATGAGCTTCTCACCCCTGTTCTTTGCAATCGCGTTGGCCACGACGATCTCGTCGAAGCATTGGCGAGCGCCCTCCACCAGTTCGGCACGGACGTGTATGAAAACCTGCTGCGCTGCCTCTTGCGCAGCGTCCGCAGCCGCGATCGCCTGATCCACCGACTGCAGCACCTCGGCGATCCGCCGCTGTTCGTCGAGGGGTGGAAGATCACCAGACAGCGCAGCCAGCTTCTTTTTGTTGAGGGTGACGCCCTTTATGGCTTGGTCAGTCTCGGCGTTCGCAACGATATGTTCGAGCCAATAGGGCAGGAACGACTTATCGATACCGGCGACTGGCTGAAATGCTGCAATGGCCTCGTTGGTGAACAAGTCTGTCCCGGCAATCGCCACCCGGCCAATCGTGAGCTTGAAGCTCATCATTACGGTGCCCGCAGTCACGGGTTTGACGTTTGAGTTCTCCACGCCAGCGTCGGTGATCCGCTCCTTGGTTCGGAGTATCACCGCTTCCCGCATGTCGGAGATCGCCACCCAGGGGTGTCCGTCTCCGTTTGCCGCCCAATACTCGGGCTTGTCACGAGAGGGCGTGCCTCCGATGGCGATGTGGCACAGTTCGCCAAGTGCGGCTTCCTGCCATCCCTCCGCCACTTCACTCGACATAGCCAAGCCTCTTGAGGTATCCGAACATTACCGCATCCGCGCTCATTGTCCCTTACCCTTCGGCTTGGTTTTGGGCCGGGAGGCGCCGATCTGCTTCGCCTTTGCAGTCGCCTCGATGAAATGCCGCTCCACCGCACTGGGGGCTTCCAACTGGCGGGTATGCCATTTGTCATATTGCGCCAGCGCCCTGGCCTTGGCGACATCGGCGGAGATTTTGCCCGCATGGGTCAGGATGTCACGGTCGCCGAGTTTTAGGAAATCGTCTAGCTTGGCGATCCAGTCGTGCATGGTCATGGGCCTGCGCGCCATGGCCTGCATCTCGGCAAACTCCAGATAGGCGGTGACGATGCGGTTGAGCGCCTCGATCTCCTCGCCTTGCAGATAGTTCTTGGCGATATGAACATCGGCCTTGCGCGGCGGGCCGCCCTTCGGCTGGTTGGACCATGAGGTCAGCCCCATGTGATCCTTGGCGGCATCGGCCCGCGCCGCCACGATCTCGGCAGCGGTGTGGCCATGCGCCGCCCAGTGCATCTTGTTCTGCACGGTTTGGAAGAAAAGCTGGCTGGCCTCCGCGCTTTTATCATAATCCACGCTGGTGGCGTAAATCTCCAGTACCTTCTTGTAGAACTGCTTTTCCGAAGACCGGATGTCCCGGATGCGGGCGAGCAGTTCCTCGAAATAATCGGCATCCGGCTCTTTCAGCCGGGCATCGTCCATCGCGAAACCCTTGACCAGATATTCGGACAGGGTGGTGGAGGCCCAGCGCCGGAACTGCGCACCGCGTGGAGAGCGGACCCGGAAACCAACCGCAAGGATCATGGGCAGGCTGTAGTGGGCAATGCGACGGGAAACCTCACGATTTCCCTCGGTGCGAACTTGTAAGAAATCCTTACAAGTTGCCTCTTCGTCCAGTTCGCCTTCCTCGTAGATCGCCCGGACATGCTGGGTCACGGCCTGCGGCGTCACCTCGAACAGTTCGGCGATCTGGGCCTGACTAAGCCATGCGGAACCATCCACGGCTTTCAACTGGACAACGGTAACGCCGTCCTCCGTGTTGTAGAGGATCATCTCACCCGACATAGCCAAGCCTCTTGAGATGCCCGAACATGACGGCTTCCGCCTCGTTGCGCTTGGCGATCAGGTCTTGCAGCCTGGCCACTTCCGCCGCGACATCGACGGCCTCGGCATCCGCGCCGGTCTGCACATAGCGGCTGATGTTGAGATTATGACCGTTGGCGGCGATCTCCTCGACCGGGACGACGCGGGCCAGCTTCTCGATGTCGGCGAAGGCGTGGACCGCCTCGGCCAGCGTGCGGACGTGATCGTCGGTCAGGAAATTCTGGGCTTTGCCCGGCTGGAAGGTGGCATCACCGTTGACGATCAGTACCTTGCCGCGCCGCTCGGCGGGCTTGGCCTTGCGGCATACGAGGATCGCAGCCGGGATGCCCGCGCCGTAGAACAGATTAGGCGCAAGACCCACAACCGCCTCGATCACATCGGCGTCCAGCATGGCCTGTCTGATCCGCCCTTCGGCCCCGCCACGGAACAGGACGCCGTGCGGCACTACCACCGCGAGCATTCCGTCATCCTTCAGGCTGGCGAGCATGTGCTGGACGAAGGCGAGGTCGCCATAACCCTTGGGTGGGCAACCATAGGTATCGCGACCGAACGGATCGCCGTTCTGCCAGACATCGTGGCCCCACACCTTTTCCGAAAACGGTGGGTTGGCCAGCACCCGGTCATAGGCTCCGATGCCCTCCACGAACTCGCGGGCCTTGGGGTCATATCGCTTGGGGGACAGGATCGTGTCGCCCTTGGCGATGAAGGCGTCATCGACATTGTGCAGGAACAGGTTGATCTCGGCGATGCCCCATGTCGCGAAGTTCTTCTCCTGCCCATAGAGCGACAGGGTGCGGGCATCCTCGCCCCGATCCTTCAGATACTGCACCGCCTCCAGCAACATGCCGCCAGAGCCGCAGGTGGGGTCATAGACCGACATGCCGGGGCGCGGCTCGACAATCTCGACCATCAGGCGCACGATCTGCCGGGGCGTATAGAACTCGCCGCCCTTCTTGCCCGCGCCCTCGGCGAACATCTTGATGAGGTAGAGATAGGCATCGCCCAGCATGTCGGCGGGCACATCGGCATTGCGCAGCCGGTGCTTCTCGAAATGAGCGAGCAACTTTTCCAGCAGGGCGTCGGAGAAACGATCCTGATTGGCGAAGTCCACATCGCCGAACACGCCGCGCAGCCGCAGGTTGGCATCTTCGATGGCGGCGAGTGCGTTGTTCAGCCGCTGGCCGATCTGCGTGGACTGCTGGCGCACGGCGTCCCAGCGATGCTCCTTGGGGATATGGAAGCGGTGCTCGTCCGGGTCGGCGGCTTCCTCGCGGTCGCCGGTCTCGGCGAGGAGCGTCTCGAACTCCTCGGCCCAGACATCACAGAGCCGCTTATAGAACAGCAGGCCGAAGATATATTGCTTGTAATCCCCGGCATCGACGGTGCCGCGCAATATGTCCGCTGCGCCCCACAAATGCCGTTCGAGTTCGGATTGCGTCAGTATTGGCATTGATCCCCCGGAAGCGCGGCTCCTCCCTGAGCCACGAACTTTGTTCACCTGATGATCCGATAGCAGCGGCGTGGATTTTTGGCGACACAAAGGAGCCAGAAAATTAATATTGCAATTAATTGCACAACGCTGGGGCGTGTGTTCTGGCCTGTTTTTAGGCTCTGATAAGTGAAGGTTATCAGAGGCTAGATGAGCTTGTCAGGCTGCGTCCTTCAATCGACGAACAGGCGGCTGTTCGTGTTGCCGGGCGCACCACAGATCATAATTCGCCTGCATGGCAAGCCATGCGCGGGCCGTGCTGGCTCCCGCCTGTTCGAGCCGCACCGCGAGATCGGGGCTGATCGCAGCCTTGCCGTTCAGCACACGCGACAGGGCAACCCGCGACATGGCGAGCCGCTCGGCTGCCTCGGTAACGGACAGGCCCAGCGCCGTGATGACCTCATCGCGGAGCAGTTCGCCGGGGTGGGGAGGATTGTGCATCATCGTGATTGTCTCAATGGTCATGGGGGCCTCAATGGTAATCCTGATAATCGACAAGCTCGGCGTCGGAGCCGACAAAGCGGAAGGTGACACGCCAGTTGCCATTGACCCAGATCGACCAATGGCCCTTCAGCTCGCCCTTCAACGGGTGCAGCTTGAAGGATGGCAGGTTCATGTCCTCCGGCCCTGCCGCGACATCGAGCAGTCCCAAGATGTTTCGGAGCTTCTTCACATGGGAAGCCTGAACGCCCTTCGTCGTGCCAGTGCGATAGAAGGCTTCAAGTCCCTTGTGCCGAAATCCGATTATCATGACGCACTGTATCGTGTTGCGTTACAAGATGCAAGGCCGTGACACGCCCTGTATCGCAACCACCAGTCCGCGATCGTCTCCGGCCCTCCCATTGTCCCTGGCTGGTCAATCCTAATGGTCCATTGAATGATCGGCCGGACACGCAATGTCTGATTGACTGGATAGCCGACCCTTCGCACACTCACTGTTCGCTGATCGAACAGGAGAGAATGACGTGACAAATAAAGCTCGTCTCGAAGCGCAACTGGCAGAACTCAAGGAGCGATTAGGGCACGTCGAAACGGATTTGGCCGAACCACTAAACGCCGACGCCTCCGAGCAGGCGGTGGAGGTGCAGGACGATGCGTCTCTGGAGGCTCAGGCGCTGCTGATCCATCGCGACATGGCCTCGATCAACCGGGCCTTGCTCCGCATTGAAAACGGCACCTATGGTGAATGCGTGCGCTGTGGCGGCGATATTGCACCGGCTCGTCTTGAAGTGCGCCCGGAAGCGGCACTGTGCATCGACTGCGCTCGCAAGGAGCAGTGAGGCAGGCGATGTTGCACATCATATTATAGCACCGCGCCTGCCGCGTTGTCGGTGAACATGTCGCCGTCGCGAATGTAGCGGGCGAGCATGGCGTCGCTCTTGTGACCGGTCTGTTGGCGGATTTTCCACGACGAGGCCCCGGCCATTGCGGCACTGGTGGCAAGCCCGGCGCGCAGGGAGTGGCCGGAGAAGGTCGTCGGATCGAAGCCCGCAGTCCCCACGCGCTTTTTCATAATCGTCGCGACCGCATCCCCAGACAAACGACTGGGGGCGATATGCCCGTGCCGGTCGATGCTGCGGAAGATCGGCCCTTGCTCGATCCCGGCATAGGCAAGCCAGTCGGTGAGATGGCGGACAGGACACCAACGAGTGCGCCCATATGGGATCGCGATCTTACGGCCATTCCCGATCTGATCGGTCTTGGACCGGCGTAGATGCAGGACGATGCCCCGCGCAACAGGCTCAACATCGCCGCAGTCGAACCCGACCAGTTCGGATCGACGAAATGCCCCGGCGAACCCAATCAGCAGCAGCGCCTTATCCCGCACGTCAATGGGGCGGTCGCCCATGCGCTCAAGAACCGCAAACAGATCATCGCGCTGTAACGCCTGCGCTTCGCGTTGGGCCATGCCCTTGGTCCGTCGTATGCCCCGCATGGTCGCCCTGATGATCTCGGATCGGCATGGATCATCGAAGCCTGACGCCCGGTGCGCCTTCGCGATGGCTGCCACCCGACGCTGGATCGTGGCGACGGCATGGGTCTCGGCGAGATCGGCCAGATACTCCGCAATGCTCTGCGGTGGACAGGGAATGTCCCTGCCGGACGCCCGGAAATGGGCGAGATCAGCCGCGTAGGCGCGCTGGGTTCCAGCCGATAGGGAATGGGAGAGGAGGCGGCGGACCGGCTCTGAAATCGCCTGTGGAGGCAAAGATGCCGTTGTGTCGCCGAGAGGGATGGCAGAGCTTCTTGTGCAATTAATTGCAATCCTATTTGAAGGAACTGTTTCCAACATTTTTTGTATTTCTCCATTCGGCGTCGGCCCAACAGTTCTGGGGCTTTCCGCTTAAAGTCGTTGTGCCGAAAATCAGGGGGCACGAACTGCGCAGGCGGGACCGGATCAGCCCAGTTTCCGCTCTTGCCGGGCGTAGGCTTCGGCCACCTGATCCTCGCGGCTAGTAAGCAGGTCGTCAGACATGCGGTGAAGCGCCAGCAGGCGGTTCTCGGCCTGGGTATGTCCTTCCAGAGTGCCGTCATGGCGAATATGCCAGACCCCGACATCGAGGAGATCATTGAGGTGGCGCGAGATCAGCAGGAAGCGGTGACAGTGCAGCGGGTCGCCCTCCGAGCACATCAGGGCGGGTCTGCATCGGCTTGCGATGGATAGGACTGTTTCGATCCCTGTTGCAAACTCGGGAGTGCCGCGTCGATCGTCATATGCGGTAGGGCCGCGCTTGGGGTGCCCGCCCAGACTGTCGCCTAAGTGAATGTAAGAGATGCCGACCCGGTTCAACGCTGCCCGCAGATCACGTTTGCGGAACTGGGGCCACCGCGATCTTGGCGACGATCGAACATCAATGATGCAGTTTACGTCGAAATAATCGAGACCGTAATGAAACTCGTCCCAACTCACGTTGGAGTGCCCAATAGTCAAAATGTCTTTCATATCAAACCTTTCAAGCTCCAATGAACTTATCCGAGGTTTGAAATAAATGGCACTATTATCAGTAGCTTAAGCCGTTTTTCATCGTGATTTGTGCAGTCGTCTGAGACGGCGTGATTGATACAGGCATCGGGACAAGGAGCGCCGAACCTGTCAGCGCCGCCGAGCCGGGGATAGGCGCACGGTCGCCGTTACGGTGCTGACGCTAGGTGGCTACGTGCCAGCCGCACGAGAGCCTCCTCCTTGCCGACCAGTCCCTTGCCCCGCCTCTTTGCGCCACATGCAATGAGCGCGGCCTCGACATCGGCATACTGCTCGACAGGCAGGCGTAGGAGAAATGAACGGGTCGGCCTCGCCGATGATGCGCCCTGCCGCTCCAGAGCCTCTGGGAGGGCGTGTGAGGGCGTTCGGATAGCCAGTTGGAGGTTTGCCCTCATGGCGCGCTGGTTGAGCTTCTGTGGCCGGCTGGCGGCATGGCGGGCGACGATCTGAAGTTTCGTCCAGCCGATCCGTTCAGCCTGCGCTTCGTCGATCCGGTACTCGGAGAGAAGCCTGCCCACGTTCGAGAGGTAGAACAGCGCCCGACGCTTGATCCCCGCGATCCGCTCGACCTCGTGCAGGAATGTGCGGTCCTCGTTGTGAGCGGCCCAAAGGGCGCAGGCGAAGGCGTAGAAGTTCTTCGTAGGCTTTACGGCGAGTGTCAGCGCCTCCTGCTTCAGATGCTCGACATCGGGACTGCCTTCAACCGAGGGCATGTTGTGCTCCTATCACGAATGGCTCTCGACCATATCCTGCCGATCCTAACAGGACGTTGATTGCAATTAATTGCATATGCGTGGGGGCGGGGGACTATAGGGGGTGGGGGCGGGAGGGAGACATGCGTTAGCATGTATCCCCGATCCCTTCCTTCCCGAACAAGGTTCGGGTGAACCCCGCGTTCGGAGCGCAGCGACTGGACGCTGAGGCTTTTTCTGTAGCTTCGTTCGTATCTTCATTAGTCCCTTTATTGAGGTTGCCGATTTTCGTCACATCCATTGCCGAACCACGTCAGAGGTGGTGACGTTTCCCGTCACTAACTATGACGAAATCCGTCACACCCCCCTGACGATTTCCGTCATACCTCCCCAACTTCATGCTGGAACAGGGCCACAGCTTCCGGTGTCGGACGCAGATGCAACATCGAATGACCCTTGAACTCGGCGGTGATGGTCTCGATCAAGCCCCGCTCCAGCAGCCGGTCCTGAGCAGTGCGGTAGGTTCGCGGAGAGATGCCGAGTTCGTCCGCCCACTGTTTATGGGTTTTCGCGATCCACTTCTTGCCGCACTGGACCACGGTGGCCTTGGGCCACCAGTAGCGGATGCGGTAGAGCAGCAGGGCAGCGTCGCCATGCCCGGTCGCCTTCCGAAGTCCCCTGAGGGCATTGTGCTGGAACCCGTCCTTGGTCTTGGGCAGATCGTGACCCGTGAGCATCTTATGGGTCGTGTGCTCGAACGCATCGCGGAAGTTATGAAAAATGACCTTCTTGAGGTCGTCAGCCACCTCCACCCGATCGGTGAGGTAGTCCCACCATTTAGCGAACATCTTCTTGCACTCTTTGACCAGCACGGAAGGTGTCGGTTGCTTGAGCGTATACAAGAGTTCTTTCCCGAACTGCATAGCCAGCCATCGGGTAATGCTCACAAGCTGCTGCTGCGATCCCGTGTAAGGGGCTGCGCCGATCTCATCGGGGATGTCGAGATCAGATAATAAGTCCGCCACCGTGATCGCCGCAACGGACGCCTCGGTCTGGGGCGCTGATTTGATGGCCATGGTTCTGGCTCCTTTCGAGTTGAACGGAAGGAGCGTCGGGAGTAGGAATACTGTCGCAAGTCAGCGTCGCCCCGGCGCTCCTGAAGGCCCTCGCCCTGCAAGGCGGGGGTTTCTCGTTTCAGGGGGTGCGCGAGTTTTTCCGCTGGAAACGGGCAGCGATAAGGCATGCCCAACGGACCCAAATGCGGTTAGCAAGCCCGGAAATTTCTTTTGTGATTTTAATAAGGGGCTTATGGGCGGTTAGCAGATATAAGCCGTTGACCTTTCTAGGTTGTGGTATATCGGCTCGGGCCTCCACCTCTTCAGGAATTACCTACTAGTGTCGCGCGTTTGGTGCGATTCAGCATCTGGTCGGTAAGGAAGGTCGGTCGGTTGATAGGGGGCCATTCATGTCCGGCCCCGATTGGCAAGCACGGTCGTCGCAGGGGTGGCGTGCGCCAGCACAGTGGTGATTATTGCGTCAAAGGCGCGCTTGCCGGAAAGCCAACTCTCGGTAATCATCTCCAGAAATGGCGGCTGCATGAACGACGGACAAGAGATGACTCTTAGCCAATCCGAGAAATGGTCTGAGCGATTGCATAAGGTGCGCAGGGTCGTGATGGGCTGGCGCATCCGCTTGGCGCACCTGATCCTTCTCCCGGAGTTGTCGCCGAAGGACGCCTATGAGCTTCGCCATCAGGTTATGGACGAGGGGGCGCTGACCCAGGGCTATGTGCTGATGTCCGCGCTATCGGCCGGGATCGCCATTCTGGGGTTGCTGCAATCGTCCACGGCCGTCGTCATTGGCGCCATGCTCATCTCCCCCCTCATGGGCCCCATCGCGGCGCTCGGCTTCGGTTTTGCGTCCATTGACGGCCAGCGCATTCGAGATGCGGCTAAAGTTGTCCTCGTCGGCGCACTGATCGGCATTGCGACGGGAATGCTGTTGACCTGGATCAGCCCGATCCGCACGGCGACGCCGGAGATTCTCGCCCGTACCGAACCAACTCTGCTGGATCTGGCGGTGGCGCTCCTGTCCGGTATTGCCGGGGGCTATGCTACCGTTTGGGGCAAAGGTGGCACGGCCATTGGGGTGGCAATTGCAACCGCACTCATGCCGCCGCTCGCGACGGTCGGCTACGGCCTCGGCGTCATGAATCCGGCTTATGCCCTTGGGGCCTTTCTCCTTTTCCTGACGAACCTCTCGGCCATTGCCTTTGCCTTTGCGCTCATCGCGAGGTTGAGCGGCGCCGCCCGCCCGCTAGCCAATGTCGAGTGGAAGCCGGGCTATGTCATCGCTGGAATAGGGGCATTTCTTGTGTTGGCGACACCTCTGGCGCTCACGCTTGTTCGGGTGAGTCAGGAGGCGTCTCTGCGAAACGCGGCGCGCAGTGCCATCGTGGATGCGATCGGCACAGATGAGGTCAGCTTCCCACAACTCGATATCAACTGGCCATTGTTTGGGTCGCCCCAGGTTCATGCCGTCGTCGTGACGCCCCGTTTCAAGGAAGGCGCCGAAGAAGCCGTACGCAATCTTCTGGCTCGGCAGGATCGTTCGGCAACCATTCTCCTCCAACAAGTCGTTGCCGCCGACATGACATCCCAGGCGCGGTCAATGATCGATGCAGCGATGGAGCGGACAGCGGCAGGGATCGCGGCCGACGTCCCGCCCTATGATCGTATTCGCGCCAGCATTTCTATCCCGACGCGGGGGATCTGGAGCAATCAGGCGGAACGGGTGGTGAATATCGAGCCGATGGCGGCGCCGGGTTGGACCCTGAGTGACTATCGTGCGGTGGAACGGGTGGCCAACACTGTCTCGGAAGGTTGGCGGGTCCGGGTCATGCCGCCTGTCATGGCGCAGTTGCTCGTCGCCACGGGCGGGGCCCCGGTTAATGAGGCAGCCATTCCTCTGGACGATGCGATATGGGCGCTCCAGCGCTGGGGCATGACCAGTGTGGGGCTGGCCAAGCCGCAAGATGAACCCGCCGAGGCGCTAACCGCCGCGCTTGCTGCTGCAGGCATTCGGGTCCGACCACTGCTCGCTGACACTGTCGAGGCGGGAACCGCGACCATTGAGGTGGTCGGACCACCACCGACCAACCAGTCTCGGACGACCGAACAGCCCCTTTAAGCGAAATTGGTCTCCAACCTTCCGCGGGACCGCGAGAATGGCAGAAGCCGCGCCCGGCCCGATCAGGCGGGCGTCTCGCCCTGGACGGTGGTGCGGTAGAGTTCGCGCCGGTAGCCGTCATAATCGTTGCTGGCGTGGTGCAGGCAGATGCGGTTGTCCCACAGCACCAGCATGCGAGGCTCCCAGCGCAGGCGGCAGGTGAAGGCGTGCTGGATGATGTGGGCGCTGAGGAAGGTGAGCAGCGGTGCCGCTTCCGCGTTGGTCAGCCCTTCGATGCCGACCGCGTAGGATTCGTCCACGTAGAGCGCCTTCTCGCCGGAATGCGGGTGCGTGCGCACGAGCGGGTGGAAGGAACCGGCGAAGGCCTGGCTCTTCTTCTCGTCCGAAGCGAAGGGGATCGCCTTGCCTTCTAACTGCTGCTGGGTAGCGAAATTGACCCTCGCGGACATGTGGACGCGCAGGGGCGCCAGCATGGCCTGCATGGTCGGGCTCAACATATTATAGGCCAGCACCGTGTTGGCCCACGCGGTGTCGCCGCCATAGGGCGGGATGTCCACGCTGTAGAGCGTGCTGACCGAGGGCGGCTGAGCGAGGAAGGCCGAATCCGTGTGCCATGATCCCCCGAACAGCGCTTTGGTCCGCGCGTCCGCCTCCTTGATGACCGGCTGCACGTCCGGGTGGCCGGGCACGCCGGCCGTATAGGCATCCGTCCCGAATGGCCCCCACCGCAAGCTGAACGCTTCATGCTCGGCGTGGCTGAGCGGCTGATCACGGAAATAGATCATCTTGTGGTGCCACAGCGCGTCCTGGACTTCCGCGAATGCCTCGTCCGTCACCGTGCGGGCGTCGACCCCCTGGATCTCGGCGCCCATGGCGGCGGCCAGTGGGCGAGCGACAATGTGGCGGTAGGGGCGCGCATGATTGTCAAATGCGCCCGATGGAGTGACGCGAACTTCCTGCATGGCGCTCTTCCCGAACTCGTTTCAACGGCGCTGTACCAATAATTACTATGCTAATTAATATTACCCAAGGGCTTTTGGTCCCCCGGGAGAGGAGGCGAGCCTAGGTTTCCTCGTCGAGCGCGGTGGCGAGCGCATCGAGTTCGTCCGCCAGCCGCGCCAGCCGGTCTGGGCCGAACCGGCCGGAAAAATGCTCATAGACGCCAGCCATCTCCTTGGACACGGCCTCCGCCATCGCGCGGCCGGCCGGCGCCAGGCTGACATGAGCGCGCCGCCGGTCCTTGCCATCCTCGCGCCGGATGACAAGGCCGCGCGCTTCAAGATCGCGAACGATACGGGTGACGCTGGGCGGATGCAGCAGGGCAGCGGCGGCGAGCGTGGTGGGGTCGCAGGAGTTGCATTCGGCCAGTTCGCGCAGCACGCGCCATTGCGGTTCGCTTAGCTCAACCTTCTTGAGCGCCGGTCGGAGCGGACCGATCACCGCCTCCCGCGCGCGGATGAGCCGCGCCGCCAGCGATTGCCGGAACGGAGGCAGACCGGATGTTGCGATTGTCATGCGAGGATTTGTCTCCAGAAAAGGACGGGTCTGCGGATGCGACCCGGTTTGCAGGCTATGAAACAAACGAGCGCAACGCAAATGGCACTAAGGGCCGGGTGTCGCTACGCAGGCGCAGCATGGCCAAAACTCGCCTGTTGTGGTAATTGCAGACTTGATCTCGCAAATGCACAATGACAAGGGGGCGCAGACCCCCGGCAACAGGGGAGACAATCCACCCATTCCATCCACCCCCGCTCGATCGAAAGGTCAGGCCATGCGCACGCGTCTCTATCCGCTCGAAGATCTGGAGGACATTCCAGGCACCACGGTCTTCACCGCCAAACGGTCGCGGGAGGCCTATCACCTCCACAAATTCTGCATGTCGCTGATGGAGGCCGCCAATCGTGAGGCGTTCAGGGCTGACGAGCGGGCCTATCTCCGGCGTTTCCGGATGAGCGACGAGCAGCGGCAGGCCGTGCTCGATCGCGATTTCAACCGGCTGATCGACCTTGGCGGCAACATCTATTTCCTCGTCAAGCTCTCCAACACGGATGGCTGGAGCGTGCAGAGGGCGGTGAGTTCGATGACCAGCATGACCGCCGACGAATACGCGGCGATGATGCGTGCCGGCGGCCGCTCGCCCGAAGGCCAGCGCTCGATCCGGGAGGGCAATTAATGGCCCGGATCACCGCAGGCGTTGCCACCAGCCATGTGCCCGCCATCGGCGCGGCGTTCGACCATGGGCGGACAGGCGAAGACTATTGGAAGCCGGTGTTCGACGGCTATGAATGGGTGAAGCAGTGGGAGAAGCAGGAGAAGCCCGATGTGGTGATCCTGTGCTACAACGACCACGCCTCGGCCCTGATGCTCGACGTGGTGCCCACCTTCGCGCTCGGCATGGCGGAGGAATTCATCCCGGCTGACGAGGGCTGGGGACCGCGCCCGGTGCCGGTGGTTCAGGGCCATATCGAACTGGCGTCGCATCTCGCCGAGCAGCTCGTGCTCGACGAGTTCGACCTGACGCTGATGAACCACATGGACGTGGACCATGGCTGTACCGTGCCCCTCAGCCTCATGTTCGGGCAGGTCGAGGAGTGGCCCTGCCGCGTCATCCCGCTCGCGGTCAACGTGACCCAGTTCCCCACGCCTTCGGGCAACCGATGCTGGATGCTGGGCGAGGCGATCAAGCATGCGGTGGAGTGCTTCCCGGAGGACCTCAACGTGCAGATCTGGGGCACCGGCGGCATGAGCCACCAGCTTCAGGGGCCGCGCGCGGGCCTCATCAACCCCGAGTTCGACAACGCCTTTCTTGATGGGCTGATCGATGACACCGACCGGCTGCGGGCCATCACGCGGCTGGATTATTTGCGCGAATCCGGTTCGGAAGGGATCGAGCTGATCATGTGGCTCATCATGCGCGCCGCGCTGGGTAAGGATGTAGAGGAGCTGCACCGCTTCTACCATGTGCCTGCCTCCAACACGGCCGTCGGCCACATCGTGCTGCGCCCGCGCGCGCAGGTTACGGCCTAACGGCACTTGCCGGGCGGGAGGGGCGACATTTCGCACCTCCCGCTCGTAGCCCCGTTTCTGAAAAGAGCAGCGCTACCAAAGCTCGACTTTTGCGGCGCGCTCCGCCATTCTCCCGCCGAGGGGGGATTTGGCTATGCTTGGCAAATGGCTTTTGGCCGCGCCGGTGCTGTTCGTGCTGGGGCAGGGGGCGGGGAGCGCCCATCATTCGTTCGCCGCTTTCTTCGATTCAGCCAAGATCATTACGATTCGCGGCACGGTCACGGATTTCCACTTCACTAACCCACACGGCACGATCGGCCTCGATGTGACGGATGCGCGGGGCACCGTGCGGAAATGGCGCGCGGAGACCAATGCGCCGGTGGTGTTGATGCGGCGCGGCTGGTCGCGCGATAGCGTCAAGCCGGGCGACGTCATCACCATCGAGGGCTGGGGCTCCCGGGACGGCAAGCCCTATCTGCGCTTGCGCGCGGCGTTCGATGCCAACGGCAAGCCGATCGGCCAGCCCTTCGGCCAGAGCGATGGCTGAAGAATGGCGCAACAGCGCCCATGCGTCGGGTAGGCGTCCCGGCTGGTCGCGTCGTCCCGCTGCGCGATGGCAAGCGCGCGGCGCGTGTCATGAGGCAAACAGGGAGACAGGGGTGAACTGGACGCGGCGGATGCTTCTGGCTGGGCTGGCGACGATGGCGACCATGGGCACGGCGCCCGCGGTGCCCGCGACCAAGGCCCCACCCGATCTCTCCGGTTTCTGGTCGCTGGATGGGGCGCCGCCCGCCAATGACCCGGGCCTGATTGCCAAGTTGCCGCCCAACACGGTGGTGCTCGACGATACCGGCATCACGGAGTTCCCCAGCGATGAATATGGCGGCCTCAAGCCCAAGCCGGATGCGCTGGCGGCGGCACGGAAATGGAAGCCGCAGGACGAGATGACTCTCTCGCGTGTCTGTGCGGCGCCGTCGGTGGTGTACGCTATCCAGGGCCCATTCCCGTTCGAAATTTACCAGACACCGACGTTGATCGTGTTCAAGTATGAGTATTTCGATCAGGTGCGGCTGATCTTCATGGACGGGCGCGGCCATCCGCCGGCCGATGCGCCGCACAGCAAGGTGGGGCATTCGGTCGGTCATTGGGAGGATGATGAGCTGGTGGTCGACACCACCCACCTGGCTCCCGCGACCATCACCAACAACGGCCTCGATCACAGCGCCAAGGTGCACATGGTCGAGCGCTACAAGCTGAGCGCGGACGGCAAGACGCTGCTGGCCACCCAATGGTTCGAAGATCCCGACGTGCTGGACAATAATGGCGCTCGCTTCATCCAGTGGACGAAGAAGGATGGCAGCTACGTCTTCCCCTATGATTGCGATCCATCCTTCGCCACGCAGTATCAGCAGATCGAAAAGCCGGACGGCGAGGGGAAATGAGGCGTTGCAGGTAACGATGGAAACCTAGGAACGGAGGGAGAGCAGGATGGCGCAAACACAGCAAAATGCAGGAACGGCCCAGCCAGGCGCCGAGACCAATGTGTTCGTTTATCACCATAAGGCAGCGGCGGTCCCGACGGGATGGCAGCCGTTCGATCCGGCCGAAAACGGCGCCACCAATATCTCCAACGATTTGAAAGCCGAGTTCCGCATCGACTTGGTGATGGGCCCCCTCTTCGCGGGGGAGTTCAGGCAGCAGCGGGGCTCCGCCGTCCTCAGTTGGCCGTTCACCGAGCACGCGTTCCTTTTCGAAGGCCGCGTCGAGATCACCGATCTCGCGACAGGGGAGAAGGCCGTTTACGGGCCCGGCGACGGATGGATCGTCAAGCAGGGCTCGCGGACTTTGTGGAACGTGCTCGAGCCGATCAGGAAGTCATTCTTCCAATATACCGAATAGCCGCCTGATCCGAGCGCGGGCAGCGGGTGGCGAGGGTGAGCAAAAGCGTTTGCCCTCGCCCCGCCGACGGGGCTGCGCGCTCAGACGCCGAAGGTGACGTTCCCCGCGCTGTCCATGGCGAAGCCCGGGTTCCAGGCGATTTCCCAGGCATGACCGTCCGGATCGGCGACATAGCCGCGCAGGCCGCCATGCGGCGGCGCGTCGGCCGCGCGCAGCAGAGCCCCGCCAGCGCCGACCAGCCGATCGATCAACGGGGCGACCGCCTCCCGGTCGGCGACATTGTGGGCGAGTGCGAAGGCGGCATTTCCGTCCGAAGCCCGCCGCTGCATGTCCTCGTCCAGCGCGGTCTTGAGGAAGGTTCCCAGGACGATGCCGTTGAGCTGGTAGAAGATGATCTCGGGATTTTCGAAGACCGGCGACCAGCCGAACCCCTCACCGTAAAAGCGGCGGGACCGGGCGAGATCCGTGATGCCCAATGTGATGACCGAAACGCTTTGCATGACCCATAACCTCCGTTGGACGCCGTGGTTCCACGGCGTTGTGCAAGGCCAGGGGGCACGCCGGATCGGCTGCCAGGACCGCCGCAGCGGGGCTGGGCCAACCGTCCCAGCCTCTCCTTTTTTGACGACGAGGCCTTACCAGACCGCTGCCCGGCCTTCAATGAAGGTCACAGTTTCGGATTGTCCGCCCGCCACCGGACACTGAGTTCCACGCCCTGGCCGATGGGCAGCAGCGCTGTCTGGAGGTCGGGTTTAGCGGCCACAGCCGCGCGGTAGGCCCGGGCGCTGGCGCGCGCGCCGACGGGATGGATCATGTTGTCGGCGGCAATCACCCCCTCGTCCGCGAGCTTGGGGTAGAAGGCTTCGAAACAGGGCAGATACATATCTTTCCAGATATCGAGCAGCACCAGATCGAAGGTGCCGGTCTCCTCCGCGATCATCGCCACCGCATCGCCGAGGCGGAACTCGACGACATCGGCAAGACCGGCCTTGGTGAGTTGTTCGCGGGCATGGGCCTGCTTGTAATCGACAAGGTCCATGGTGACGACGCGCGCGCCCACCTGCCGGGCGGCGTCGGCGAGGAACAGGGTCGAGTAGCCATAGCTGGTGCCCAGTTCGAGGATGCGTGCCGGGCGTCGGCCCCGGATCAACGCATGGAGGAAGGCGCCGACCTCCGGCCCGACCGGCAGCAGCAGTTCGTCGCGCGGAATGTCGGCCCTGTCGGTAGGCGCCAGGCGCGCGCGATCGGCGGCGGCGTGCGCCTCATAGGCGGCATAGACAGTGGCGACGGCGGGATCGGTGAACATCATGAGACGACGGACTCCGGCTGGCAGGTTTAGGTCAGTGTCGGCGAAATGTCGCGCAAAGGCCAGCGTTTGGGTCGCGGAGCGTCATTCATGCACGGTGCGACGGGCATTGCGCTGGCCGCCCGCCCAGTTGGCGCCTGTCCGATGCGACTGGTCACCGGCTGCGCTCCTACCTGCGCGAAATTCATATCCTTCCCATTCGCCCGAGCTTCGAAGGACTGTCCGCTTCGAGTGCCTGCAAAGGCAGGCGTTCAGGACAGGCGTCGGTACGCTCGGGGCAACACGAGTCTCCCTCGACCGCCCTCTGCAAAGGTCGCCTCTGCGCAGGAACACAGCGTCCCGGCAATGCTCGCTCAGGCGAGCAGGCCGACCGCCTCCAGCTCGGCAAGGCTGTCGATCACCCGGTGCGGCTGGCGTTCGGGCGGTTGCGCGGCCCATTCCTCGCGCGAGGTGGTGCCGGTGGTGACGCCGACGCCCATCGCTCCGCCCAGCCGCGCCATCTCGGTCTCCACGCGCGGATCGTCGCCGATCACCACGATCGATTCCATCGCCACGCCGAGTTTGGCGGCGACGAACTGCATGGCGTGGAGCGAGGGCTTGCCGGTCACTTCCGGCTCCTGCCCCGTCACGCGTGCGATGGCGCCGCAAATGGCGCAGCTATAGCCGAAGGCACGGCCGCTGCGGCTGGCGAAGAAGGGCACGTCCGATGCGGTGAAGAAGGCCGCGCCGTTGAGCACCGCCTCGCAGGCGGCATGGATGTCCGCCATCGAGCAATCCGGGTGCCAGGCGACATAGACGGCATCGGCCTGCGCGGCTTCGTCCTCCCCGGGGAAGCAGGTGGCGATGCCATCGCCGTGCAGCGCGTCGGCGACGCCTTGCGTGCCGAGCAGCAGCACGCGCTTGATGCCGCGATCGCGGAAGACCTTCGCCGCCACGCTGTTGGGCGTGAACAGATGCTCGTCCGGGATCGGCAGGCCGAGCGCGCGCAGGCGCGGGCCTTGCTCCGCGGCGGGATAGGCGCTGCCGTTGGTCAGCGCGAGATAGGGGACGCCGCGTGCCTCAAGATCGGTCAGCAGGTCCACGGCCCCGGGCAGCACGGTGTAGCCGCCGAGCTTCCTGTCGCTGAGGATCAGCGTTCCATCGAGATCGAACATGAAGCCGGCAGCAGGGCGCAGCGGCTCGGTCCAGAGCGGGGCGGTCACCAGATGTTTGTCCTTCTCAATTCGTGCAGGATTCGAGTTCGAGCCTGAAGCCGGCCTTCTCCACGCTGACCCGCGTCACATCCGTGCGGGCGAGCAACTGGCGGATCAGCGCCATGGCCGGGCGCAGCGTCGGGTCGTAGTGGCGCGGCGCCGGACCGGCAGCCTGCATGGCGTCGACCAGATTGGCGGGCATCGTCGCGCGCAGCAGGAACTCCTCGTCAGAGAGGTGCGCGCCGATGCGTTTGCGCAGCGTGGGCAGATCGGCCATGCCGGGCTCATCGGCCAGTTCCCGGGTGCGCGGCAGCGCCATGATCCGGTCCAGCACATTCGGCGCGATCGGCTGGTTGGGCCGGCCGAACTTGCCGAGAGCGTAGCGGATCACTTCGTCCGGGATGACGCTGTAGCGTTCGCTGCCGGTGACGTTCATCACCGCCTGAGTCATCACCATCTGGGCAAAGGGTGTCATCACGATCGGCCAGCCCAGCTCCTCGCGCACCCGGCCCAGCTCCTCCACCACGGCGCCTTCCAGGTGCGGCACGCGATGATCGGCGAGGTGGCGGCGCATGGTGCCAACCATGCCGCCGGGCAACTGATGCTGGCGATAGGTCGCATCGAACGCCATCGGCTGGCCGGAGGGCAGCCCCTCGGCATCGGCCAGCGCGGTGAAGTAGCGGCTGACCTCACCCAGCGCTTCGTCGTCTATGTCGACGCTGTGGCCCAGCGCGCGCAGATTGGCGACCACCCGCTCGATCGGCGGGTTGGAGGTGCCGTCGCCCACCGCGCCGCTGGCGCATTGCAGCGCGTCAATGCCAAGGTCCGCCGCCTCATAATAGCTCTGCTCGCCAAGGCCGATGGTGCAATGGGCGTGCAGTTCCAGCGGCTTGTCGCCGATCACCGCCCGGATCGCGGGGATGAGCGTGCGGGCGCGCATCGGGCTGAGCAGCCCGCCCGGGTCCTTGATGTAGAGGGCGTCGATGTCCGGGCTGGCCGCCATCTTGCGCGCCGCCTCGGCATAATGGGCGTCATCATGGATCGGGCTCAGCGTGAACACCAGCGCGCCGATGACGGTGGCGTCGCCATCCTGGCGGATCATCCGGGCGACTTCGACATTGGCGTCGGCATCGTTCATCGGGTCGGCGAGCGCGAAGCGGCCGATGCCGTTCTTCATCAGCGTGCGGAAGGCCAGCGCCATGAAATCCGGACTCGCCGTCTCCCAGGCGATGAAACGGAAGCCGGTGGAAAGGAATTGCAGCGGCGTCGTGGGGCAGGCGGCCGCCATCAGCCGGATGCGCTCCCACGGATCCTCCTGCTTGTAGCGCACCGCCACGCCCATATGGGTAGAGGTGGTGAAGTCGATCGCCTTGAAGCCGACGCGCTCCATCACCGGTGCGATGCTGAGGGTGCGCGCGGTATCGACGCCGAGCGCCCCCCAAAGGCACTGGTTGCCGTCGCGCAGCGATGTTTCGACAAGCCGGATGTCGGCCATGCTCAGTCTCCTGTACCCGGCGCGGCGCGGGCGGCGCGGCGCGCGAGGAAGCCGGTGTCGACGCCGCCGTGGGCGAAGTCCGGATCGGCCAGACTCTCCGCCTGGAAGGCGATGTTCGTCGAGATGCCTTCGATATGGGTTTCACGCAGCGCCTTTCGCAGGCGGGCCAGCGCCGTGGCGCGATCCGGCCCGTGGGCGATGATCTTGGCCACCATGCTGTCGTAGAAGGGCGGGATCTTGGCGCCGTCGACGATATGGGTGTCGACGCGGATGCCCTCGCCGCCCGGCCAGCGCGCGCTGCTCACCGTGCCGGGGCTGGGCGTGAAATCGCGGGCGGGATCCTCGGCATTGACGCGGATCTCGATGGCGGCGCCGTTGATGCGCACATCTTGCTGGGTGAAGCGTAATCCCTCGCCATTGGCGATGGCGATCTGCTCGGCGACAAGGTCGATGCCCGTCACCATCTCGGTGACAGGATGCTCGACCTGGATGCGCGCGTTCATCTCCAGAAAGTAGAACTGGTTGCGCGCCACGTCGTAGAGGAATTCGACCGTCCCGGCGCCGCGATAATCGAGCCGCGCGGCGAAGCGCACCGCCGCGTCATGCATCTGCGCGCGGATATCCTCGGGCAGATGCGGCGCGGGTGTCTCCTCGATCAGCTTCTGGTAGCGGCGCTGCACCGAGCAGTCGCGCTCGCCGAGATGGATGACATTGCCCTTGCCGTCGCCAAGTACCTGCACCTCGACATGGCGGCCCTGCGCGACATAGCGCTCCAGATAGACGCGCGCGTCCCCAAAGGCGGCGCCGGCCTCGGCGGAGGCCATGTCCATCGTCGCGGCGAGGTCCTTCAGATCCTCGACCAGCTTCATGCCGCGCCCGCCGCCTCCGCCCACCGCCTTGATGAGCAGGGGCGCGCCGATCTGCTCGGCCAGCGCCTGTGCCTCGTCTGGACTGGCGACCGGGCCGCCCGGCACCACCGGCACGGCCGCCGCGATGGCTTCGGTGCGGGCACGCAATTTGTCGCCGACCGCCTCGATCTGCGCCGCCGTGGGCCCGATGAAGATCACGCCTTCCTGCTCGCACAAGCGAGCCAGATCGGCACGCTCGGAGAGGAAACCATAACCGGGATGGATCGCGTCGCAGCCTGCGCCGAGCGCCGCCTGCACGATCGTCTCGACGCGCAAATAGCTGTCGCCCGGCCGTGACGGGCCGATGCACAGCGCGCGGTCCGCCATCCGCGCGCCGAGCGAGCCGCGGTCGGCCTCGGACACGGCCAGCACGGTCTCCAGCCCGAGCGCCTGCGCGGTGCGGATCACCCGCACGGCGATCTCGCCGCGATTGGCGATGAGGATGCGGCGGATAGTCAACGTGCCTGGCCCCAAATGGCGAGGGGCGCGCTCTTTCCCCGTTCGTGTCGAGGGAAGGGAAAGGACGGGGCGGGGGTCGGATAGATTGGCATGGCGAACGCTCGTCCCATCACCCCGCGTCCGGTCGAACCAGCATCAGCACCTCGCCATGTTCGACCAGTTCGCCATTGGTCGCGAGGATTTCGACGACTTCGCCGCTGACGCCGGCGGGCACCGAGTTCATCAGCTTCATCACTTCGACGATGCCGATCACCGTCTCGGTATCGACCTTCTGGCCGACCTCGACGAACGGCGGCTCGCCCGGCTTGGGCGCGCGATAATAGATGCCCAGCAGTGGCGAAGTGATCTCAACGAGCCCTGCCTCGCCACTCTTGCGCTGTGCGGCGGCAGGTGGGGCGGCGGGCGCCGGTGTCGTCGCGGCGGGCGGGGGGGACGACGGGGCATCGCGCCGCGCGCGCGTCGGGCGGGGCGCGCCGGTCCCGCCACCACGCTCCAGTTCCAGCTTGACGCCATCCAGTTCCAGGCTGAGCCGGTCGAAGGTCGAAGCGTCCAGCAGCTTCATGATCTCCTCGACGTCCTTGGCGGTGAGGCTCATCTACTTACGTCCTCCGAAAATCGTCATCACATGCTTGAGCGGGTCGGTCGTGGGCGCTGCCACCGGCGCCTGCGCCTTGGCGGACCACACCGTCTCCGGCCGGCTCTGCAACAGCAGCAGCGTGCCGCTCTTGTCGATCGCCCATTCGATGTCCTGCGGGCGGCCGTAATGCTTCTCGACCTGCCGGCCCACGGCGCGCAGTGCCTGCAACTCCTCGTCGGAAAGGCAAGGCGCTGTGCGCAGATCGGCCGGCAGATCCTCGTCGACGATGCCGCCGCCATGGGGCGCCGGCACCTGCCGGATATGCTTGTCGCTGATCTCGCGCGTGCTGATCTCGCCGGTGATCTTGCCGATCACCCAGCGGTCCGGCGTCACCTCGCCGGAGACGACCGCGCTGCCCAGGCCCCACGCGCCTTCGATGGTAATGACCGACTTGTCCCCCGTGGTCGGGCTGCGTGTGAACATGACTCCGGCGGTGCGCGCATCGACCATCGACTGGACGACCACTGCCATGGCGACCCCGTCCTCGGGCAGCCCGTGCTTGCGCCGATAGGTCATCGATTCGACCGAGTAGAGGCTACCCCAGCACTCGCGGACGCGCCGCACCGTGTCCTGCGCGTCGAGCACCCACAGGAAGGTGTCCTGCAGGCCGGCGAAGCTTGCATCCTCGGCATCTTCCGTAGTTGCCGATGAGCGCACGGCGACGGTCGCGCCGCTGTCGCCCGTCAACCGCGCATGGGCGTCGAGAATGGCGCGCTCCACGGGCTGCGGCAGCGGCTCCTGCTCGACGCGGGTACGCAGCGCCCTGGAGAGCGCCGTCACCGCGTCGAGATCGGCCGGATCGAGCGCCTCGACCAGCGCTCGCACCGGCGATGCCTGCTCCAGCGCCTTGAGGAACAGTTCGAAGGCGTGCGTCGTGACGACGAAGCCGGGCGGCACGGCGATGCCGGCATGGGTCAGCTCGCCCAGGCTCGCGCCCTTGCCGCCTACTGTGGGCCTGTCGTCGATGCGCAGGTCCGCGAACCAGCCGATCGCATCAGTCTCGGTCATTCGTTCCAGCTCCTCAGGCGTTTTCGAGTACGGGCTCGTCTTCGAGGATCGTGACGATCCCGCGGCCGCCGTCGACGCGGATGCGCTGTCCGTCCTTGATCCGCTGCGTCGCGGAGCCGGTGCCCACCACCGCCGGCAGTTCATATTCGCGCGCGACGATGGCCATGTGGCTCATCGACCCGCCGATGTCGGACACCGCCGCCGAGATTTTCTGGAAGATCGGCGCCCAGGTCGGGTTAGTGACCTGGCAGACGAGAATGTCGCCCTGCTGCAACCGGCTGATCTCCTCGACCGACTTGACCACGCGCGCGGTGCCCTCGACCACGCCCTGACAGGCGGCGAAGCCCTTCAACTCGTTGCTCGGCCCTTCGCCCTCGGAGAGCCACGCATCGAGGCTCTCGCGGGTGATGCCCCACAGCATGACGATTGCCGGGTCGTCGATCACGTCGGGAACCTGGCCCAACGCCGGCGGCACGGTGTGCTCGGCCCAGATCTTGATCGCCGCCTTTCGCTCGGCGATCTTCGCCGGCCAGTGTTGCGGGCCGATCGGCTGCGACCCGCTCGACCATGTCAGCATCAGGTCGATGATCGCGCTTTCCAGTTCGTAATGCGTCAGGTGGAACACGTCCGCCGGCTCCGCGAAGAAGCCGTGCGCGGCGAGCAACTCGCCATATTCGCGGATCTTGTTGAAGAACAGGTTGGTGTACCAGTGCTCGCAGTAGAATTTGTGCCCTTCCACATAAGGGAAGACACGGTGCGCGAGCGTGATGAGCTGGTCGTAGGTGGCACGGTCCTCGTCCGTATCGAGCAGCTCGCGATAATCCGCGACGAGCTGCTCGCGCTCCTCGATGAGCTTTTCGGTCGGCCGCTCGATCGACTGGCCGGCCTTCACCTTGGCAATATAGCCGGGCAGTGCCGCGAACGGCATCGACAGGTCGTCGTTCCATGAGCGGTGATAATGGTAGAAGCCGTCGCCGACGTTCACGTTGAACCACGGGTTACGGCTGGTCTCCAGGTCCTTGAGCCATTCCTTGCCGGCGCCGCCCAACTGGTCGAGCGCGGCCAGCACGTCGTCGATCACCATATTGTCGTGGAACTTGTCGTCCACGCCCAGCTCCACCGCGCGGCGGGCAAGGCGCTTCACCTCCTCGTCCGGGCGGAAGATCTCGGCTTCCATGCCGGCGACCATGCGGCTGATCGCCTGGTCGCTGATCTCCGGGAAGGCCTTCTTGCAGAAGTCGAAGAAGGTCAGATAGGCGCCATAACCGAGCAGCAGGAACTCGAAATGGTGGTGCCACATGCGGAAGTAGCCCTCGAGCGTCTTCCGGTAGGTATCGATCAGCGCATGGTTGGCGGCGACGCCCTTGCCGGTGTGCGTCGTCTCGATCGGCTCCAGATCGGGCAGGGAAGGCTTGGGCAGCGCCTGCGCGTCCGCGATCAGCGCCTTCATCTTCTCCTTCCACTGGTCGTACAGCGTTTCCCAATGCTCGTAATAATAGAAGGCGCGCTGCTGGAATTCCTTGGTGCGCGCTTCGATCTCGGCCGGATCGGTTACCGCCACGCCGCCGATGAACACGCGGCCGTTGATGATGCGGTGGTCGATACCCTTGGTCGTCGGCAACACGTGGACGCGGGTGTTGAAGCTACCCAGCGCGCAATAGGCCGCTTCCGCCGTCACCATGTCGAAATGATGCATCGGCTCGGGGAAGTGCATGCTGTTGTAGAACCAGAAGCGCTCGTCGTCGCCCGGGTTGAACTGGATGTAATAGGGATAGGCCGCCTGCGCGGCCTCGGTGCCGGGCACCACTTTCAGCGAGCTGGGCAGCGGGAAGCCCTTGGTCGGTTGGCTCATGGCAGTCCTCTCGTTTCTCCGGCCCGTGCCGCGCTTCTTTTTTCGTCTGGCAACGGGCTGATGATGGGTCAGGGCCGCATCCAGCACCCGCCCGTCCTCGCCGGGACTCGGCTTGCGCTCGATACGATACAGTTAGAAGCTAAAGCGTCTGGCGGCGGGGCCAAAGGACTTATGCGCACGGCAAGCAGGACAAAAGCGAAAGCGCGCCGTCCCTGCCGGGCTTCCCGGCGGAACGCCTTTCGATGGGTGCCGTCAGCGCCCCTGCTGTCCCTCGCGCCACCTGCTCGGCGTCACGCCGAAGCGCTTGCGGAACAGGCGTGTGAAATAGCCCGGATCGAGGAAACCACAGCGAAAGGCGATCTCGCTCACCGCCAGCCCGCTCGCGCGTGGGTCGGTCAGCAGGTCACCGGCGCGGTCGAGCCGCACGGCGTTGAGTTCGAGCACGAAGCTGGTGCCCGCCCCGGCCAGAAGCACCTGCAAGTAGCGGCGTGAGATGCCCAGTTCGCGTGCGACGCGCTCGGGCGTCAGCTCCGGGTCGGCATGGTCGGTCTCGATGCGGCGCAGGATCTGGCGGGCGAGTTGGCCGCGATGGCGGCTGGCGCTCTGGCCCTGCTCCGGCTCATGGAAGCCCGTCGCCAGCGTCAGCAGCGCACCGACCTGCTCGGCGATGAGCGTGCGGGGCAGGGGGCTGGTGTCGATGCCGTGCACCATCGTCTCCAGCAGACTGCCGAGCGGCGCACCCCAGCCCTCGCGCGCGGAGATGGGCCGGGCGAGCAGGGCGTCCGGATCCGGCAGATATTTCTCCAGCCAGCCTTGCGGCATCATGAGGTCGATCGCCTCGTGCGCCGTGTCCATCTCCATCTGGTAGAAACGGGTGTTGTCGAGCAGCACGAACTCCCCGGGCTCGACGATGAAGCGCTTGCCGCCCATCCGGGTCTTCAACGCGCCGGCGCGGGCATAGACGAGCTGGATGGTCGGCGTCGCGCGGCCCGCGCTCCCGTCCGTGCCGCAATGGACGACGCGCTGTGCCGGAGCGTGGAGCTGGAGCAGGCGGAGCTGGCCGACGCCATGGCTGCTCCAGCGTGCGGCGAAGCGGTCGGTGTCGAACACGGTCACGTCGATCGGAGCGATGGTGCTCGCCGCCCAGTCGCGCCACTGGCTGAGCGCCTCGCCACGGGCAAGGCCGCTGGAGGTCCAGCTGTGATCGTCATGACCGGCGGCGTGCATTGTCCGACAGGGTCCTCTCCGGTGCGCGGTGGCGCGGTGCGCGGACGAGTTTAGGGGCGTGGCGCGCCTGCGGCAAGCGGGGCGCTCAACCCGCTTCGTTCACCTGCATCTCGCGTAGGCCGCGGCGCGCGTGGCCGGTCACCTCCGCGCCGGCATCCTTCGCCAGCCGCGCGAACAGCGGCGCTGCGATGATGGAAATGATGGCGAGGATGAGGATGGTCAGCCGGAACGCGCCCAAAGTGGGCTCGGCCGATGCGCCGGAGAGCAGGTTGAGCAGCGCGGCGACGCCGGAGATCGCGACGGCCTGCGCCAGCGCATTGGTGAGATTGCCGAGCACGGTCGCGTTGCCGACCTCCTCCTGCGGGACGTCGGCGAAGCGCAACGCCATGAGCGCGGTGAACAGGATCGAGCGCGCCATGCCGACCACGACCATGATGGCGAACAAGGCGGAGAAGGGCAGGCTTGCCGACAGCGTAGCGCAGACCAGCAGCGAAACGGCGAGGCACAGCGATCCGCTGACCAGCGCGGTGCGGAAGCCCAGCCAGCGCAACGCCCGTGAGGCGATAACCTTGAGGACGAGATCCCCGGCATTCTGGGCGAGCAGCAACAGGCCGGTCTGGAACGGCGTGAGGCCAAGGCCGATCTGCAACATCAGCGGCAGCGCGAAGCCGAGGCCAGTATAGGGAATGCGCACGAACATCGACGCGCCCACCGTTGCCGCGTGGAAGCAGGGAAAGTGCAGCGGCGTGAGCGGCACGATGGGATGGGCCGCCCGTCGCGCGTGCCGCCAGGCGAGGGTGCCGAGCACGAGCGCCGCGATCAGCAGCAGGGCGCCGGGTGCCCAACTCTCCCCCTTGGCGCCGACCCGGTCGATGCCGGCGATGAAGCCGGCCAATGCGCCGGCGGTGAGCAGGAAGCCCCGGCTGTCGAACGGCGTGCGCTCGCCCGGCTGGATATTGGGGATAAACCGCAGGCTGGCAACCAGCGCGATCAGCGCGATCGGCACGTTGAGGAAGAAGATCCAGCGCCAGTCAAGGAAGGTGATGACGAAGCCAGACAAGGGCGGCCCGAGCACCGGGGCGACCAGCGCTGGCGTGGAACTGATCGTCATCGCCGTGACCAGATAATGCTTGGGCGTGATGCTGAGCAGCACGATATTGCCGACCGGGACCATCAAGGTTGCGAACGCGGCCTGCGAGACGCGCATGGCGAGGAACGTCGGCAGGGTCTGCGAGAGGCCGCACAGCATGGACGAGACGATGAAACCGAGGATCGCGATGGTGAAGACCCGCCGCGATCCGAAGCGCTGGCCGATCCACCCGCTCACCGGCAGCATCACCGCCGATACCATAATATAGATGGTGACGGTGGTGCTCATCGTTGTCGCGGAAACGGCGAAGTCCGTGGCCATGGCGGGCAGGCCGGTGATCAGCGCGGTGCTGTCCATCCCCACCATGAACATGGTGCCAGCCAGCACCCAGGCGGTGATCCGCGCGCGGCGCAGGGTGTCGTCAGAGAGATCGGCGGGCGGGCCCTCCGTGGGTGCGTCGTGCCGTGAGGTCATGTTGCGGCGGACCATGGCAGCGCCGGGCCCGCGCGCCAAGGGGGATGCGCATGGGCGCGTCAGCTCCGTGCCGATGGCTCTTGCACGAGCCTCGCCAATCTTGTCATTGTGCTGGTTCGATTCGGACAAGGTCAACATTTTGGAGAGAGGTATGGCCACAAAGCTTATAGAAATCGAGGAAACGGTTCGCAGCGTTCGGGCCAATCTCAACTATTTGCTGCCGGGAACGCCGATCAACCGGCGCTTCGTCTCGGCCGGGGTCGAGGTCAATACCGGGCGCAACGGCCCCTATCCGACGACGGTGCGCGACGCTCGCGCCATCCGTGACCACTTCACTCTCGATTGTCAGGGCTTCCGGCTGCTCGACGCGCCGACCGCGATCCGCGACTTCCACGACAAGGCCGAGGTGGAGGCGCATTATCAGGCCGAGGTGCAGCGCTACGTGCAGGAGGCCTATGGCGCCGATCTGGTGGTGCCGATGGGCTGGATGCTGCGCACCTCCGGCGAGATTCCGGAGGCGCCCAAGTCCGATCAGCCCTATCGCCATTATGGTGGTCTCCAGCCCGCCGCCGGCGAGGTGCATGTCGATACCGAGCCAAGCCGGCAGGCGGCTGCGGCACAGCGCGCCTATGAGCGCGCGCGGCCAAACGGGCCGGGCTTCAAGCGCTTTGTCATCTCCAGCTTCTGGCGCACCTTCTCGCCGCCGCCGCAAAACTGTCCGCTCGCCGTGTGCGATGCGCGCAGCGTGCGGGATGACGAGGGCACGCCCAACGTGCTGTGGGTGGTCGACGAGATTCCGGAAGGCGACGGCATGTTCGCACCGATGGACGATGCCAACAATCCGCTGGCGGCGGCGATCTTCTATCACAACCCCGACCACCGCTGGTGGTACTTCTCCAACATGACGCGCGACGAAGCGCTGCTGTTCAAGTTCCACGACAGCGACCGCAGCCGCGCCTGGCGCTGCCCGCACACCGCCTTCTGGGACGACAGCCTGCCCGGCGCCAATGTGCGTGAAAGCATCGAGTGCCGGAGCATCGCCTTCTTCGAGTGAGATAGGGCTGGGGGGCAGAACCGGAGCTGCGGCCAGCCGTGCTCGGCCCCTCCCGCTTGCCTGTTCCGCCGTTCGTGTCGAGCGACGTCGAGGCGCGCCACGCACCCCGTCTTGGGCCGCCTTCAGGGGAGGGTTGGCGCGGCCAGCACGCGCCCAGGCTAGGGTTTTGCGAGGTCTAGGCCTCGGCGGGCGCGGTTGTCAGGCCCAGTTCGGGGATGGCGACCGATCGCCGCCCGCCGAAATCGGTGCGCACCACGATCAGGCCGCTTTTCTCCAGATAATCGAGCAGCCGCCGGATCCGGCCAGACGAGCGCGTGCCGTAGATGCGCGCCAGCGCGGCGTCGTCCGGGCAGGGCTCGCCGGCGATGGCAGAGCGGGCGAGCAGCAGGAAGGGCGCCAGCAGGTCATCCGGCACGCCCTCCGCCAGCCGCAGCACCGCCGGCCATTGCGGATCGTCCAGCGTGTTGCCGCCCGCCACGGCGACGGCGAACCGGCGGCGAAACGCCAGCATGTCCAGCCCGGCGTCGGGCAACCGCTGCATCCGGCAGCGCACGCAGAAATCCTGATACAGCGCCGGGATCGGCCGGTAGGTGCAATCCTCCTCCGCCGCCATGTCGTGCAGGACGGCGCGGATGATGGCCTCGCGTTCCGGCGCGGCGGAAGACGGGAGCGCCGGCGTGTCGGTGCTATCCTCGGCCGGTGCTGCGAGGGGGGGCTCCTCTGCCCGGTCGAGCCGCACGCTGCTGTCGACCTGCTTGGGCGGGGGCGGGCCGAGCGGCAGGCCCGGTTCGCGCGGTTCCGGCTCGATTGCGAAGAAATCTTCCGCCGCTTCGGCCGGAGCGCTGGGCAGCGGGATCAACCGGTGGGTGCCGGTGCGCGCGCTGGTCTGGACCGCGCCGATCTTCACCGCGATTGGGCGGCGGCAGATGGCCGGGCCGAGTGCCAGGAAGCGGCCACGCTCCAGATCACGGATCTGCTCGGCCTGCCTCCGCTCCATGCCGAGCAGATCGGCGGCACGGGCCATGTCGATATCGAGAAAGGTGCGGCCCATCAGGAAGTTGGAGGCTTCCGCCGCGACATTCTTGGCCAGCTTGGCAAGCCGCTGGGTGGCGATGACGCCGGCGAGGCCCCGCTTGCGGCCCCGGCACATGAGGTTGGTCATCGCGGCGAGTGACATCCGGCGAATCTCGTCGGAGACGTCGCCGGCGGCGGCGGGCGCGAACATCTGCGCTTCGTCCACGACCACCAGCGCCGGATACCAATGCTCGCGGGGCGCATCGAACATGGCGGCGATGAACTGCGCGGCGCAGCGCATCTGCGCCTCCAGTTCCAGGCCGTCGAGCGTCAGCACCACCGAGGCGCGCTTCTCCCGCACCTTGGCCGCCAGCCGCTCGATCTCGCGCCCGTCATGCGCCGCGCCGTCGATGACGATATGGCCGAACGGCTCGGCCAGCGTGACGAAGTCGCCCTCCGGATCGACCACCACCTGCTGAACCATGCGGGCGCTTTCCTCCAGCATCCGGCGCAGCAGGTACGACTTCCCCGACCCGCTGTTGCCCTGCACGAGCAACCGGGTAGCCAGCAATTCTTCCATGTCCATTGGGACCGGCGCGCCATTGGCATCGGTCCCGATCACGATCGAGGCAGTCACCGGGCCGTCATAGCCATGCCGGGCGCCGGGGCAAGGGCGGGGTGGCGAATGGGGTGATATGCCGCTCGTTTCGCCACCCATGGCGCGCGCGGGCGAGAGGCGTCAGCGCTGGTCCGGTTGGAGCGAGGTTGCGACGGGTGGTCATTCGGGGCCGGTAGCCGGCAAAGGGCGGCGGACCGCGCCTCGACTGCTCACGGTCCTATGGTCCGCTGCCCTCCTGGGCGCCGGACATCCACCCTTTTGCGCTCCGCTCGTCGGCGTTTCCGGTTCGACGGAGCCGAATGGCGCTTCGTCATATGCTCCCGCGCAGGCGCACTGGCCCTGAATGCGCGCGCCGCCCGCTCACCCCTTGTCGAACCGCTCCAGCACCTTGCCGCCCCAGCCCATGATGCTCTTGGAGGCGATCAGCCATTCGCCATCGACCTTGGCCACCACGTCGCGGACATGGCCGCACCAGTGGAGATGGGGCGGTGCGGGCGGGTGGTTGATCGTCGCCCAGGCGTAAGCGCGCACAACCCAGTGGTGCTTGCGTCCCTCCGGATCCGGCTCGAAGACGAATTGCGCCATCTGGTGCTGGTGGCCGGGGAAATCCGGGCGCTCATGGAATTTGAGCACCAGCTTGCGAATCTCCTCTTGGCCCTTGCGGACTTCGATGCCGCCCTCGCGGGTTTCCTCGATCGCTTCGGCATCGGGCGTGAACAGCGCGAGATAGCCCTCGGTGTCGCCGATATCGAGGGCCCAGCTATAGCGGGCGTAGAGCTCGTAAATGGCAAGCTTGTCCTTGGTCTTGAGCTTCATCGCTCTCTCCTTAGCGCGGCGCGATGTGGTGGATGCGCTCGGTGTCGAACGCCCCGATGAAGGCCATCGCCAGCTTCATCGGCTGATCCGGATAGTCGATCGCCCACGGCACATTGTCGATACCGATTTTGCCGATGGGGCGCGCGGTGCCAGCGAATCCGACGCCGCCTGGCGTCACCATGGGGAAGCGGCCTACCACGCTGTCGCTCATCGTCATTCTTTGTCGACGGGCGGGGCGAGCCGCTGGCGGTGCGCCAGCCAGAGCGCGAGCAGCGCGGCCAGCACCAGCGGCAGCAGGGCGATGACGAAGAAATGGCGCGCCGCCGTCAAGCCCAGCAGAATGGCGAGCGACCCCGCCAGCGGGCCGAGGATCGAACCCACCCGGCCAAGTCCCAGCGCCCAGCCGAGGCCGGAGACGCGGATGGCGGCGGGATAGGTGGCGCTTGCCGAGCCGTTGAGGCCGTTCTGCGTGCCGGTGCTGAAGAAGCCGACGAGCAGCAACAGCGTGATCAACATGCCCATGCCCCAGTCGTGGATCGCGAGCAGCGCCAGCGAGAGGGCGGCCAGCCCGGCGAAGATCGCCACGATCTTCCATTGCGCACGGCCGAGCAGCAGGCTGGCGCAGACGCCGCCGGCCACGCCCCCGGCATGGATCATCGTCGCGATCCACGAGGCTTCCGCCATGCTGTAGCCCTGATCCTTGATGAGCAGGGGAATCCAGCCGCTCAGCAGATAGATGACCATCAGCACCAGCGCGAAGATGAGCCAGATAGCGAACGTGCGCCCGCGAAACTCCGGCGCCAGCACGGCGCGCACGCCGGCCGAGCCCTTCCGCGCGATGATGCCGGCCTTGAAGGCGGGGCTCTCCGGCAGCGCCAGCCAGAGCAGCAGCGCAATGGCGATCGGCAGGATACCCCCCGTGACGAACAGCGCCGGCCAGCCGTGGGTCGGCAGATAATGCGCGGCGACCGCGCCCGCCACGACGCCGCCGAAGGTGATGCCGATCCCGACCAGTCCCGTCGCTGTGGCGAGCAGCCGGCGCGGCGCGAGCTCGCCGGCCAGCGCCAGCGCGTTGGGCAGGACCGCGCCCAGTCCGATGCCGATGAGGAAGCGCAGCGCGATCAGCTGGGGCAGATTGACTGCCAGCGCGGCGATCAGCGAGAGCGCGCCATAGGCCAGGCAGCAGGAAATCAGGATCGTCCGGCGCCCAAAGCGGTCGCCCAGCGGCCCGATGGTCAGGGCGCCGACCAGCACGCCGATCAGGCTGGCGCTCAGCAGCGGGCCGATCTCGGCGCGGTCGATGCCGAAATCCTCGACGATGGAGGGGGCCGCGAAATTGGCGGCCTGCAAGTCGAACCCTTCGACGATGAGCGAGATCAGGATGAGGACGAAGCTGCCCCAGCCGCGCGCTGTCGCCGTTTCGCCGGGCGCCGCTGGCGCATTCATTTCATTGGACAAGCCAAACCCCTTCCCATGGCGGCCAAACCCTTCCTATGCGGGATGTGCCGTCCCCCCGACACATAGAGGCGGGTCGGCCCGTGCGATGCAAGCGGAAACTCTGCGGTCTGCCGCCGGGCGCTTTGTCGCGCGGGGAACTCGGTTGGGCGCAGCGGATTATAGTCTGTATGAAACCGTCTCATACGCTCGCGCCTGCCCTCTTGGCGTTCAATCTGGTCGCTTGCACCACCAACTCCGCGGTCGCCGGCCAGCCTCCCAACGCCGCCGTTGCGCGCGGCGCGGCTGCGGATCTGGCCGCCTTTCCTCCGGCGCATGACGGGCAAAGGCGGCATGTGATCCAACTGCCTCCATCACCCGACGAAGCTGCGATGAAGGTGGAACTGATCGTCGGCAAGACGATGCGGGTCGACTGCAACCATCACATGTTCGGCGGCCGCATCGAAGAGCGTTTGGCCGAAGGGTGGGGCTACAGCTACTATGTGCTCGAGAATCTGGGGCCGGCTGCCTCCACGATGATGGGCTGTCCCCCGGGCTCCGAGCATGAGGCATTTGTGCGCAGTTCGCACCAGGAACTCGTGCGGTACAACAGCCGCCTGCCTTTGGTCGTTTATGCCCCCGCCGATGTCGAGGTTCGCTACCGGATCTGGCGTGCAGATGCCGAACAGCATCCGGTATCGCCTCCTTCCGGCGCATGATCGGCGATGCCAGCGGCGTCCGCTGCGAGGTTCAAACCGGGATGAAAGGTTGAGCAATGGGCGCGCGGCGAGCCGTCTCGCTGTGCCCGCCTCAGCCTTCCCCGTCGCGCCGGGTGCGCACCCAGTTGCGTTCCCGCTTGCCGGCGAGCCGGAGATAAACCGGGATTTTCCATGCCAGATAGAGCGGAATACGCGCCAGCGTCGCCGCGCGCACCGTGTCACGGCCGTCGCGATACCAGGCGAGCGCCAGCAGCAATGCGCAGAGTGCCAGGGCTGCTGCCATCAGCGCCGCTGGCAGCGGGCTCGCGCCGGCCAGCGCGAGCAGGGCGGTCAAGCCAAGCACCAGCAGGCTGATGCTCATCATCAGTGCGAGCGGCGGCACGAGCAGGCTGAGACCGTGCCAGGCCAGCGCAGGCCGCGCCGTGCCAAGGCCGCGCAGCACCAGCGGCAAGCCATGCCGCAGCGCCGTGGCGATGTAGCCATGCTCCCAGCGCGTGCGCTGCGTCAGTGTGTCGTTCTGGCTCGCGGGGTCGCTCCACACGGTCGCTTGGTCCAGGAAGACCGGCGCGTGCCCCGCGCGCGCGAAGCCGATGCCCAGCACCAGATCCTCGACCAGATGGCTGGTCGCAAGCGGTGCGTCGGCGACCAGCGCCCACGGAAAGGCCATGCCGGTGCCGCCCAGCATCGCCGGCGTGCCCAGCCAGGCATTGGCCCGCGCGCGGACCAGGTTTTTGATGAGGAAAGCGAAGTTTGAGATTTGCGTCATGGCGCTCGCGTCGGGGCGGGGGCGCAGCAGATAGCGGCTCTGCACCGGCCGGCCGCGCGTCCAGGCGGTGTCGATCAGCAGCCGCAGGGCTGCCCGGTCCATCTCGCAGTCGGCGTCGAGCACCACCAGGCAGTCTGGCGGGTCGGCGCGCAGCGCATCGCGGCCAAAGGCGAGCGCGTGGCCCTTGCCCCGCTGCGTGGTATCATGGCGTTCGAGCACTCTCGCGCCAGCTTGCCGCGCGAGGGCGGCCGTCTCGTCCGAGCAATTGTCCGCCACCACGATGAGGCGCGTATGGTCGTCCAGCGCGGGGGCCAGCCGGGCGAGGGTGGCGGCAATACCGCCCGCCTCGTTGTGCGCCGGCATAAGGATCACGGCGCGGCGTTGCCCCTTCCCGGCTTCCGCGGGCCGAGCGGAGCGCACCAGCACGCCCAGGGCCAGCTCGATGGCGAGCACGGCCAGCAGCAACAGCGGAATGACGACAAGGCCCCAGGCCACACTATCGAGAATCACAGGAGCCAACCTCTGTGTCGCTCAAGCCGTCCGCGATGACGGCGGCAGCGGATCGGAGGCGGAAGGGCGCGCCCGAACCGGCGCGCCCTCATCCGCTCAGTTTCCGGCCGGTTCCGCGGCGTTTCCGGCGGCGGGCAGGGCGGGCTTGGCGCCCTCGGCCTTCACCTCGTAACCGGGCTGATATTCGATCTTGGCCTTTGCCTTGGCTTCCTTGAGGCGCTGTTCGCCGACCTTGTTCAGCTCCTCGTTGCGGATGGCCTGCGCCGCGATGGGCCGGGCCTGCTCGGGGGACATGGTGACCGATTCGACGGCGGTGATCGCATTGATGACCAGCTTGCCGTTCCTCGGCACGATGAAGGGCTCGCCCGGCGGCAGGGCCTGCAACCGCTGCAGCATTTCAGGCGCGATTCCGGCCGAATCCAATGTGCCGGTGCCACGCTGGAAGGCGATGCCCATGGCGGTCAACCGCGACGCGACTTCGGCGAGGGAATGGGCGCTCTCCAGTTCCTTGAGGCGGGTCGGGTCGGCGGGCACGTCGATCTGCAACTGGTCGAGCTTGAAGCGCTTGCGGTCCGCGAACTGTGTCGGATGCGAGGAGATATATCTGTCGATCGCGGCCTGATCGGGCACGCGGATCGAATCCATCGTCTTCTTGCCGTACATGCTGACGAGAAGCTGCTCCTCCATGCGGCGCTGCTGGGTCAGGAATTGCGGGTCGCGGTCCAGCCCGGCCTCTTTGGCGGCCTGCACCAGCAGGCGGCGGTCGACCATGCGTTGCAACACCTGATTGCGCACGGCTTCCTTGTCGGCATTGGCGGGGACGTTGAGGTCGGCAATCTCGGCGTTCAGCTCGGTCAGCGTGATTTCCTCGCCATTGACGATGGCGACCACCTGGCCCTCCGCCTTTTTCTGGCAAGCAGTGACGAGAAGGGCGGCGGACGTAAGCGCGATGATCGAGGCGCTTCTCAGCTTGGGCATCGATGGTCTCCAGTCAGACAGGATGAGAAGATATGTTTTGACATTGGGTCAGCGAACGATCGCTATGGTTTGGGCCGGCTCGAGGGTGTCCGGCCCTTGGCGGGCCAGCGCATATCCGGGCGATGGGCTGTGGGTAAGACAATGTCAGGACCGCGCGACCATGGCATCGGCTGGTCGTGTGCTCGGCCTCATACGGACGGTCTTCCCCTCTTGTCGAACCATGCCGAAATCCTCACTATCCGGCAGATTGGCCGAGCGTTGTGATACAGCGCCGCCAACCCCGAAACAAGACCGCCCGATCGGTAGCCGTGTCCCATGCCATCGCGAGGCCACCTAGCGACAGACAATTAATTTTGCGTGCAGCATGGCGGCTGCGGGAAGGCCCAGGGATGACCCCGCAGACGAATTCTTTCCATATCGGATGAGTTTCGCCGCTGACAGGCGGGGCGGCGCAGGGGGCGGCGCCCATGTGGGCAGGCGGCGCGGATCTGGCGCGCGGGCGCACGCAAGCACCAGGTGAACCGCGCATGATGTGCGGTTTGCAATGTCTTTGCAGGCAATGAACAGAAACTTTGCTATTTTGGTCATATGTCCGCGCGATGAAGGCTCACAGCGTGTCTGGTGTCACCTCGAACACACATTTTCACTTCGCCCATGCGCTGCGCGGCATTGCCGCGCTTTGGGTCGTGCTTTTTCATGCGGACGAGGGTGGCCATATCCCGTCTCTCACCGCCGCCTTGCCGTCGGTCCTCACGGATGTCGTCTTCCGGGCAGGGCATTATGGCGTGCCGATTTTCTTTGCGCTCAGCGGCTTCGTGATTGCCCACAGCGTCCGTAACGTCGCGCTGACGCGCGGGGCCTATGGCCGCTTCATCCTGCGCCGCTCGATCCGGCTGGATCCCCCCTATTGGGCATCCATCGTCATCGTTCTCGCCTTCGCCTTCATCGAAGCGCAGGTAAAGCATGAGCCGTTCATGCCGCCTCCGCCGGCCACGATCATCGCTCACCTCTTCTATGTGCAGGGCTTCGTGGGTCGGGACACGATCAATACGGTCTATTGGACCCTCACCTTCGAGGTCCAATTCTATCTGTTCTTCGTCGGCATGCTGGCGCTCGCACATCGGTTCGAGCGCGCGCGGCGGGCCATCTGGGTCATGATGTTCGTGCTGGCGCTGGCGTCGGCGGGGCGGTGGCTGGGTTGGGCGCCAGCGGCACTGTTCATCACGCTCTGGTCCGCATTTTTCATCGGCGTGCTGGCTTATAGGGCGCTGGATGATCGCACGGTGCGCTTGCCCGCCATCTTCCTCGCTGCGGTGATGATCCTCTTTGGCGGCACCTTTCAGGCGTTCAGCGCGATCACGGCCGTCCTGCTCTGGCTAACCGGCAGCGGCCGGCTGCCATGGCAGTTGCGGCGGTTCCGTGGGCTCGGCACAATCTCCTACAGCCTCTACCTTATCCACAATCCGGTCAGCGGCGCCGCCGGCTTCGTCGCGCACAAGCTGCTCGGCCATGGTGTCCTGGCCGACGTTGGAACGCTGTTGCTGATCGTCACCGCATCGATCAGCACGGCCGCCATACTCTGGTGGGCCATTGAGCGACCATCGCATCGGCTGTCGAGGCTGGTGCCCCTGCAGAAAATGACGCTGCGCCCCAGTCCCGCCTGACCAGCGGGCCGTGTCCGCCCGACCCGCCAGCCCCAACGCCCACTCATGAGCAGCCGGTAACCGCGCGGTGTTGGTCGCGCAGATCAACGCGGCGCGGGCCGCAATCACGGAGCGGAAAATGGTTCAACATTATTGCGGACCATGTAATAAAAATTGAATTTGATCAGGCGTCATTATAATGCTCCACTGGCGCAACCTTGTAATATTATCAAAATAATCGGGATAAGGTTGGCAGTTCATGTCGATACGAGTCAAATCGATGATTTCTGCATCGATCGTTGGCGATTTTTCTGTTTCCGCTCGGGAGTTTATAACTTCTCACATTGAAATGGTGAGGCATCCAGAGATGGCCGCGCTGGGTGCGAGTTCCATCGTTACACGTAAATTGCGGGACAGGCTCTGCGGTGATGGCAAGATATTTGTCGACGTCGGTGCCCACATAGGTGCGGTGATCAACGGTGCGGCGCGGCACGGAAACCCGCAGAAAATAATCGCGATTGAGGCAATGCCAGATAAGGCGGCGCGGCTGCGGGCCAGGTTCCCCGTCGCCGAGATTCACCACTGCGCCCTGGGCCCTGCAGACAGCGAGGTCGAGTTTACCATCGATTTGGCGCACAGTGGTTATTCATCGCTTGACCCGGCAGTTCGCGGTCGGACGGACAAGTTTCGTGTAATAACTGTGCCGATGAAAACGCTCGACCAAGTGCTGGACGGACGCTCTCCAGATTTCATCAAGATTGATGTTGAAGGCGCTGAATTAGGTGTGCTCCGCGGTGGAAGCGTTTCCATTGAGGCTGCAAGGCCAACGATCATGTTTGAAAGCGGCGCGCATGAAATGGCCGGCTATTCGAAAGAAGCTATGTTCCATTGGTTCAGTGAACGTGGCTATGATCTCGTCTTACCGATCCGGCTTGCCCACAATGCTCCGCCCGCAACGCTAGACGTGTTCCTTGATGCACATGAATTTCCGCGACGGTCGCTGGACTGGTTCGCTGTCGCGCGTGCGGATGGAAATTCGCAGTCGGGCGCGCGATATTCTTGGAGTGGTGGCCTAGTTCCCGCAGCCAGTTCGCCCGGCCGCCTCATGGCAGCCAATGTTCAAAATGGCTGGCTGATTAACCTATTGCCGCATCAACCAAATCGAGCGTAGCGCGCAGTCGCTCGACCGGAACGGAGAAGCCTTCCCCCGCTTGCTCCCCCACCACGAAGCCGAAACGTATTCCAACCGCGTCCGCGAAGAACTTGATCGCATTGGCGAAGCGCATGGGGGGCTGGATTGCCACGATCGCCCCTCCTTGAGGCATGAGCATAGTGGCATGTGTCAGGGCCGACCCTTCGACACCCACACATATCCGTGCTTTCCCAAGGGCCTCGGCGAGTTCTGCTACACTTGCGGTTTCCGGCCGAACGATGCGGAAACCGCGCGCGACGAGCGCCTCCTTTAGCTTCTCTTCTCCTATCAGTCCGCGTTCGACCCCCAAGGTGCCGCGCTCGAGATAGACGAGCCCGTCTTCGCCCACTTGGCCCGTGCGCGCGCGGGCGCGGAGGCGCTCATAGCGCGCGACGCGACCATCGTTCATGGGTTTGTCATCGATCATCCACAACGTTTGGAAGCGGGCGGGAGAGGTCGGCGCGGGCGGCTTCGCCAGTTTGAGCCGCTTTCGGTAATCCTCCTCATTTGGCCACTTACCGCCGTCCAAGACGATCGGGTTGGCGCCGCGATCTTCCGCAAGCAGTTCCAAGGGCAGGCCGGTCATCAGCCAGTCGCCGAAGTAGCGGGTCGAGCAGATGTCGCTGCACAGCAACCCTTCCGCATGCTCTGCCGGCTTTCCCAAAAGTATCCTTCGCGGGGTAATCGAGAGCGGTGCGAACGTGCGCTGCGTATACAGGCAGCCATCGGCAATGATGGCTCCATCGAGCCGATAGGCAAGCGTAGGTGGATGGTAGACGTCGCGCTCGAGCAATGTAGCAAGGGCCTCCTCTGGGACAAGACCTTCGCAGAAACGGACGATGCGATCTACTTCGTTTGGAAGTGCTATGGCTCTTCTCTGGATCCCGGTGTTTCCAGGATATATTTCAATTACTTCCTTTGCGTCGCTAGGCGGGGTCCAGCCGACTGATTGACGCAACAGACGGGAGGTGATTGGACGGGATCGCCAGAGTAGGTCCATCATTGTGCAAGACGGATGAAGCAGATTGAGACATCTGGCACGAAAGAAACTCCCCCACGGTCAGAGGTATTCCATCGCTAGACATTAAATTCAAATGCAAATTTTATCTTATATTAGGAAGATGTTTTGTGGTTACATTCTCGCCCAGCCCCAGCGCCCACTCATGAGCAGCCTGCAACCGCGCGGTATTGGTCGCGCAGATCAGCGCGTCGGCTCGCGCAAGAAGGATGGAATCGCCACCGGGTCGGTCAGGGCTCGGGGCGCCTCCAGTGCCGGGCAGCGCACCTCCGCCGGATAGACGGGGATCGGCTGCGGCGGCGGGGAGCCGCATGACGCGAGCAGCATAGTCAGTGCGGGCAGCATCGGCCCTGCGGTCAGCTTCATCGGTCTTTCTCCGGTTCTCGGTCTGGACGCGGGCGATCTCGGCCTGCCAGTCGGCATTGGCCTTGGCCTGCGCGGCCTTGACGTTGGCGATGTCGGTCTGGTGCAGCGCCTGCTCGACGCGCAGATCCTTGCGCAGGTCAGCCAGCTTGCCTCGGGTCAGCGCGAGGGCCGTGCTGAGCGCGGCAATGACGGTCAACGCAGCGATGCCCAGAGGCGGGGTGAAGCGCGCGAAAGCGGCGCCCATCACAGCCCCTTGAGGCATAGCCTGCGCTCGTCCTCCCTCCGGTTGACCAGCCCCTGGATGCGCCGCCCGCCGGCGTTGACCCACATAAGGAAGGCATCGCAGCCGCCCCGCCAGTCACCGGCGTTGAACCGGCGCGCCACGGTCGAGCGGGCGAAGGCGACCTCACCGATATTGTAGGTGAGCGAGATGGCGGCGGCGAACTGGTTGGGGCGATCCCGCAGCGCGGGCACGGCTTTCAGCACGGCCGGCGCATAGTTGTTGGCCAGAGCCCGGCGCAGCATCGCCGCGCATTCGGCGGGCGTATAGCGGCGCATCTCGACGCGGGTTTCGCCGGTGCAGACGGTCGGGATGCCCGCGATATCCCGGTAGGGGGCGAGCCGCGTGCCCTCCCATCGCTCGACCAGCGGCGTAGCGATGGCCATAGCGAGCGCCACGAACGCGCCACCGCCGAGGGCGCCGCCCGTGACACCGGCGCGCAGGGGTGTGATTGAACCGGGGAGGCTCATGGGTGCAGCTCTGGCTGGTGGAGGATGCGGGCGAGCGCGGTTGCGGCGAACAGGGCCAGCCCGATCCACGGCGCGCCGGGGATGATCGCGCGTGTATCCGCCGGCAGCGCGCCCCAGGCGGCGGCGCAGGCTGCGCCGATCGCGGCGATCCGCACCGACCAGAGGCGATGCGCCCGGCGCACGTCGTCGATCAGGCGCGCCCGAATGCGCGCCCGCTGATAATCCAGCATGGCTTGTCTCCTATCTGTGCAGCCAGCCCTTTGCGGCGGCCACCAGGCCCGCGATGGCCGCTGCAAAGCCGGCGATCCGTTGCACGAGCCGGATCGAATATTTGGCGGCGCCCCACGCCTCGACGACGTCCTTGGTTGCCGTGACGCCCTGCTCCACAAGGGCGACCCGCCGGTTCAGGTCATCCAGCCGGGCGGAATGGTCGGCCTGCAGGGCCATGAGCGCATCGACCTTGCCCAGCATCCGGTCGAGCTTGGCGTCGAGGTCGGTCATGATCACCACCCCGCCAGCGCTGCGCAGGCACCGGCGATGACGGCCGCCTGCGTCGCCTGCCCCTCGGGGGCCAGGTGGATGCCGTCCGCCCATGGCGCAAACGGTGCGGCATTGGGGCAGGCGCCCTCGCCGCCGAGGGGCGAAGCCCACACGTCCGCCAGCCCGTCCAGCCCGAGCGCTGCATGGTTGGCCTGCAGGTAAGCGGCCCAGGCGGTCGGTTGCGGGGAGGTCGCGGCCAGATGGTCCATCGGGCTCTGCCCCATGATCTTGAGGTTGGCCGGCATCCCCGCGCGCCGCGCGGAGAGATACTGCGCGGTCTGGTAGGCCATCGTGCCGGCGGTCGCCTGGTCGCCCACCGCGAGCAGGCGGCTGTTGAAGAATTCCTCATAGACCAGCCGGTGCTGGATGGCCGGGGAGATGCCCGCCAGCGCCTGCGCCGCCGCGTCCACCTCGCCGCCCTTGGCGATCAATTCGGCGATCAACGCGCCGCCCACCGCATAGACGCCATAAGTGCCGAGCGGGTGCCCGAGGCTGCTCGCCAGCTTGTAAGGCAGGCGCTGCGTGCCATCGGCCCCGACCCCGGCCGTGCGGCTGTCGCCGTCCAGGTGGAGGAAGCGGCCCAGCGTCACCGCCGGGTGGGTCTGGCTGTAGGCAGCGTTGAAATAGGCTTCTGCCTGCATCAGTTCGGCCGGTGTCAGCGGCCGGTTCCACACGATGATGCGGTAGATACGGCCTTTGAAGCGGAAGGCCGCGCCGGTGCTGCTCGCCCCTATGGTGATGGCATTGCTCCCGGTGGCGGCAGCCTGGCTGATGTTCCAGTTGTAGATTGCGCCGCGATAGACGTTGCGCATGAGCGTCGAAGCGCCGGCGACCGCGGAATAGGCGGTATCGCTCACCATCCCTAGCGCCATATAGCCCGTCCCCGCGCCATGCGGGACGACGGACCCGCCATTGTTGACCGCTGCCCAGCCGATGTTGGTCGCGCCGGCCCACAGCCACGGCGAGCCGCCGCCAATGCTGGCTCCGAAAATGCAGGCATAATCGCCGCCGCCCGCGTTCTCGACCACGGCGAGCACCGTGTAGGTCCGGCTGTCCATCGCGGTTCCGAGGGCGCCGGGTGCCGCTATGGCGAGATAGTCGTCCGTGCCGTCAAACTCGACATAAGGCCGCCCGCCGCTGCCGCCGGTGCGGTATTTGGGCTGCTTGGTGCTGGTTGCCTGCGCCGCGTGCGCGCCGGTTCCGCTGCTGTCATCCCACTGCGCCAGCGCGCTGCCGTCGGCCTGCGGTATGATCGCCGCGCTGTCAAAATGCGCGACAATGGCGTCAAGCGCGGGGAGTGCCGTGCCCGGCGTGGGTGTGGGCGTCGGCGTTCCGCCGCCTGCGGTCAGCGGCGTGCGGCGGGCATGGCCCACGGCGCCATAGCCATATCCAAAACCATATCCGGGCATCAGGCGAGGCCCACAATGTCGGCGGCGGTGGTGCCGGCCGCGCGGATGTAGCGCACGCGCACGTCGATGATCTGGCCTGCCGCGACATTCTTGAACACCACGTCGGCCTGCCCATCCGCCGCGCGCAGGGTGATGTCGCCGCCGGTGCCGACGTAGATCGCCTTGGGCAAGGGGTCGATCTCATTGGTCGCGTGCGGCGTGATGGCGAAGGCCTGGCGCGCAGGCTGGGTGAGGGAATCGATCTGGCTGTCGAAGCGGTCGGCCATGGTCCGTGCCTTTCCTGAATGCTCGTGGCGGCCGAATCGCCGCACGGACAGTTAAGCCAGAGGAGGCACGCTGTAGGACAGCGATAAATAACCTATTTGGATATATTATGGATGCGGAGTCTTGTCCTTGTAGAGGCAGATGTCGTTGATCGGGCAGCGCCAGCATTCCGGGCGCCGCGCCTTGCAGATATAGCGGCCATGCAGGATTAGCCAATGATGGGCGTCGCGTCGGAACGGCTGTGGAACGCGCTTTTCCAGGGCCTTCTCAACCGCCAGGACGGTCTTTCCCGGGGCCAGCCCGGTGCGGTTGCCAACCCTGAAGATATGCGTATCGACCGCGAACGTCTCCTCGCCGAACGCGGTGTTCATTACCACATTGGCGGTCTTGCGGCCCACGCCGGGCAGCGCGGTCAGCGCCTCGCGGTCGCGCGGCACCGCGCCGCCATGGTTGGCGATCAGCGCTTCTGAGAGGGCGATGACGTTCTTCGCCTTGGTGTTGAACAGGCCGATGGTCTTGATGTGCTGCTTGAGCGCCTCCTCGCCCAGCGCGACCATCTGCGCGGGCGTCGTCACCTGCTCGAACAGCGCGCGCGTCGCCTTGTTGACGCCCACGTCGGTCGCCTGCGCGGAGAGTACCACGGCGACGAGCAGCTGATAGTCGTTGCCATAGGCCAGCTCGGTGCGCGGGGCGGGGTTGCCCTCGGCGAGGCGGGAGAAGAGGTCGAAAATCTGCGCGCGGTTGAGCTGCCGGGCCGCCATGCCTTTACAGCCCGAGCACGTCGGCCATGGTGTAGCGCCCCCGTTCCTGGCCGATCAGCCATTGCGCCGCCTTGATCGCCCCGCGCGCGAAGACGATGCGGCCTTCCGCCCGGTGGCCCAGTTCGATCCGCTCGCTCTCGGCGGCGAGCACGACCATATGGTCGCCCGCCACCGATCCGCCGCGCAGCGCCGCGAAGCCGATGTCGCCCGCCTTGCGCGCGCCGGTGATGCCGTCGCGTCCGCGCGCGCTGTGGCTGGCGAGGTCGATGCCCCGGCCTTCCGCCGCCGCCTGACCGAGCAGCAGTGCGGTGCCGGACGGCGCGTCGACCTTGTGGCGGTGGTGCATCTCGACGATCTCGATATCCCAATCCTCGCCGAGCCGTCCCGCCGCCTCGCGCACCAGCGCGGCGAGCAGGTTGACGCCGAGCGACGTATTGCCGGTCTGCAGCACCGGGATACTGCGCGCCGCGGCGTCGATCGCGGCGTGATGCGCCGCTTCCAGCCCGGTCGTGCCGATCACCAGCGGCTTGCTGGCGGCGACGCAGGCGTCGAGATTGGCCTGCAAGGCGGCCGGCGAGGAAAAGTCGATCAGGATGTCCGCCGTCGCCGCCAGCGCGGTCGGGTCGGTGGTGATCGGCGTATCGTTCGCGCCGATCGTCCCGCCGCCCTGCGCATCGGTGCCGCCAACGACTGCGATGCTCTGCTCGGCAGCCACCTGCGCAATAGCCTGACCCATGCGGCCCCGGGCCCCGAAAATGCCGATCGCGCTCATGCTGCCTGTCCCTTCCTTCAAACCGGTCCGTCCGCGCCGATGCCAGACTGCCGCGCGCTTGTCATCCCGGGCGTTGGGGCACGCAGCATAGGATGTCGTGCGCGTTGAGCGCCGGCTCCCTCGCCATCCAGCCGGGCACGGTTCGTCTCCATCCGGCACCTCCAAAGGATAGTGATTCTCGGCAGGGAAGGCGACGCCCGTTGTGCTCCGTGACGGCGAGCCTGATCGAGCATGGCGATGGGTGCTGGCGGCGGCTGTATGGCACGCTCGCGCGAGGAGCAGCGGGCTGGCGAGAAGGCGGGCGCGATGAGATGGAAAGGGACCTCGCGGCGCATGGTTTGTCACCAGCGCTTGCGCCCTTGCCAAGGCTGCTATTTGATTGGCCTCATGCTTCAGCCCTCTCCCATCGTCATCCTCACCGGCGCCGGCATATCCGCGGAGAGCGGCCTGGAGACCTTCCGCTCCGCCGATGGCCTGTGGGCGAGCCACCGCATCGAGGATATCTGCACGCCCGAGGCGCTGGCGCGCGATCCGGCGCTGGTCCATCGCTTCTACGATCAGCGCCGTGCGGCGCTCGCCACCGTCGCGCCCAATGCCGCACACGAAGCGCTTGCGCGGCTGGAGCAGGCATGGCCGGAAGAGGTGCTGATCGTCACCCAGAATGTCGACGATCTGCACGAGCGGGCCGGTTCGCGGCGGGTCATCCATATGCATGGCGCGCTGCGCAGCGCCTTGTGCGCGGCCTGCGGCGCGCGCCAGCCCTGGCAGGGCGATTTGCCGCCCGGTGCGCTCTGCACGGCCTGCGATGCACCCGTCTTGCGCCCCGACATCGTTTTCTTCGGGGAGATCCCCTACCAGATGGACCGTATCGAGGCCGCGCTCGCCCGCGCCGGGCTGTTCGTCTCCATCGGTACCTCGGGTGCTGTCTATCCGGCCGCCGGCTTCGTGCGGATGGCCGGCGCGCTCGGCATCCCCACGCTGGAGATCAATCTGGAGCCCTCGGCCGGCAGCGGCTGGTTCGACGATTGCCGCCACGGGCCCGCCGGCACGCTGGTCCCCGCCTGGATCGATGACCTGCTGGCCGGCTGATCCGCCCGGCGTTTCCGCCCGCCCTTGCGTCGCCGCCACCCGCCTGCCAGATCGTCTCCCCATGACCACTCCGCAAACGACCGATCCCCAGACCGCCGAGCCGCCGATGCGCGTCGCGATGATCCCGGTGACGCCGCTCCAGCAGAATTGCTCCTTGCTCTGGTGCACCCGCACGATGCGTGGCGCGCTGGTCGATCCCGGCGGTGATCTGCCGCGCCTCAAGGCGGCGGTCGCCCAGCACGGCGTCACGCTGGAGAAGTTGCTCGTCACCCACGGCCATATCGATCATTGCGGGCAGGCCGGTGTGCTGGCCAAGGAGCTTGGCCTGCCGATCGAAGGGCCGCACGAGGACGACCGTTTCTGGATCGCCCGGCTGGAGGATGATGGCCGCCGCTGGAATGTGCCCGGCGCCCCGTTCGAGCCGGACCGCTGGCTGGTCGATGGCGATACGGTGCGCGTGGGCGATCTGGTGCTGGATGTCATCCATTGCCCCGGCCACACGCCCGGCCATGTCGTGTTCCACCACCCGCCCTCGCGCCTCGCCATCGTCGGCGACGTGCTGTTCCAGGGTTCGATCGGCCGCACCGATTTTCCGCTTGGCAATCATGAGGACCTGCTGGCGTCGATCACGCGCAAGCTGTGGCCGCTCGGTGGCGAAACGGTCTTCGTTCCCGGCCATGGCCAGCCGAGCAGCTTTGCGCAGGAGCGGGCGAACAATCCGTTCGTCGGGGATCGCGTGACGGGGCTGCGCGGCTGAGAGGCGGCGCGCTTTCCGTCAAATCGCCTGATTTCCAATGAATCGGTTGCACCGACCCTAAAAAGCGCTATAGGCGCACACTCTCGCAATCGCCCGGCCTCCCATTGGTCGCGGCCCCCGTGGCCGCCGACATCTCAATGTGACAACCGGGCGCGCGAACCCGTTTTTTTTGACCGTTGCGATTTGAACAGGTGCCCTGATGGCTGTCCCAAAGAGAAAAACTTCGCCGTCCAAGCGCGGCATGCGCCGCAGCCATGATCGGCTGCCCGTCGAATCCTATCAGGAATGCCCCAATTGTGGCGAGCTGAAGCGTCCCCACAATCTGTGCGGTGCCTGCGGGCACTATAACGGCCGCGAAGTCGTCGCGATCGGCGCCTGAGTCCCGAAAGGGGGGAGGTAGAGGTGACGACGCCGCGGATCGCGATCGATGCGATGGGCGGCGACGAGGGCGTGCGCGTCATGGTCGCCGGCGTCGCGCGTGCGCGCCGTGGCCATGAGGGGCTGCGCTTTCTGCTGTTCGGCGACGAGGCGCGCATTGGCGCCGCGCTGAAGAATCACCCCAATCTTTCCAAAGCGGCCGAGGTCGTCCACACCGACAAGGTGGTGGCGGCGACCGACAAGCCCAGCCAGGCGATCCGCCACTCGCGCGGCAGCTCGATGGGTCTCGCGATCCAGGCCGTGAAGAATGGCGATGCGATGGCCGCCGTGTCCGCCGGCAATACCGGCGCGCTGATGGCGATAGCCAAGCTTGCCCTGCGCACGCTCCCCGGCATCGACCGGCCGGCGCTGGCCGCCATGCTTCCCACGCTCGGCGATAACGACGTGGTGATGCTCGACCTCGGGGCCAACACCGAGTGCGACGCCCGCAACCTCGTCCAGTTCGCGGTGATGGGCGCGGCCTATGCGCGCATCGTCAACAATCTGGCGATGCCGCGCGTCCAACTGCTCAACATCGGCACCGAGGACCTGAAGGGCACCGAAGAGATTCGCGACGCCGCCCGCATCCTGCGCCACACGCGCGGCCTGCCGCTGCGGTTCGACGGGTTCATCGAGGGCGACCGGATCGGGTCGGGCGATGCCGATGTGATCGTGGCGGAAGGGTTCGCCGGCAACATCGCGCTCAAGACGGCCGAGGGCACCGCGCGCTTCGTCACGGACGTGCTGCGCCGCGCCTTCACCAGTTCGCTGCGCTCGAAGGCGGGTTTCCTGCTGTCGCGGCCGGCGCTGCATTTGCTCAAGACCCATCTTGATCCGAATAATCACAACGGCGCCGTGTTCCTGGGGCTCAACGGCATCGTCGTGAAAAGCCATGGCGGCGCCGACGCGAAGGGTGTTGCCAATGCGGTGCATGTTGCGGCACGGCTGGTCGAGGAGGGGCTGAGCGCGCGCATCGGTGAGGATCTGGCGCGTGTCGGGCCTATTGCGAGCGAGGAACTGATCGCCAAATGACCCTGCGGTCCGTGATAATGGGAACCGGCTCGGCCCTGCCGCGCCGCTGCGTCAGCAATGACGAACTGGCGCAGACGGTCGACACCAGCGATGCCTGGATCGTCGAGCGGACCGGCATCCGCCAGCGCTACATCGCGGGCGAGGGTGAGACCACGGCATCGCTCGCGGTTGAGGCATCGCGGGGCGCGCTGGAGATGGCGGGCGTGGCGGCCGACGAGGTCGATCTCATCATCCTCGCCACGGCGACGCCGGACCAGACATTTCCCGCCAGCGCCACCATCGTGCAGGCGCAGCTCGGCATCACGCGCGGCATGGCGTTTGACGTTGGCGCGGTCTGCTCGGGCTTTCTTTACGCGCTGACCGTGGCGGATAACATGCTGCGCGGCGGCGCGGCGCGCTCCGCGCTCGTGATCGGCGCGGAAACGTTCAGCCGCATCCTCGATTGGGAGGACCGCACCACCTGCGTGCTGTTCGGCGACGGCGCCGGCGCCGTGGTCCTCCGCGCGCAGGAGACGGACGCGGCGACCGGCAGCGGCATTCTCGCCAGCCGCCTGCGCGCCGACGGCCGCTACAACGCGCTGCTCAACGTGGATGGCGGCCCCTCGACCACCGGCACGGTCGGCAAGGTGCGCATGAAGGGGCAGGACGTGTTCCGCCATGCCGTGGTCAACCTGGCCGAGGTGCTGCGCGAGGTGCTCGAGGCCGCGGGACTCACCCCCGCCGACATCGACTGGGTGGTGCCGCACCAGGCCAATGCTCGTATCCTCGACGCCACAGCCCGCAAACTTAAGCTTGATCCGGCAAAGGTCGTCATGACCGTCGACCAACATGCCAACACCTCCGCTGCATCGGTGCCGCTGGCTCTCGACGTCGCCGTGCGAGATGGCAGAATCCGTAAGGGCAATCTGGTCGTTCTGGAAGCGATGGGCGGTGGTTTCACCTGGGGCGCAAGCCTGCTCCGTTATTGATTGCGAGGTGATCCGGCCCCATGGTGGCATGCACCATGGCGCCCTGCGTCGATTCTTCTCGTTGCAAACCTTAAGATTCTGCCGCACAGACAGTCTATTGGGGCGCGTGGGGGCGTGACCCATGCGCGGAAATTTCGTTTTTGGGGGCGGAATGGTTTCGGAAGACACGTTAACTCGAGCCGAGATTGCGGAACATCTCAACAAGCAGGTCGGGTTGTCGCGCGCGGATTCGGCGCATCTCGTAGAACAGGTGCTGGACCTCGTCGCCGAGGCGCTGGAAAATGGCGAGAACGTCAAGATTTCCGGTTTTGGCACTTTCGTCCTGCGGGACAAGAACGAACGCATCGGGCGCAATCCCAAGACCGGAGTCGAAGTGCCGATCACATCGCGGCGGGTGTTGACCTTCCGGCCCAGCCAGTCGCTGCGGGATCGAGTCGCCAACGCTTGACCCGACCGGCCGGATTGACCGGCGCTAAGGGATCGGTGCACAATGCGGTATGGCCAAGGAAGAAGGCGCGTTTCTGACCATCGGGGAGCTCGCCCGCGAGCTTGGCGTGGCGCAGCATGTTCTGCGCTACTGGGAAACCCGCTTCCCGCAGCTTCGCCCGCTGCAACGTTCCGGTAATCGCCGTTATTATCGCCCGCGCGATGTAGAAATCGCGAGTAAAATCAACCGATTGTTGAACGAGGAGGGCTTTACCGTCCGTGGTGCCCAGCGGTTGCTGTCCGGTCGGGGCGGCGCCACAGCGGCGCGCGGCACGGCATCCGCCGGCCCGCCGGTATCGCCCGGTCCCGCCACGCCCTCCGTGGTTGCCGGGCCGCCTGCCGCGTCCAAGCCGCAGGGGGAACTGCCCATCGGCGACACTTCGGCGCCCACTGCCCCGGAAACGAGACAGGGCGTGCGGATGACGGGCCAAATCGGCGGCTCGGATATCGCCCTGTTGATCGCCCGCCTCACCGTCATTCGCCAGACCCTGCACGACGCCCTCGAAGGGTCGTGAAAGGGCCCTTTGCGCAGCTCCTGAAGGCTCGTCTTGCCGCGCGACAGCGCTGTCTGAACGGCGCTCGTCCATGGCGCACGGATGCAAGCCCCTAAGCCGTTCGTCCTGAGCCCACGGAAGGGTTGCTGCCTGCTGACTGCGACCGGCGGCCGATCTGGCGGCATCCTGCGCCGCCCTGCAAGGCACCCTTCAGCGCTGGTCCGGTCCCAGCGCCGGGTCCAGGTCGCGTGGTCGGACGAAGGTACGCAGCCGCGCCCGCCCGACGAAATCATGGGCAAAGCCGCTCCAGTCGGCCATGTCGAAATCCAGCACGGCCAGCGCGGCGGTGGGGAATTTGGCCTCCACCTCGTCGCGTAGAGGCGAGTCGCCGTCGTCGGGCACGCAGGCGAGGATAAACTCTTCCACGCCGGTGCTATGCCCGGCGATCAGCAACCGGTCGGCGATGCCGCCAATGCCTGCGATCACTTCGGCGATCATCGGCGCGCTGGCGAGGTAGAGCCGCATGTCGAACAGCGGCTCCGGGCAGCCGCCATGCGCCTGCGTGAACCGGTGCAGCGTCTCGACCACGCGCACGGCGGGGGAAGCGATGATCCGCTCGGGCGTGACGTCGTTGCGCGCGGCCCAGCGGCCCATCAAGGCGGCGGCGCGGTCGCCGCGTTTGTTCAGCCCCCGGTCGAAATCGCGCAGCGACACGTCGCCCCAATCCGACTTTGCATGACGCAGAACGATGACCGTCTTCATGCCTGCCCGCGTATTCCCTCTATCTGCGACCCGTGCGGCGTCTCCTGCCCCAAAACCGCGTCGGAACCAAGGCGCGCCCGCACCGCCGCGATCGCCTCGTCCAGCAAAACGCGCCGAACTGGCACATCGGCCGGGAAGGCGGTGAGCAGCCGGCTCGGCATGGCGGCGGAGAGGATGACGAACTGCCCGGCATCGTCGGCGCGGCGGATCAGCCGGCCGAACGCCTGCGCCAGCCGCGCGCGCACCAGCCGGTCCTCATAGGCGCTCGGTCCCTCGCTCGCCTGCTTGCGCGCGGTGTGCAGCACGGAGGGCTTGGACCAGGGCACGCCTTCCATCACCACCAGACGCAGCGATTCGCCGGGCACGTCGATGCCGTCGCGCAGCGCATCGGTGCCGAGCAGCGAGGCGCGCGGATCGTCGCGGAACATGTCGATGAGCGTTGCCGGGTCGAGCGGGTCGACATGCTGCGCGTAGAGCGGCAGCCCGGCGCGGGCCAGCCGGTCGGCGATGCGCGCCTGCACCGAGCGCAGCCGGCGGATCGCGGTGAACAGCCCCAGCGTGCCTCCGCCGGCCGCCTCGATCAGCCGGGCATAGGCGCCGGCCAGCGCCGGCAGGTCGCCGCGCTTGAGATCCGTGACGATCAGCACCTCGGCCTGCCGCGCATAATCGAACGGGCTGGTCACATCCACCCAGCGCGGCGGCGCGTCGAGATGCCCCGCGCCCGAGCGCGCGATGGCGGTTTGCTCGTCGCCGCCCGCGCGCAGCGTGGCGGATGTGACGAGCACGCCATGGGCGGGCCGCAGCACCGATTCGGCGAGTGGCCGGGTCGGGTCCAGCCAGTGGCGGTGCAGGCCGATGTCATATTCGCGCCCTTCCACCCGGTCGACCGCCAGCCAGTCGACGAACGCCGGGTCCGCCGGGCCGCCGACCCGCAGCAGCAGCGCGATCCAGCTCATCAGCAGGTCGCAGCGCCAGCCCAGCGCGGAGAGCGCGCCGTCGATCCGTGCGCGCGCCGGGCCGTCGAGCCAGTCGGGCGCCAGCTCCAGCACCGCGACCAGCCGCTTGGTGAGGCGCTGGAGCGGCGCCAGCAGCGCCTCCAGCGCGCGCGCGGCATCGGTCGCCGCGTCGATCAGCGCACCGTCCGCTTCGGCGAGATCGACCTCCAGCCCATAGCCGGGGTCGGTCTCGCGCCCGTCGCGCTCGGCGCGGGCATAGACGGTATCGCGCACCGCCCCGAGCAGCGCCTCCACCGCGCCCAGCGGCGCGCGCTCGACGACGCGGCGCAGCCAGTCGTCGCCCGGCAGGTCGCGTGCCGCCTCGGCCGCATCCTCGATCGCCTCGGCACCTTCGCCGTCGTAGCTCGCCACGTCTGAGAGACGCGCGGAGAGGCCGCGCCGCCGCCCACGCTTCGCCGTTTCCGGGCCCAGCACCCAGCGCCGCAGCTCGATCGCCTCGCGGCCGGTCAGCGCCGCGCCGAAGGTCGAGTCGGCCGCGTCGAACAGGTGGTGCCCCTCGTCGAACACGATCCGCGTCGGCGTGCCCTGCGCCTCGCGCCCGCGCGCGGCGTTGATCATCACCAGCGCATGGTTGGCGATGACGATATCGGCCCCCTGGCTCGCTCGCGTCGCCCGCTCGATGAAGCAGGTGCGGAAATGCGGGCAGCCGGCATAGATGCACTCGCCGCGCCGGTCGGTGAGGGCGGTCGCGCCCGCGCGGCGGAACAGTGCCGGCAGCCAGCCGGGCAGGTCGCCGCCCACCATGTCGCCGTCGCGCGTGTAGGCCGCCCAGCGTGCCACGAACTGCGCGAGAATTGCCGCGCGCCCGGCAAAGCCGCCTTGCAGCGCATCCTCCAGATTGAGCAGGCAGAGGTAGTTTTCGCGCCCCTTGCGGATCACGACATGCTTCCGGAACGCGGCGTCGTTCGGATAGTGGCGGCGCGTTTCGCGGTCGAGCTGGCGTTGCAGCGCCTTGGTGTAGGTGGAGATCCACACCGCGCCGCCGGCCTGCTCCGCCCAGAGCGTTGCCGGGGCGAGATAGCCCAGCGTCTTGCCGATGCCGGTGCCGGCCTCTGCCAGCACGACGTTGGGCGACTCGCCGCGGGTGCGGGGCGCGAAGGCGGCGGCCGTTGCGCCCGCGAACAGGCGCTGGCCCTCGCGGGTCTCCGCGCCAGCCCCGGTCAGGTCGGACAGGCGCGCCATCACGTCCGACTCGGCAAGCGTCACCGGGCGCGGCTGCGGGCGGGGCGGCTGCTCCTCCCACTGCGGCAGGCGGCTGAACAGCCAGCGCTCTGCCCGGGCAGGCTGGGCGATGCGGCCGCGCAGCAGCGGCGTCCAGCTCCAGCGCAGTCGTTCGAGCTGGCCCAGCCCGGTCCATGCGCCTTCGCGCTCGGCCCAGTCGGTCCGCTCGGTCCAGGCGAGCATGGCGCGAGCGAGGTCGGGGATCAGCGCCGCCGCCTGCGCGTCGGTTTCCGGCGCCGGCAGGCCCATCGCGCGGGCAAGGCCGGCGACGGTGGGGATCACGAACTGCGCGGGGAAGAGGAAGGCGAACAGCTCCAGCAGGTCGAGGCCGGAGAGGTCGGCGTGGCCCAGCCGCGCGCCGAGCAGCGGGGCGTTGACCATCAGCAGTGGCGTGTCGGCAGCGCGTGCCAGCGCCTCGCCCCGGCCGAGCGTGGCGAGCGGCCGTCCTTCCTCCGCCAGCCAGATACCGGCATGGCTGGCGTGCAGCGCGGAAGGGAGTGAAACGGGGGTCACGCCCCCGCCTTAGCCGCCTGTGCGCCGCAGGGGAACGGTTCGTGAACGAAAAAGGCAGTGAAAAGCGGGCCGGAGCGCCGCAAATCCTACAGGCGGGATCCTACAGGCGAGACCTCGAATCGTTCGCTAAAAGTCTCTAATGCGCCCGCCGCCCGAACAGCACCCGCGTCTGCGGGAAAGCGATCACCGTGTCGCGCGGCATCCCGGCGGCACGGGCAACCTGCAGGCGCTCGAACAGCGGTCCCTCGGCGAGCGGATAGACGAACTGCACGCCCATCCGGTCGACCTCGCCCCAGCGGCACTGGGCGTAGATCGTCTGCCCCAGATAGTCGATCTGCACCCGGGCTCCTGCCGGCACCGCACATCCCTTGATGAGCGCGCCCTGTTCGGAGATGTCGGCGATCGTCGCCTCCATCGATTCGAGCACCGTGGTCAGGATGACGGGTATATCCACGCCGATTCGCTGTCGGCGCTGGATCGGTGCATCCTTTATTGCATGCGTTGCCATGGCTTCGTCCCCCAATGTCCGCCTCTGGTCCGGGCTGGGGATCACTGTCGCGCATATTGGTAAAATTTCAGGTAACTGCGTCGCGGCGCCTTTCCGCGCATGATCTGCTTCAAACCGGCGAGATCATGCTCTAGAGGCAGCCCCTATGACGCAGGAACAGATTTCGACCGCCCTTCGCGACGCCGCGATGGTTTCCAAGGCATGGCCCTATGAGGAAGCGCGCAAGCTGCTCAAGCGCTATCCGCAGGGCAAGGCGGGCGCGCCGGTGCTGTTCGAGACCGGCTATGGCCCCTCGGGCCTGCCACACATCGGCACCTTCAACGAAGTACAGCGCACCACGATGGTCCGCCATGCCTATGAGGAGCTGACCGGCGCGCCGACGAGGCTGGTCGCGTTCAGCGACGACATGGACGGGCTGCGCAAGGTGCCGGACAATGTGCCCAACCAGGCGATGCTGGCGGAGCATCTCGGCAAGCCGCTGACGCAGGTGCCCGATCCGTTCGGTGAGCATGAGAGCTTCGCCCACCACAATAACGCGATGCTGCGCGCGTTCCTCGACCGCTACGGGTTCGATTATGAGTTCGTCTCGTCGACCGATCAGTATCGCGGCGGCCATTTCGACGAGGCGCTCCGCAATGTGCTGCGCCACTATCAGGCGATCATGGACATCATGCTGCCGACGCTGCGCAAGGAGCGGCAGGCGACCTATTCGCCGGTGCTGCCGATCAGCCCGAGCAGCGGCATCGTGCTGCAGGTGCCCGTCACCGTGGTCGATGCGCAGGCGGGCATCGTTCGCTTCGAGGATGAAGGCGAGACGATCGAGCAGTGCATCCTTTCGGGCGGCGCCAAGCTGCAATGGAAGGTCGACTGGGCGATGCGCTGGGTCGCGCTCGGCGTCGATTATGAGATGGCGGGCAAGGACCTGATCGACAGTGTCACGCAAAGCTCCCGCATTGCCCGGGCACTCGGCGGTCGCCCGCCCGAGGGCTTCAATTACGAGATGTTCCTCGACGAGAAGGGCGAGAAGATCAGCAAGTCGAAGGGCAACGGCCTCTCGATCGAGCAATGGCTGACTTATGGCTCGGAGGAGAGCCTCGCCTTCTACATCTATCGCGAGCCCAAGGCGGCTAAGTCGCTGCACATCGGCGTCATCCCGCGCGCGGTGGACGATTACGAGCAGTTCCGCGGCAATTACGCGGCGCAGGACATCGCCAAGAAGCTCGGCAACCCGGTCCACCACGTCCATGGCGGCGCGGTGCCGGAGGATACGCTGCCGGTGACCTACGGCCTGCTGCTCAACCTTGTCGGCGTGATGGGTGCGGACGCGACCGAGGCGCAGGTCTGGGCGTATCTGCGCAACTATGCGCCGGACGTGACGGCTGAGGATTATCCGCGCCTTGCCGGTCTGGTGCGCAATGCGCTGGCCTATAGCCGGGACTTCATCGCGCCGACGCTCCAGCGCCGCGCGCCCGACGCCACCGAGGTGATGGCGCTCCGCGAACTGGACGCCCAGCTTGCCGCTCTGCCGGAGGAGGCGACCGCCGAGGAGATCCAGACCCTCGTCTACGAGATCGGCAAGAATCCGCACTACGGCTTCACCCAGCTCCGCGACTGGTTCAAGGCGCTCTACGAGACCCTGCTCGGCGCCGAGCAGGGACCGCGCATGGGCAGCTTCATCGCGCTCTACGGCATCGAGAACAGCCGCAAGCTGATCGCACAGGCACTGGACGCAGTGCCAGCGTGAGGGGTAGCGCGCTGGTTCGGTAGCGCGCTCCGGCGGTCAGAGACGGGCAAGGGTGGGCTTGCCGGGGCATAACGCCGGGGCCGCGCGGCCCCGCACGGCTACGCCCACCTTACCCTGCCTTTTTCGCCGCGATCCAGTCGTCGATCTTCTTCTCCAGAACGGTCATCGGCAGGGCGCCGGTCATCAGCACCTGGGCGTGGAAATCGCGCACGTCGAACTTCGGCCCCAACTCGTCCTGCGCCTTTTTCTTGAGCCGCTGGATGGTGAGCGCCCCGATCTTGTAGGCCAGTGCCTGTCCGGGGATGGCGATGTAGCGCTCTACCTCGGCGGTGGCGTCGGTCTTTCCCATCGAGCTGTTGTCGAGCATGTACTGGATCGCCTGGTCGCGGGTCCATCCCTTGGCGTGGATGCCGCTATCGACCACCAGCCGCATGGCGCGCAGCATCTCGTCGTCGAGATGGCCCATGCGCTGATAGGGGTCCTTGTAGAAGCCGAAATCATAGCCCAGCGTCTCGGCATAGAGCGCCCAACCCTCGACATAGGCGGTATTCCCGCCGAAGCGCATGAAGGCAGGCAGGCTCTCATTCTCCTGCGCGAGGCTGATCTGGAAGTGATGGCCCGGCGCGCCCTCGTGGAGATAGAGCGTCGTGTTGCCGGGCAGGTTGCGTGAGGGCAGGTCGTAGGCGTTGAAATAGAAGACGCCCGGTCGCGATCCGTCCGGGGTGCCGCTCTCATAGCTGCCCCCCGCCTCGTACTTCTCCCGGAATTCGGGGTAGGGGCGGATCTCCAGCTTCGTCTTGGGCAGCGTCGAGAACTGGCTGCCGACCTTGGCGTCCACGGCCTTGCCGATCTCGCGGAACTGCGCCGCGAACCCTTCGCGCGAGGTCGGGTGGAATTGCGGATCGCTGCGGATATGGGCGAAAAACTCGCCGAGCGTTCCCTTGAAGCCGACTTCCTGCCGGACCTGATCCATCTCCTTGCGGATGCGCGCCACTTCGGAGAGGCCGAGATCATGCACATAATCGGCGGTCAGCGGCAGCGTCGTCATGTTGCGGATCAGTTCGGCATAAAGGATGTCGCCGCCCTTCATGCTGCCAAGGCCGACCGTGTCGCGCGCGGCGGGGAGATACTCCGTCTTGAGGAAGTCGCGCAGCCGGGCTTCGGCGGGGTTGATGCCGTCTCGGATGATCGCGCGATACGCCTCCGTCAGTCGCGCCTTGTCCGCCGCTGAGAAGTCCGCCGGGAACATCAGGACCGGCTGGTAGAAGGGCGACTCCTCGACCTTCTGCGCAACGAGTGTATCGAGTTGGGCGATGACGTTGCTGATCGTCAGCTTGGTATCGACCACGCCCGAGGCCAGACCCTGCCGGAATCGGCCGATCGCCGCATCGAGCAAGGCAATATACTGCCGGTGGCGTTTGAGGTTGTTTTCATAGTCCACAACCGTCTTGAACGGCGCCGCACCCTTGCCGGAAGCGAAGGTGGGGTAGAAGGTGTGGAAGCCGCTGAAATGGTTGATGGGCCGGACGGCGGTCAGCGCCAGAATTTCCGGGCGCAGGCCCGAGAGCGCGTCCTTCATCTGCCACTCGAACACGTCGTAGGCGATCTTGTTCTGGGCAGAGAGTTGAGCGCGGTCGATCCGGTGTAGCGCAGCCAAATCGTGCTCGTCGGCCGCGCGCTCGGCGTTGAAATAGGCGTCGCTGATATAGTCGCCGAGTTGGTCGGCATAGCGCAGATCGCCCCGGAACAAGGCGTTGAGCGGATTGCGCTTGAGGTTGGCTTCATCCGATGCGGCGAACAGCGCGAACAATTTCTGGTCCTCGCTCTGGGCGGTCGCCGTGGCCTTGGCGGGGGCAGACTGACCGAAACAGGGCACAGCGAAGGAACCGGCCATCAGGAGGCAAGCGAGAGCGGAGGATAAGCGAGACATGCGAAAGCCTTTCGAGTGCGGGAAGAAGCCCGCCACCCATCGAGATGCCTAACGCGCGGACCAGCCCTCCGCAATCGGTACATTGCCGCCGATCCGTGCAAAAAAAGCCCCCACCATAATGGGCGGGGGCTTGGGAACGATAAGTGCTGTTATGGCTCAGCGGAAGGCGTTGTAGATCACCTTCACGACGCGCCCGGTGCGGGTGTTGACGAGCAGCGCATCGTCATAGTGGCGCACCCAGCGCTGGTTCGCGCCCGGCCGGCTCCAATGGAAGCGCTGATAGTCTCGCACCACATATTGGTTCCCGTAGTAAACGGGCTGGATGCGGGTGCCTGCGGTGAAGCGCTTGTAGCGGAACGGCGCAGCCGGCCACGGGTGGGCGCGGTTATAGTCTCGCACGTCCCGACGATAGTCCTGCCGCGCGTCGCGCACATCGTGCCGGGCATCCCGCACGTCGCGTCTGGCATCGCGCACGTCGCGTCTGGCATCGCGCACGTCGCGCTGTGCCTCGCGAATGTCATGACGATCGCGGTGCGCAGCGCCCGCGGGTTGCGCCATGGCGGTGGTGGGGATGATGACCAGTGCGGCGAGGCTGGCGACGATCAATTTTTTCATGGCGATTCACTCCTGCATGTGTCGGGCGAGACGGAGGTTCCGCGTAGGAGGGCGGCGCTTCCGCCATCGTCCGACAGGGCCGTTGTGCATCGGGCACGCTGAATGGCACGCGAATGCGCGCGTCAGTTTCCAGTCATAAATGTCGCGATTTGTCGCTCCCTCGTGGGGGCTTGGCCGACTCAGGCTTTGTTGCGTGGTTCCCAGGGCCGCTCGCGATACCAGCGGGTCACGACATATTTGGCGCCTTTCACCACCGGCAGCGCGGCGTGGAGGGTATCGTGATTGGGGCTGCCATCAGCGAGCATATTGTTCCAGATGAGCAGCGTGCCTGCGCGGGGCGGCACCGTGACGCCGAGCCGGGGGAACTGCGTTTCGCCCCCTTCGTCCACATCGCAGAGATAGGCCATCGCGGTCCAGCAGCGCTGGCCACCGCTCACCCGCATCGCCGGCCAGTAAGGGACGTTGGCCGGGAAATAATCGCAGTGGAGGTGATATTGCTGCCCCGGTTCGTAGCGTTGGCCTTGCAGCAACTCGCCATACTGAGTTTCGATGCCGAGCAGCGCATCCATGCGCCTGGTGACCGCGATCACCAGCGGGTCGTATATATCGAGGTTGCAACTGCTGCTGGTGCGATAATCCTTGTTGGTGCCGGAGAACAGCTTGGAGGGTTTGCATCCCGCATCGATCCGCGCGATCAACTCGGTGCACTCGCGCGGTGAGACGAGGCCGTGGCGCAGGAACATCTCTGCACGATCTGTCGGCACGTTGCTGACCATCGGGTTGCGCTTGAGCCGCTGGCGGACGCGTTCGCCGATCTCCGCGCGCGCCGGTGACGCGAGGTCCGCATCGTCGAGCCAAATATCGTTCATGGCGCGTTTCCTGCCAGCGGCTCCGCTGATGGGCAAGGGCATAAAGCCGGAACAGCGCGACGGCTCCCGCGGAAAAAGACCGGCCTCGCGAGCGAGGCCGGTCCAGGCGTTCCTGAAGGCCGATCAGGAAGGGGGTGAGGAGAGCCTGTTCAGCTCACCAGAAGAAATCGTGGATCACGTCGACGACATAACCGTCGCGGATATCGACCAGCAGCGCGTCATCGTAGTAGCGGACCCAGCGCAGCCAGCCATAGGCCGGCGGCAGGCGGTAATAATAGGGATCGTCGATCCAGTAGTTCTGGTCGAACAGAATGTTGTTCAGGAAGATGCCGATGGAGAAGCGGGTGTAGCCGCGGTTCCAGCCGTAAGGCGCATAATAGGCCGGCATCCGGTAGATGGACCGATACTGGGTGCGATGGCTCCGCCAGTCGTAGCGGCGATCGTTGCGCCAACTGCTGGACCAGCGGCGCTGGTCGTTCCACCGGTCGCGATCTTGGAGCCGGCGCTGGTAGCTGTATCCTCGGTCGCGGTCGTTACCACGCCAGGTTTGGCCATTCCATGCCCGGTTACGATTGTCGGCGCGATTGTCAGCGCGCCCGTCGCGCTCCCAGTTGCGGTCGTTACCGCGCCAGTCGCGAGTCCGGTCGGCACCTTGCCGCTCATTGTTGCGCCAGTCGCGGCCATTGCCTTGCCGGTTGCGATCGCGCACGCCGTCGCGGTCGTTGTCGCCGCGACGCGCCTCGCGCTGCTGCCATGTGGCGCTGTCGCGCGGTTGGGTCTGGGCAACGGGAGCGGCCGGGCGGGTGTTATCCGACCAGCGAGGGCGCTCGGCCCGGTTGCCGTTGACCGGCACATCGGGGCGCGACCGGCTATCGGGCTGGCGACGCCATTCGCCCCCGGTGCGGGACGCGGGCACCGGGCGTGTTTGTACGGCCGATGGCGCCTGCTGCGGCGCTGCCCGCTCGGATCGCTCCGGCGCCGCCCGTCGCGGGGCCTGACCCGGATCGGCAGACTGGTGCTGGCGCTGACCGCGAGCCCAGCCACCACCGTCACGCCCTTCGTCGGGACGGGCGGTGGCAGGAGCGGCCATGGCCAGGATGGTGGAAACCAGCAGGCCTGTCGTCAGAATGCGTTTCATCGCGCAGGATCCTTAACACAGAGGCGAGCCTTCGCCATTGCTGCCTCTATGCGACAACAGGACTGTCGCAGTGCTGAACATGGCTGACAGCAACGTGTAAGGATCGGGCGTTCCCGCTCGACCGCGGATCGACGCGCTCGGGGTCAGGGCAGAGTTTCGGCCGGCGGGGTAAGGCCGGGGATGCGCCGTGCCGCATCGTCCGGGGCGATGCCCGGCGCGGGTGCGGCGGCAACCCGTTCCTCGCCACGCATGATCCGTCCCGCCTGCTTGATGGCCTCGCGGATACGCGGATAGGTGCCGCAACGGCAGATATTGGTCATGGCCGCGTCGATCTGCGCGTCGGTCGGATTGTTGGTGCGCTTGAGCAGCACGGATGCGGTCATGATCATGCCGGATTGGCAGTAACCGCACTGCGGCACGTTCTGTGCGGCCCAGGCCTGCTGCACGGGATGGCTGCGGTCGGCCGAAAGCCCCTCAATGGTGGTGACGAACCGGCCCTCGGTCGCGGCGATCGTCACTTGGCAGGAGCGGATCGCCTGCCCGTCGATGTCCACCGTACAGGCCCCGCAATCGCCTGTACCACAGCCATATTTGGTGCCGGTGAGGTTGGAGGCATCGCGCAGCGCCCACAGCAGCGGCGTTTGCGGGTCCATGCGATACTGGACGGGGCGGTCGTTGACGGTAAACTTGGTCATGGTGCGCGTGTCGTCTAAAGCATTTTAAGCGCGAGCGGAACGTGTCACGACTCGGGACGGCGCCGGCCAGTCATGCCAGCTTCCCGGGGCCGATGCCCAGCGGCCCCAAAGCTGCGTCTCGCTCGGCATGGCGGCCTTTTGCGACCTGTCCGGTCTTGATCCGATGGTCCTCGCCTGATATGGGCCGCCCGATCCGCCGTGACCCGTGGTTACGGCGCATGTTGTTTTTGGAGATTGTCCGCGTCTGGCTCTGATGGCCGGGTCGGCGCCGGGCCAGCGTGGAATTGGAGACTGACGAGCTTATGCAAATCATCGTGCGCGACAATAACGTCGATCAGGCGCTGCGGGCGCTCAAGAAGAAGCTGCAGCGTGAAGGCGTGTATCGCGAGATGAAGCTCCGTCGTCACTACGAGAAGCCGTCCGAGAAGCGCGCGCGTGAGAAGGCCGCTGCCGTGCGGCGTGCGCGCAAGCTGGAGCGCAAGCGTGCGGAGCGCGACGGCGCCCGTTAAGACGGAGCCGTGCCGCCTAGGGGCGGCGAATGTGCGTTCTCGAATGAGGTAGACGGTCATGTCGGTCACAGCGGTTCCCTTGCAGCCCATTCAGCGCGGCTCGGTGCGCCGCTTCTGGCTGGCGATGATCCTGCTGGCGGCCTGTGCGATCGTGCTGGCTTGGGCGGGCAATCGCCAGTTTGGTCGCACCGAGAGCGGTCTGCGCTATCAGATGCTCACCGAAGGCACCGGCGCGAGTCCCACGCATGACGATTTCGCGCTGGTTCGCTACAAGGGCACCCTTCCCGATGGCACGGTGTTCGACGAGAATACCAGCGCGCCGATGGAACTGGCCTCCACCGTGCCCGGCTTCTCCGAAGCGGTGACGCTGCTCAAGAAGGGCGGCAGCCTGCGTGCGTGGATTCCGGCGAAGCTCGCTTATGGCGACCATCCGCCGCAGGGCAGCAACATTCCGCCCAACAGCGATCTGCAATTCGAGATCGGCCTGTTGGAGTTCAAGACCCGTGCCGAGGTGATGGAAGCCCAGCGCATGATGCAGATGCAGCAGATGCTGCAGGGCGGGCAGGGCTTGCCGCCGGGGATTGAACTGCCGCAGCAGTGAAGGCTGGCATCGCCCGGCTGCGGCCGATGCGTTGACGAGGCGGACCCGGAACGCAACCGCCGCACGGAAATGGGTAAGCACCGGCTCTATTTTGGCTGGTCCGGAATCTCATCTCGGCGCGCTTGAAGGGCCTTTCGGAAGAACGCTTCCGAAAGGAAGAAGGCGCGAGTAGTCGGCTTGTGCCCCAGCCGCGGCGCTGAAGAGACTACTTTCAGCTCTGCTCCGCTGCCGCCACGCGGCGTTTCGCGCGCTCCTCCAGCGTCACCTTGGTCATCGCAAGAAGCGGATCGGCGAGCGCGAGACCAAGAATACCGAACAGCGCGCCGAACAGGATCTGGGCGCCCAGGACCAGGGCGGGCGGCATATCGACCGCCTTGCGGGCCACAGTGGGGGTGATCAAGTAGCTCTCGATGATCTGCACGGTGAAATAGACGCCGATCGCAAACAGCCCGTGCTGGACGTCGACCGAGAAGCCGACCAGCATGATCAGCACGCCAGAGATGATCGCGCCGATGTTGGGCAGGAAGGCGAGGATGAAGGTGAGCACGCCGAGCAGCGTTGCCATCGGCACGCCGCCCATCATCAGAAGAAAGCCGGTGAGGCTACCCGTTGCCATCATGCCCACCAGCCGTCCGGCCATCAGCCGGCGCAGCGCGTAGCCGACCTTGTCGAGCAGTGCGTGCGTCTCCTCCCGGTGGCCGACGGGAACGAACCAGGCGAGGCCGCGCGAGTAGATATTCGGCTCGACCGCGAGGAAGATGGCGAGCACCAGCATCATGACGAGGCTGGAGACGATGCCAGCGGCAGAGCTGAGGACCGCCGTCACCCGTCCGACGGAGCCGAGCAACTGTTGTCCCGCCTGGCGCAACTCGTTGAGGCCGAGGTCCACGCCGTGCGAGCTGGCCCATGTCTGGATCCGCGCGACCTGACTTTCGATCAGCGCCGGGAGTTGGGCAGCCTGCTGCGCCACTTGCGTGCCGGTCAGGAAAACCGTCCAGGCGATGAACAGGAAAACCGCTATCGTCACGATCGCCAGCCGGTAGCCGCGCGCGATCGGCAGGACGCGGCCGAGAAGGCGCGTGCCGCCGTCCAGCATCACGGCGATGACGATGGAGGCGAGGATGAACAGGATCGGCTGGATCAGCAGCACGATCAACGCCGCGCCGCCGACCACGCCGACCCAGGTGACGGCGCGGCGCAGTTCCAGCCAGATCTCAGGAGAATGCGCGTCCGACGGCCCGGGGCGCCCGGCGAGCGCTTCCGCCTCCTCGTCACGGGCGGCGAGCTTGCTGTGCGGGGTGATGATCTTGCGAGCGCGACGGGACGGCGAAGACGCCGGACCGGCCCCTTTCTGGCTTGAGGTGCCGTCCGTCGCGCGTTGGGTCACGGCTTGGCTGGCTCGGTCTGCGCGGGGTGGAGCGAGAGGCCTGCCCGCCCGCTGCGGAAACCGCCCAGCCAGGTCAGCGGATTGAGGCTGGTGGTGCCATTCAGCGAGAAGGTGATGAATTCAGCCCGCCCGCCGATCGTCTCCCACGGAACGGGGCCACCGAGCCCCTGCTGTTCCAGCGAGACGCGGCTATCCGCGCTGTTGTCGCGATTGTCGCCCATCAGGAAGACTTCACCGGGGCCGATGCGGACGGGCCCGTACCAATCGGTTTCGCGCGCGCCCATGTCGATGATCGTGTAGCTCCGGCCGTTGGGCAGCGTCTCGCGCTTGACCGGGAGCACGCAGCTTGCCGAGCCGTCCGTCTCATATTGCAGTGCGCCCGGGAACTGGCGTGGATCGCATGGCGCGTTGGCGTCGATCGGCAGCCGCAGCGCGGCCATCGGCGTTTGGCGTACCGGCGTGCCGTTGAGGATGACGACGCCGTCGCGCACCTCCAGCAGATCGCCGGGCAGGCCGATCACACGCTTGATATAGTCTTCATTGCTATGACGGGGGGTGGCGATGACGATGTCGCCGCGTTCCGGTAACTTGCCCCAGATGCGGCCCTTGATGAAGGGCAGGGTGATGCCCCACGGCTCGGCCGGCGTGCGCAGGATCACGTTGCGGAAGATGGCCGCGGGGTTGGGAATGGTCGGCGAGACGTAGGACCAGCCATAGGCATATTTGGTGACGACCAGCCGGTCGCCCACCAGCATCCCGGGCATCATGGATTCGGACGGAATATAGAAAGGCTTGGCGATGAAGCTGTGGAAGCCGAGCACAGCGAGCACCAGCAGGCCGATGCTCTTGACCTCGCCCCACCAGTCCGTGCCGCCGGACTTGGCCTTGCCGCGCTTGCGCAGCTCTGGATCGCCGGGCGCCTGGCTGCCGGTCTCGCTCAATGCCTCGTCCGTCACGGAAAGCGTGCCTCCAGAATGACGAACGCCTGCGCCCAGGGGTGATCGTCGGTCAATGTCAGGTGAACAAATAAGCTGGCCCCAGGCGGGGTCAAGGCGTTGAGCCGTGCCTTCGCACCGCCGGTCAACGCCAGCGTGGGCGCGCCCGAGGGCAGGTTGACCACGCCGATGTCCTTCATGAACACGCCCGCCTTGAAGCCGGTACCAACCGCCTTGCTGAACGCCTCCTTGGCGGCAAAGCGTTTGGCGAGCGTCGCGGCTTTGGTGAAGGGCCGGCGGGCAGCCTTGGCCCGCTCGATATCGGTAAAGACGCGTGCCTCGAATCGGTCGCCATACCGATCCAGCGACGCCTGAATGCGCTCGATATTACAGAGGTCCGATCCGAGGCCGATAATCATGGCGCGGTTATAGCATCTGGAATGCGGCAAAAGACAGGCGGCGGCGGTCTACCCGGCGCGTAAGCGGTCATCCCCGCGCGGCATCCATGTGCCGGCGCATCTCGGTGATGCTCTCGTGCAGGCCGCGGAAGATTGCCTCGCCGATCAGGAAATGGCCGATGTTCAGCTCGGCGATCTGCGGGATCGCCGCGATGGGGCCAACATTGTCGTAGGTGATGCCGTGGCCGGCATGGGCTTCCAGGCCATTCTTGGCGGCGAGCGCGGCCATCTCCGTGATGCGCGCCAATTCGGCCGCGCGGGCCTCGCCGTCCGTATCGCAATAGCGGCCGGTGTGCAGTTCGATGACGGGAGCATGCAGGCGCAGCGCCGCCTCGATCTGGCGGGGCGCCGCCTCGATGAACAGCGAGACGCGGCAGCCGGCTTCGCTCAGCCGATCCACCATCGGTGCCAGATGATCGTGCATGCCCGCAGCGTCCAGCCCGCCCTCCGTGGTCAGTTCCTCCCGCCGCTCGGGCACGATGCAGACGGCGTGCGGCCGGTGGCGCAGGGCGATGGCGAGCATTTCCTCGGTCGCCGCCATCTCCAGATTGAGCGGAATGCGCAGCGCCTCGGTGAGTCGGGCGATATCGCCGTCGGTGATATGCCGACGGTCCTCGCGCAGATGGGCAGTGATGCCGTCGGCGCCTGCCTCCTGCGCGATCAGGGCCGCGCGGACCGGGTCGGGATAGGCTGTGCCGCGCGCGTTGCGGATCGTGGCGACGTGATCGATGTTGACGCCGAGCCGTAGGGCGCGCGGACCGTTCATGCGCGGCTGCCGGGCTTCATCGCCGGGATCGCCGCGAGCTCGGGCGGCAGATCGTCGGCGTCGTAAACCGGGAAGTTGAGGCTGACGAGCGGGAAGAATGGCACGCCCAGATCGGCCTCCCCGCCCGAGCGGTCAACCAATGCGGCCTCGGCGATGATCTCGCCGCCGGCCGCGCGCACGGCGTCCATGGCCTGACGCGAGGAGAGGCCCGTCGTCACGACATCCTCCACCATCAGCACTTTCTGCCCTGCCGAGAGGGCAAAGCCGCGGCGAAATACGAAGCGCCCCTCCGGGCGTTCCAGAAACAGCGCATCGCAATTGAGGGCACGGCCCATCTCGTGGCCGATGATGATGCCACCCATCGCCGGCGACACGACAACGTCCACCGCTGCGCGCACTTCGCGTGGCAGGCTCTGTGCCAGTGCAATGGCGAGGCGGGAGGCGCGCTCGGGATTCATCAACACCCGGGCGCACTGCAGATAATTGGCACTGTGCTTGCCAGACGACAGCACGAAATGCCCCTGCAGAAGCGCCTCGGATGCCCGGAATTCGGCGAGCACTTCTGATTCGGTCATTCTATCCTCGATGTCCTTTGTCGAGCCGGGCAGATAGCGGCGGATGGGCCGACAATCAACGGCTCGCTCCCGCCTAACAGAAGGCTTGAGGCGCGAGGGTTGCCTGCGTATATGGCCCGGAGATGACAGAGGGGGGCTCGCTCGTTCCGGCTGCGGACGAATGGGCCTTTAATTGAAAGCAGGTCGACCGCATGAACAGAAGAACATATGGCTTCATGATGGCGATGGCTCTTGGTCTGAGCGCTCTCGCGCCGTCCGTCGCCATGGCTCAGGAGGCAGCCCCCGCAGCGCAAGCGCCCGCCGTTCCGGCTGTAGCCGAGGCTGCGCCGGTCGCGGCGGATAATGCCACCGCCGATAATGCGGCGGCAGCGACGCCGGCGCCTGCGTTCGAATATGCCAAGCCCGTTCCGGGCGTGGGTCAGCCGCAGTCCGGCGAGATCGATTTCCAGGAGCAGTTCACCTCCACCGGCAACTATGCCTATTGGATGCACAGCTATATCCTGCTGCCGGTCATCACCTTCATATCGCTGCTCGTCCTGGCGCTGCTGCTCTGGGTGATCGTGCGCTATCGGCGCGGCGCGAATCCGGTTGCTTCGCGCACCTCGCATAACACCGCCATCGAAGTGGCCTGGACGTTGATCCCGGTTCTGATTCTCATCGGTGTCGCCATTCCCTCGATCGACCTGCTCGCCAAGCAGTTCAAGCCGGCGCCCAAGGATGCCCTGACCGTCAAGGTCACCGGCTACCAGTGGTACTGGGGCTATGAATATCCGGACAACGGCATCGGCGAGTATGTGTCCAACATGTTGCCGCCAGAAAAGGCCATCGAGCGTGGCGAGCCTGCGTTGCTCGCGGCTGACAATCGTCTCGTTCTGCCTGTCGGCGTGCCGATCAAGCTGATCGTCACGGGTTCGGACGTCATTCACAGCTTCTCGGTGCCCGCCTTCTGGGTCAAGGAAGACGCTGTTCCCGGTCGTCTCAACGAGAAGACCTTCACCATCAGCAAGCCCGGCGTCTATTACGGGCAATGCTCCGAGCTTTGCGGTGCCCGCCACGGCTTCATGCCGATCGCGGTCGAAGCGGTGACGCCGGAGAGATTCGCGCAATGGGTCAAGTTGCAGGGCGGTACCATGCCTGGCGAAACCTCTGCCGAAGCTGAGCCTGCCGCTGCGGCCGCGCCTGCTGCCGCCTCCGCCGCTACCTCGAACGCCGCCGCGCCAGCCCCGGCGGTCGCCACCACGTCCTGAGGGAACCGACAAAATGACCACCACAACCGTAGATGGTTCCGCGGGCGAGCTTGCCCACGGCCATCATGATGCCGATCACAAGCCGAGCTTTTTCGCTCGTTGGTTCATGTCGACGAACCACAAGGATATCGGCACCCTCTATCTGATCTTCGCGATCGTGGCCGGCATCATCGGCGGTGCGATCTCGGGCATGATGCGCATGGAGTTGCGCGAACCGGGGATTCAGTTCCTGGAGGCGTGGGCCGTCTATTCCGATGGGCCCGGTGCAACGCTCGATCAGGCTTATCACCTGTGGAACGTGCTCATCACCGCGCACGGCCTCATCATGGTGTTCTTCATGGTCATGCCGGCCATGATTGGCGGCTTTGGCAACTGGTTCGTGCCGCTCATGATCGGCGCGCCAGACATGGCGTTCCCGCGCATGAACAACATCAGCTTCTGGCTGCTGGTTCCTGCGTTCCTGTTGTTGCTCGGTTCGACCTTCGTTCCGGGCGGCACGGGCAATGGCGCGGGTACCGGTTGGACGGTCTATGCGCCGCTCGCGACGACCGGGTCGCCCGGGCCGGCGGTCGATCTCTCGATCCTCTCGCTCCACCTTGCGGGCGCCAGTTCGATTCTGGGCGCGATCAACTTCATCACGACCATTTTCAACATGCGTGCCCCGGGCATGACGCTGCACAAGATGCCGCTGTTCGCCTGGTCGGTGCTGGTCACGGCGTTCCTGCTGCTCATCGCGCTGCCGGTGCTCGCGGCCGCCATCACCATGCTGCTGACCGACCGCAACTTCGGTACCGTCTTCTATGACGCGGCTGGCGGTGGCGATCCGGTGCTCTACCAGCATCTGTTCTGGTTCTTTGGTCACCCCGAAGTTTACATCATGATCCTGCCGGGCTTCGGCATGATCAGTCACATCGTGTCGACCTTTAGTCGGAAGCCGATTTTCGGTTATCTCGGCATGGCCTATGCGATGGTCGCGATTGGTGTGGTCGGCTTCATCGTGTGGGCGCACCACATGTTTACGACCGGCCTCAGCGTGAACGTGAAGATGTACTTCACCGCCGCAACGATGGTCATCGCGGTGCCTACGGGCGTCAAGATCTTCTCGTGGATCGCGACGATGTGGGGTGGCTCCATTAGCTTCCGCACGCCGATGGTATGGGCGCTGGGTTTCATCTTCATGTTCACCGTGGGTGGCGTGACCGGCGTGGTGCTTGCCAATGGCGGCATCGACGACAACCTGCATGACACCTACTATGTCGTGGCGCACTTCCACTATGTGTTGTCGCTGGGTGCGGTGTTCGCGCTGTTTGCCGGCTTTTACTACTGGTTCCCGAAGATGTCGGGGAAGATGTACAACGAGTTCCTCGGTCACCTGCACTTCTGGGTGTTCTTCGTGGGCGTGAACATGTTGTTCTTCCCGATGCACTTCCTCGGGGTCAGTGGTATGCCCCGCCGTATCCCGGACTATCCGGAGGCTTATGCCTACTGGAATGGCATCGCGACGCATGGCTATGAGATCATGGGCGTTGGCGTGCTGATCTTCTTCGTCAACCTTATCTGGTCGCTCGCGGCCGGCAAGAAGGCGGAGGGTAATCCATGGGGCGAAGGGGCGACGACGTTGGAGTGGACGCTGCCCAGCCCGCCGCCCTATCACCAGTTCGAGACCCTGCCGGTCATCGACTGAGGGCGTCACGGAGTCGGAAGGCTCCGCGGCCAATGAAGTGAGACGGGAGAGGGCGCTCAGGCGCCCTCGACCGCGTGATAAGCGGATGAGAAACGAAAGCGAAAGTCGACGGTTTTGGCGAGCAATATGTCCATTCTGACGCGTGAACCTGATTCGCCGTCGGTGCCGTTGCCGGCGGATTGGCGGGACCTTGTCGCGCTGACCAAGCCGCGCGTGATGACGCTCGTCGTGTTTACCGGACTCTGCGGGTTGCTTGCCGCCCCGGGGTCGCTTTCCCCTGTTTTGGCCTTCACTGCTGTTCTGTGCATCGCGCTTGGCGCGGGAGCGGCCGGCGCGCTCAACCAATGGTATGAGGTGGATCGCGACGCCAAGATGAAGCGGACCGCAACCCGGCCACTGCCGGCTGGGCGGATGACGCGGGAGGGGGCGCTGCACTTCGGGGTCGGGCTCGCCTGCTTCTCGGTGCTGCTCATGGGGGTTGCCACCAATTGGTTCGCTGCCGCGATTCTGGCGGTGTCGATCCTGTTTTACGTGTTCATTTACACCATCTGGCTGAAGCCGCGCACCGCGCAGAACATCGTGATCGGTGGAGCGGCGGGCGCCTTTCCGCCGTTGATCGGCTGGGCTGCAGTCACCGGGGACGTGGCGGCTTTGCCGATCGCGCTGTTCATGCTGATTTTCTTCTGGACCCCTCCGCATTTCTGGGCGCTCGCCCTGTTCGTACGCATGGATTATGCCAATGCCGGCATTCCCATGTTGCCGGTGGTAGCGGGGGAGACCGTCACGCGGCGGCAAATCCTGTTCTACACCAGCATCATGGGCGCTGCCGCGCTGGCACCGGTGCTGTTTCAGCTCACCGGCTTGATCTATGGGCTTACCGCCCTGGTCGCGACCGGCATCTTCGCGGTGCTCGCGGTGCAGGTCGCCATGAGCCGCGAGACCGATCCCGCGCAGATGAAGGCGGAGCGACGCTTGTTCAAATATTCGGTGCTTTATCTGTTCCTTCTGTTCGGCGCGGTGGTCGTCGACCATTGGATGTTGCCGGCATGACCCCCGAGGAGCAGAACCTCATACAGGCCCGTCAGCGCGCGCGTTCGCGGGTGACGGCAATCATCCTGTTTGCTCTCGTGATCCTGTTTTTCGGAATTGCTGTCGCCAAGATGATGGGAGGATAGCAAATGACAACGCTTGCTACGCGACGCGCCAGTCAGCGCCGTACGGCTTTGATTGCTGCGGCGGTTGCCTTGGCGATGCTGGGTCTCGGCTTTGCCGCCGTGCCGCTCTACCGCATGTTCTGCGCCGTGACGGGTTTCGGCGGTACGCCTCAGCGTGCCACCGAGGCGCAGTATGAGGCGGCGGAGACCGCGATGACCGGCCTGGCGCGCCAGCTCTCAATTCGCTTCGATTCCAATACGGCCGGTGGGCTGCCGTGGAATTTCTATCCGGAAAAGCGGCGCGTGACCGTGGGAGTCGGTGGCAAGTCGATGGCGATCTTCATCGCGAAGAACACGTCCGACAAGCCGATCACCGGTCGCGCGGTGTTCAACGTCACGCCGGCGCAGGCGGGGCCTTATTTCACCAAGATTCAGTGTTTCTGCTTTACCGAGCAGACGTTGCAGCCGGGCCAGCAGGTGCGCATGCCCGTGCTCTTCTATGTCGACAAGAAGATCCTCGATGACCCGGACAACAAGGATGTCGAGGAAATCACCTTGAGCTACACCTTCTACCCGGTTGAGAAGCCGGGCGACCAAAGCTAAGAGACGCGCAAACGCACGCGCAGCAGAACAGGGAACGTCATATGTCCGGCGCCAAGAACCACGATTATCACATTCTTCCCCCCGCCATTACGCCGTTGATGGGGGCGATGTCCGCGCTGGTGATGGCGTTTGGCGCCGTGAGCTGGATGCACCCCGACTCGATGCCTCCGCACGGCGGCGTCATCTTCATCCTGGGCGTGCTGGGCGTGCTGGCGACGATGTTCATGTGGTGGTCCGACGTGGTGCGCGAGGCGCACGCCGGCGACCACACCCCGGTCGTTCAGCTTCACCTGCGCTACGGCATGATTCTGTTCATCGCGTCGGAAGTGATGTTCTTTGTCGGCTGGTTCTGGGCGTACTTCGATTTCGCGCTCTTCCCCTCGGAACTGCCGCCGATCGACGGGCTGTTCCCGTCCAAGGGCATCGAGGTTCTGAACGCGTTCGAGCTGCCGTTGCTCAACACGCTGATCCTGCTCTGCTCTGGCACGACCATCACCTGGGCGCACCATGCCCTCATCCATGGCGATCGTGACGGGCTCAAGAAGGGCCTGTGGGCGACAATCCTGCTGGGCGCGCTGTTCACCTGCATTCAGGCCTATGAATATATGCACGCGCCGTTCCCGTTCGGCGAGACGCCCTACAGCTCGGCCTTCTACATGGCGACCGGCTTCCACGGCTTCCACGTTCTGGTCGGCACGATCTTCCTGATCATCTGCCTGGTCCGCTCCTATAAGGGCCACTTCACGCCCCGTCAGCATTTCGGCTTCGAGGCGGCGGCCTGGTACTGGCACTTCGTCGACGTGGTGTGGCTGTTCCTGTTCCTCGCCATCTATGTCTGGGGCGGCTGGAGCGCGCCGGTCTACGCCGGCTGACGCGGTCATGACCGATAGCAGGGCCGCGCTGACACATATGTCGGCGCGGCCCTGTTGCATTGTGCAGTTGGGACGGTGCGTGGTCATGGAGAGGGCCCACTCTCGTTGGCGGCCGCGATGGGTGCAGACCCGGCGGCTTTCCCCTGAGTCATCTGGAGGCGGGCACGCGATGATCCCACGGCAGTTGATGATTGTTTCATCCTTCGGGATGCGTGGCCTGCCCGCCTATCGCGCGGTGCGTGATGGGCGGCTGATCGATGCGGCCCCCACAGTGCCGGGCAGGCCCGCATGAAGCGCCGCGTGCCGCTCGTGCCGACGCTGATCGTCGGCTTGGCCATCACTATCATGATCGGCCTCGGTGTCTGGCAACTTGGCCGGGCGCACCAGAAAGAGGCGGCGCTGGCGGCCTATCGGGCCAACATGACACGCGCACCCACGGCCTATCCCGGCCAGCAGCCGACCGACGAGCGCTATCTGTTTCGGCGTCTGTCCGCGAACTGCCTGCGCGTGGTGGGTTGGCAAACGTTGGGAGGGCGCACGGTGGATGGCCGATCGGGCTGGCGCCATATCGCGACCTGCGCAACGGGTGCGGAGGGGCCGGGCTTCCTCGTGGATGTTGGCGTCACCACGACGCCGGACGCGCGGGTTGCCTGGGCTGGCGGCCCGGTGCGCGGCAGGGCCACATATGAGCCCGATCACTCCACGATGGTGGAGCGCCTGACAGGCAATGCCATCCCGCTCAGGCTCATGATCGTCGCCGAGACGCCGGCGCCCGGCCTCATGGCCAGTACGCCGCCCGATCCTTCCTCCGTGCCCAACAACCATCGGTCCTACATGGTGCAATGGTTCCTGTTCGCGGCCATTGCAGCGATTATCTACGCTCTGGCGCTGCGGAAACGCTGGACGGATGGGCCGGGCGGTGGGCATCCAACGCCCTGAGGAGCGGCCGTCGGGGGCCGCGGCCCTGAACGCGGCGTGCACGAGAGCATAAGGGGCGATCGAGCCGCTCGTCTGGCGGCTGCCGGGCCCGCCAAGGGAGCCTTCTTGCCGCGATCGTTGCAGGCATGGCGACTCGTCGCTAAGGAGCGCCCTCATGCAATATGTGAGCACCAGAGGGCGCGCCGAGGCGCTTGATTTCGAAGGAGCGACGCTGGCCGGGCTGGCGAGCGATGGCGGTCTCTATCTGCCCGAGCGCTGGCCGCAATTCTCCGCCGAAGATCTGGCGGCGATGCGTGGCCTCTCCTACGTGGAGACGGCGGTGCGGGTGATCGCGCCATTTGTCGGTGACAATCTGAGCGAGGACGAGTTGCGTGCCCTGTGCGCGCAGGCCTATGGCCGCTTCGCCCATGCTGCCGTCACCCCGCTGGTTCAGCTCGACCATACCCACTGGCTGCTGGAACTGTTCCACGGCCCTACGCTGGCGTTCAAGGATGTGGCCCTGCAACTGCTCGGCCTGTTGTTCGAGAAGTTCCTCAGCCGGCGCGATACGCACATCACCATCGTCGGGGCGACGTCGGGTGATACCGGTTCGGCCGCGATCGACGCCGTCGCTGGACGGGCGAATATCGACATCTTCATGCTTCACCCCGCCGGTCGCGTGTCGGATGTGCAGCGGCGGCAGATGACCACGGTGCTCGCCCCCAATGTCCACAATATCGCGGTGGAAGGCAGCTTCGACGATGCGCAGGCGCTGGTAAAGCGCATGTTCAACGATGCCGACTTCTCCGCCCGGTTCGATCTGTCGGCGGTGAACAGCATCAACTGGGCGCGCCTCGTCGCGCAGGTCGTCTATTATGTCTATGCCGGCGTGCGCCTCGGCGCGCCGGAGAAGCGCGTCGCTTTCGCGGTGCCGACGGGCAACTTCGGCGACGTGTTCGCCGGCTATGTCGCCGCGCGCATGGGCCTGCCGATCGAGCGGCTGATCGTCGCGACCAACGTCAACGACATTCTGCACCGCGCTCTGGCGGACGGTGATTACAGCCAGGGGACGGTCATCCCCACCGCGACGCCGAGCATGGACATTCAGGTGTCCAGCAACTTCGAGCGGCTGCTGTTCGATCTCGGCGGCCGGGATGGGCTCGCCTTGGCGACACAAATGGCCGGTTTCGAGCAAACCAAGGCGATGCGTCTCACCAACGCGCAGCGTGAGGGGGCCGCCGGCCTGTTCGGTTCCGCACGCGTTGATGCCGATGAGATGACCCGCGCCATGCGCTGGGCCTATGAGTCCGCCGGGCAGACCATCGATCCGCATACCGCCGTGGGCCTTGCCGCCGCGCGCGCCGCGACGATCGATCCGTCGGTGCCGGTCGTCACGTTGGCAACGGCCCACGCCGCCAAGTTCCGCGAGGCTGTCGAACGCGCGACTGGCATGCGGCCGTCACTCCCGTCCCGTGCGGGTGATCTGTTTGGCCGCGAGGAACGGTTCGTGACGCTTCCGGCAACCTTCGAGGCCGTGACCGACTATATTGCGGGTCGTGCTACGCCGCGCCGTGGCTGAAGTGCGCGAGGCCTTGTCGCTCGGCGTGATGATCGCCGAGCCATGGGCGGATTATGGTCTCATCGACAGCGGTGACGGCCTGAAGTTGGAGCGCTACGGCGATTTCCGCTTCATCCGCCCTGAACCGCAGGCCATGTGGCCAGCGGCTCAGGCAAGCTGGGATGCGCATGGCAGCTTCATTCCCGCGTCGGATGAGGACGGGGGCGGCCGTTGGCATTTTGAAAAACCGGTGCCCCGCGAGGGGTGGCCGCTCACTTGGCGTGAGGCACGTTTTCAGGCGCATTGCACGCCGTTTCGTCACCTCGGCTTCTTTCCGGATATGGCGCCGGTGTGGCAGTGGGGCCGCGAGCGGCTTGCCGGAATGGAAGCGCCGCAATTCCTCAATCTGTTCGGCTATACCGGCGTCGGCACGCTGGCTTTTTCGGCCATCGGCGCTCAGGCCGTCCATGTCGACGCATCCAAGAAGTCGGTCGCGCAGGCGCGGGCCAATGCGGCATTGTCCGGCATGGATGATCGGCCGGTCCGCTGGATCGTCGATGATGCCGTCAAGTTCGTGGCGCGCGAGGGACGGCGCGGGCGCCGCTATGATGGCATCCTGCTCGACCCACCTAAATATGGCCGCGGTCCGGATGGCGAGGTCTGGAAGCTGGAGGAGGGTCTGCCTGGCCTCATCGCCCAGTGCCGGGCGTTGCTCGATGAGCGGAGCCGCTTCCTGTTCCTCACCGTCTATGCCGTGCGCATGTCCGCTCTCGCCATCGGCGAACTGCTGCGTGCTCATCTTGGCGATCTGCCGGGCCGTATCGAGTGCGGCGAGCTCGCCGTCCGCGAGGAAGCCCGCGGCCTGTTGTTACCAACCGCCATCTGGGCCCGCTGGACTCGGGACTAGAGGCCGGCGCCGCAATTTTCAGGCGCTATTGAACGTCTAAGCGTGCTTCTCGTCGCTTTCCACCAGCTTGACGATTTCGAACCGATGGTCCGTCCAGCCACGCATCCTGGCGGCTTCGACCGTTGCGATGCGTTTCTTCTTGGCTTCGGCCAGTGACTTGGCGTGGCCCCAGAACACTTCGGTCTTGCCGTTCTGGAGGATGGCGACGATCCGCCAGTAATGGGTGAACGGATCGGCGGTGGGGCCGATCGTCTTCACATAGCCGTCGGGCAGCGTTGCCGTCAGATATCGCCGTTTCTTCGCCATCCCGCTGCCTTCCCCGGGGATGTCCTCACTTGTCGCAGGCGGCGTAATTCCCCGCGCGGCATGCGGCGACGGCGCGGCGCCACGCGGCCATGTCACGGTCATACTGCGCGCGACTGCGGGCATAATCGTCGACAGCGCGCTGATGCTCTTGTGACCGGGCGGCATATTTGCGAGCCGCGTCTCCATGGCTCGCGCGCGCATTCCGCATCGCGCGCGCATCGCGCTGACGAACCCTTGCCTGTTCCGCGAGATTCAGCTGGCGGGTCATCTCGCGATCCTGTGCCCGCGCTGCGGCGCTGCGCATTGTTGGATCGTTGGGGTCGTCAGCCAGGGCGGCCGCCGGCATCATCGCGACGATAATCGCCACGCCGATGAATGGATTGATGCTCATTGCCCCTATGCCCTTTCAATGCTGCGGCCTTGTGTATGAAGGCCATAAGCTATTTCGCCGAATCGTTGGTGATAACCGTGTAACCGTTCGTCGCCTTCGCCGTGCCGCTCATCGCGCGAGAGGCACTAGCCGCACCGGCCACGTCCGCTCTCTTGGCGCGGGGACTAGGGGCGTTGATCCGCCCTAATCCCGCCCGGCGCGCAAAGCCGCACCCCCGGCGATGGGCGCAACGACGCACAGCAGCAACGAGCAGGCCGCGACCAGCTTGAGTGCGCTGCCGCCACCGAAATGCAGGGCGCCAGCACCGAAGATCAGGATCGGCACGGCGAGCGGGAGTACGAGGAGCCCGGTTAGCGCGCTGCTGCCCCGCAGCCCGACCGTCAGCGCCGCGACGAGGATCGCCAGTGCCGAAAGCCCCGGTGTCCCCAGGGCGAGGCCGAGCACAACTGTGCCAAGCACGTCCGGCTCGAGCCTCAGCAACGCACCGGCCGGCAGGGCGGCGATGAGCAACGGCGGGCCGAAGCTCAACCAGTGCGCGATCTGCTTGGCGAACAGGATGCTTCCCTCACCATGCTCGCGCATCACCAGCTGATCGAGCACGCCACTCTCGCGGTCGGGCTCGATCAGCCGGTCGATCGGCATCAGGCTGGCGAGGAGCGCAGCGATCCAAAGAACCCCGCCGCCGGTCTGGCTGAGCAGTGTGATGTTCGGTCCCACCGCGAAGGGAAACAGGGCCGCGATCAGGAGCAGGAAGGCGAGCGGCATCCACGCCCCCCCGCTACGGAAGGCGCGGCCGAGATCCCGCAGGATGAGCGCGCCGATCATCTCGGCGCACCCTCACCGGGATCTCGTCCCGTCGGCTCGGTCGCATATCCGGCGACGTCCATGTCGATAGTCGGTGCGCTGAGGTGGAGGGTCACGTCCTGGGGCCATGCCAGCGGTGTGTGCGAAGCGGCGAGGACGATGCCGCCTTGCGTCCGGTGGCGCTCGACGACGGAGCCGAGCAGCGCAGCCGCCTGCGCATCGAGGCCATTAGCTGGCTCATCGAGCAACCAGATGGGGGCTCCGCTGGCAAGCGTGCGGGCAAGGGCGGCGCGCTTGCGCTGGCCGGTCGACAGCATCCGCACTGGAATCTCAGCCAGATGTGCGATCCCCAAATCCTCCAGTGCGGCGTCGATGGCGTGGAGGGGGGCCTCGTCCATCTTCGCCCAGAAGGCGAGGGCGGCGTGCACCGTGCGATCCCGGTCGAGCGCGTCCAGTTCGTCGGTGAGAGCGACCGAGCAGTTGCGCGATACCGTCCCGGCATAAGGCCGCAGCAGCCCGGCAATGATCCGGAGCAGACTCGATTTTCCAACGCCATTCGGCCCGGCGATCTGGGCGCTGCCGCCGGCCGCCAGATCGAGGTCCAGTCCCGTGAAAAGGAGACGCTCACCACGCCGGCAGGCGAGGCCGCGGAGCGAGAGGGCGGCGGCTGTCACGGCTTGACGGCTCCCACTGCATCGGCGGACACTGGCGGGATCACCAAGGAGAAGGCCATGCCCCGCATCGCCCAATTGACCGAAGATGAGCGCACCGCTGCGCTGGCCGAACTGCGGCACTGGCGTTTGGCAGATGACGAGAGCGGTATCAGCCGCAGCTTCAGGTTCCGCGATTTTGTTGAGGCGTTCGGGTTCATGAGCCGCGTCGCCCTGCTCGCCGAGCGTGCCGACCACCACCCGGAATGGTCGAACGTGTATAACCGCGTCGATATTCGCCTCACCACCCATGACGCCGGCGGGCTCAGCACAAGAGATGTCGCCTTGGCGAAGGCGATCGACGCATTGCTGGATTGAGCAGTCCGGGGAGCGGTGAGGGTCAGGAGAGCAATCACAGTACGTTGGTGTTGTAGTGATGCCAGGCCATCAGCGCCATCGCGCCACGGTGCGGCCGCCAAGCTTCGGCGAGCGAACGGGTCTCGCGCTCACTCGGCCTCTCGGGCAAGCCCAGGATGCGGCCCACCGCGACCTGGATGGCGAGGTCGCCCGCCGGCCAAATATCGTGTCGCGCCTCGGCGAAGAGTAGATAGATCTCCGCCGACCAGCGACCGATGCCCTTGATGCGGGTGAGCAGGGCGATGGCTTCCTCATCATCCTCAGGCAACTTGTAAAGATCGATCTCTCCGCTGGTGACAAGCTCGGCGAGACTGCGAGCATAGCCCTGCTTCTGCCGGGAGAGACCACAGGCACGGAGGGTCTCGGACTCGCTGGCGATGAGCGCTTCGGGCGAGCAGCCAGGGCCCAATGCGGCCTCCAGCTTGGACCATACGGCGGCGGCGGCGGCCACGCTCACCTGTTGGCCCACAATGGTGCGGAACAGCGTGACATAACCGCGTTCGCGCAGGCGCGGGGCGGGATAGCCGAGCTGGTCGAGCAGCCTCGCGATGATGGGGTCGCGTGCTGCGAGCGTATCCAGCGATGCGTGCAGCGCCGTTTTGTCGAGCATGTTTGCCCCCGTGCGGACGGGCCGTTATGGGCCGCCTTGATTTCTGCCTGTGCGCCCCTCATAGCGGCGCGATCCACCGTTGGGAGATAAAAAATGCCGCATTTGACGGTTGTGCAGAGGGATGGGACGCGAAAAGAATTTGATGCGCCGAACGGCCATTCGGTCATGGAGGCGATTCGGGATCAGGGTATCGACGAGCTGCTGGCGATTTGCGGTGGCTGTTGCTCGTGCGCGACCTGCCACGTCTATGTCGATGAAGCTTTTTTTGACAAGCTGCCGGGCATGAAAGGCGACGAGGACGACCTGCTCGACAGTTCGGATCATCGCCAGCCGACCAGCCGACTTTCCTGTCAGATCCCGATCAGCCCGGAGCTTGATGGGCTGACCGTTACAATCGCGCCGGAGGACTGATTCGCGCGGTGTCATTCAGTGCGCAAGGGCGGGAGGTGCCAGTCCACGCATCGCCCTGCACATCCCCTTCCACAATGGTTACCGCTTAAGGGAGTGGCCGTACTCGTAGCACCGCCATGGGAGCTTCGCGGGTGGCTGGCGTGACCGCCCAGACGATCCGGTGCCGTCCATCCGCTGTTGGCTTGGTTCCTTCCTCCTGATTCTGACTGACAATCTCTGCATCGGTCGTCAGCGTAAACCGTCCATCCAGGCTCGCGCCGGGGCTCGGTCCGTTAGGACTTCCGGCGTTACCCAGGGCTGATGTTGAGTTGTTATCGTTCGCAAAGCCCGGTGCCTTGACGCGTACCCGGTCCTTGCCCCGCAGTTCGACGGCAAGGAACGGGACGACCGCCTCGCCGTCCGGGTTGAATGGGAAGACGAAGCTATGATCGAGACGACCGCTGATTCGGTAATCGATGGCAAGCGAGCGGTTGCCGACATAGCGGACTGAGCGGAAGCCATATTCCTTGGAAAGCGTTTCGGCGAGGCGCTTGAGCTGCTCCTCCTCGGTTGCATCGCCTGTCGAATTCTTGTCGGGTTGGATGGCCACCGGGTGAAGGTGTGGCACGTCATCGTCATTCCAGTCCTGAACGACACCGTCATCGCTCGGCATGTCCGTTTCTTCACCGGAAAAATCCGGTTTGCCGGTCTGAAGCAGCTGTACCTCACCCACATAGGTGAAGGCGAAGCTGCGATCCGCGCCGATATCCAGCGTCGAGACGAATTTGGTCGGAACGAGCAGGCAACTCGCCAGCATGAATGGCGCGGTGAGCAGCGTGAGGTAGCGGATCAATCTTGCCATTTCCGGTCCCCACGGGGCGGGCGGCGGCCCCTATCGCGTCATACAGGCATATAGCGCGATCGCCGCTGCGTTGGAAACGTTGAGGCTTTCCATGCGCGGGCTGATCGGCAGGCGGGCGAGCATGTCGCAATGGTTGATGCTGTTCAGCCGCAACCCTTCACCCTCGGCCCCGAGCACCAGCGCTACGCGATTCGCCCCTTGCAGGGCGGTTCCGAGCGTGTCGTCAGCTTCGCCATCGAGCGCTATCCGCCAGTAGCCGGCCTCGGCAATCTCATCGAGCGCGCGGGCAAGATTGACCACGCGCACCCACGGTACGATCTCCAGCGCTCCAGCAGCGGCCCGAGCGAGAACGCCGGATTCAGGGGGTGCGTGCCGGTCCTGCGTGACGATACCGAGTGCATCGAAGGCAGCGGCCGAGCGTAAAATGGCGCCGACGTTGTGCGGATCCGTAACCTGATCGAGCACGAGAATGGGACGCTGCGCAGCTTCGTCGGGCGCTCCCGCCTCGATCAAGTCTCCCAGCCAGATGTCCTCGAGCGCCTCGACCTCGGCGACGAGACCCTGATGCGGCGCGTCGTTAGGCACCATGCGGCCGAGGTCCGCGACATCGGCGTAAACGATGGGCAGCACGGGCGGCAGGTCGAGCGCGCTCAGCGCGTCCCGCGTCCCCCATAGCTTGCGAATGACGCGGTTGGGGTTGGCCAGCGCGGCAGTGACGGCATGGCGGCCATACAGGCGGGGATAGCCGCCCTTGGGCTTACCGGTTCGATGTCCTCTTTTCATGGCGTCGCTTTTCCACGGCATGGCATTGACAGGCAAGGCCCCATTCGCCATTGAGCCGCCTCCAGCAAGGCTTCGGTGACTCCGAAGTCCTCGTGCGCACTGGACAGGTGGCCGAGTGGTTAAAGGCAGCAGACTGTAAATCTGCCCGCGTGAGCGTACGCTGGTTCGAATCCAGCCCTGTCCACCATCTCCTTTTCTCGACAAGCCGACTGTGTTGCCATAGGCCGCACCGTCGGCTTGTTCGTTCAACCCTCATCTTGCTCGCTTCGCCGCCTTTCGGTGTTCAGCGGGGATGGCGGGAGGTCTTTTTCGTGCATTACGCCGTCTCCCCAACGAGACAGCCCCCCACCCATGAATTTTCTTCGCGTTTTCAGCCTTACGAGACATGACCTCGCCATTGATCTTGGTACGGTAAATACCCTCATCCATGTGCGAGACAGGGGCATCGTCCTGAACGAGCCCTCTGTGATCGCGACGGAAACGATCAATGGTGTGCGGATGGTGCGCGCTGTGGGGGATGAGGCGCGGTTGATGCTTGGCAAGACACCAGCTTCGATTCAAGCGATGCGGCCGCTGCGTGATGGTGTGATCGCCGATTTCGAGGCCGCCGAGCAGATGATAAAGCACTTCATTGCCAAGGCGCTGGGCGGCAGTCGCTTGAACATCAGTAACCGCATCGTTGTCGGTGTGCCGTCGGGGGCGACGGCGGTCGAGAGGCGCGCTATCCGCGACGCTGTCTCCAACGCTGGTGCCTCCGAGGTTCGGTTGGTGGAGGAGCCGATGGCGGCAGCTATTGGTGCGGGCCTGCCGGTCACTGAACCGATTGGCGCGATGGTGGTCGATATTGGTGGCGGAACGACCGAAGTGGCGGTGCTCTCGTTGCAAGGCATTGCCTATAGCGGCTCGGTTCGGGTTGGCGGCGACAAGCTGGACGAGGCCATCGCCTCGCATGTCCGCCGCCGCCACAATCTCATGATCGGGGAGATTTCCGCCGAACGCGTCAAGATGACCATCGGCCGTGCGACCATGCCGGACGGCGCGGGGGAGAGGATGACAGTGAAGGGGCGGGATCTGGTCAACGGCCGGCCGAGCGAGGTGCAGGTGACCGAGGCGGAGATTGCGGAGGCAGTGCGGGAGCCGGTTGGCCATATCATCAAGGCCGTGATGCACGCGCTGGAGCAAACGCCACCCGAGCTAGCTGCCGACATGATCGACGAGGGCATCACACTCACCGGCGGCGGTTCGCTCCTTGGCCGGCTTGATGAGGCACTGGCGGATGCGACTGGCCTCCCGGTGAAAATTGCCGACGATCCGCTCGTCTGCGTCGCAAAGGGCGCCGGCCGCACCATTGACGATCCGATCTACGAAGGTGTGCTGGCCGCTGCCTGACGGCGCGAATCTCCTCGAGATTGGATTTCTTGAGAAAGTGGCGCTCGAGGGGAAGGCGTGCTGGGATTGAGCGTCGCCTCCACCGCGTCCTCTCGCGCCATCCTTCATGGATAGCGTGAGAAATCCTGCTCCTGCGAGGTCATGAATTCCAGCAGGGCGGGCTTGCCGGCTTCGGTCGCCGCGATCCCGCGTTTGATCGCGGGGATAATTTCGTCCACCTGGCTGATCCGTTCGCCATGGCCGCCGAGCGCCTTGGCGAATTCAGCATAATTGCCAGAAATGTCGGTCGAGCGGAACCGCTCTGTTGCCGTCGGCATGATGGACAGCTCCATGGCCATCGAGGCATTGTTGAGGAGGATAGAGAGGACTGGCAGCCGCTCGCGTACCGCTGTTTCGAAGTCCATGCCGGTGAAACCGATGGCTGCATCGCCCCACACGTTGATACACAGCTTGTCCGGACAGGCCAGCTTGGCACCGAGTGCGAGGCCGAGGCCGTAGCCGAGCTGCGTCGTTTTACCCCATCCCAGGTAGGTATGCGGGGCTCGGGTCTTCCAGAAGGGGGAAAGCTGGTCGCGCGGGCTCCCGGCATCATGGGTGATGATGGTGTTGGCGACGTCGACCGTATGCTGGAGGTCCCAGAGAACACGATACGGCGTGATCGGTACTTCGTTGCTGGTCAACTTGGGCATCCATTTGGCGAGCCAGTCATCCGCAACCTTTTTGATCTCCGCCGCAACAGGGCTGATATCGCGCGGAATCCCACCAAGCCGGGCTTTGCATGCTTCGATCAGTGCGCGTAACGTCAGCTTGGCGTCGCCGATCAGCGCTACGTCTGTAGCCACCGCCCGGTTGAGCTCGATCGGGTCGAGTGTGGCGTGGATAACCCGCTTGCCGAGCGGCATTCGGATTCCGAATGCTGTGCTCGTGAAGCTGCATCCAGCGCCCAGGATCAGGTCGGCCTCTTCAAGGAAATAGCGCACCTGATGGGGCATCGCTGCGCCGCCCGCTCCCAGCGAGAGCGGATGGGTTTCGTCGAAACTGCTTTTGCCGGGCAGGCTGGTGCAGACGGGGATTGCCAGTAACTCGGCAAGCTCCTTCAATTCCGCATAAGCCGCAGCCCAGTGGATACCCTGGCCGGCATAAAGAACTGGCCGTTTGGCGGCGCACAGCAATTCGGCTGCTTTCGCAATACTCTCGCCATCCGGTCCGAAGCGGGCTCGCAGCACCGGCTGATAATCGACCTCGGCGCCCTCCTGCTCCAACACGTCGAATGGCAGTTCCACGAGCGCCGGCCCACCCCGGCCATTGCGCAGCGCTGTGAAGGCGCGGCGCATCACATCGCTGGTCTGGGCAGGCGTGTTGAGCGGCTCGGCCGTCTTGGTGATCTGCGCCATATTGCGCACGGAATTGAAGTTGCGGCCGACATGGGCTGTCGCGGTCGGGTAGCCGCCGGGCATAACGAGCACCGGGATGGATTCACCAAAAGCCTGTGCCACGCCCGCATAGGCCACTTCCGCACCGGGGCCGTGCTGGCAGCAGAACACGCCCATGCGCTCGCCGCGCGTCAGGCGGGAGAGGGCGTCGGCCATGTGCAGGCCAACCCGCTCCTGGCGCGGGATGATCGTGCGGACATTGGCAGCAGCGGCGGCTTCCAGCAGCGCATTGCGGGGATAGCCGATGAGCACGTCGACGCCCTCACGCTTCAGAATTTCGATGATGGCGTCGCACGCTTTCATTCAATCTCTCCTGTTGGAAGCCCGCACGCCCGATGAAGGTGCTGATCGAGGATGATCGGTGCTTCAATGTCGTATTTCGAGCGCGTTCGCGCCGAGAAAACCCGTTGTTCCCTCATGGTTCCTGTCCGGTTGTCACCGGCAGTTTTCATTTTCCCGCGGCTGGGCTGAGACCAGCATCAATCCGTTCGAGCAGCATAGAAAGGAATCCAAGATTCCCCTCGATATCTGCCTTGGAGATGCCATCGAGTAATTGCTCACGCCATTTGGCCATGCTGGCAAACATCTCGCCGAGAGCCTCGTAGCCGGCGCGCGTTAGCCTCATATGCTTATTGCGCCGATCCGACGGATCGGCGAGACGCTCGACCAACCCATCGGCCTCCAGCATGTCCAGTGTGCGCGTGAGGGTCGGCCCTTCGATGCCGACGCGCTTGGCGACCTGGATCTGAGTGGTCGAGGCAGGAGAATAAGCGATTGCTGCCATGGCTTCCATGCGAGAGGCGCTATGGCCCATCTGACGGAGCCGTTCGTCGAGCAAAGATCGCCAGCGGCGGCCAGCCAATACGATCGCGATCATTAAGCCCAGATCGGGGGAAGGAAACCCTTCGCGGGGAGGCAGGATCGTGCCAAAAACATCATCATGGTCACTCGGCGCGGCCGTCGTCCGATTGGTCAATGCTTCCACCCCCAGTTGAGCGGCGCTGATTGCCGGGCCGCGTGCCCTCCTCCTGCATCATCGGTCGAGAGCAGTGCAAGGTTAGTTACTGAACGATTTGAAGGCAACAGGCTGGCGGACCTGCGGGAGCGCGACAAAATGGGTGGGCATGGGTTCAGGCACGCCACCATGATGAACTGGAATACGAAGAAATTTCTAGCGCACGCTGATCGATCCAAGCGAACCGAGAACCCCAAATGCCTGAAGGAGCCACAGGACAACCGCGATCACCACCACCGCGTTCAGAATACTTTTGATCTTGCTGTCCATCGGCACGTAAGCATTCACGAGCCAAAGCAGGACGCCTACGACTATGAGAACGATCACCACATTGATGAGATTCATGGATCCTCTCCTTCGTATGTCTGGCGACGGTTGCGAACAGAACGGCTAAAGGGAACGGAAGTTTCCGTCCGGCAAACCCGATGTCATTCGGTATGTGGCAATGACGCCCACGGGCGAGTGGCGGAGGGTGAAGGTGCTCGGTATCCAAGCCCCTGTCGTCGCGCGATATATCGCTACAATGGGCTGTTTTCGGAGGCCACTGTCGCGGCATTCGGCCGCGGTGGCGTGAAGTGTATTACCGCCCTAGGGAGCAGGCATGACGATCGAAACCAAGCCGACCACGCCGTATTCAGGGCAGAAGCCCGGTACTTCCGGCCTGCGCAAGAAGGTACGGGTATTCCAGCAGCCCAACTATGCAGAAAATTTCATCCAGGCGGTGTTTGATGCGGTGGCAGACAAGGCCGGAGCGACGCTCATCATCGGAGGCGATGGGCGCTATCACAATCGTCCAGTAATCCAGCAGGCGATCCGTATGGCGGCTGCCAACGGCTTCGGCAAAGTGATGGTGGGGCGGGGTGGCATCCTCTCGACGCCGGCCGCGAGCAACCTCATCCGTCAATATGGCGCGCTCGGCGGGCTTATTCTTTCGGCGAGCCACAATCCGGGCGGGCCGGATGAGGACTTCGGAATCAAGTATAATATCGCCAATGGTGGCCCTGCTCCCGAAAAAGTAACAGACGCGATCTATGCTCACACCCAGGCGATCGATCGCTGGCTAACTGTGGAGGCGCCGGACATCGACCTCGACCGCCTCGGCACGGTTTCCGTTGGGGGCGCTGTCGTGGAAATTGTCGACCCGGTTGCCGATTATGCCGCACTGATGGAGCGACTGTTCGATTTCGATGCGATCCGCGCCATGGCGGCGAATGGCTTCACGATGGTATTCGACGCGATGAGTGCCGTGACGGGCCCCTATGCGATCGAAATTTTTGAGAAGCGCTTAGGCTTCGCGTCTGGGACGGTGCGGAACGGCACGCCATTGGAGGACTTTGGGGGCCATCATCCCGATCCCAATCTCGTCCATGCGCGCGCCGTCTACGATCTGATGATGGGGGCCGACGCACCGGACTTTGGCGCAGCATCGGATGGCGATGGAGACCGTAATCTCATCATCGGTCGAGGACGGTTCATCACGCCGTCGGACTCCTTGGCAATGCTGGCGGCTAATGCACATCTGGCCAAGGGCTATGCCGGTGGGCTCAAGGGCATCGCGCGATCGATGCCGACCAGCGCAGCGGCAGATCGCGTCGCGGCCGCGCTCGGCATCCCTTGCTTTGAGACGCCTACAGGCTGGAAGTTCTTCGGTAATTTGCTCGATGCAGGCATGGCAACCATTTGCGGCGAGGAAAGTGCCGGGACCGGCAGCGACCATGTCCGCGAAAAGGACGGGATATGGGCCGTGCTGCTGTGGCTTAATATATTGTCGGTGCGCAAGATTTCCGTTGACGCACTGGCTCGAGATCATTGGGCGCGGTTCGGACGCCATTATTATGCGCGGCACGATTATGAAGGCATCGAGATGGAGCGGGCCGATGCGCTGGTCGCTGAATTGACGGCGGCGCTGCCGTCGCTGCCGGGTACGCGCTTGGGCACGCTGACGGTCGCGGCAGCGGACAGCTTCGCTTATGTCGATCCGGTCGACGGGACGGGCAGCACTGGCCAGGGTTTGCGGGTGCTATTCGAGAATGGCTCGCGTGTTGTGTTTCGCCTATCCGGCACCGGGACCCAGGGGGCGACGTTGCGCGTCTATCTTGAACGCTATGAGCCGGCCAGTGGTGCGCTCCACGAGGATGTCCCGGCCATGTTGGCCGATCTCGTGGGTGCCGCCGATGCGTTGGCCGGTATCACGCGCCATACCGGCCGGAAAACACCCGACGTCGTAACATGACTGAGCGACGCAAAGGGGGGCGCGGCCCGTTGACAATGCCGCCCCCGCCCGCTGCTTGCGTTGCCTTGAGGGGGCGCGCGACCCGTTCGTAGCGGCCGGTGGGCGTGCGCTCGGAGGCATGGCGCTAGAATCGAGGCGTCAGCAGATGGTCACCGACGACGCCGTGGTGGGTGGGGGCGGTGGCTTGCCCGTCTGTGCCGGCGCCCGATGGCTGGTGAATTGTTGACATTGTCCGAAATTATGTTGAGATTTGCTAGCGTGCGAAGCGTGCTGCGGCGGTGCTATTGTACAGCGTCTGGCGACCATCGTCTGATCGATGAGCGGAGAGGATTGAATGAAAGATTTTGCAGGCCAACCGGCGTTCATCACCGGCGGCGCATCCGGAGCGGGCCTTGGGCAGGCCAAGGTTCTGGGCCGCGCGGGTGCGCGCATTTGCATTGCGGATGTGCGAGCCGACGCGATCGAGGCGGCGCTGGCGGTGCTGCGCGGCGAGGGGATCGAGGCCCACGGCGTTGTGCTCGATATCATGGACCGGGATGCATATGCGAAGGTGGCGGACGAGGTGGAGTCTGTGTTCGGCATGGCTCCGACGATCCTCTCCAATACGGCGGGTGTGAACAGCTTCGGCCCTATCGAAAAGACGACCTATGATGATTTCGACTGGATCATGGGCGTAAACCTGGACGGCGTTGTCAACGGTATGGTGACCTTTGTGCCGCGCATGATCGCCAGTGGGAAACCGGGGCATATCGTGACCGTTTCCTCGATCGGGGGCTTCATGGGCAGCGCCATGGCCGGGCCCTATTCGGCGGCCAAGGCGGCCACGATCAACTTGATGGAAAGCTACCGGCAGGGGCTTGCTAAATATGGCATCGGCGTATCGGTCTGCACGCCGGCGAACATTCGCTCCAATATCGCTGAAGCTTCCAAGCTCCGTCCGTCGCGCTACGGGTCCAGCGGCTATGTGGAGAATGCCGAGTCTATTGCCTCGCTCCAGAGTATCCATCAGCACGGCATGGACCCCGAGCAACTCGCTGAGGCGATCAAGAAGGGGATCGAGGATGACGTGCTCTACATCATTCCCTATCCCGAGACGCGCGAGATGCTTGAGGGACATTTCGATGCGATCGTCCAATCTGTCGCGCCGATGGACTATGATCCGGAAGGAGCGCGCATCCGCACCGAGGCGTTGAAGAATTGGGCGGCGGATCGCAGCAATGTTTTCGGGAAAGGCAAGGATCGATAGGGTCTGCCCATGCCCATCGCGTGTGCCGGCTACTGTGCCGCAGCCGCGCTGCTCTGACGAGTCACAGGAGATAGCAATGACTTTGACGCTCTATAGCTTTGGACCTGGCGCGAACTCCCTCAAGCCGCTGGCGACGCTTTACGAAAAGGGGCTCGACTTCACGCAGCGCTTTGTCGACCCGGCCAAGTTCGAGCAGCACTCGGACTGGTACAAGAAAATCAACCCGCGCGGACAGGTGCCGGCGCTCGATCATGACGGCAGAATCGTCACTGAATCGACGGTGATCTGTGAATATCTGGAGGACGTGTTCCCCGATGCCGGCGCCTCGCTGCGCCCGGCCGATCCCTATAAGCGCGCCGAGATGCGAGTGTGGACGAAGTGGGTAGACGAATATTTCTGCTGGTGCGTTTCCACCATCGGCTGGGCGTTCGGCATCAAGGCGATCGCCCAGAAAATGAATGACGAGGAATTTGAGGAGCATATCCGGAAGAATGTTCCGATTCCTGAGCAACAACTGAAGTGGCGCCGGGCGCGCAACGGCTTTCCCCAGGAGATGCTCGACGAGGAGTATCGCAAGGTCGGGGTCTCCATCGATCGGCTGGAGGCGACGCTCTCCAAGCAGGATTATCTCGTCGATAGCGGCTACAGCCTTGCCGACATCTGCAACTTTGCCATTGCCAACGGTCTGCAGCGTCCCGGCGGATTCTTCGAGGGCTATGTCACTGAGCAGAAGACGCCGGGTGTCGCCGCCTGGCTGGCTCGCATCAACGAGCGTCCGGCGATCAAGGAAATGTTCGCCAAGGCCAAGCGCGAGGAATTATTGAAGCGTGTGGGCGAGCCCGCCAGCAACTGACGCGTTCTCTGCCTCGCATGGACATCCAGAGGACATAGCCATGGCCAAGGACAACAAGATCACTCTCTTCGATCTGCAGCTTGAATCCGGCTGCACGATCAGCCCCTATGTCTGGCGCACCAAATATGCGCTGGCGCACAAGGGGTTTGATGTGGAGATCGTGCCTGGCGGCTTCACCGGCATTTTGGAGCGCACAGGCGGCCGCTCCGAGCGCGTTCCGGTGATCGTGGACGATGGCGAGTGGGTCCTCGATAGCTGGGCGATAGCGGAGTATCTCGACGAGAAATACCCCGATAGGCCGATGTTGTTCGAAGGCCCGGCGCAGAAAAATTTGATGAAATTCCTGGACAACTGGCTGTGGGGCACGGCCATCGGTCCGTGGTTCCGCTGTTACATCCTCGACTATCACGATCTCTCGTTGCCGCAGGATCGCGATTATGTGCGGTGGAGCCGCGAGCAATGGTTTCTCGGCGGGCAAAGGCTGGAGGATGTGCAGGCCGGTCGGGAGGACCGCCTGCCCCTGGTCCCGCCAACGCTGGAGCCGCTTCGCAAGATTCTGGCCGAGACCAAGTGGCTGGGGGGCGACAGGCCAAATTTCGCGGACTATTCGGCGCTTGCCGTGTTTCTATGGACGGCCTCTGTTGCCCGGACACCGCCGCTCACGGATGATGATCCCCTACGCGACTGGCTGGACCGTGGCTTCGATCTGTTCGGCGGGCTAGGCCGGCATCCGGGAATGCACTCGTTATTCGGTCTCAAGCTCCGGGAGGGGGATCCCGAACCATTCGTCAGGCAGGCCGGTCCGGCAGGCGCTGGTGGGCAGGGTATCAACAGGGGACCGCAGACCACCAAGATGCCACCGCGTGGCACCACTCAGACCAATTGATCATTGGATAGAAACGATGGCCGGCACCCAAACCCTTACCATCTATCACGTACCCGGATGTCCTTTCTCCGAGCGGGTGGAGATCATGCTGGAACTCAAGCAGCTGGCGATGAAGGATGTTCCTATCGACATCTCAAAGCCGCGTCCCGACTGGCTGCTGGCTAAAAGTGGCGGCACGACCGCGCTGCCCCTGCTCGACCTAGAGAATGGCGAGACGATAAAGGAAAGCATGGTCATTCTGCGGTATCTCGAGGATCGCTATCCCGATCCGGCAGTGGCGCATCCAGACCCATTCCACCACGCGGTGGAAGGGATGCTCGCGGAACTGTCCGGCGCCTTTTCGGGCGCCGGCTATCGGATGATCCTCAATCGCGATTCAGCCAAGCGCGACGAGATGCGGACGGCCGTTGATGCCGAGTTTGGCAAGGTCGATGCGTTTCTCAAGCGTTACGCGACAGGCAAGGATTTCCTGTTCGGGGAGCGCTTCGGCTGGGCGGAGGTCGCTTTCACCCCCATGTTCAAACGCCTGTGGTTTCTCGAATATTACGAGGACTACACCGTGCCGTCGCAATTTGACCGGGTGCTGCGCTGGCGCGAGGCTTGCGTCAATCACACTGCCGCACAGTATCGCAGCAAGGAAGAACTGCTAAAACTCTATTACGACTACAGTCAAGGCTGCGGAAATGGACGGATCCCTGAGGGTCGCACACTGTCTAGTTTTACGCTGGACGCCGATTGGCGGACCCGCCCGATGCCGCCGCGTGACAAATGGGGATGCGCTGCTTCTGATAGAGACCTTGGGCTGCTTCAGTGATTCCGCCGTGGACAGCAGGGTAGTGGACTGATCGGCCGTTATCCTTCCGCGGGACTCCCAGAACCACCGGACGCTGCCGAGCGTGATGTACGATGACGATTCGGTCGCCCAGAGTGACGCGCCACGTAATTGTTGCGAATAGAGCACCGTTTCGAAGGAATATTCAATTTGGACCTAAATCTCCGCCCTGCTGCAACAGGCGGACACTCCAGTAATTTCCTCCATTTCGGCTCTTTCGGACACATTCACGCCGATCTCCACCGATTGACAGCCCGTAGTGCTTAAGACGATGGCGGAAGGGACAGTCATGCAGGGATGGCTGTGAGCCGGACCGTGGTGCGTGGGTGCGCCATGAACCGGCGAGACGGGTGGACTGCATGTGAGGGGCCATATCACTCTGCTGCTCTGTGCGACACTGGTCGCACTGCCTTGGCCTGCGTGCGGACAACCTCGTGCAGCCGCAACGCGCGTCGTTTATGATGCCAATTTCTTCCAGACATTCTCACCGAGCGATGCCCTGCAGATCATCCGGCGCGTGCCCGGTTTCAAACTGGACGAAGCGGACAGCGATGTGCGGGGATTTCGCCAAACCGCCGGCAATGTCGTTATCAACGGACAGCGACCTAGCCTGAAGAGCGAGACGCTGGCGCAGGTGTTGGCGCGTATTCCGGCTTCCCGCGTTCTGCGCGTGGAGGTTGCTTCGGGGGAACAGTTTGGCGCCGATTACGCCGGCAAGACGCAGGTCGCCAACATCGTGCTATCCGACGTGGGCGGACTGGCGGGGACAGTTGAAGCCACGCTGCGGCGTGAGTTCACGGGCGCGCTGCTACCGGAGGGGAGCGCTTCTGCCTTGATCCGTCGTGGTCCCTCGACCTTCAACGCAGCGCTGAAGCTGGAGAATGCGGCCACGACCGAAATCGGCTACGACCGAGTCATCGACTTGCCGAGCGGAATGGAGCGTGAGTTCCGCCGCAAGATTAATCGGGTCAAGGATCCCATTGGAACAGCCTCGGCAGGGTGGTCCCTCGAGGAGGGCGACAATCGTAGCGCCCATGTCAATGCCAGCTTGGCAATAGAGCGTGACCGACTAACGCAGGCCAATCATGTCGTCCCCCGCACTGAACCGGAGCGTGACGATACGCTTTTCCAACGCTATTCCCGCCGTACCGCGGAACTTGGTGCTGATGTGACTCGCCCCTTGCTCGGCGGCGGAATCAAATGGCTCGGGCTCGCGACGCGACGTTACCGTGATCGAGATGACAGTTCGTTCCAACAGAATGACGGGGCGTTTCTCCAGAATCAGCGCGATTGGCGCGAAGAAAGCCTCACGCGACTCTCGTGGAGTCGAGACAATCTGGTGGGCTGGTCGGTAGAACTGGGTGCCGAAGGCGCATTCAATCAGTTACGCAGCATTGTTGATCTTCAGGCGGTCACCGCAACCGGCGATGCGACACAGATCGACCTGCCGATCGATGATGCCGTGGTCCGTGAGTACCGCGGTGAAGCCTTCGGAAAGCTTGGACGGGACTTGTCTCGCGTCCTGCATCTCGACCTCAGCCTTGGCTATGAAACATCCCGCGTGACCGTACGTGGCGATGCCCACGCGCGGCGCTCTCTCCGTTTTTTCAAGCCCAGCGCTGCCCTGGATTGGTGGAAGAGTGGTTGGCACGTCCGAATTTCCGGGCAACGGACCGTCTCGCAACTCAATTTCGACGATTTCATCAGTTTCGCGGAGTTGGTTAATGACCGGATCAACGGCGGAAACGCTGATTTGCAGCCACAGCGGGCTTGGGAACTGTTGGGGACGGTCGATCGTGCGATACTGGGCGATGGTCGGCTGAAGCTGGAGGTGGGGTATAGCTTCATCAGCAAGGTCGTCGATCGGATTCCAACATTGGACGGCTTCGATGCTCCGGGAAATCTGGGGGACGGTTCGGAGTTTAGCCTCGTCGGCAACCTGGACCTTCCTCTGGCAAGGTTAGGCATCAAAGGCGGCCGGCTTAGCCTCTATGGCTCTTATTCGGACACGAATGTCCGTGATCCATACACGGGGCTTCACCGTCCGTTCTCAGGCTACTCCGGCTTCTTTTTCACGACGGAGTTCCGGCAGGATCGAGGCAAGTTTTCATGGGGCATAAGCGCCGAAGGTGGGACGATCGCCAACACTTTCCGGCGGGATGAACTATATCGCTATCAGCGAATGACCCCTTATATGCGCGGCTTCGTGGAGTTTCGTCCCACGGCCCGCTGGGCTCTGACCATGGGCGTGGACAATCTCATTGATAGCCATTTCAAGGAGTTTCGCGACTTCTTCACCCCCGACCGAACCAGCGCGCTGCCGGACATGAACGAATTTCGTTATCGTACGCGGCATGTTGTCGGCTATTTCACGATCAAGCGTCGGTTCGACGGAGGATAGTCGACGGACTGAGCAGGTATCGCTTCGCTTGGTTCGGATTGACAGCCGCTCGGCGCTGGAGCCATAGCGACTCCATGATCACCCGTTCTCGCATCGCCAACTTTTATTGGCCCCGTCTCCCATAGACGCGGTTCGTTTGATCATATCATGACGATACCGCCGCTGAGCGGTATCGGACAACCACGCATCAGTGGCGGCTAGATTGAGAGGCCACTATGCTGCTTACAGACGTTAAAATTGAAGCGCGAGGTCGAGTGCGGCCGATGGCGCGTTATGATGCACCGGTGGTTGCCGCGATGATGGCCCGGCTGGTGCATCAGCGAGACGCGCAGCCGTCGATTGATGCCATAACTCTTGGAGATAAATTGGCGACAACCTCTCCTTTGTGCCACGGCTTGGTTGTCGAACGGTTCGGATATGTCGTCGGTTATGCGACAATGGCAGTGGACGAGATAGCCAGCGCACTCGTGCTGCAACAGATCTTCATCATCGAAGGGTCGCGCGGACGAGGACTCGGACGAGCGCTCGTTGAAGCTGCTGCAGATCTGGCTCGCCAGGCAGGCTACCGTCGCATTGTCGCACGCGCACCCACGGGCAGAGCGTATGGCTTCTACGATGCGCTACATTTTGACGACGCCGGTAGAGGATATCTTAGCCGGGCATTAGTCTGAGACCGGTCAGAATGCACGGGTGATCCCGATATCGACTGCAACGCGGCGATAATCGTAAATTTCGACCGTCGAGATATTGCGCTCATAGGCAACGCGTAGAACGGGCGAGAATCCGGCCACCTCGATCTGGCGCAGCGTAGCGCCCATGCCCCCGCGCAGATACCATTCCCTACGCCGGTCGGTGAAAGGAAAGAGCCGCGCATCCGCCTCCAGTCGACGAGCGGTGGCATTGGCGAACAATGTTACCTTGCCCATGTCGCGCCAGCCAAGCAGGGTGACGCCGCCTGACGCCGTCGCATAGCCAGGGTCGCGCGCGGTCTGGCGGTTGCCGCTGACGCTGATACCGATGCCGGTGCGTGCCGTCAGCGCACGCTCGAGGCTCAGGTTCAGATTGTACAGGGAGCCATCCTGCTGGGCGTTGCGGACATAATCCGTGCGACCGTAGGAGAAGACTGTATCGGTTTGGGCGCGACGACCTAGCCGGTGTGTCCAACGGATGTCTGCCGTTCGAGTGCGCGCATAGGTCTTGCCGCCATAGCTGCGCCACGTCACACCGCCCGAAGGGATCAGGCGATTGCGTCCCGCCTGCCACTCGATGCCGACGAGGGCGCTGCCCGATACGTCATTGAACGCACCGGCCCGGTAGAACGTGCCGTCGCCTGAAACACGTGGCACCAATGTCAGGCGCGGTGTGAGGCCGAGCCGTGCATAGATCTGGCCGGTCAAGTGGACGCCAAGGCCGGACTGTTGGCGGGCATCGTCGGAGAGGGTGAGCGGCGCGATGACGGTATCGAGCGTCTTGGCATCAGTTGCTCGGTTGATGTTGCTGTCGGGCGCGATAGCGAATTCGAAATTGCCGCCGAACCGCCGATTGGATCGCAGAGCGGCGGCGAACCGATCGACGACCTGCGCAACTTCGGGGGGCAGTCCACTCGCCTGCGCCTGACGGATCTGCTGGCGAGCACGTCCCTCATCACCCATCGCCGCGAGCACACGCGCCAGCTCCAGTCGCACTCGCGCTGCGCCGGGCTGTTCGTCCAGAATGGCGCGGAAACTAAGGGCGGCATCGGCGTGGCGCTGGTGCTCAGCCAGCATCATTCCCAGGCGGAAGCGTGCCTCCGAACGAATATCGATATTGGGATCGCGGGTCAGTGCGGTGTAGATCGTCTCTGCGTCCGCCGCCCGTCCAGCAGCGCGCGCCTGCTCGGCAAGGTCGAAAAGCTGTGCAGCGCTGAGGCCCGTGAGGGCGGTGACGTCACCCGACAGGTGCGCCCCGGCTGGCAGGATTTCATCATTCACCGGCTCGGCGTGGGCCGCGTTATGGAAAGCCAGTGCGCAGATCAGGGCGAGCGCGCCCGGCGCAGTGTGTTTCATGCGACCATCAACAAAAAGCTATGGGCTGGGTCAACGGTCAAGGCCGCCGCGCGACGACGACGCCGTTCAAGATCGCGCCATTGCTGCTTGGCGAAATGGTGCCATTGGTTGGCTCGGTCTGGAAACCGAAACTGCCCCCGAGTTCGGTGGCCTGCGGTCCAAACAGAGCACCTTCGAAGAAGCCAAGATAGGCGTTGCTGCCGTCGACGATATTCGCATTCAAGCCTGCGTCCACATCGATGACCCCGTCGACAAGCCCAAACGTCCCGAAATCACGGGTCGAACCGTTCGCCAGACTGGTGCCGATCGGATTGATCGAGCCGGTGAAACTGCCAGCGCTGAAGTTCATATCGAAGCGACTCGTGCCGCTGAGGGAATAGACCTCGCCGCCGTTGAAACGCGCCGCTGTGCCTCGAACGATCCCGTCGAAATGGCCGGTTCCAGTCGGAATCTGGAAGCCATTGGTGCGAATGCCCCACGCGAACCAACGGTCCAACCGGTCCGTGGTCGTGCCTTGGGCCTTTTCCCAATGACCGAAGCTGGCGTAGGTGAGGGCGATCGTCGGATTGCCGGCACCCGCCTTATTCAGGGTAAGCGTATAGGTGAGGCCATCCGTATCGGTGATCCGGTAGACGTCGACGGCGCTGGTCGATTCACTGGCGACACGCGATGTCGGACCGAATTGCGTGCTGATACTCCGTGCCCCGTCGACGTACGTGAACTGACCGCTATCGGGGTTGACCGCGAATGCGCTGTCCGAACGGATGGAAGCAGGGGCAGCGGCGCTGGTGCCGCCGCCGAGATCCGTATAAGCCAACTGGCTGAAGCGGTGCGCGAAACCCTCACTGAACGAGAGATCCGTCAGCGTGCTGTTGAAGGGAGCGATGGAGCCATCTCCTCGTCCGAGCATATAGCCCGCCGCCACCTCTCCGTCGCTGCTGGCGAGATGCCAGACGGCACCCACTTCCTGGCTGCCTGGTCCATAGAAGCGACCTTTCCAGCCGCCGGTAAAGCGCTTGCCGTCATCCATGGAGAAATCTCCGGAAAAGGCGTTCGTGGTGCTCAGCAGATCTGCCTCGCCGAAAAAGACGCCGATACTCTTGATGAGACCGGTGGACACGTCGATGCTCGTCAGCACGCCGCTACTGGAAAGCGAGCCCCGCCCGAAGTCGACCTGTAGGGTCCCGTTACCGGCGGTGGCGTAAGGCGCATCCATAGCCCGCGCGCCGACCAGGCTTACGTTGTAAGTGCCAGTGCCGGTGCGGCGCAGTGCCGCGTCGGGCGTCGGGACTCCGAAGGTGAAGGGATCGTATGAGAAATCGAGCACGCCGCCGCTCAGTGTCGCGCGCTCCCAAGCGCCGCCGCTGACATATTGATAAGTTAGCGGGCCGCTCGTTCCGGGCCGGGTCATGGTCAACGCTTCGCTGGTCGCCCCAATCTTCTCGAAGCTGACAAAATCTGGCGAGCCAGATGCCACGAGATCGGCGGGCACGAAGGTGGCGCTACGTCCTGCCGTGCGGATCGTGTAGCTTTGCGTCGCAGCGTCGTAGGCGATTGAGAGCGAGCCGGAGGCTGCTGCGCCGCTTTCGACTGGCCGTCCATCCGCATGGAAGCGCCCGGACGCATTGACGCCGTCGCCACGGAAATTCTCTGATTTCAAAACGCCCGTGAGATCATCATTGGCACCACTGGTGCCTGGTGTAGGCGAAGGCGTCGGTGCAGGCGTTGGTGCCGGGTTCCCAGAAGGCGGTGTGGGCGTGGAATTGACTGCACCGCCTCCGCCGCACGCCGTGAGAAGGGTCGCAAGAACCAACGGTGTAGCGCACTTGATCTTGGCGAGCATGGGTGAAGAAACTCCGGATCATGCTGAAACGCTCTAGGCGTGACGTGGCTGAAACCATGCTCGTAACGAAGTTAATAAAGTGTTTTCCATGTGCGGGAACGGTCCTTCGCATCGCACTTTTTCGACGAATTGAGTGCTCATGCGGTGAACGGAGGCGGTGTTCCGGTGTGGGACGGTAGTTCGTTCACCCTCATTGCCGCTGGAAGTTAGGTTAATATGTGAGTAACTATCATCGACATGAGGAGAGCGCTCGTCTTGACGCACGAACAGGCTCGGCACCCGTTCCGCCGAAGCCTGCCGGCCCATGTGCTGACCATCCCACGGAAGGAGACCGCACGGTCGCCCGTGCGTCCCTCGGAAGATGAAGATCAGGATTGGAAGCTGTTCGTGCTCAGCTTTGCGGCTTTTTTTACCGTCGCCTACACGTTCATTCTCTGATTGAAACGGCCGTCCCAGCCCGCTCCTGCTGGGGTACCTGCGCGTCGGCGTCGCACGCGCGGTGAAGCCTGATTGCAAGGAAAGCTGAGAAAAAGCACATCAGGCACACGATTAGCAAAGCGTGGCTGTTGCTGAGGCCCGCGCCGGTGGCTCCAAGAATGACGAGCGCGCCGAATACCATTGCGCCGGAATTGACGACATTATTGGCGGCGACAGTGCGTGCAGTCTCGTCCTTGCGGACGGTGGTGGTGAGAAAAGCATAGAGCGGCACCACGAACATGCCGCCAAACATGGCGATACCGAACAGCGCGACGAGAACCCGCCAGCTATGCGGCTGAGCGAGGAACTCCGATACACTATAGAGCGTACCTGCGGGGGCTTGCACCCAGCCTTGCGAGACGAACTGGAAGAACCAGACGAAGGCCGCCATCATCAGCACCGAAATGGGCGAGTAACGTGCAGAGACATGGCCTTGAAGCAGCCGGTTGATCGCGATCGAGCCGACGGCTACGCCGACTGAGAAAATAGCAAGGAACAGGCTGGCCACTTCCTTGCTGGCAGTGAAATCGTTCTTCACCATTGGCGGGAAGATAACGATGAGCACCGTCGCAATCATCCAGAAGAAGCTGATCGACATGATGGCGAGGAACAGCCGGCGGATATGCATGGTGCCGTAGATCAGCCGCCAGGAGGCGCGAAAAGGGTTATAGTCTAGCGTGACGGGTGGCCCCAGGCGCGGCGCCGGGGGGACGAAGCGGCCCGCCACATAGCCGACCAGCGCGATGGCGAATACAGCGCCGGCAGCCATTGCAGGTGTGATCCATCCCGCGACGATCGTGCCGGCGAGAATGGCAATATAGGTCCCCGCCTCGACCAGACCGGTGCCGCCTAGCACATGGTCTTCCGGAAGGTGCTGCGGCAGGATGGCGTATTTGATCGGGCCGAAGAAGGTGGAGTGAATTCCCATGGCGAACACCGCGCCGAGCATCAGGCCCACGCCGGTCCATGGATACGACTGGCAGAGAAGTAGTCCGAGGCCACCCACCGCCATGATGCCAATTTCCGCCAGCTTTACCAGCCGGATGATCCGCGCCTTGTCCATGTTGTCGGCAAGCTGGCCGGACAGTGCGGAGAGGAGGAAGAAGGGCAGGATGAACAGTCCGGTGGCGATGGCGTTGAAATTCGATTCCTGCCGGGGATCCTCGAACACGACATAGGTGGCGAACAGGATCATCGCCGTCTTGAATAGATTGTCGTTGAAGGCACCGAGGAACTGCGTTGTGAACAGCGGAAGAAATTTTCGGTGCGCAAGAAGCCGCAGGGATGCCTGCATGAGGGAATCTGCTCATTATAGTCGGCGGGACCCGAGCCGCCGCGGGGGCGTTCTAGACCCGAAACGGGTCGGAGAAAAGACAGCGGTGCAGAAAAGATGGACAATGTCATCCGTCCGGCTTCCGTGGAGGGCGGCCCGTCCGCTCTCGCTTTCGCTGGAGACCGCTTGCGGCCCCTTGTCTGCGGCGATCCGCTGTGGCAGGCCTGAGTACGCCGTGATGCTCTTGCCGAACCTTCTGACGCTCTCGCGCATTCTCGCCGTGCCTTTGCTCGTCGCGTTGCTGTGGCCGGCGGATGCGGACCGGGCCTGGAGCCTGGGCTATCTGCTGGCGTTCGGCCTCTACTGCCTGATGGGCATCACCGACTATTTCGACGGTTATCTGGCGCGCGCCCAGGGCACGGTCTCCAAGCTCGGCGTCTTCCTGGATCCCATCGCGGACAAGATCATGGTCGGCGCGGTGATCCTCATCCTGTGCGCCAACCGCAATATCCAGGACGTGCATATTATACCGGCACTGGTCATCCTGCTGCGCGAGATCGCCGTTTCCGGCCTGCGCGAGTTCCTCGCCGGGCTGCGTATCTCGGTGCCGGTCTCGCGCCTCGCCAAGTGGAAGACGGCGCTGCAACTCGTTTCGCTCGGCGCTCTGATTCTCGCCGGGGGCCTGCCGCATATCGCGTTCATCCAGTTGTTCGGACTCGTCACCTTGTGGGCGGCGGCGCTCATCACGCTTGTGACCGGCTGGGACTATCTGCGCGTCGGCCTGAAGCACATGACCGCCTGAGCCATGGCCGGGCTCACTATCCTCTATTTCGCGTGGGTGCGCGAACGCATCGGCCGCGACGAGCAGCAGATCGACCACCCGGGCGCGCAGACGACGATCGCCACGCTGCTCGACGCGCTGGCGACCGAAAGTCCCGGCCACGCCGCGGCCTTCGCCGACCGCGCCCGGTTGCGCGCCGCGCTCGACCAGCGCTTCGTGCCCCTTGACACGGCCATCGGAGAAGCACGCGAGCTGGCGCTGTTTCCCCCCGTCACGGGGGGCTGAGCGGTGGCGCCGCGTCTCCTCGTGCGGGTGGGGCCTGAGGATTTCAATCCGGCGACGGAACTGGCCCCGCTGGAGGCGCTGCCCGGCGGCGCGGTGGCGAGCTTCACTGGGCTGGTACGCGACGACGGCGGATTGGCGGCGCTGCATCTGGAGCATTACCCCGCGATGACCGAGCAGCAGATCCGCGAGATCGTTGCGCAGGCGGCCGCGCGCTGGCCGCTGCTCGGCGCGACGGTGATCCACCGCCACGGCACCCTGCCAGTGGGTGCCCGGATCGTATTCGTCGGCACCGCGTCATCACACCGCACCGCCGCGCTGGAGGCCTGCGCCTTCCTCATCGACTGGCTCAAGGTCTCCGCGCCCTTCTGGAAGCGCACCATCCGCCATGACGGCTTGGGTGCCTGGGTGGAGGCCGCCGCTGCGGACGACGAGCGGGCCGCCGGGTGGACCCGCGAATAGGATCAGCGCCGCAATTTTTCTTTCGAAAGTCGCGGGGCCGCATCTGATTTATATGCTAACGTCTTGTTTCATATATAAAAAACAAAAATCCTGATACAATATTTGCAGGTCTGTTGCTAGGTTCAGGACTCATTGATTGAGCCAGAAGATGACGGTTGCAGCGATGCAGATTGCGGACATGAAGGTGTGGGCGCATCGATCATAGCGGGTGTGGATACGGCGCCAGTCCTTGAGTTTTCCGAA